>OGKG01002900.1_pt1 | contig 16882 bp, 10 predicted proteins | sample 1572201 | NCBI WGS metagenome assembly OGKG01 (sample SAMEA2582146, study PRJEB24529) | metagenome | biome: Human gut stool | place: China | collected 2011 | reverse complement strand
GGTTTCATGACATTCCAACCATACGTATTTTGCACAATCTCAGCAAAAGTATTAGCTGCGCCGGCCTCCCCTTTCATTTTTTCCTTAATATAAGCAGGATTGAATATTGTGGTACGGCTCTCTATACCAATAGCTTCTTTCACCTCTTGCATACGGGCATTGTTACGGTTACGATAGTCGCTCAGATACGCATCAGGATCTTTACCGGTCACATTACGGACAGCAAGATTCATACCTCCCATAAACTCATACACATGATCCAGACTTAATGCACCCCATGTATTGCTTTGACGTGGCTGAATAACCGCATCCGTACGTGTCAAAGCAGCTTCCAAAGCAAATTGGCGAACAGTTTCCCAATTCTTTTCACTACCATAAAAAGCACCCATATTATTCAAATAAACATCGGCGATTTCCTTTTCACTTTCCCAACGGTCACCAGATTGCACCATACTTTGTATACCCGTACCATAATTACCATTCACTCCTCCGAACACACGGAAAGTAGACATTTCACGGGCCTCTTTTGGAGTCAGACCTTTTTCTATTAATACACGTTCAGCTTCCACAACACCTGCTGCTACTTGATTTTCAAATTGATCTTCTCTAGCATTGGCAGCCATCTCTACGGCACGATTAACAAGAAACAGACGTGAAGCGGCAATATCTCGCAGCTGCCCGCTAGTCTGCACTACCACATCAATACGAGGACGGCCTAATTCAGCAGAAGGAATCAGACGAAGATCCGTCACACGCCCAAACGTATCACGAACAGGCTCTACACCCAGCATATAAAGCACCTGTGCAATAGTAGCACCGCCGGTTTCTATAAATTCTCCACTCCATAATGTATAACTTACTTTACGAGGAACAGAGTCATTATGACGACGGCGATACATTTCGATAGTGTTGTCAGCCAATTGTTTTCCTTTTTCCCATGCAGATTCCGACGGAGTTTCTTCAGCATTGATAGCGAAAAGATTTCGTCCTGTAGGTAATGTATTAGGATTGGCGATGGGATCACCACCCGGTGAAGGCTGCGTATATCCTCCGTTCAACGCATTCACCATAGAGGTCAATTCTCTTTCCGGACTTTCCAAAAGAGCACTCTTATAATTGCCCACATTCTTCAAGGTACGTTCTACTTCCACGACAGCCAAAGCAAAATTCATCTCCTCTTTAGAATATTCTTTTTTCTTGGACATCATAGCTTTCATCATCGCTTCCATGCCTCCGAATTTATCACTATCCGCTTTTTCACGTTTTCCTCGAGAAGTTGTTTTCATTGTAACCGTATCTTTGGCCAGTGTATTCATACCTACAGCACGACTCTTGTACATTCCTGTTTCCATTTTCTTTAAAGCTTCAGGGCTTGCACCCATTTTTTTTGCAAGTTCCATAGCTTTCTCAGGATTCATACCTTTCGCTATTTCCTTCATTTTCTCTTTCATAGACCCGGATATGCTATTCCTTTTCGAACATCCGCTTTGGTCAGCCTGCATTATTCCACTGCTCATATCAGCATGTGTTTTAGCCTCAGCCGGAGCCTCTTCAGCTAATGCCATCATCATGGTCATCATGCCTTGAGGAGTATTACGGGATTTATTGATTTCATGTGCTTTAGCAAGTTCATCGGAAGTAATGCCAGTAATACGGCAAATCAATTCATCAGAAGCCAACGATGGATCAGCCAACAGACGAGTGACCAAATCACGTGCAGGTTCTAAATAACGCTGAGTAAAAAGAGTGCGATGTTTCTCTACCTGTCCGTCCGCACGATTACGTAGTTTATCTAATGCCAACAGACTATAGGCTATCGGCTCGGTAGCCATAGCATACACACTGGAAGTAATACGAATGGGTTCATAAGGAATCCCCATTGTATACAACTGACCTGTAATCTTCTCATTTGCCAGTTCCTCTGCAAAATTTTCTATACGCTGAATATCTTCCTCGGCATAAGGAACAGTAAGAAGACTATCCAATTCCAATTCACGATGGATGCCCAGTTTCACCGTGAGTTTCTTTACCGCCAATGAAGCACGGTTCAAAGCGTCTTTATTTCCGGTAGACAGTACAGCCTGCCCATCGGCCGGAAGTAAATTATTGTATGTTTTGACAGCCTCAGTCAGTTCACGATAAATGGTGCGGACACTACTTTCCATAAAAGGTGGAGTAAGATAAGATTGCAATCCCGCATACGAACGACGCTTAGCAATCATCCCTTCACCTACATTGCCGATGGAATAAATATAAAAATGAGGTAATGCACCTACCAGACGGTCGGACCAGTCATTGCTGCACAAAGCAACTTGTTTGCGCGGAGTGAACTCTAAACTGCCATGAGTACCGAAATGAATCAACGCATCAGCTTTAAATCCGAATTGTGTCCACAGATAAGAAGCAATATAAGTATGTGGAGGAGCTGCATTGGTTCCATGTACTACTTTAAATGCATTATCCCCACTACCGGCCGCATTCTGTGGCAAGAGCACCACATTTCCAAATTGCAAACGAGCTACTCCTAAACGGCCGTCGGAAGTAGTCATATATGCTCCGGGAAATTCACCATTGGCAGCTATTACTTCGGCATACATTTCAGGACGAATGGATTTCTTTATCCAACTCTCATATTGTTCTTTTGTTATGAGTTCGGGCTTGCCGGTTTCCATAAACCGATCAAAAGCTCCTTCGGCATACGAACCAAATACGGCTCCTTGAGATTGTATCATCTGTTCCAATTCTTTCGAAGAGGTAGGCAAACCGTCCACCTTGTAGCCCTCGCGTTTCATACGCTGCAACAAGTTATAAAGTGAAGGAACCACTTCCATACCACCCGCAGTCAGTGCATTCTGACCAGGACCTTTATAATAATAAATAGCAACGCGTTTCTCACTATTGGGTTTACGCTGCAGAGCAATATAGTTATTAACTGTTTCTACAAAAGTTTCCAAGCGTTCTGGAATAGCATAAGCGTGTTGCAAACCCTCCTCATCCTTATAATGTCCAAAAAGAGCGAACGGACGGATAGCTCCATCTATCTCGGGAGTAACAATACTTTGTGACATAAAGCCGCCATTCATCCCCATCTTGTCCCTCTCCCACTCCTCTACCAAGCGATTTACATTCAATGGAGAGAAAAGCGGTATATTCTGTTTCGCCAGATAATCTACAATAGGTTCACCCATACGTCCATGCGCCATATTGATAATAGCAGACGGACGGACAGAATCAATTCCATGGTTCTGAATAAAAGAACGCATGGAACGTATAGGATAAACCATATTGCCAGTTTCCTCCAATTTAGCAATAAGCCCGGAAGGTTCACCCATCGGACCGGTCACAATAATACGCGGAGCATTCTCTTTCCACAAGCCGTTATGTTGCAGAAAAGTATTGTATCCGGCTACCGTATTGAAACCCAACTCTTCGTCTTCGGGTTTCTTTGGATCCATGTGATAAAGCACATCATCGGCACGTTTCATTACGGCTTCCGGTTCAGACACAGAGAATAGTTTTTTATCAATATGCACACGCACATAATTCAGCATACTGCGATAGTTACGACGTCCTCCATTAGACAGATAATGTTTCAATGTATCCGCTTGGATGGAATCCAATGAAATAATCTTGTTTGCAGGATTGGTAGCGGCAGTAGTCAATACCGGCAGACCACCATCGGCTGCCTTTTGTATTTGCGCACGTTGCTCTTCAGTAATCCTTAATCCCATGGCATTGATAAATACCATATCATAACCGGCCAATCGGTTCAGATCATCTGTGCTCAGTTCACTGATTTTAATAAATGAATTGTCATTAGCTTTAGATATCTGCCCTAAACTGATTACCTGATAGTTGATGAAAGCCACTTTAGTTGCACTGAACCAAAGATTCCATACACCAAACAAAAGCAGCAAGATGACTGCTATCCCTCCGCCAATCAATAATTGTTTCTTCTTCATATCTTTATTTAAATCACATAGTTTATTTAGTATTAGCAGCCAAATTTCATTTGAACAATTGTTCTATATCCAATGACAAACCGGCTGAAAAAGTTGTTCCTTTAGTAGCAGGCGAATTATTATAATAACGGAAAGGGACATAATTAAACAGGTTGTCTACCGCCAAAGTCATATCAACACCTTTCCATACTTTCTGAGACAACGTAAGCTTCCACATTGTATACGCCGGATAAGTCACCTTCTCAGTTTCTTCATAAGAAGTGTTCGAAGTATATTCCTCCGTATTCACCTTGGACAGAAAGCGTCCGTTCAAAGCAACATTAAACGCATAGTTCTTCCAATGCTTGTCATACTCAAGACGGACAGTAGCCGTATGCGGGCGAGTACTTGAAATGACAGGTTGCCCTTTCTTTATATTCTCGTGTGTATAGGCGTAAGATAAACGTGCCGACAGTCCACAAGGATATTTGACGGAAGCATTTGCCTCGGCACCGGATATCCTGATATTTGATATATTGGTATATACCTGCCCTTTCAACGCCTCACTCCACGCCGTAGTGATACGATTATCAACTACATTATAGAAACCTGTCACCGTCAAATTATAACGACCTTTCATATATTCTGCCGAAAGAGAAAAATTATGGCTGGTTTCAGGCTTCAAGTCAGGATTACCATAAATCATAAAAATACTTGCCATATCAAAATTCATATACATTTCTTTCAAAGTAGGAGCTCGGAAACCACCGGCATAGGAACCTCTCAATGAACAGTTTCCTATTTTATACATCAGTCCTAATTTGGGAGAGAAATGATTAATATCGGAATCTGAATAATAATCAAAACGTAATCCTGTGATGACATTGAAATATTTCGTCGGGTTCCAGTCAAACTGTGCAAAGCCGTCCACTGTATACTGATGTTTACTTCCATTATTGGCAAACTGATAGGACATTAAATAATCACGCATATAATCACCACCCACGGTGAGAATATGCTTACCGACAAAAGTATGATTATAAAAAGTATGAACCGAATGTTGTACATTACTATAATCACGTACATCATTAGCATCTTGCGGCAAGTAGTCGCTCTTATCATACTGGTCGAAAGAATAAGCTATTTCCAGATCCTTATCTTTATCCAATACATAATTTCCTTTCACCCCACCACTGAAGTCTCGATAACGGTCTTTACTAGTCTGTGACTTCTCACGTTCACGAAAAAAATATCCGGCACGTGCCGTCAGTTTCAGATGGTCATTAGCAGTATAGACCAAACGTTCTTTGAAATTCCAAGTTTTATCACCATACACCTTTTTAAATGCCCAATCCTCCGTTTCCTCATTTGTTTTTCCATCTGCCAAATCTTTTTCATCTACTTGGGTATGCTGTACATTAGTCACACTATTGAATTTTCCAACATTGAAACCTATTGTTCCTCCATAACGCTGCTCATTATAAGCCCCGTAACGTCCATTGAGATTCACAGTCCAAGGCTCCGCAGGCACTTTACTTATGATGTTTACCACTCCTCCTACCGCATTCGAACCATAGAGTGAAGAAGCCGCACCTTTTACAATTTCAATACGTTCCACATTGCTCATATTCAATCGGTTGTAGTCTATATTATCCAAAGTCTCACCTGCCAGACGTTCACCATCAACCAGAAAAAGTACAGCATTTCCACCAAATCCTTGCATATTGAGAGAAACTTGCTGGTCCATGGAATAAGAGAATTCAATTCCCGGCAGTTCTGCCTGAAGTAAATCTCCAATATGGGTAGCATCTACTTTTTTTATTTCATCGGCAGTAATGACACGAGTTACAATGGGAACATCTTTCAGGAGTTTCGGAGTACGGGTTCCCGTTACAACTACAGTTTCCATATTTACAGCATCTTCTTTCAGTATAAAATCAACTTTACCTGTTTTACTGACAGACACTTTATGAGTTTGCGAGATATACCCCATGTATGAAACCTGTAGAGTATATTCTCTATTATCGGGTAATTTCAACATGTATTTTCCCTGTGTATCCGTAGTGGTTCCCAAAGTTACTTTTTCTTTTACGGAAACTGTTGCTCCCGTCAGAGGTTCTTTATTTTCATCAAATACAGTTCCTGAAATAATTCGTTGTGCTGATACTGATACCGCCATCAGCCAACACAGTATCAAGCACACGTTTCTGAGTAGTCTATGCATATCGTATGTCGGTTTACAATTCAAACGGATAAATATAGTCAATAGTCATGAAGCCTTTTACACCACTAGCATTCATATAATTTGTGAGACGAACAGCCGCATAAGTTCCATCTTTCAGCTTTACCATATAAACCTTGTTTGAAAGAGTATAGGTAGGTGGCATATTACTTTTATCAACATTCAACCATTTGGATAGTTCTTCATTATAATAGGATGCCATATAAACAATATTACCATCCATCATACCTGACATATCAATGGCTATCTTAGCGGTAGTCCAAACATCCTCCACATAGGCTCCTTCGGGCATCGCATCCGCATTCCGTAAAGCGGAAAAACCTGTGAAACCGGTTTCCAATACTGCTCCAGCATTGGTTTTAACATCATAACGATGAACAGCAATATCCCATTCCTCCGGTTCTTTCTGTTCAGAATCCGTCACATTTACAGAATCTACTTTTTGTGTATGGAAATCGATAAAAGTCCAACGTCTATAATCAGTAGCGTCAATATAAATAGTACCCGAATGGGTAGAAGGGTCTGTTCTTATAAAACCCAATTCATTACTATCCGAAGCAGCAGGACTATCATATATTCCTTCCAAAATACCATCACATGCCGAGAATGGCAAAAGCATCATTCCCAGTATGGTTATAATAGAGAGATATCTTTTCATACTATTTAGTGCCTACAAAAGTCGCAGTAATAGCCATAGGCATGGCTCCCGGCTTTAGTGTAAAGATCAGATCAGCCTTTTCATCCTTAATCGTTCCTTGTAAACTTCCTGTATATTTTACAGAACCAACAGTTACATCAACAGCACTTTCCGGCAAAATATAAGTGACATTATCGGAGGTATGCACTTTAATTCCAGGTATAGCAATATCCGGCAATGACATCATTCCTTCACCAGCACCGCCAACTAGAAGAACTTGAACAGTTCCCCCTTCTTCCGCAGTAATTTTCACCTGACTGTCTGACGTTCCTTGATCATTTCCTGATACTGAGAGTGATAATGTTCCATTGTAAATACCAGCAACCTCCTGAGCCGGAATCACGGTATCTTCCTTTTTATCATCATTGTCACTACATGCTACTGCACACAATGCAATAGCCATCATCGCTAAAAAGTTTTTCAATTTCATAATACTTTAGTTTTATTGATTAATAGTTATTATTTTATGTTTTCAAATTTGTTGCAAAGTTACCCTTACCCCCAAGAGTACACAATACCTAAAAATTGGGGTTTTATTACTGATAATCATATACATAATAAAATACACGAGTACTTATTTTTAGGTATAAAGCCGAAAATTATCACCATTAATAGGTATTATCAGTATGTATTTCTATAACCAATTTTGTAAAAAAAGCAAGCATGATTAAATTGACACATCATGAAATGCCTGTGAACAAGACACTTCATCATAGAACAATAGAGATTCTGACAGCACTTACCCTACTTATAGGTAGTCCGTCATTCCTTATTTACTTCTATTGTTCCCACGACACAAATAATCCATTATGCCAATGGTTGCTTTGTACTTTGAACCATACTCCCGAAGATGGGGAATACTTATATAATCGATACTTAGTAATCAGTATCACATGAGCGGCACTTATATTCGGATTTTTATTTGTAATTTCCTTATTGTTCATAGCAATAAGAAAAAGATCCTTAGATTTATCTCTATTCCAAATCACTTATTTACATTCACTCATAAAAAAATCAGTAAGCATCTTCCACTTTATAAGCTACCATCCAAAGCATCCGGCCTTAAATACCTTATAATTTCATATGTTGAAAAACTCTTTCTTAAACAGAAGATTCAATTTCATATTAGCAATGATTTAGTTGCATATTCCTCCTATAGCTTTAAAACATTTTAAATATCAAGTTATATTTGTCCGGGATAGATGTATCAAAACTTTTTTTATCTTAAAATGTTTATAATGTATGGAAATGCTATTTTTACTAAAGAATTTATACCGTGATCCTCTTGCGCTATCCAGATTCAGCCAATTCAGGTGTCTTCATATAAGTAAAGGAGAGATTATCCAAAACTTGAACGAAACCCATGAGTTTCAAGTTTGTTTTGTTCTAAAAGGGTCATTATGCCTATTCAGAGATCATATAGAATCCATGCCTCTGATGGCAATGCAGAATGAATTTTTCTTCATCAGCAGCCTGCACCAATGTAAAATCAAGGCAATGGATGAAGTACAACTTGTCATTCATGCATGTAATATTGTGGCTCCTTATCTACATAGCAGAACAATAGAGTATCTGCAAGATATATCCATCGAAGAAGTAAAACCGGTAGAAGTCCTTCCCATTTATCCGTTAATGCGTTCCTACTTAGATTTGCTGGTCGATTACATGAAAAATGGAACAGAAATTCCCGACTTACATCGAGCCAAAGAATATGAATTGTTCTCATTATTTAAAATTTGCTATAAGAAGAATGAAATTGCCTCCATTTTCCGTGATGCGCTATCTAACGACCTTCAATTCTTCGTATCCGTCATGACACATTACAAAGCTTGCAGAACAGCCAAAGAACTAGCTGTTTTATGTGGATATAATGATACTGTTTTCACACAGTTATTCAAAAAAAACTTCCATGGAGATACACCATATCAATGGTTACAAAAACAAACATCTTATGAAATTGAATTCAAATTAAAAAAAAGTACTTTACCCATCAAACAAATAATGCTGGACTATCATTTCAAGACTTTCTCCCATTTTACAACCTACTGTAAAAGAAATATCGGAGCTACTCCTAACGAAATACGTAAAAAAGGAGAAGAATCAAGAGATACACCTTCTCTTGAAACATATTCAGTTTCTGCAAACGATTAAACAAACATCCCGCATCCTAAAGATTATGAATATAGTTATCTCCATCATACACACTAAAGCTAATAATAAGTTTGTTTCCTGATCTCGGTATATGGATCTATTTTAAGAGTTTCTATACATCTATAATAACAAATATCACAAAACCTAATCATAATCCACCATCAATATATGGAAAACTTATCACATATACCCCTCTGTAAAATCATATAAAGCATCTACCATTTAAAACTATCCCAAAACGAACATTTAGAAAAATAGGAAACCTTTTTATGCAGATATAAAAGAAAGAACTGATTATATGCAAACAAATCTTTTAAATACGCAACTTCTTTTTAGTACCAAATATAGAACTTTGCATCCAAATAAAATGTGAATATTATTATAATGTAAATCGCACACAGCAGAATAACCTAAAATATAAAATTGCATGCCCCCCAACGATACAATATTCAATAAAGCAGAACGGAGTTTATCCAATATGTAACAACAAAGAACAATTCATTTTTAATAATTTACAGTCATGTATACAAAGAAGAAATGCAAAATTTATGTATTATCAGTGCTACTTTGCACATTTTTTTTCTCGTGCAGCAGTATTGATTTTGAATTACCCCAAGGTCCTCAGGGAACCAATGGCAAATCCGCTTATGAGATATGGAAAGAAGAAGTTGAAACCGGTCATATAAACTGGCCTTCCACCCAAGTTGATTTAGCAGACTTTTTAGTTTATATTAAAGGAGAAAAAGGAGACAAAGGAAAAGATGGAATGTCTGCATACGATCAATGGAAAATCCTGATCACCCAAGGTAATGTCACCAACCCTCATGACCCTTCGCTCATTTGGCCTTCTTCAAAAAATACAGAAGCCGATTTTTGGGATTTTCTTAGCGGAAGAGACGGAGAATCACCTCATATTGGCGAAAATGGGAATTGGTATATCGGCAATAAAGATACAAAAATCAAAGCTATCGGCAAAGATGGAAAGGATGGAATTAATGGCAAAGACGGATTTTCCGCCTATGAATTATGGAAACAATCTGTTGCTGGCGGCAATATAAATTGGCCCAAAGACCAAACAACAATGGAACATTTCTTTTTATATTTAAAAGGGAAAGATGGTGAAAATGGTATTACTCCACATGTTGGTGAAAATGGTAATTGGTATATTGGCAATCGTGATACAAATTTTCCGGCTCAAGGTCAAAAAGGAGAAAATGGTAAAGACGGAACATCCCCTTATATTGGTCCTAATGGAAACTGGTGGATCAATACATCCGATACAAAAATAAAAGCTCAAGGAGAAAAAGGAAGCGATGGATTAACCCCTTTCATTAAAGACGGATACTGGTGGATAGGCACATCCAATACAGGGATTGCAGTGCAAGGTCCCAAAGGAGAACAAGGTGATAAAGGAGCGGACGGACTTACCCCGGTGATAAAAAATGGGAACTGGTGGATAGGCACCACCGATACAGGAATAAAAGCTCAAGGAGAGAAAGGAGATGATGGCGTATCTCCCCATATAGGTAATAACGGAAATTGGTGGATAGGTACTACTGATACAAGAATAAAAGCTCAAGGAGAAAAAGGAGTTAACGGAGCATCTGCATACGAATTATGGGTAAATGACGTCAAAAATGATAAAATCAAAGACAAAAATAATTCAGCATGGTCCAAAGATAAAATTACAATGGCAGATTTTTACACTTACCTCAGTGGAACAAATGGTAACAATGGAAAATCCGCTTATGAACTATGGAAAGAAACTGTAGGAACAGGCAATATGAATGATCCTAAAAATCCAGGACAAAAATGGCCTTCTGACAAAGTTTCAGAATATGATTTTTTCAATTATTTAGCTGGTAAAGACGGAATAAACGGAAGCAATGGTTTATCAGCACATGAACTGTGGAAAAATGACTTAGCTAAATTTTGCGGTACAACAGATGCACTTATTGACCACAAAAATGGTGGAGTATGGGACTGTGAAAAAAATACGTTAAAGGATTTTTATGACTATCTACACGGGAAAGATGGCAAAGACGGAGAAGATGGCAAAGACGGCAAACCCGGAGAACCAGGAAAACCGGGAACAGAAGTTACCATCATTAAGGGTATACCTAATGTTATTGCACAATATTCTCAATCAGAATATGGTGAATATGTACGCACAACTGATGGAGGTGTACTCTATAAAGTATATGATGAAACTGGACAAATCGCACCAAAAGCTCAAGTAAAAGGCATGCCGGGTATCAATGCGGAAAAAACTTACATTACCAATGAAAACGGAGAGTTTATTGTACCTAAAGAAGATTTACCCGAAATACAAGACATAAACTTACGCTGGGGAACGGTAAAAGAAGTAACCCTAGCCGGAAAGTTGCCGCAAGAATCCGCTAAAAACACATATGTTCCTAATAGAGTACGCATGAGAATGATCCTCCGCGATAATTCAAATTCATTATACGATTATCAGTATCTATATTTCTATATACAACGAAAAGTTAATCCGGAAGACCAATGGCAAAATATCCCTTCTTATTTACCTAATAGTGGTTCAAGGAATTTAGACGCATATAGAGTCTCTGACAAAAATAATCCCAACAGTATTTTGTCAGATAAAAAACTATATTCAAGCCAAGGCTCTAGTTCAAATAATGGAGGATATTATTACTATATTTATACCTATCGGTTCATTCAAGAAAATCCCGGAAAATTCAAAAACAATCAATCTGAATATTGGGATGGAAGTGACGTTTATTACACTGTAAAAGCTAGAGAACCTTATTATGGAGAAACTTTCCAATGGAATGGTGTTTGTTTATTAGCTCCTTATCAAATGGGACCTACGCTAAAAACATTAAAATTAAAAATAATATCCAATGGAGAAGCACCCAGTTTCTCATCTGCTGAAGGTGAATTGGATTTTTCAAAAATAGACTTTACAAGAATTTACAAATCATCGACCACACGTGTCGTTAAAGAAAATGGAATGGACTATGTAGAACCGATAGCGTATACTGAAGAAGAAGCCAGCAAACTTAAAATGGCATATATCACATTCAGATATACCTCAACAGCCGGCTCACAAGAAGCATCAAGTTCTAATAACAGATCTTCTGCAGAAGTTCCAACGTTCAAAGTATTCGCACCATTTTTAAATTCATCCATATACATTGACAGTGGCAACAGTTCATATTTCTATAGATATTATCAAGGTTATCTCCGAAAAGGAAAGGATGAAAAAACATTTATTATTGAAAACTATAGCAGCTCTTATGAGTTGCCCGAAGTACAAGTTATCTATGAAGAATAAAAACATGAAGAAAATATATATACATAAAATCCATCTCATACTATGCTTTACCTCAGTATTATGTTTCGGTTTACCTATAAATGCACAACAAAACGCAAAGAATGGAGCAGCCGATAATAATAAAAAAGCATGGGAAATAGGTATAGGCGCAACCGGACTTCAAATGACACGTTTTAATGTCATTAATTTCCATACTAATAATAAAGGCGGTTACACTGTAGGTACTAATAAAAAAGATTTTATTTTTGGAGGAAATCTATATTTTGCTCGTGAACTTAACTCTCATTTTTATCTAGATTTACAAGGAACATTAGACTACAGTTCCGATCCTGTCCGTAACGGTAAAGAATCAAGATGGCTAGGTATGGCAGGAATCGGTTTACAGTGGCGTCTAGGTGAATATCTCCATTCAAATTATATTGATCCTTTCCTACGGATGGGAGCCAACTATATGTACAAGAATTTTAAGATCAACTATAAGGGGATGGAAGAATTCAACAGTGAGGAGATGGAATGGAATCTGTCAAATGATTATACTAAAGAAGGGAAAGATAAACAAAATCTTATCCCTATTTCATTGGGAATAGGCGTGAATATGTGGCTTAATGACAACATTGGCATAGGACTCCAAGGAGACTACCTCATCATGCCATACAAACATATAGCCAATTCATGGCAAGGAAGCATTCGATTGATGTGGCGCATTGGTGGTAAATCCCTAAAAGTCAAACCAAAAATTCAATATGTGGAAAAAATCATAGAAAAAGTTATAGAAAAACCTATAATCATGAAACAAATTGTAGAAACTCCAAGCCAGCCCAATGTTTTATGTGATTTATTCAACAATATCTATTTTGAGTTTGATAAAACAGAAATAACTCCTAAAGCAGCTACTATCATTGATGAAATAGCTCAAATTATGCTGACAGACACAAGCAAAAAATATCTCATCACAGGATGTACTGATGCAAAAGGATCATCACAATACAATATGGATCTATCCCAAAAACGTGCAGACGCTGTAGTCAATGCACTTATAAAGAAAGGAGTTCCCAATAAAATGTTAAAAGCAAAAGGAGTGGGCGCAAAAATATCGTATGCATCTCAGAATGCTCCCAACGAAATACGAGAAGGAGATCGTAAAATTATAGTTCAAACCATTACAAATATGGATTATTGGAATTATATACCATAAAAAATTTCCCCTCTATCAAAACGGCATATATTCCTATATCGTGGAATATAGCCGTTTTGCATATTCCAAAGAAAAGTTCGAGCCATGTATACCCTCATGCCCTCACTGCATATATAACATGTTTATTATTAACGGTTTATGTAGTAAGGATAAAAAAATCGCTCTCATTCATGCTCTCATACTCTCACAATGTTTTGAAGTATATTTCCACATAAATTACTTGTTTTCAGCCATATACCATTTTCTTATAGATCGTTTCGACTTGATATAAAGTAGGGTGTTTTAGGCTTTTTCCCCGCAAAAAGTACGCATGAAAGGTCTGTACCTCCACAGAATGACGGTTTACGATGCATTGGTAACAATAAAAAGACCAAGACGTTTTTAAAAAAGTTCCTGTTCTTTTTTAAAAAGGTCGTCGTCTTTTTTGAAAAGTTCTTGATCTTTTTTGAGAGCATGAGGATATCACATATGTAAGCATAAGACCAGGTACACCGAATAGTACACCGAAAGAATGCTTTGATATGCTTATTTTTGCCATGCACCAAAAACAAAAAATTCCCGTAAAGTATTAATTTACAGGGATTTTCTTTGTTTTGCAATTCTTTCCAGCGGAGAGAGAGGAAAATGACCATTTCGCTGCAACTCCTTGTATCATAGTCTTTTATTTTTTTATCCTTTTTAATTGTAGCCATATTGTAGCCACAACAGAGTATTTTGAGAGTACACGCAGATACTGCTACCCGAAATGCGCACTTGCATTTCTTGGGTTCAAAAGTACAAAAAAGTAGAACATCCTCCAAATTATTGTGGGAAAATGTTTTAGAAATCTTTTGGCTACAATTTTCAGTGCATGGTGCAAGTCTATATATATAGATAGACCTTGCACCATGCACTGACAGTCCCAAAGGTGTGATTGATATGGCAGGCTCAATATTTTCGCCTACGTATTGGGCAACACGGCAACAAATAACGCATAATGTTAAAAATGCAAAATGGCAATATAATGCCAATATTGGCAATTTAATATTCTTTCTAAAGCCCTATTTGTTAAGAACTTTGCAGCATTATTTCTAACAAAAAGACGGATACATATGAATACAAAGAAACAAAACTCCGGAAGTAATGCAAAATTCTACGTTGTACTTCCGACACTTGAAATCATGCTCTCCGCCAGCAAAAACTGCAAGCTAAGGGCAGGCTATGCCAATATGGAATATTCCAACTTTATGAAACACTGCAAGATGCAGACCGACCTTCGTATCAACACTTATGCAAGATGTGCGGCAGCCTTCGATATGGACGTGCTCTTGATACATCTCCCCAAGGGTATGATTGAGTCCATGATAGCAACCACGCCCCATAAAAGCCTTCGCTTCTCCACAATGGAGCAGGAAGATCTCATCGTCATTCTCAATCGGCTGTGCAAGCTGGACAGTAGAAGATTTAAGCAGCATCTTATGCAGTTATTGCACCAATTGGGGAAGGACTCTGAATTTCCAGACGGATGATAATCCACGGAGAGCAACTATTCAATCCTAAACTGAAAAGAGAAGTGGCATATGACAGAAGAAGACAATTTACAAAAGACGGTAATTGCAGAGTTACGCTCACTAAGGAACGACATGGAGCGGATAGCCGGCTTTATCGTGGAAATGAGACGCGATTATTCCGTTTTGGAGGATAAGATGGAACTCAGTTCCTCCGACGTCATCAGACTCTTGGGCATTTCGCGGGCATCCCTTGCCCGATGGAGGGACACCAACGCAATCCCGTTCAGGTATATATCATGCAACCACGTTGCCTATCCGTTCAAGGGACTTTACGTCGCCATCAAGAGCGGACGTGCCTCCTTCAAGGGTTTCAGACGAGTGGAAGCCCTACAACGGCTCAACGCCTACAAGGATGGTGTCCTTAAAGGATATATGGGTGATGGTCAAACTTTATTTGAGGAGCTATGAACATCAAAGAAGAAATACTGAGCCGAACCAACAAAGGACTGGATGTGTTCTGCTTCTATATGCCTATCGACTTTGTGCCAAAGCGCAATTTCCGAAATCCTATGTATGACGACAGGCGTGCATCGTGCAATATCTATCTCGACAACAAGTCCGGCTGCTACCGAATGAAGGACTTTGGCAACGATGCCTACTCCGGCGACTGCTTTTGGTTTGCAGCCACAATGCTCGGACTGGACGTGAGGAAAGACTTTGTTAAGGTGCTTGAAACCATAAATCGGGACTTGCAGCTGAATATTTGCATTGAAAGGAAAGAACATAGTAATCCCCACACAATGATGATGAAGCCTTGCAAACCACCCTTAGTACAACCACCTAACCAGCTCAAGAAGATGGAAGGTAAAAAATGGTACAAGCTAATTGAGCAATCTTTCAATGTCAAAGAACTAGACTATTGGGAGCAATACGGCATTGATGCTAAGACTCTGCAACGTTTTCATGTAAAGTCGCTTGCTCGCTATGAGTCTGTCTCCAATCAGGGAAAGCCGTTTACTCTTGGTTCTACACATGATGAGCCTATGTTTGGATATAGCATGGGGAAGTTTGTAAAAGTCTATCGCCCTAAGAGTAAGCTGCGCTTTCTTTATGGGGGTGAGAAAGTGAACGACTATGTCTTTGGCTTCCAGCAGCTGCCCAGCAAAGGGGATGTTGTTTTCATCACAGGTGGGGAGAAAGACGTGCTTTCACTTTCGGCTCATGGTTTCAACGCCATCTGTTTCAACAGTGAGACGGCACAGATTCCTGAGAATATCATCGAAGGATTGCAGCTTCGCTTTCAACACATTATTATATTGTACGATACGGACGAGACAGGTGTAAGGGAAGCTAAACGGCAGACAGATGCATTTGCTCAATACAAGGTATTGAGTCTAACCTTACCATTGCAAGGGGGTAAGTCGGAGAAGGATATATCGGACTTCTTTGCCTTGGGCAATGAAGCAAAGGACTTGAAAGTGCTTCTTAATGATATGTTCACCAATATGTATGCACAGACGATGATGATATTGCAATCTTGTGAGATAGACTACGATAATCCGCCAGACGCTTCAAAGTCGGTGGTGGCAGTAAATGGTGTTCCGCTTGGAACGCAGGACAATCTGTTTTGTATCACAGGTGGAGAAGGAACAGGCAAAAGCAACTACATTGCCGCCATCCTTGCTGGCACTCTTGGGAGAGAACGATTAAAGGCAGAGCAAACCTTGGGATTGGAAGTAACTGCCAACCCCAAAGGATTGGCTGTACTTCACTACGATACAGAGCAATCGGAGGCACAACTCTATAAGAACTTGGAGAAGACACTTCGCAGGGCTGGTATCAAGTCC
>OGKG01002898.1_pt1 | contig 16884 bp, 9 predicted proteins | sample 1572201 | NCBI WGS metagenome assembly OGKG01 (sample SAMEA2582146, study PRJEB24529) | metagenome | biome: Human gut stool | place: China | collected 2011 | reverse complement strand
GGAGGGACTATTTGATTAATATTAACTTCGTCCCAATTTTAACGGGACACTAATGAAAATCGTGTAACACACGAATCGCATTTTGTTGCTTGCGTAATCCGTAAAGATTATGACAATCAACGTCGTATGTCGCAGAGACGCTATCAACAGAAACCGTTTAGCCCCTCTTGCTCTTGTCTTTACCCATGACCGCCGCCGTAAGTTCGTCGGTCTGGGCATTTCGGAAGCTTTGGTGCATTGGGATTTCGACAAGCAACAACCTACCGCCGACTGCCCCGATAGAGCAGAAATACAGTTTCAAATAACCTCCAAGATACGTGAATACGAGAAGAAAATCAAAAAGTTGGAGGTGCTGGAAATTCCCGTTACATTCGATACGCTGTTTGAACAGAACGGCAAACGAATCAACTGCACGGTCGGGGAGTACTTCAAACAGATTATCGAACGCTTGGAAAAAGTCGAAAAGTACAGTTCCGCCAGCAAACATAAGGTAACGTTGGTCCTTGTGTCGCAATTCCGCTCGGTCAATATGCGTTTTGATGAATTGGATTTGACGTATTTAAGGGAGTTTGAAATCTTCTTGAGTCAAAAGGGTAATGTAAACAACAGTTGCAATTATGCAGCATTCCAATACTGCCGGTTGTATCTTATTGAAATTCTACATCAAACCACAACACACTGCAAATGTATACAATTTACTTTATGTTGTATCTTATCGAAATTCTACATCAAACCACAACATGAGCCACTGGCGAGCCACATCCCAAGGTGTTGTATCTTATCGAAATTCTACATCAAACCACAACGAGGGTTACGATGAAATGAAAGAGCTTTATGTTGTATCTTATCGAAATTCTACATCAAACCACAACTCTTCGTCGGACATCTGTTTTGCGGCGTCGTTGTATCTTATCGAAATTCTACATCAAACCACAACTGGTCCCCTGCGGCAAGTGTGAAGACTGCCGTTGTATCTTATCGAAATTCTACATCAAACCACAACGCCGGTAGCCGTTATAGTGATTGGTTGGAAGTTGTATCTTATCGAAATTCTACATCAAACCACAACACTGGAGGCTGACAGGATACGCGCACAATTGTTGTATCTTATCGAAATTCTACATCAAACCACAACTTGATCGACTATTTGAATATGCCCGTGCCGGTTGTATCTTATCGAAATTCTACATCAAACCACAACTTGTAGTACTCTCGCGTATTTTCTCCTTGAGTTGTATCTTATCGAAATTCTACATCAAACCACAACACTCTCCCCGCTCCAGCTTCTCCAGATAGTGTTGTATCTTATCGAAATTCTACATCAAACCACAACCTATGGACGACAAAGAGTACCTCAGAAATGTTGTATCTTATCGAAATTCTACATCAAACCACAACTAAAACTGATAAAGCTGTGCTTACTTGGGGTTGTATCTTATCGAAATTCTACATCAAACCACAACAGGGATTAAAGGCTTGTTATTCCAAATTGCGTTGTATCTTATCGAAATTCTACATCAAACCACAACGTGGGTTAGAACCTTTTTGTCAGACTGATTGTTGTATCTTATCGAAATTCTACATCAAACCACAACGTAAAGACCCGATATTCGTCCTATCAGAAGTTGTATCTTATCGAAATTCTACATCAAACCACAACAAGTCAATACCCATAAATTTTCGGGTTTTGGTTGTATCTTATCGAAATTCTACATCAAACCACAACTTGTCGTGGTGTGGTATTGCGTGTTCATGGGTTGTATCTTATCGAAATTCTACATCAAACCACAACAACTCCGCCGTCTCTACGACGGGTGTTTCAGTTGTATCTTATCGAAATTCTACATCAAACCACAACTTTACGCGGAGATATTCGAACCGATCAATACGTTGTATCTTATCGAAATTCTACATCAAACCACAACGGGAAACCTCGACGATCAACGCCGAGAGCTGTTGTATCTTATCGAAATTCTACATCAAACCACAACTAGTAGGTAGTTCCATCGTTTCCGCCAAACGTTGTATCTTATCGAAATTCTACATCAAACCACAACCAAATGCCCATCATCCTTGAGTTCGAACTGTTGTATCTTATCGAAATTCTACATCAAACCACAACTCTTCGAGCAGATATTGTTCGGCGTGCAGGGTTGTATCTTATCGAAATTCTACATCAAACCACAACCGCAGTGCTTTTGCTCCCGCCCTGAAGCCAGTTGTATCTTATCGAAATTCTACATCAAACCACAACAGCATGTTCATAATTACGGAGTGAAAATAAGTTGTATCTTATCGAAATTCTACATCAAACCACAACTAAAGAAAATGTTATATACATTTGCAGAAAGTTGTATCTTATCGAAATTCTACATCAAACCACAACGGCATGAAGATGCAAAATGTCAAACTGCCGGTTGTATCTTATCGAAATTCTACATCAAACCACAACATTGAAGCAAGCGAGTACGCACTGAGTGAAGTTGTATCTTATCGAAATTCTACATCAAACCACAACTTCACAGGGCAACAAGTGGTGGACAAGACGTTGTATCTTATCGAAATTCTACATCAAACCACAACAAACTCCACCCATACAAGTTTAAGACACTGTTGTATCTTATCGAAATTCTACATCAAACCACAACAGCGTCGGAAGAATAAAATCACCCGTATAAGTTGTATCTTATCGAAATTCTACATCAAACCACAACCACATTGCGCAGATGCGCGAAGCCGATGATGTTGTATCTTATCGAAATTCTACATCAAACCACAACCGCCGGGCTGTCGGTTCGGCGTGAGCTGAGTTGTATCTTATCGAAATTCTACATCAAACCACAACGTCGGGCCTCATATTGATTGATAAAGTGTTACTTACGGGCTGTCTGCCACTATAAAAATACGATCGGGTGTTCCGACGAAGCCAGTTTGATGCATTTTCCGTATTTCAAAGAACGAAAATAACGATTTATCAGAAAAATTCCAATTGTTGCGGAATTTCCGGTTTTGCTCGTTCGCTTTTACCCCAAAAATTTAATATGTCTCCATACTGTTTGTCCGTTACAGCAAGAATACTTGTAAATCCTGTCGGAGGCATCGATCGTCGAACCCGCTTAATGTGAACCTGCATATTCTCCTTCGATGCACAATGGCGCACATAGACTGAATACTGCATCATTGTGAAACCATCTTTTTCCAACGCCTTGCGAAATTGCACCGCATGACGTCGTTCCGTTTTTGTATTGGTTGGCAAATCAAAAAAGACAAACAACCACATGATTCGATAAGCATTCAAGCGTACTTCTGACATTCGACTACTCCAATAAAGGATATGCAATCTTTTTTTGGGTTCCAGCAAAGCATTTAGCCAGGGAAGAGGCTGAAAACATAAGTCCTACTTCGAGAGGTCGCACAACCTTGTCGAAACGAGTATCGACAAACAGGAGCCGCAACAGTTCGCCTTTCACCTTTTTGGTCAGTTGTGTATTCCCGTTTCTGTAAAGTTGGCAGACCAATTCGTCGACATACGGTCGATAGGGTTCCATTACGTCATCGGCCAGCGGAAAGGAGTTGTAACGATTCCGATGGAAGATCCCGAATGCTGGGAACAGTCCGGAGCCCATGATCGCACGGGCCACGGCGGCTCGCAGGATCGTATAGCCGTAATTGAGCAGGTTGTTGGGCGGCGAACCTTCGCGGGAACGGTAAAATTCGGCACCGAACAGTTCTGACCAGTAGATTCTCGCTGCTATGCCCTCCCGGTTGTCGGCGTCGGCGCTCTTGACATTCATGTAGCAGGGTTTCAGTTTGTCTCCGTCATACCCCAGCTTCCGCAGCAAGGCAGCCTGGTTGCGGATTTTGGTCTCGACGATCTGTTTCCAAAGGCCCTTCTTCAGCGGTTCGGATGCAGCGATCTGCATCCGATAATGTTCACCTTGCGTTCTGTTTGAATCCAAATTCATCAACAAGGCGTTCGGCATTCGGTTCTCTCCGCACAGGATAACTGCCACGTTGTTGTCCGACAGCGCATTCAAGAGCGGCAGCGTGATGGAGGTCTGCTGGTCCTCCAGCACCACGAAGCCGATATCCTCGATCGGGATGCTTTTCCGTTGGTCGGGGGCCTCGCGCGTGTGGATGATCATCTGGCCGTTGCGCAGGCTCAAACAGTAGGGTGTCGAAAAAAACAAGGTTCGTTTCAGCATGGCCGGTCATCTTTGAATTTTATCTCGCCCGTTACGGTCAGTTCGAAATCATAACCTTCCACCAACATGTTAAAATTGGAAACGCTGAGGCGCAATTTCGGTGATGGATTGGATTGGCAGAATTGAGAGGTCCCAGCTCCATATAAGGAGGTAAGTGTTTTCTGATCTCGGGCCTCCTGATGAAAGAGGAACTGTACCCGTCCTTCTGCAGCCATTGCTGTTACCTTGTAGAGTCGTTTTACCAACTCCTTGCGGGTACATTCATAAAGTTCTGCCGGGGTATTTTCATAAAACAGGACCATGGTCCCCGTTTTTAAGATGTATTTCAAGGGGAAACCGTTCGTGTCGGTCTGCGGTACCAGATCGGGGCGGGCTTCCCGGTCAGCGCTGGCTTTGAAATATTGGGCAGCTTCGAGGTTGCTGACGAGTTCAAAGGTGCGTTTCGTTTTGCCCTTTTTGTCCTGGCCCTCATAGATGACCGTGCAATAGTTCCCCTCATTTACGACATGATAATCCCGCTTGTACTCTTTTGCAGATAGGTCGCGCTGTTTTTTTAGCGCGATCGGATGTTTGACACTCGGTGTGAAGATCCGCACCTTGCGGATGGGAATGCCCTTTTCCCGGTTCATCCAGATCGTGTATTCATCGGGATTCATCGCCGTCTTGAATCCGACCTCGTCGATTGCCTCCCGTACGCGATCCCGGACTGCATCGTCGATAATCTTGTCGATGTCCGTCGGCTGTAACTGCGCGAGCGATTTGCGGATGACATAGCGGATCTCTCCATCCTGCTTAATAGCGCCGTAGAAGGTATCCTGATGCAACCGGCAGCGAGCCGTGTCTCCTTGCTGGTAGATTGGTTCCCCGTCGGCATTCAACTTTATCCGGCCGCGAACCCGTAACTTCCTGCGCGTCTGTTTGGTCATGTTGTCGGGCGTGTGGTGGGCAACGAGCAGTTCGTCGGCCGCCGCCTTGACATCTTCGGTAAAGGTCGGCCAGGGTTTCTCGAAGCGGGGTTTGCCGCTTTCGCCGTAGCCGTATCGCTCCTCGTCGGCGACATATTGCGCCCAGCGGTCGTACTCCCGGCGGCCGATACAGGCGATCGTGATGGCGTCGATGCAGTGGTGGACGTGGTTCGTGCGCTCCTTGCGGGCATACTCCTCCTGCAGTCCCCACATCTTGCGGAACGCGGCGGTCGTGGAACCTTTGACCGTATAGATTCGGTCAAAAACCGTCTTCAGATAGAGCCGTGCATATTTGCCGATGATGCCGATGTCGACTCCCTGCCGATTGCTGAATCCTTCGGGAATCTCGGCCATGGTGAAGCGTTCGTATTTCCCGCGCCAGTAGTCGAGTTGCATCTGCAAATAGTGACGGCGCTGAATGGCGTCGTCCTTTTCGGATTTAATCGCTGCGCTTTTGCTCCTGCGAACCTGGGCTTCAATCTGCTTTTGCAGACTCTCCATTTTTTCCCGCCAACCAAACGATTCGATCCGCTCCATGATCTCGACATGGTTGGACAACTCGGCCGGCAGTTTCGCCCGTTTTGTCTCCCGGTTGAACCGGTTTTCGCAGAGCGTCTTGTTCATCTGCGAGTCATCGCCGCCGCGAGCCTGCGGGAGCGTGTGCTCGATGTCGAAATCCGGAGCCGACCCGACGAAGTCCGAAATGCGGATTTGCCGCCCGGTATAGGGACAGACGTGCTGCTGTTCTTCCCACAGCCGGTATTTCAGCACTTCGTCGTCCGAGGGTTTTATCTCGCGGCCGGTTTCGGCGGCATACTGGCTGTGGATCTCTTCGGCATATTTCCGATTCTCAACCTCCCGTTCCCGCTGATACTGCTCGATGGCCTTCCGCCTGTTCGCATCATTGAGTCCGCGGGCGAATTCAATCCGGATCTTCGTGTCTCGGTCGATCCTGCCTTCGCGTAACAGCGTGTTTATCAGGTTGCGCAATCGGAACAGGGCCCGCATGGCCATCGGGTTGCGAATGGTCGCAGTACGTGGAGAGCCGAGTTGCAGAATGCCATTTGCCTTGGGTTGCGCATCCGGATAGGTCTCGATTTTCGAGGGATGATAAAGACGGATCAGACGAGAGGCATCCAATCCATGATCGCTGAAATAGTCGGCAATGCGGTGCTCCTTTGAATCGAACTTGTTATACGGATTTCGCTTGTAGTCAAGCAGCAGCGAGGCGATGTCCTGTTCGATTTCATGCCGACGGCTTTCGTCGGCATAGACCTCCTTCGGAAGTGCCGCCCGCAGGTTGGCCAGGAATACCGCCTCGTCGTACCGATAGCCACAGCGCAGATAGACCAGAATCTTGCCGATGGCATTTAGGCTCAACGCCGCGTAATCCTGCGGGAGTTTGATGGCTGCAAACGCTTTGGCTTGTTCATCCGTGAGTTGCAATTTTTCGCAGGCCCAGCTACGCAGCCGACCTTCGTCGTTGAACGAAAAGAGGGCGTGCCATACGTCATTCAACATCTGGTCCTCGTTTTTTCCTGCTCCAAGCAGGTAAAGGCTGCGAATCTCCGTAATCCAGTCGTCTCCGAAGATCGCTTGCAGCGATGCCGTGACGGGGCATCCCGATACGGTGGCCGTGCGGGCGAAATTGAAACGATAAGGAGCTTCTGTACGCTCCTCTTTGCAGGCATATTTCCCTTTGCCGGCGATTCTGCGGGCGATCTCTTCGAAATCGAAATAAGGCTTGCTTTTCCGGAAGAAGAGCGAACGAATCGTCTCGAACTCTTCCTGTGTCAAAGGTCGTGGAGCATTGTCGCCCGGTCCTGTAATCCGGATGTTGTTGACGAACGACAGCATCCGGAACTCCTCAAAACGGGGATGCGAAACGGGGCACCGACTCTTCGTCGGCTCGAAGGTGCATCGGCCGACTGACCCCTTCTGCGATTTGAGGTCGCGCTGGAAAAAGATTGCCCGATGCAGCGCCTTACGCCATTCGTCGGGCAATTGCTGCCGGTCGCAGATGGCATTGAACTCGGCCAGGTAGTGTTCGTTGCGCGAGGTGTATTTGTCGCGGATTCGTTCCTTGTGTTGGTACAGTCCGTAGAAATATTCTCCGAGGTACCGACACCCTGCCGCTGCTATTTCAGCCGACAGATTTTTGATACACTCCTTGACCGTGCCGTCTTCTTTCTCATTTCCTGCTTCCTTGCGATTGCTGAGGAATCCGCGTCGCTGTGCCAAATGATAAAGCGCCCGGCCAAGCAGCCAGCGCTGTGTGCGATTCCCGAGATCGAGCCGCTCGGACAGGGCTACATAACGATCGTGGTAAGGATTTCGATCCCCATTGTCGTCGGTTCGCTGCCAACGGAGGAATTCATTGTCCTGCGGGTAACGTTTCTCTTTTTGCCAGGCGGTCAACAGCTCCTCGGGCAACGGCGGGCAAAGGTCGTAACGGATGAGTATTTTGAGCAGTTCGATTTTTCGCAGACGCCGCCGGAAATAGTGGCGGCGCAGTGCCCGGGCGCTCGTCCGATCCTGAACGGCAGGTTTTTCATTGTTTTTGTCGCGGGCAACTCCCTCCTGGAAAATGTCTACACCTTTGTCAATCAGCGTATATTCGTTCTCCGATTCATCGACAAGGGCCCATCCCAGTGAGTTGGTGCCAAGGTCCAAACCCAATACTTTTGCCATATGAAGAATGTGTTTTCTGTAAAATTAAATAAAAAATTGCAGAAATTCATCTTTTTTTACTATATTTGTGGTGTAAGAATTCTACATCTTATCACAATAAGGCTATATGCCGAAGGTTTTCAACCTATTGTCTCCGCGTACTCCGTGGAGACTTTTTTTATATTTCGTGAATAATTTAAAAACCGTCGGTTGCTATTGCGGAGTGTGCCGGCGCTGTGGCTTTTTGCCTTCGGGAGTTCATGGTGCCGAAAACAGAAGGTCGCATGTCGGACCGTCCGCCACTCGCCGTGCGACGCACCGACATGAAGCATCTCCAATTGCAGCGTTCATCAAGGGCATATCGTTGGAATATGCAGGAATACTTTATATCGAGACTCTGAAACCGGGAAAACACGCGAATAGAAATTCAGCGACGCCTTCTGTTTCCGGGCGCATTCGTGCACGAGGCTCTGCCGCGGGCGGACGATGACGAACCGGATAAAAAGCGCACCCCGAAATCCCTTTCCGGATTTTCGGGGTGCGCTTCATTCGGGCGGGCGGCTGTCCGGCGCGTTATCGGGCGGGATGTTCCGGGCGTTTGCTGAAAATGGCCTTGATCCGGTCCATGTCGAACTTGGCCGAGCGGTCGTAGCAATAGATGCCGTTCTGTTCCTGTTCCACGTCCGTGAGCTGGGTGTAGCAATAGCCCCACACCTGTCCGGAGAGCGAGAGCAGCGCGTCTACCTGGCCTTCGAGCCGCGTGTAGAACTCTTCGAGCGTACGGGGCGCCTGTCCGTAACCCCACGATTCGGTCTGGGAATCCGTGGCCTGCTTCTCCTGGTCCTTCACCCATTTGATGCCGCCGAATTCATCGACCAGGTAGGGGCACGAGCCATCGTACTGCGGCCAGGCGTAGTTTGCGGTCGCCTTCACCTCGTTGAATCCGATGTTGCGCGTCTGGTCGCGGGTCGTCCGCAGGCGGGGATGGAAGAACGTGCCGTCGCTGAAGATTTTCTCTTTCAGTTTGGCCGGGTTCTGCTCGTAATTGTGGACGGCCCAGATGTCGGTCCTGACGACGGCGCCGCCGCTGACGGTGTTGACGGGGCGCGTCGGGTCGAGGCGTCCCGTCAGGTCGTAGACGTCGGAGGCGAAGCGCGGGAACTGCGTGTTGTCGGGCCACCACTCCTCGTTCATCGGCGTCCACGTCAGCAGCGAGGGGTGGTTCCGGTCGCGGACCACGCATTCGGCCCATTCGGAGAGGAAGTTGCGGGCCGTCTCCACGTCGTTGGCATCCATTCCCCAGCTGGGGCTTTCGCCCCAGGTGATGTAGCCGAGTCTGTCGGCCCAGTAATAGTAGCGTTCCTCGAAAACCTTCTGATGCAGGCGTGCGCCGTTGAACCCGGCGGCCAGTCCCAGCTCGATGTCGCGGCGCAGGGCGTCGTCCGACGGGGCGGTCCAGATACCGTCGGGGTAGAAACCCTGGTCGAGCACCAGCCGCTGGTAATAGGGTTCGTTGTTGAGGTAGATTTTGTTGCCTTCGATGTGGACCTTGCGCATCCCGACATAGGATTTCACGGCGTCGAGCACCTGGCCGTCGGGGGCGACCACCTCGTAGGTCAGGTCGTAGAGGAACGGGTCTTCGGGACACCAGAGCCGGGCCTTTTTGACCGGGATGACGACGACGCTGCTGTTCGACGCCCGGACCTGCCGCGTGCCGACGACCTTGCCGCCGTCCCGAAGGGTCACCCGGAGCGTGTTCGGGCTTTCCCGGAAGAACTGCGGGGCGACGATCAGCTGCTGCTGGTCGATGTCGGTCGTCATTTGGACGCGTGCGAGGGCCTCGGGAGCCACGGCCTCCATCCACACCGTCTGCCAGATGCCTGTCGTGCGGGTGTAGTCGCAACTGTGCGAGGCGTATTGCAGCGACTGTTTGCCGGCAGTCTGTTTGCCGCTGCGCAGGTCGCTCGTGGCGAAGACGACCAGACTGTGGCTGCCGCCCGGCTTCACGAATGCGGTGATGTCGTAGGAGAACGACGTGCTGCCCCCGAAGTGGCGTCCGACGAAGCGGCCGTCGACATACACCTCGGAGGTGTAGTACACGGCTCCGAAGTTGAGCATCACGTTGCGTCCCGACCAGTCTGCCGGAATGTCGATCGTACGCTGGTACCAGATGCGGCCGATGAAGTCCGTGTGGCCGACGCCCGAGAGCTTGCTCTCCGGGGCGAACGGCACGATGATTTTGCCGTCGAATCCCTTCGAGCCGGCGTAGCCGCGTTCCAGGCCGCTTGCGCCGAAATCGAACGTGTAGGTCCATTCGCCGTTCAGGTTGATCCAGTCCGTCCGCTCGAACTGCGGGCGGGGATATTCCGGGCGGGGGATCTGCGAAAACAGACACGCGGCCTGAAGCAGGAAAAAGAGGGTGATTGCGGTTTTCTTCATGGTTGTTTTTGGTTGGTTTGCTTGTTTTCGGGGTGGTTATTCCGGTGCGATGTCGAACCGGTCGGGCGGCTCCGTGCGCTGCGCCCCGGCGAGCGGCGGCAGCATGCCGCAAGGGAGCAGCAGCAGGATGTGCGCATGTTTCATGGCTTCGTCTATGGGTTTGCTGTGCCGAAGTTACGAAACTTTTTCGGAATACGGAGCGGGTCAGAGGTTAATTTTGCAGGGGGGACAGGCTGAAGACCCGAAAAAAATAGACTATATTCGTACGATCAAAACTGCCCGACTGATAGGAAAAAGAGACTCTTGCACTGTTGGGGACCCTGCACCTTCGTCGGAGCGCAGGTCCCGTGGCCGACGCTTTTCAACGGCCGGAACCTGAAAGGCTGGAAGACGGTCGGCGGGACGGAATCGTTTTTGTGTTATATTTACGGATAAAACGAATGCGGTTATGGAACGGGAGAACGTCTTTCATATCAAAAACATGGTTTGCAACCGCTGCATTCTGGTCGTCACCCGGCTGCTCGAAAAAGCGGGGTTCACGCCCCTCGATGTCGGACTGGGAACGGTCGTCGTGCAGGAGAAGCCCGGCCGGGAGCAGCGGGAGGCGTTCCGCAAACTGCTCGAAGCCTACGGGTTCGAACTGATCGACGACAGCCGGATGCGCCTCATCGAGCAGATCCGGACGGCCGTGATCGAATTGGTGCATTACAGCGAAGATGCCTCGAAAGTCAACCTGTCGGATTACCTGCGCGAACGCTGCCACCGTGATTACAGTGCGTTGAGCAAGCTCTTTTCGGAGGTCAACGGCATCAGCATCGAGAAATACTTCCTCGCCCAGCGGATCGAGCGGGTCAAGGAACTGCTGGCCTACGGCGACCTGACCGTCAGCGAGATCGCCGACAAACTCCGTTATTCGAGCGTGGCGCACCTCAGCGCCCAGTTCCGCGCCCAGACCGGGATGTCGCCCACTGAATTCCGCCGGCTGAAAGGACGCGGCCTGAAACCGCTGGATGAAGTGTAGGTATAAATCATATCCATAATTCTGTAACACCCGGAGCGTGTCGGGACCTTACCTTTGTTCCCATGGAAAAGAGTAAGATCATCACGAATACGTTCCCGGTCGCAGGCATGAGCTGCGCTTCGTGCGCAGTCCGGGTCGATAAGGCGCTCAACGGCCTGCCGGGCGTCGAGTCTGCGCATGTGAACTACGCTTCCGCTACGGCGCGGGTGGACTACCGTTCGGGGGAGTGCTCTCCCGGGACGCTGAAGCGGGCCGTGCAGGCGGCCGGTTACGACCTGCTGACCGACGCGGAAGGCCCGGCGGAGGACGAGGCGGCGCACGTCCGTGCGGCGCATTACCGGGCGCTCAAACGGCGGACTCTTTGGGCGGCGGGGCTTTGTCTTCCGATTGTGGCCGGAGGCATGCTGTTCATGGACGCTCCGGCCGTGAAATACGCCGTGTGGGCGCTCTCCACCCCGGTCGTTTTCGGACTGGGACGGGAGTTCTTCGTCAACGCCTGGAAACAGCTCCGCCACGGGGCGGCCAACATGGATACGCTGGTTGCCGTCAGTACCGGAATCGCCTATCTGTTCAGCCTTTTCAACCTGTTTTTCCCGGAATTCTGGCTGTCGAGGGGCATCGAGCCGCACGTCTATTTCGAGTCGGCGGCCGTCATCGTCGCCTTCATCCTGCTGGGGCGGCTGCTTGAGGAGCGGGCGAAGCGCAGCACGACGACGGCCATCGCGAAACTGATGGGCCTGCAACCGAAAACCGTCACGGTGATCACCCCTTCGGGCGAACGCTCCGTGCCCGTTGCGGAGCTTCGCGCCGGGGATCTGGTCGCCGTGCATCCCGGCGAACGCATCGCCGTGGACGGCACGGTGGCCGAAGGCGCGTCGTATGTCGACGAGAGCATGCTCAGCGGGGAACCGCTCCCCGTCTGCAAACAGGAGGGTGCGGCGGTGTTCGCCGGAACGATGAATGGCAACGGTGCGTTCCGTTTCCGGGCCGACAGGGTGGGGCAGGACACGGTGCTGGCCCGGATCATCCGCATGGTGCGGGATGCGCAGGGCAGCAAGGCCCCCGTGCAGCGGACCGTCGACCGGATCGCCGGCGTTTTCGTTCCCGCCATCATCGTCCTCGCCGTGCTGACCTTCGCGGCGTGGATGCTTTTCGCGCCGGAGGAGGGCTTCACCCGCGGGCTGCTGGCGCTGGTGACCGTGCTGATCATCGCGTGCCCCTGTGCGCTGGGTCTGGCGACGCCCACGGCCCTCATGGTCGGGATCGGCAAGGGCGCCGGACAGGGCATCCTCGTCAAGGACGCTGCGAGCCTGGAGGTGGCCCGGAAGGTCGACACCGTGGTGCTGGACAAGACCGGAACGCTCACCGAAGGCCGTCCGTCGGTCGTGGACGCTGCGTGGACCGAAGGGCCGGAGACGGCGCGGCGGATTCTGTTCAGCCTCGAAAAACGCTCGGGGCATCCGCTTTCGCAGGCCGTCGTCGAATCGCTCGGCGGGGAGCGGGACGTTCCCGTGACCGGGTTCGAAAGCATTCCCGGACAGGGTGTCCGGGGCGTCGCGGAGGGGCGGACCTGGTATGCCGGGAACGACGCGCTGCTGTCCCGCCACGGCATCGTGCCCGACGCCCGTCTGCAACGGCTGGCCGAAGGGTGGATGCAGGAGGCGAAGACCGTGGTTTGGTTCGCCGATGAGGAGCGGACGCTCGCCGTGCTCGCCCTTGCCGATGCGCTGAAACCCTCGTCGGCCGGGGCCGTCGCCCGGCTGCACGCGCTGGGAATCACGGTCTGGATGCTGACGGGCGACAACGCCGGTTCGGCGCGCGAAACGGCCCGGAAAGCCGGGATCACCCGTTTCCGGGCGGGCGTCCTGCCGCACGAAAAGGCCGGATTCGTCCGGCAGTTGCAGTCCGAAGGCCGGACGGTGGCCATGGCCGGCGACGGGATCAACGACAGCGCGGCTCTCGCGCAGGCCGATTTGAGCGTCGCCATGGGGCGGGGGAGCGACATTGCGATGGATACCGCGATGGTGACGATCCTCTCGTCGGACCTCCGGAAAATCCCGGAGATGATCCGGCTGTCGCAGCTCACCGTGCGGACGATTCGCCAGAACCTCTTCTGGGCCTTCATTTACAACCTCGTCGCCATTCCCGTAGCGGCCGGGGCGCTCTATCCCCTCTGGGGGTTTCTGCTCGACCCGATGATCGGCGGGGCGGCCATGGCCTTGAGCAGCGTGAGCGTCGTGGCCAACAGCTTGCGGCTGAAACGCCGGCGGATCGGCGATGAGTGTGAACATGACGAACCGGTTGAAACCGAAGAAAAGATGAAAAAGGAATTTATCGTGGACGGCATGACGTGCAATCATTGCCGGATGCATGTGGAACATGCGCTGAACGCCCTCGACGGCGTGAAGGCGGTCGTGACGCTGGACCCTCCGGTGGCCGCCGTGGAGTACTCCGGGCCGGAAGTCGGCCTCGGGGAGTTGCAGAAGGCCGTTACGGAGCGGGCCGGGGAGTATACCCTGCGGGCGCGGTGACGGCGGACGCCCCTGCGCAGGCGGGGCGTTTTTTTCGTGCCGCGCCGCATCTTTCCGGCGAATGTCCGGCGGAAAATGCGTTTTAGCATTAACTTTGCTGTCGGATCGTGTAAAGTATGCTGATGGAGACTCTTTCCCGTTGGATCGGCGGCGTGAACGACGTGCTGTGGACCTATGTGCTGGTCGCGGCGCTCTTGGGGTGTGCCGTGTGGTTCACCCTGCGCACGCGGGGCGTGCAGTTCCGCCTGCTGGGCGAGATGATGCGCGTGCTGGGCGAGTCGGCCGGAAGCGGCCCGAAGGGCGAGCGGCACGTCTCGTCGTTCCAGGCTTTCGCCGTGTCGCTGGCCAGCCGCGTCGGCACGGGGAATCTCGCGGGCGTCGCCACGGCCATCGTCGTCGGGGGACCCGGCGCGGTCTTCTGGATGTGGGTCATCGCCCTTGTGGGCGCCGCGAGCGCTTTCGTCGAGTCGACCCTCGCACAGCTTTACAAACGCCGCGGCAGGGACTCTTTCATCGGCGGTCCGGCCTACTACATGGAACGCGGCCTCGGGCGGAGGTGGATGGGCGTGCTGTTCGCCGTGCTGATCTCCGTGACCTTCGGATTCGCCTTCAACTCGGTGCAGAGCAACACGATCTGCGCCGCGTGGGAGGGAGCTTTCGGCGCCGATCATGTGTGGGCGGGCGTCGTGCTCACGGCGCTGACGCTGCTCATCATCTTCGGAGGCATACGGCGCATTGCGCGTGTCAGCGGCGTGATCGTCCCGATTATGGCGCTGGGGTACATCGTGCTGGCGCTGGGCGTCGTGCTGTTCAACCTCGGGCGGCTGCCCGAAGTGCTGGAACTGATCGTCGCCGACGCTTTCGGCTGGGAGCAGACGCTGGGCGGCGCGGTCGGCGCGGCGTTGATGCAGGGCATCAAGCGGGGACTTTTCAGCAACGAGGCCGGTATGGGTTCGGCCCCGAACGTCGCCGCCACGGCCCACGTTTCGCACCCCGTGAAGCAGGGACTTATCCAGACCCTCGGGGTCTTCACCGATACGCTCGTCATCTGCACCTGCACGGCCTTCATCATCCTGTTCGGGGGCGTTCCCGACGCTTCGCTCAACGGCATTCAGCTGACGCAGGCGGCTCTGGAGAGCGAGATCGGTCCTGCGGGCGGGGTGTTCGTCGCCGTGGCGATCTTCCTGTTCGCCTTTTCGTCGATTATCGGCAATTATTACTACGGTGAAGCCAACATCCGCTTCATCACTCCGCGGCCGTGGGCGCTGACGCTCTACCGGATGCTGGTCGGCGCGATGGTGCTCTTCGGATCCTTGGCGACGCTCGATCTGGCATGGAGCCTGGCCGATGTGACGATGGCGCTGATGACGCTGTGCAATCTGGCGGCGATCGTGCTGCTGGGCCGTCAGGCCTTCCTGCTGCTGGCCGACTACACGGCCCAGAAGCGGCAGGGCATCAAAAATCCGGTCTTCACGAAAGACCGGATTCCCGAATTGAAAGACAAGGCCGAGTGCTGGTAGCGCATTACTCCACCAGCCGGCGCGTCACGCTCCACCGCTGCATCAGCCGCACCACCGCCCAGCTCACGGCGAAGGCTCCGCAGGCGATCAGCGCGATGCGCGCCAGCGCGGGAAGTCCCGGAATCCGCTGCACGAGGTCGTAGCCGGCCTGAACGAAGATGAAGTGGCAGAGATAGATGCCGAACGTCGCGCCCGCCAGCCGCGAGAGCCATGCGCGGGGCCGTGCGGCGGCCTTCTGCACGAGGATGAAGACCGGGGCGGTCATCATAAAGACGTTGATGCCGGCGAAATACCAGACGATTTCGAGGTAGGCGTAGTTGCCCGGAAAATGTTTCTGCATCACCACGTAACCCAGCCCCGTGGCGAGGTATCCGGCGAGGAAGGTCGGGATGCAGATGCCCAATGTCTTGCGCCAGTTCCATGCGGGCGGGAATTTCACGAGGTAGAAGGCCAGTACGAGGTAACCGGCGAAGCCCGAGACGTAGTGGAACGTGCCGAACTCGTTCCAGTCGCAGACGCCGTAAAGCCCCGTGTTGCCGTAATTGCCCGTGTAGCCGAGCGCCGGGGCGAGCATCTTCACGTAGGGCAGCAGCAGCGTCACGCCCCAGATCGCGAGGACGCTCTGCAACTCGCGCCGCGAGGCCCGTTCGAGCCACGGGCTGATCAGCGGCATGATCAGATAAAGTCCTATCAGCATATAGAGATACCAGAGCGGCGTGGTGTCGTAGCAGAAGTTGAAGACGAAGGTCCACATCTTGTGCAGCGTCGCTTCGCCGGTGAACAGCGCGGGGTCGATCGACGGACTGGAGGTCCCGACGTAGCGCATATACAGGTAGTAGAGCACGGGCAGCGTCAGCGACCAGAAGACCAGCGCCAGGAGGACGCGGCCGATCCGCTTGCGGTAGAAAGCCCCCGTTCCGGTCCGCACGGGCAGCAGCAGCACGCCCGACATCATCACGAACAGCGGCACGCAGGCCCGGACGAAACTGCCTGCCAACGCTCCTTGCAGGAAGGTGGCGCGGTCGCTGTCGAACACGGCGACGAAGGCGTCGCAGCTGTGGGAGAAGACCACCAGAAAGCAGGCGATCACGCGCAGGAGGTCCACCCAGCCGATGCGTTCGCGGGCCGGGACGTTCAGGTCGGGAAGTCGGTTCTTCATTGTCGCAGAAATGGATTTCCGGCGAAGGTACGAAAAAAATCCGGGACCGCCGTGCGTTTTCGCCGCGGCGTCCCGGATTTTTGGTTGTCCGCACTCCCTCCGACGGACGTCCCCTTCGGGTCAGTTGACCACCACCGTCGGGAAGTATTCGCGCAGCAGGGCCGCGGCGCGGTCGAGCTGTTCGGGGGTGTTCTCCCGCACGTCGCGGAGTTTGTACTTCAGCCCCATCGCCTCGTACTTATGCACTCCGAGGGTGTGGTAGGGGAGCAGTTCGACCCGCTCGACCGACTTGTAGCCGCCGAGGCGTTCGCCCAGCGCACGGATGTCGGCTTCGGCGTCGCTGATGCCCGGAACCAGCACGTAGCGTAGCCAGA
>OGKG01002892.1_pt1 | contig 16910 bp, 11 predicted proteins | sample 1572201 | NCBI WGS metagenome assembly OGKG01 (sample SAMEA2582146, study PRJEB24529) | metagenome | biome: Human gut stool | place: China | collected 2011 | reverse complement strand
TGAACAGGCGTAATCTTAAAAGACTGTCCAAAAGAAACCGTTGCCAGTTCCACTTCTCCCATATTTTTCTTCTGATGCATAATAGTTCCTGCCTCTCCCGGAAGATCTGTCCCGGTTTTATCCAGAAGTCCAAACTGTCTGAAATACTTATAATAACGTTCTACCCCAAGGCGAAGCCCCACCTCTATAAACACAGGGTTACAGGAATTCTGTGCACCTTCCACAAAATTCTGGGATCCATGTCCTGTTCTTTTTGCACAGTGAATTCTGCGATCCTCCACCACTTTATATCCGGGACAATAAAAACGGTCCCCAGGTGAAACAACACCAGCCTCCAGTCCGGCTGCCATGGTGATGATTTTAAATGTGGAGCCCGGTTCATAAGTATCATTCAAACAGGGATTTCTCCACATCTGATTCAGTAATTCCTGCTTTCTTTCTGTATTTGTTTTTCCTGATGCTGTCTGCACTGCCAGTTCACTTTGTTCATTGTGATCTTCCGACGGTATTGTTATCCCGGATTCATTTAACTGCATATTCAGATCATCTGTCAGGGTAAAAGGATCATTCAGGTCAAATTCCGGCACATTGACACATGCATATATTTCGCCGTTCTGTGGATTCATCAGCAGGATAGATACACGTTCTGCCTGCTTTTCCTCCATTACTTTCAAAGCTGACTGCTGCGCAAATTCCTGAATATTTACATCAAGGCTGATTATCAGGCTTTTCCCCTCTATCGGTTTTTCCCTTGTCTCACCCAATTTATCAATTTCCACACCCCTGGCATCTGTTGTTGTCAGGATTTTACCCGGCTGTCCCCTCAGGATTTCTTCATATTTCACTTCCAGACCGATAATTCCCTGATTATCACCTCCCGTAAAGCCAATGACTTTTGAAGCCAGACTTCCACATGGATAGTAACGCTTATAATCCTCATCAACTTTCACCCCTGCCAGACTGCACTCTCTTATCTCATCACCTGTACTTTTTTCCACATTTGTCTTTACTATTTCTATGGAAGAGATTTTCTCCACTCTTTTTCTCACTTCTGCCTCATCTATTTTCAGTTTTTCAGACAGCAGGGCGATTACTTTTTCAGGTTCTTTAATCTGACTGTGGATCACAGAGATTGTACATACCGTCCTGTTTGATGCCAGAACTTTTCCCCTTGCATCCAGAATCTCCCCTCTGGCCGCTTTGATCTCTCTCTCCCTTTCGTGAAGTTCTTTTGCTTTCTTATAATAATAGTCTGATCTGAAACACATAAGATATACCAGTCTTCCGATAAGGCCTGTCATCATTAAAATACAGCAGAGTAATACCACCCATATTTTTCTCTTGTGAAACGTCATATTTTTTTTCATAAAAAAAGCTCCGCAGAGATTGTCATAACAATATATGACCATTCTCTGCGGAGCTATAACTATACGTTTTTATTCCAGACCTGCTTCTTCATTGGTAATACCGTCTGTCTCTTCGTCATTATCCTCAGTCGTCTCAGCTTCATCATCCTCCAGAGGTGCAGGTGCATCAGGATTGGATACTGCATCTCCTGAAGAATCTGCATCCGTACTTCCCGAAGCACTGACAAGATTTGTAGACATCTTATAATTGCCTTCCTCATCCAATATGTGATCTCCATTGGCATCCAGCAGATATCCGTTTTCATCAATCCGGTTTCCATCCCAGTCTATCAGATTGCCATCTGCATCCACCAGATTACCGTCACTGTCAAGTTCGCTGTCCGATATGGAAGTACTCTTTAAATGTCCCTTAAACCCTTCCCACAATTCTGTCTCCGGCACTGTTCCATCTTCAGATTCATCCGGCACTACATTCAGATACGGAAGAAGCTCCGAAAGGATTCCCTGTGCAATATACTGCGGATAAGTACTGTTTGCCTGATCCTCTACATTCGGTTCATCTACAACTACATAAATTACCACAGCCGGGTCATCTACAGGAGCAAATCCAATAAAAGAAACCAGATATTTTCCGTTTCCTCGCGGGTATTTCTCCGCTGTACCTGTTTTACCGCCTGAACTGTAACCCTGCACTTTGGAATGACGGCTGGTACCCTGCTGTACACTCAATGCCATATAGCTTCTGATATCACTGGAAATCCTGGAGGAAATCGTCTGCTTCAGAAGTATCGGCGAGATTGTTTTTACAGTTCCGCCATTACTGTCAAGAACCTTTGTCACAAGATGCGGCTGATAATAATATCCGCCATTGATAACGGAACTCATCGCATTGATTTCCTGGATCATGGTACAGGTAAAACCCTGTCCAAAAGCAGAACATGCAAGTTCTGTTTCCCCCATACTGTCCTTAGTATGGATAATACCTGCGCCTTCATTCGGCAGGTCAATCCCTGTCCTTGTTCCGAAATTAAACAGACTCTGTGCTTTGATAAACTGAGTAGCTCCCATCTTGGCACCAATCTGCATCATTGCATCATTACAGGAGTTTGCAATTACCTCTCCCAGTGTCTCTGTGCCATGTGCGCTCGGATAAACCGCACACTTGATCATAGTATCTCCAAAAGTCTGCGATCCATCGCATACAAATGTATCTGTTTCCTGTATCGCACCCTTTTCCAATGCAGAAGCCATGACGATCGGCTTTACAACAGATCCCGGCTCATAGGCATCTGTGACGCAGAAATTACTCCACATACCATTCAGAGCCTCCACTGTTTCCACATCATTCATCGCTTTGATTTCATCTTTTGTATATACAGCGGAAAGATCTCTCGGATTATTCAGATCATAACGGTCACCACCATCCATGGCAATAATCTCACCGGTGGACGGATTTTCAACAATGACACCTATATTCTTGGCCCCCATTGCCTCTTTAAATCCATTAACATATTTCTCAACAATCTGCTGTGCACCGATGTCAATGCTGGTCTGAATGCTTTTTCCATTCACCGCAGCAATAATGGTCTGCTCCACATCTGAATCATCATTGATATACCCATACTGTCTTCCGTCTACGCCTGTCAGTGTGCTGTTATAGTACCCTTCCAGTCCGATATCTGCCACATCTCTGTCCAGTGCAAAACCAATTGTATCGCATGCTGTTTCATTAAACGGGTAACTTCTCAGATAATCCTCTTCAAACCAGACGCCTTTGATATTTGCCCGTTCCTTTGCCTGCGCTTTAGTAAGACCGGAATCTTCATCCTCTGCCTTATATTTTTCAAATTCTTTCTTTTTGTCCATAGACAGCTGTTTTGTCAGTACCTGATACTGACTCTGGCTGGTTCTTGAATCGGCCAAAAGAGAACGCACTGTTTCTTCATCAATCCCCAGCACCTCATTTAAGGCACGTATTGTTGGCTCTACATAGTCCTCATCTGAATTTACAGTTTTACAGTCCAGGATCACATTATAAACTTTATTGCTGGTAGCCAGTATATTTCCGTTCTTGTCATAAATATCGCCTCTCTTTGCCGGCAGTACCTGGCTCTCATATTTCTGCTGTGCCTGACTTAACACCTGTTTTTTGTATTTGCTTCCACTGGTAGCATTAATATAAGTAATTCTCAGCACTAATATTACCAGAAGCAGTAACACAATTCCAAACAATATCAGCAGCTTTTCTTTCATGTTTTGATTTATTTTTCTCTGTGGTCTTCTTCGACTCTTTCTTCCCGTATTGCTCAATTAATCACCTACTTTGAATCTGGTATATCCTGATACTGTCTTACATAGCTGTTACCCGATGTAGAATAGGTTACTGTCTGATCATCTGACGGATATTTCATCCCCAGTCTCCCCAATGCGATCTGCTTGATCTTATTCAGATCCACATTTGATGTCACCTGGCTGTAATATGCATCATTGTCTTCTTTTAAATCTGCCAGTTCCTCCTCAAGAGATGCAACTGTACTCATCTTTGCGGTAATCTCTGATTTGTAACGAAGATATTTCACAGAGCAGAATAATATCGCCACACATATAACTGCCAGAAACGCTACAAATCCCCAGTTCATTGCAGTCGCCTTCTGCCTGTTCTTCTGTGCTTCTTTACTCAACTGATGTTTCTGCCTTGGTACCTGCGCAGGACTCGCCTGCACTCTTCGGTTTCGATTGGTCTGCTGCCTTCCCGGATTCTGTCTTTCCGGCTGCCTCTTTCTCTCCGGAACTTCTGCAAGACGTCTGACCGTATTTCCGTCAACATACATTCCTCTGTTTGTTCTGGCACTGGTTCTGCTTCTTCTTGCTGTTTCACTCCTGGTCGTTCTCGCCATTTCATGCCTCTCTAATTATAATACTCTCTCAAAAATCCGAAGCTTTGCACTTTTGGAACGCGGATTCTCTTCCATCTCTGTCTCCCCCGGAAGAATCGGCTTTCTTGTGATCACTTTTCCTTTGGATTTCTTCCCGCATACGCATACAGGAAAATCTGAAGGGCAGGTACACGGATTCTCATTTTTTCTGAAAATCGTCTTTACAATTCTGTCCTCCAGAGAATGAAAAGTGATAATGCAAAGTCTTCCGCCATCATCAAGGATATCGATCATTCCATCCAGAGAATCCCGCAGCACATCGAGCTCTCTGTTAAGCTCAATACGGATTGCCTGAAAAGTTCTCTTGGCCGGATGTCCTGACTTCACCTGCATCTTCATGGGAATGGATTCTCTGATGATCTCTGTCAGTTCTCCGGTGGTTGTGATCGGTTTCACCTGTCTGGCGGCAACAATATGTTTTGCAATATTTTTTGCAAATTTATCTTCACCGTAATCACGAATAATACGGTATAATTCTTTTTCTTCATAGCCATTGACAATATCGCCGGCTGTCTGCGTCTGGCGCTGGTCCATGCGCATATCGAGCGGTGCATCTACCCTGTAGGTAAAACCGCGTTCTTCATTGTCAAGCTGATAGGAAGATACTCCAAGATCAAGGAGAATCCCGTCGACTTTATAGATGCCTCTTGCTGCCAGTTCCTGTACCATGTAACAATAATTGCTGCGAATGATCGTCGCCTGTTTATAGGGGGCTAACCTCTCACTCGCAGCAATTATCGCATCCTGGTCTTGATCTATGCCAATAAATCTCCCCTTGGCAGAAAGTTTCCTGCATACCTCACCGGCATGCCCTGCACCTCCTAAAGTACCATCCACGTAGATTCCGTCCGGTTTGATATCCAAACCTTCAATGGTCTCTTCCAGTAATACAGATTTGTGTTTAAATTCCATCTCCGTCTCCTGTCTGGATTTACTTTGCAAGATACTTCAAACGAGACCTGTCAGATTGTGATTCCCATGTCCTGCATGCTCTCTGCAATGCTGTCCATGTCATCATAATCACAGATCTCATTCCATTTTTCTTTGCTCCAAACTTCAATTCTGTTCAGATTACCTGTCAGAACCACATCTTTCTCCAGACCGGCAAATTCGCGCAGTGTCTGCGGTACAAGGATTCGTCCCTGCCTGTCCAGTTCACATGTAGTTGCTCCAGCTACAAAGAATCGTGAAAAAGTTCTGGCATTTTTATTTGTAAGTGGTAAAGATCTGAGCTTCATTTCAAAGGATTCCCATTCATCCATTGGATAAATGTAAAGACAGCCATCAAGCCCTCTTGTCAGAACAAACTCTTCCCCTAAGAGTTCCCTGAATTTAGAAGGAATGATCAGACGCCCCTTCGCGTCGATCGTGTGGTTATACTCTCCCATGAACATGTTACTCACCTACTCTCGCAAAATCTGAATCTCCCCTTCAGATTTCTCAGGTGGTAATGGACTCTGCCGTTATTCCCCACTCACCACCACTATTCACCACTTTCTACCACTTATGTGCTTATTCTAAACTATTTAGGCTGAAAAAACAAGGGGGAGAAAAAGATTTTTAAAATTTAGAACTCTGTTAACATTTATGAAACAACCTTATTTTTACGAGAAAAATGGGCTTTTATACACAAAAAGTGGGTTGAATTTCCACTTTCAACCCACTTATCTTTCAGATATATGTTTTTTTACTGTTCTTCTTTTGAATTTGTGGGAGAAGTTCCCACATCTGGCTTTACCTGTTCATCCATCTCCGGCCGGATTTCCGGTTCCGGTTTCATTTCAGAAGTCTCAGGAAACATCTGTTTTTCTTTCACTGACTCATCCAGAAATCTTTTTTTCCTCTGCCGGCGTATAGTATCTCTTTTCTGTGCCATCACTCTGCGTATGATCACTACAGGCATAAAAACAGCAAATAATATAGCGGAAATTACCAGCGAAATCCCCACTTTTGTCCCCGGAATATAAAGCTTATCTGTTCTGAACCATTCAAAGAAAAACCTTCCCAGACCATAACCTGCCAGATAGATCATAAACAATTCGCCTTCATATTTCTTTTTTCGGCGCATGGCCATCAACAGCAGAAATAGCAGCAGACACCACAGACTTTCATAAAGAAAAATCGGCTGAACCTGAATATATGAAATCCCATTTATGGTCAGCAGATTATCTCTCATTGCTCCCGAAACTTCTCCTGACCGCACAGCTGAAACCGGTATCTGCATTGCCCATGGCAGATCTGTATATTCTCCGAAAGACTCTCTGTTAAAAAAGTTACCCCAGCGCCCTATAGCCTGTCCCAGAAGTATTCCGGGACACGCAATATCGGCACTCTGCCAGAATGACGTTTTGGTAATCCTGCAAAATACCGCTGCCGCAAGAAATCCAAAGAGCAGACCACCATATAAAGCGTAACCACCATTTCGAAAGTCCAGTATGGCATTCAGATTTTCTTTATAAAATCCCCATGAAAAAGCCACATAAAATAATCTGGAACCTGCCACTGAAACCAGCAGGGAGATAAGCATCATATCGAGATACCTGTTCTGATCTTCCCCATTTCGTTTCGCTTCAAGTGTCACAATTCCCATTCCAAGAAGAGCACCCACAGCAATCAGTACTCCATATATGGTAAATTCCATTCCAAATATTTGAAATGAGCGCGGCACATAGTCAAAGACCAGGCCAGGTCCCGGAAAACGTATCGACATTTCCATAAATCACCTGTTCATCATACATTGAATCGGAATAAGATCACATCTCCATCCTGTACAACGTATTCTTTACCTTCCATTCTTACAAGACCTTTCTCTCTGGCACCTGCGTAGGAACCACAGTCCAGAAGATCCTGATAATTTACAACCTCAGCTTTAATAAATCCTCGCTCAAAATCTGTATGGATCTTACCTGCTGCCTGCGGAGCCTTTGTTCCGATTTTAATCGTCCATGCTCTTGTCTCATCCTCACCTGAAGTAAGGAAACTCATCAGTCCAAGAAGATGATAGCTTGCTTTTACAAGTTTCTCAAGTCCTGATTCTGTCAGTCCCAGATCCTCCAGGAACATTTTCTTCTCATCATCATCCAGTTCAGAGATCTCTTCTTCGATTTCTGCACAGATAACGAAAATCTCACTGTTCTGCTCTGCCGCATATTTGCGCACTGCCTGTACATGGCTGTTGCTTTCACCGTCATCAGCCAGATCTCCTTCTGCTACGTTTGCTGCATAGATCACAGGCTTCCAGGTAAGCAGATTATAAGTAGACATCCAGGCTTCTTCATCTTCATTTTCCATTTCCATAGTGATTGCCATCTTGCCATCTTCCAGATGTGTTTTTACCTTCTGAAGGAAATCAAGCTCCTTGGCAGCCTCTTTGTCCATGCGTGCTGTTTTTGTAACTTTTGCAATTCTTCTCTCAAGGATCTCAAGGTCTGAGAAGATCAGCTCCAGATTAATAGTTTCAATATCACGGATAGGATCAATACTTCCATCTACATGGATAACATTGGAATCTTCAAAGCAGCGGACTACATGAACGATTGCATCTACCTCACGAATATTTGCAAGGAACTGGTTTCCAAGGCCTTCTCCTTTGGATGCTCCCTTTACAAGTCCTGCAATATCTACGAATTCAATTACAGCAGGTGTCACTTTCTTAGAATGATAAAAGTCTCCGAGAAGCTTCAGTCTCTCATCCGGCACTGTAACAACACCTACATTAGGGTCAATGGTACAGAACGGATAATTTGCAGATTCTGCGCCTGCCTTTGTCAATGAATTAAATAATGTACTTTTTCCAACATTGGGTAATCCGACGATTCCTAATTTCATTTTTTATATTTCCTCCTATAAATCCTTTGATTTTATCCCAGTCCAATAGCGAAATCTTTGATTGATCAACATATCAAATGACAATCAAGTGGATATTCGCAATCCAAGCTCTTTGCCTTTTAGAACTTTTCCCATATTTCAGTTTCTCTCATCAGAAGCCCTAATACAGTATCTTGTATTATACCATAGCATCTTATCTTTGTGAATATTCATTTTCATCTCCTGTCATTCATTTATATTTTCACACTTTTTGAAATGAATTTTTCAAATTCTTCTCTCTCCTCGTTTCTATTTCTAATTGTTGTAAAAATCATTTTTATGCCGGCTCAAAAAATGTCCTTACACATATTCAAAAGATGAAGGGCATAAATACAGTCTCTTATAGAATACTTGAAAACAAAAAAGCACTCACCTATTTCAGGTAAATGCCTTAGTCAAGCGGATATTCACAATCCGCTTTGCTACTTGCTCATAACCGAATAACTGCTCCGCAGTTTATCAGAAAGATTCAGCCTTCCCCTCCGGGAAAATAATTTTAAACACAAAGAAAAAAATCACCATGGAAACTCCACCTGTAATAATTGTCACAAGCATGTTATAGACTGCCGGTGCCACATATGCAGATGCAACTGGCATCCACAGATTATTAAATCCATTACAGATCAGTGAAATTACCACCCATGCAACAAAATACCAGATTGCCTGATACACAGGATTTCCATGACTTTTAAAAGTAATATTTCTCTGAAGTGGAAAATTGATACACTGTGCAAGAAATGACCCTAATTCATAACTGATAAAATAGCCAAGTCCACCACCGATCAGTATATTCCCCGTTGCATCACACAATACATTATACCCCAGTAAACTCCATGTAAATTTTACTCCAAACAGATTCATGGAAACCTTTGGCCACATAAATTCTGTACCAGCCAGACCAATTCCCAAAATCCCTGGTAAAAATGTAAATACAAGATACTGGAATACTGTCACGCCCATACTGAATATAACAAAATAGAATATCTGATAAAGCCATTTTGCAAAAGTAGCATGTTTCTCTTCAAAACATTTCCATATATTTTTTATATGATTCATCTGCACTTCCCTCCGGCTCCTTTTAATAATTTTTCATATTTCTTTTTATTTCTTCTGTTTCTGAAATATCCGCCAACTACTTTTTTTACTCCAAGCATAAAATGGCCATTCACAGCATCGACAATTCCATATACCATTTCCATACTGACTGCCCCGCCGGTCATCTTGGCAATCCCCCGAAACGGCATATTGTAAATAAAAAGAATATTCAGATCTGGCTTTCCCTGTGCCTCACTCTTCTTTTTCATTTTTGTGAGATATCTATATATCAGCCTTGCAAGTCGGCTTTTTGCATAATACATCTGACAGATTGCATCATTGATTTCCAGATTTCCACTCCATCTCCCGTTCGGTATCTCATGGCCAAGAAGTTCACGAAATTCCTCATCTGATATTTTCTGCACGATTCCTGTATAATAGTAAGGCATTTTTGCCGGATTATACGGATACCCTTTACTATTTCCTGTTCTCTCAGTCATACCTGTTAAACGAATATCTGCAACACTGGCTCCTACCATAATCTGATAAGTTCCTGTTTCTATTTCCCACTGTCCCGTTTTTATATTCCAATAACGGAATGTCTTATCATCAAAGGGAATCCTGAGCTGTCTGCTTTCTCCTGCCTTTAGATAAACTTTTGCAAAACCTTTCAGTTCTTTTTCCGGTCGGAACACGATTGCATTAGGAAGTCCTACATACATCTGAACAACCTCTGCTCCATCTCTGTCACCTGTATTGGTAACCGAAACTTTGATTCCATCCTCTTCTATGATAAGATCAGAATATGTAAATTCCGTATAGGAAAGTCCAAAGCCAAATGGATATTGCACCCGGACTTTTGAAGTATCATAATAGCGATATCCCACATAAACACTCTCTCGGTATTCCGATGTTTTCTCATTACTTGGATAATATCGGAATGCCGGTGTCTGTTCATAAGATATGGGATATGTTTCTGCCAGTCTTCCTGATGGATTCACTTTTCCGGTCAGAATATCCAATGTTGCAGAAGCGCCTGCCTGTCCATTCAGATAGCCATGCAAAATTGCTTTGCAGCAGGTGTGCCATGGCATTTCTATCGCAGATCCTGCACTCAGTATTCCAATAATATTTTCATTCACTTTACTGATATCCTGCAGAAGATCTATCTGATCCTGTGGAATACGCATATGGGTTCTGTCCAGTCCTTCTGATTCACTGATCTCATCAAGACCAAAGCAGAAAATCACAATATCTGCGTTCATGGCCAAATTTAATGCAAACTTTCTATCATTCTCATCTACATCTCCATTTCTCTGATAGCCTCTTGTCATCCCCAGAATATTCAGATCATATTGTTGCAAAATAGATGACATATCTTCTACTTTTGTTGGATTGACCATAGAAGATCCTGCCCCCTGGTATCTGGGTGAAAAAGCAAAATCTCCAATAACAGCGATGGATTTTTTGGTATCCAGCGGAAGAATCTGTTTTTCATTTTTCAGAAGAATCATGCTTTCTGCTGCTGCTTTCCTTGCCAGTTGATGATGTGCGTTTCTGTCAAAGTTTTTATCTGAAAGCTTCTTCCCTGATGTCAGTTCCATCACTGCATCCACCAGTTCTCCAACTCTTTCATCCAAATCCGCTTCCTTCAGCGTTCCATTTCGGACAGCAGCAATCACTTCTCTTGCAGAATCGTACCCACAGGACGGCATCTCCAGATTTGAGCCGGCAGCAACACCTTTCACATGGTCATTGCTTCCGCCCCAGTCTGTTACTACAATTCCATCAAATCCCCAGTCTTTGCGCAAGATATCTGTCAAAAGATGTTTGTCCTCATTAGCATAAATCCCATTAATCTGGTTGTAACTGCTCATGATTGCTTTTGCGTGTCCTTCTTTAACAGCTATCTCAAAACCGGTCAGATAAATTTCTCTTAATGTCCGTTCGTCAACAACTGCGTCCATTGCCATTCTCCGAAGTTCCTGACTGTTAACCGCCAGATGCTTCGGGCAGGCATAAACGCCTTTACTCTGTATTCCACGAATATATGATGCTGCCATCTTCCCGGAAAGATATGGATCTTCTGAAAAATATTCAAAATTTCTTCCACATAATGGGCTTCTTTTAATATTTAATCCCGGACCAAGCAGGATATTTACATCCATACTTGCTGCTTCCTCTCCAAGAGCCTGTCCAATCTCTTCCCCCAGATCCTGATTCCAGCTGTTTGCTATCGTCGCTGCTGTGGGAAAACAAGTTGCATTCAAGGATGCATTCAGTCCCAGATGGTCTCCTGCTCCTGCCTGTTTTCTGATTCCATGCGGTCCATCTGAGAGAAAGATGGACGGGATGGAAAGCCTGTCAATTTCTCTGGTCTGCCAGACAGTTTTTCCACTGAGTATCGCTGCCTTTTCTTCTATTGTCATCTTTTCAACCAATTTTTGCTGTTTCATAACTGTTTTCCATCCCACTTTCATCCTTATTCAGCATTCTTTCTTTTCTTATATCCTCTGATTACCAGTACTTCCATTCCTGCCATGAAAAGTGCTATTACAATGTCGATACCAATTCCTGCTTTTTTCCAGTTTTCCATACCTGTTTCTTCGTGTTCTCCATCATAAGCCCAGCTGCTTACAACTGTATACATGACATTTTTGCAGGCATTCCTCATCTGAAGTACAGCTGTTGGATGCTCCGGATTGGCTACATTGTTCTCTTCTCCGTTAAATGTGGACAACATTGCATCTACTCCATTCGCCAAAGCTGCATCTGCATTCATAAATCCATGACCATTGTTTCGGAAGAAGTCTGTAAGCGCCATTCCCCTGAATCCCCATTCATCTCTGAGAACTGTATTCATAAGGTTACTGCTTTCTCCAGTCCATTTATCTCCAAGGAAGCTCCAGGAAACCATAACCGCATTTGCGCCACCCTGTTTTACAGAAATTTCAAATGGTTTCAGATAGATTTCCCGGATTGCCTGCTCATTTGACCAGACACTTACCATCTTTGCATTTCCCTCATACAGAGCAAAATGTTTGATATAAGAATAAACTCCATATTTTCTTGCTCCTTCTACTGCTTTTGCTCCCATATTTCCTGCAAGAACTCCATCTTCTGAAAAGTATTCATAGTTTCTTGCTCCAAATGCGGTTCTATGAGTATTCATACCTGGTGCATACCAGCCCTCTGCACCCATTTCCTGACTGATCTTGCCCATGCATTCACCCCAGGCCTGTGCAAGTTCCTTATTCCATGTGGAAGCAACCACAACTTCAATTGGAAATCCAATAGAACCAACTCCTGTAAAGTTGTTATTAATTGCTGCTGGTCCATCGAAATCAAGTGTAGCCACTTTTCCCACAGAATCCATGGCTGCTGTCTGATAACCAGCCATTGCAATCATATTTGTCATTTCGTCAACAGTAAGCTGATCCAGAAGTTTTTCCCAACGAGGATCGTCATAATCAGCATCACGCATATCAGCTAATGTAAGTCCATTATCTGCTCCCGTTGTCGGCATTACATCCTCATCATTGAGATATGTAGTCTTATCAAAGTTGCTGTTCAGATGATATTCAGAAACATATGGCTCACCCAGCTCTGCAGATGCCGGTGCTGCTGTAGCCTCTTCATAATTTGCAAAATGATCTGCTCGTGATAAATATGTCACATCGCCTTTTGCATCTTCAAATACATTTGTTGCTGCAGTATCATCTGATGCTCTTTTATTTTCTCCCTTATATACTACATCTTTATCTGCAGTATAAGTTTTCTGATCCAGCACAGTATGTGAATCGCTGTTGATAGAAATCACATAATCGCCTTTTTCAAGAACATATGCTTTTGCAGTATTCTCATCATAAGAGGCCATATCTTCTATACTGAATGTAACTGTAACAGTCTGAGATTCTCCCGGCTGAAGCAGATCTGTTTTTGCAAACTCGATCAGATTTGCAGAAGATTTCTCAATTCCCCCATTTGTATATGGCGGTTTATAATACACTTCTACTACATCTTTTCCGGCAACATCTCCTGTGTTGGTTACTTCTACATCTACAGAAATCTGTCCGTCTTTTTCCTCCAGTTCACCCATTTTCTGTTCAAATTCCGTGTAACTCAGACCATATCCAAATGGATACTGTACAGTCTTATCGTAATCAATCGCACCTTCCTGTGCAGCTGTTTCATAGTACTTGTATCCTACATAAATACCTTCCACATAATTGGTAAATGCCGGAGCATACACCTGCGCAGTTCCTGCGTTCATTCCTTCAACGGCCAAATCTGCCAGATTTGTATACTCCGTTTTTTCTGCATTATTCCACCACGGAGCAGTCGTCATATCATAAATAAATGTATCCGGTGTTTTTCCGGAAGGATTGACTTCACCTGAAAATACTTTACCAAGTGCATTAAATCCCACATTTCCCGTTCCGGGGCACCATACAACAGATTTAATCTGAGGATATTCATCTGCGAAACCAAGTTCAAACTGATTTGCTCCATTATAAACCACAATCACATTATCAAAGTTTGAACAAACCATATCTACCATATCTCTCTCAGTTTGTGAAAGCTGTAAATAATGCTCTCCCTCAGGAAAATCATCATATTCATCTGAATTATTATCATATGCTGCTTTTCTTACATCCATAGGAATATCATTATGACCTTCACCTGCTTTTCTGGAAAGAACCACAACTGCCACATCAGAATACTCTTTCGCACTTTTAATAAGCTCATCACTGTAAGTATCTACAGGTGGCTCCGGTAATGTCCAGCTCTGTTTCTGGATAGACATTTCCGGATTATCTGCACCATAATTGTTATAAAAATCAACCAGTTCCTGGTTAATAGAAAATCCGGCATTTTCAAGTCCCTGATTCAGACTGACAATATCATACAGATCATTAATTCCACCGGAACCAGCTCCTCCGTAAGCCGGATTAATAGATTCCCAGCCAAAAATATTCAGTTTTTTTGTTTCATTTAAAGGAAGCAGGCTTTCATTCTTCAGAAGAACAATTCCGTCTTCCATAATTTCTTCTGCTACTTCCGCAGCTTCTTCATTTGTTTCATCGCTTAAAGTTCCATTTCCCGTTGCCAGTCCAATCAACGTAGACATTGGTCCAAAACAGATCATATTCACGCAGACAACAACTGCAAGAACCATTGCGATCGCAGCTTCTCCTCTTATCAGAAATCTTTTGCCCCTGGACATCCTGCGGCATGCGATCATAATTACGATTCCAATTACAAGTGCAGCAATAATACCGATAATATACGGTTTGCATAATTGTAATACCGCCAGAACATCTTCCATTTCAACACTGATCATTCTCTTTTTTCCTCCTTTGACTCTCTCATCTTTTTCAGGTATCATTTCCTGTTGGCATTACTATAACATGGTTATTATTTCGTGCCGTTTTTGGCACAAGATGCAGCAAATATGGCACAAAATACTAAAAAAGGTCCACCGGACCTTTTTGTCGTATGCTTGGCAACAAAAATACCCAGAGCATTACAATACTCTGGGTAAAAGAATCTTTAATTCAAACCAGTTCTGCTGTACTCCAAATACTACAGAACCATCATATTTTTCTACAGCTGTACGAATACTTTTCAATCCAAAACCATGGTTTTTACTATCCTTTTTTGTTGTTGTAATCAGATCCTCTTCATTTTTGGAAATTTCTGCTTCACAATAATTCTCTATCTTGATGAACACAAATCCTTTTTGAGCGGATACTGTCAGATGGATCAGTCTTTTTTCCGGATCTGGAATTAAAATTACATGTTCAATCGCATTATCCAAAGCATTTCCAAATATAGAACATATATCTGTTACATGCATATGATCCAATAATTTTCCATCTGCCACACAGGTAATCTGTATATGATTTTTTCGACAATGGAAAATCTTAGCTGCCAGAATCGTATCAAGTACCTGATTCCCCGTTCTGCTTATATTTTCAAAAGCAGCGATTTCCTTTTCCATGGAATCAATCCATTTTTTTCGTTTCTCTTCATCTGATTCCGCACGAAGTCCCGTTATCTGGTGTTTCAGATCATGGTATTTCATTTGTATGAGATCCAGGCTGTCCTGATAATTTCGGTATTGATCATACTGGCTTTTCAGCATCACGTTCATTACTGAAAGTTCTTTCTCGGCAACATATTCACTGATCCTGCTCTGATAAGCATGCAGGATTGCAATTCCTCCAAAATCGATCAGTGTTCTGATAGAAAAAATATCTGCACGTTCTCTGCTCGCAAATGGTGCATTTTCATTTAAAAAGCTCAGATTACTAAAAGCAAAGATTGCAACAGCCATGATTGCCGCCGCTGCTACTTCCTTTACTGTCATCTGTTCAAGATAATTCTGCTTCAGAAGATCTTTTTCTAAATAAATATCAATAGTAAAGCAGCCTCCAAAAACAACCATCGTGATCAGAATTTCAACCCCGAGGCTCTGATTCCCCCATGCCTGTACAATAGATACCATCTGCCACTGCAGCGAAGCTGCAAACTCAGCAAGAACAAATGCACGGGCACAGCAATAAGCCGCTCCCAGAGGCTTCATATTTCCTCCGACCATAAGAAATCCATACATCATACCTGCAGCGATCATCATACAGGGAATCCACAAAATTTCAGTTACGCTGCCTGTCAAAGTCAGAAAAATACTCTGCATTGCCAACATGAAAAGACTGCCTATAAGAAAATGTACAGATTTCATGTTTTCTTTTTTTAGGATATAAAGATAAACCAGACATGATCCCCACTCTGCTATTGCCGTATAAATTCTTGGAATATCCTGATATAACATAGTATTCTCCATTTCGCATGAAATCATTCCATATTGAGGTTTTGCAGAAGCAGATTCATGAATTCTTTTTTTCTGGTTCTGCTGACAGGTATATGTACATTATGGATCACACAATCAGAACCAACAAATCCCTCTACATGATTCATATTTACCAGATATCCCTTTGCACATCGAAAAAAATTATGTACCGCAAGTTTTTCTTCGAGTTCTTTCATCGTAATTCTTGAACAGTAATCTCCTCTCGAAGTATGATAAATTACATTATGTCTCTGCCCCTCAATAAAATAGATATCTGCTATATCTATCTTTACAACTCCTTCCCCAATCGGAATCGTAAGAAATTCTTTAACCTCAGAACGCATACGACCAACTGCTTTATCCAGTTTCTGCGAAAAAGAAAAATACTCAACTGGTTTTACTACATAATCCATTGCATCAACTTCGTATCCACGTACTGCATATTGAATCATATTTGTAATAAACATGATAATTACTTTCTGATCCATTTGACGAATTTTTTCTGCTGCTGTCATACCGTCCATGAACCGCATTTGAATATCCATCAGAATAATGTCAAAACCGCCATTGTAATTTTCAGTGATATCTTCTCCATCACCAAATACTGTAACCTTTATTGATCTTCCCCTTTCCGTTTGATATTTCCGGATATACTCTGTTAATTGTTTTACGTAAATTTCTTCATCTTCAACAATTGCAATCTGTATCATCCTATACCCTCCACAAGAATTGCATTTTTTGTAACTGTTCAATCACACAATATAGTCCCAAGTTTTTATTATTATTTTATAAATAATTTTTGTTTCAGTATATCACTGCTTTTTTCTTGCGTCAAGCGGATGTAATATTACA
>OGKG01002878.1_pt1 | contig 16977 bp, 19 predicted proteins | sample 1572201 | NCBI WGS metagenome assembly OGKG01 (sample SAMEA2582146, study PRJEB24529) | metagenome | biome: Human gut stool | place: China | collected 2011 | reverse complement strand
CAAAGTTTTGAATGAAAGAGGTTGCCATGCTGAACAGATTTCATATGATTCTTCGTATAAGAAATCTAATAAGAGTCTAAGACTTTTGTCAATAAATGAAATTAAAGATCGTATTAAATCAATAATAGCACCTGTATGCTATAAGTTTTCAGATTATAAAATTAAATCCAGTTTATTGCAGAGAGAAAAGGCGATTTCTATATTTAGAACTGCGATACCACACTCGAAGACTATTTATAATGATATAACTATAGAAAAAAGTAATGAAGAATATGACATTTTTATTACGGGTAGTGATCAAGTATGGAATATTGATTGGTATCATCCGCCTTATTTTTTAGATTTTGTAAGTCCTAAAAATAAAAAGATATCATATGCAGCGAGCATTTCAAAGGAGCGTTTAACAATGTCGCAGATTTCGCTTTTCAAGAGAAGTTTAAGTGATTATAATGCAATATCTGTACGAGAAGAATCGTCTGTTGCATTATTGGAGAATGTTATAAAAATGCCGATTACATATTGTCTTGATCCGACATTATTGCTTTCGGAGTTTCAATGGAATGATATTTGCTCCAAGTGTTTATGTCAAGAAGATTATATTTTTTGTTATTTCTTGGGGAAAAATTTAGTAGCTCGCAAATTGGCTATGGAATATGCCATAAGACATAATTTGAAAATTATCACGTTACCTCATTTGTCCGGTCATTATCGTAGATGTGATGCCGGTTTTGGTGATATTCAATTATATGATATTTCTCCAGGTCAATTTATATCGTTGGTACGCTATTCAAAATTTGTTTTTACAGATAGTTTTCATGCGATTGTCTTTTCTCATATATATAAACGAGAGTTTGTTGTTTTCAGTCGAAATGCTATTAGTCCCATGAATACAAGAATCTCCTGTATCACAAAATTATTCCATACAGAAGATAGATATTGTGATACAGAAGAGAAATTATCTATAGCTTATATTGAATCTCTTGAAAAAATAGATTACTCTAAAAATCAAATAGATTATATTAAAAAGAGAGAAGAGTCAATATCTTTCATTGATGATGTCTTAAACTTGTAAGGTTATTAATAATGAAAATTCTTCATGTAGTTAGTAATTTTGCTGTAGGCAATGGTGCTGCAAGATTAGTGGCATCATTAATTCTTGAACAGATTGACCAAGGCCATCAAACGGATGTACTCGCTTTGATTGAATCTCCTCTTTCATATGCGAAAGAAGTTACCCGAAAGGGGGCACATTATAAAGTTTTAAATAATGGTCCGACACGTGTGTATAATTTCCTACCAATATTTCAGTTGATTCCGGTAATTAAACGTTATGATATAATTCACGTGCACTTGTTTCCTGGGCTTTACTGGGTGTTATTTGCGAAGATACTTTCAGGTGCCAAGTGTAAATTAGTAACAACCGAGCATTCAACAGAAAATAATAGGCAAGGTAAAAAATGGCTTAAATTTATAGAAAGATTCGTTTATAATCATTATAAGGCTGTAATAGCAATATCAGAAGCTACAAAGGAATATCTTATTCGTTTCGTTAATCCTGAGGCTCCAATTATTACGATAGATAATGGAATAAATATTTCTGATTTTGAATCAGCGAAGCCTGCAAGAAGACAAGAATTGGGTATTCCCAATGATGTATTTTTGTTGACACAGGTTGCTAGATTTAATCCTCAAAAAAAACAGGAACTAATAATTGAATCGCTTTTACATCTTCCTGATAAGTGTCGTGTTATGTTTATAGGGGAAGGTGTTCTCATGGAAAAGAATAGACAATTAGCTAAAGATTTAGGTGTAGATAACAGATGTTATTTTTTAGGTGTGCGTGAGGATGTGCCATCATTGTTGAAAACTGCGGATGTTGTAATAATGTCATCTAATTTTGAAGGATTTGGTTTGGCGGCTGTAGAAGGTATGGCAGCAGGTAAACCTGTGATGGCTTCTAATGTTCCCGGACTTTGCAATGTTGTGGAAGGAGCAGGAATTTTATTCCCGGTTAATGACGAAAAAGCGTTAGCGGAGGGGGTATTGCGTTTATTAAATGACAAAGATTATCGAGAAATAATAACCAAGCAATGTATTCAACGAGCTAAGAATTATGATATTAAGGTGATGGCGGACAAATATGAAGAAATATATAAAGCGATTTTACAATAGTCGTGTATATGAAAGTTAGAAAATCGGTTGAATATTTCATCTAGGGCATAATTAATATAAATAAACATACTGATATGAATAATAAAATCGATGTTGTTCATTCTGTACTTTTAGAGATGTTACAGTGGTTTCATGAACAATGTGAAAGGAATGGCTTAAGGTATTATGTTGTCGGGGGGACTATGTTGGGGACCATTAGGCATCAAGGTTTTATTCCTTGGGATGATGATATTGATGTTGGAATGCCACGAAAAGATTATATGGAGTTTGTTCAGAAATATTCAAAAGAATTTCATGCGCCGTATATTGTAGAATACCCTCGGGGTGATAATTTAGATTATCCATATGTTTTCGCAAAAATATACGATACTCGGACATATTTGGTGGAACATCTTCGTCATTTGGTGAAGAGGGGGCTTTATATTGATGTGTTTCCATTAGATGGTATTGGTGATACACGTGAATCTGCATATAAGAATTATCAACCGATACTTAGAAATTTACGGTTACATGATATGGTGACATGTGCCTTTCGAAATAATCGGAAGTGGTATAAAAATTTGTCTATAATTTTGGGTAGGAGTATTTCTCCTTTGTTTGTATCTGAACGGTTTCTTAATAATAGGATTAATCATTTTTGTGAGCAAAGAGATTTTGATAGTTCGGAATATGTTGGAAATTTAGTTGGTAATTGGGGGATTAAAGAGATTATGCATCGTTCATTTTTTGGGATGCCGAAAGCGTATGTGTTTGAAAGTATCAAAGTTTTAGGGGTTGAGAAGCCACACGAATACCTTAAAACGTTGTATAATGATTATATGGTTTTACCTCCAATGGAAAGGCGTGTATCACATCACGATTATGTTGAATTAGACCTTAAAAAAACTTTTTTAAAATAGAATAAATATGTATTCAGTAGTATTATTGTCTGGTGGTAAAGGGAGTAGAATGCAAGAAGATACGCCTAAACAATATCTTTTATTAGCTGGAAAACCGATGATTATGCATTCTTTGGAACGTGTAGATCGTTTAGTAGATGTTGATGAAATTGTTGTTGTTTGTGCTCCATCGTATCGTCATGTCGTTAAACAAATGGTTCATGAATATAATATTGCAACAAAAATTGTATTCGTTGATGCTGGACAAACTCGACAAGAATCAGTATATAATGGACTTAAGGCTGTGTATAATGAATTTGTGATTATCCATGAGGCTGCTCGCCCATTTGTAAAGCAGGAAGAGTTTCAAGCTTTGATAGATGACGAGGAGTTTAATGTTATTTATGGTTATAATATTTCTTATACGGTTTTAAAGGGACATGGCTATGTTTCAGGGATTTTGGATAGGTCGGAATTACTAAACGTGCAGTTGCCTCAAAAGTTTAAAGTTTCTGATTTAATAGATGCTCATGATAAAGCAAAGCAACGTGGTGACGTTTATACAGAGGATGCTAGTTTAATGTTTGCTAATAGTCAGAAAAAGATTAAGGTTATTCGGGGAACTAGTTTTAATATAAAAATTACAGAGCCGATAGATTTATTACTTGGAGAAATTATATATAAAGATTATATTATAAATAGGAAATAATATGAAAACATGTGTTATTACAGGCACAGGTTCTGGAATTGGTCGAGAAGTTGCCATACTCTTGAGTCATGCAAAAGAGTATGAGCATATTGCAATGCTTGGACGGAATGTTGAAGCGATGAAAGTAACTGAAAATCTAATGGATGAAACAGGGAAAGATATATCGGTTTGGGATATTGATTTTCAATATCCTGAAAAAATTCCTGCAATAATTGAAGCAATATATGAAAAATATGGATCTATAGATTGTTTGTTAAATATAGCGGGTTACACGGATCCTCAGTCATTATTACAAACTACATTGGATAATATGGAGATGACATATAAAGTTAATGTATTTTCTCCGTTTCTTTTGATACGTGAATCTGTTAAATATATGAAGAAAAGTGGAGGAAAGATTTTGAATGTTGCTTCGACTGCGGGCATGACCCCTCGTCCTGGTTGGTTGAGTTATTCGTCATCGAAAGCATCCATAATTTCAATGTCACAAACTTTAACTGATGAATTGTCAGAATATGGTATAAAAGTATATTGTGTATCCCCGGGTAGATGTGCAACAAAATTAAGAAAACGATTAGCGCCTAATGAAGATCCAACAACAATAATGCAGCCTCGAGATGTTGCAGAAGTTATATGTAATTTGATCTCAAATGAAGAAAGTTGTTTGGATGGGCAAAATATCGTAATACGTAAGCAGATAAAAAAGCACTAGTTAGGTAAACATTCTTTGATAGATAATTAATGAAAGAATATAAAGTTGCGATAATTATTCCAACTCTTAACGAAGAGCGATTTATTGCCAAGTGTATAGAATCAGTGATTAATCAATCTTTCCCTTTGGAAGAAATGGATATTTTAGTTGTGGACGGGGGAAGTATTGATAAAACGCGGGAAATTGTTTTTGAATTAGGAAGACGATATACCAATATTAGACTATTGGATAATCCAGGTAGAATTCAGTCTATAGCTTTTAATATAGGTGTTCATAATTCAATTGCTCCATATGTTATACGATTGGATGCTCACGCTATTTATGATAAAAGGTATATAGAGTTATGTGTTCAACATTTATCTGCTCATGCTGATTACGGGAATGTGGGGGGAGTGTGGAACATACAATCTCAAAATTCTAGTTGTCAAGCGGAGGCAAATGCAATATTGAATAAAGTTCCATTTGGTATTGGAGGTGCAGCATTTCGAGTTGGAACTAAAGCTCAGTTTGTTGATACGGTACCTTTTGGTGCTTTCCCTCGGAGGGTTTTAGAAAAAGTAGGTGGGATGCGTGAAGATTTACCTCGCGGAGAAGATAATGAGTTTAATTCTAGGATTCGTAAGTTCGGGTATAAAATTTATCTTGATCCTAGTATAGTTTGTACGTATTATGCACGTGCAACGATAAAAGAAAGTGTACGACAAATGTATGCTAATGGAAAATCGATTGGAGTATTATTATTTGTTGATAGAAATTCAATCGGTGTACGACATTTAGTTCCTGCTGTTTTTGTGTTAGTTGTTGTTGGTTTGCTGCTTGCAGGAGGAGTTTATCATTCTTTTTGGTACATGTTGACCGTTATAATCGGATTTTATTTTGTTGCGGCGTTTATTGCTACATTAATTGCATGTCATAAATATGGGTATAAATATATAGGGATATTGCCTATTTTATTTTTTATGGTGCATTGCTCTTATGGTTGGGGAACTATGATAGGGACAATAAGGAAGAATAAATAATATTTCATATTATGAGAATGAAAAATATTTCTTTTTCACCTCCGGATATGACGGAGGCGGAGATTGCCGAAGTTTGTGAAGCGCTTCGTTCCGGTTGGATCACGACGGGACCGAGAACAAAAGAGTTTGAGCATTTAATAGCGATGTGTTGTAATACGAGTAAAGCTGTTTGTTTGAATTCAGCTACGGCTTGCATGGAATTGATACTTCGTGTTTTGGGTGTAGGTCCGGGAGATGAAGTGATTGTTCCGGCATACACGTACACGGCTACTGCCAGCGTGGTTTGTCACGTGGGAGCTAAGATAGTTATGGTTGACACGGCTTCCGGTTCGTTTGAGATGGATTACGTTAAGTTGGCGACATCTATTACAGAACGTACAAAAGTCATTATTCCGGTGGATTTGGGGGGAATAATATGTGATTATGACAAGGTGTTCGCCGCTGTTGAAAGTCAAAAACACTTGTTTCGTCCTTCAAATGATATTCAAAAAGCGTTTGGACGAGTAATTGTTCTTGCCGATGCCGCTCATGCCTTTGGTGCGAAGCGGCACGGAAAGATATGTAGTGAAATTGCAGATTTTACCTCTTTCTCGTTTCATGCTGTTAAAAATCTTACTACGGCAGAAGGTGGGGCACTTACATGGAAACATATACCAGGTATTGATGACGAATGGATTTATAAACAATTCCAACTTTTATCACTTCACGGTCAGAACAAGGATGCGCTTGCCAAAACGAAACTCGGCTCATGGGAGTATGATATCGTGGCCCCAAATTTTAAATGTAATATGACCGATATTATGGCTGCAATAGGATTGGCGCAGTTGAAACGTTATCCTGAAATGCTTTATCGTCGCCGTCAAATTATAAATCGTTATAATGAAGCGCTAAAAGGTTGTAATGTACAGGTGCTTGATCATTATGGGGATGATTATTCTTCTAGCGGGCATCTTTATTTAGTGCGTTTGTTGGGAAAAGATTGTGATTCCCGGAATAAGGTTATTGTGGAGATGGCAGAGCGAGGGATTGCTTGTAATGTACATTATAAGCCATTGCCGATGATGACAGCGTATAAAAATTTAGGGTTTGATATAAAAGATTACCCGAATGCTTATAAACAGTATTGTAACGAGGTGACGCTTCCTTTACATACTTGCCTGAGTGACGAGGAGGTGGAGTACGTGATATCGAATTTTGTAGAGATTATTTCAAAATAGTATTTCCTTGAAGCGTGTTTTTGATGTTATGGCAAGTGGTTGTGGATTGCTTGTCTTAAGTCCTGTGTTTTTAATTTTAGCCGTAGTGGTAAAATTGGATTCTCGGGGACCCATTTTTTATCGGCAGGCGAGGGTCGGAAGATTTGGACGAGATTTTATGTTATATAAATTTCGAACAATGCGTGTCGGTTCGGATAAGAAAGGGCTTATTACGATAGGGGGGAGAGATCCTAGGGTGACTCGTTCGGGATATTTTATACGTAAATATAAGTTCGACGAATTGCCGCAGTTAATAAATGTGTTTGTTGGGGATATGAGTTTCGTGGGACCTCGTCCTGAAGTGCGAAAGTATGTTGATATGTATACAAAAGAGCAGTTGCGAGTGCTAGATGTTCGTCCTGGGATTACTGATATGGCTTCGATATTGTATAGGAACGAGAATGAATTGCTTGGGACTGCCGAAGATCCTGAATTATTTTATCGAGAGGTTGTGATGCAGGATAAGTTGAAAATTAATTTGGAGTATGTTGCTAAGCATAATTTGTGGTTTGATATTGAGTTGATTTTTAAAACTATTTTTTCTATTTTGAAGTAAATAAAATGTAAAGAATGGATGATATGCCTCGGGCGAAGTGTGCCCGGGGCTTTTTGTTTTTATAATTTAAATTTGTAACAATGAAAAGATTATTGGAAACGAGTTTTTTCGCTTTATTGGCGGAAGGCTTGGGCGTGTGTTTTGAAGAAGAGAGGTATATAAAGGCCATTCGGGAGTTTGCTGGAGATCTGAGGAAGGCAAGCGAGGCGGAAGATGATGCCGGGGTGCGGGAAAGGATGTTGGCAAGGGCTAGAATGGGGTTGGAATATTGGTTAGAGCGTGTCGTGGTTGATGATGGCGCTTTTGGGAAAAAATGGGGCTTGTACTTGTTGTTATATTCGTGTGGCGTTAAAATTGGTGGAGGAAGAAGGGCGTTGGTCACGTGAACGGGAGGAGTGTAGGAAGGCAGATGGGGACAGGAAAGAACCTCGGGTTATTGTTCGGTGGAAGTCGAAGAAGTACAAAATGATGATTATGGAGTTGATCGAGGGGTTGGTGTTGGTGGACGAGTTGTATTCGCCCACGGGGGATGCGTTGGGGGAGAAGGAACTGGTGGGGATGATGAAAGAGGTGTTCGGGGAGGATATCTCGAATTACCAGCAATTGCGGGAACAATTTTTTGATCGTAAACGAGAGTTGACGCCTTTTTTGAAGCGGATGATTGCCGCTATCTTGAAGGAAGCGGATGATAGGGGTGCGTGGAGGAGAAGGTGAATTGATTCTGTGATTTAGAGATTGCCGATTGGGTTATTCCTGGAAGGGGGTGGCTCGATTGGTAATTTTTATTTTTGGAAGCGGGGTGATATATAGTGGGTTACGGGGAATTGTTATGAATTAATAATTAGGTGTAGTAAGTGAGTTATGGGGATGCACTAATATTGCATTCGCAAATCAAGGTGATTTGTAGTAATCATTTAAAAGAAAAAAGTTATGGCAAAATTGAGTAGTGTTTTGAAACTAAGAGGACGAGTCGGGAATGTCGTCTTTTGTGAACGGGGCGGAAAGCCTTACATGAGGGCTTTACCGTCGGAGGTGAGGAACCCGAAAACAGAGAAGCAGGAATTGGTGCGCTCGAAATTTAGAGTTGCAGTGGAATTTTACTGTCGGGTGAAAGATACTCCTATCAGGAAAATCTGGAACGAGTCGGCGGAGGGGATCGCGGTTAACGGGTACGCTCTACACATGAAATTGAACATGAAGGCGTTCAAGGGAGATGGTAGAATCGGGGATTTTTCGCAGATGCATTTTTCGGCAGGGACGAGGCAGTGCGTGTATGATTTGGAAGGAAGGATGGATCAGGAGGGACGGGTGGAATTATACTGGAATAACGGGACTGGAAAGGTGTGTGCCGAGATGGACGACCGTTTGGGGGTGATCGTGATTTACGGGAATCGGGAATTTGTGCCGATGGTCGTGGAGGGTGTGGAAGCCCGGCGGCGGGATGAGCGTGCAAGTTTTCGAGTAAAACGGGAAGACGGCGTGAAGGTACATTTGTATTGTTTTTTCGTGTCGGAAGAGGGAACGAAGTATTCAAATTCTCAATATATCTGTTTATGAGCGGGTTGAATCCGATAATGAGCGTGGCGGACGCCGTGAGTGGACTGGTGGAACGGCTGACATTGCCTGCTCGTGAGAAGAAACAACTGGAGGCTGACGTGTTGCGCTTGTTGCTGGAAAGAGAAAAGGAGTTGTTACGGGTACGGGCAGCGTTGTTGCAGGAGGAGGGGAAAGGGAATTGGTTGCAACGGTCGTGGCGGCCTTTGGTGATGCTGACGTTTGCTGCGGTGATTCTGATAGGTACGTTCACGAATATATCGATTCTCTCGGATACTTCCCGTTTTTGGGATTTGTTGGAGATTGGGTTGGGTGGATACGTGGTCGGGAGAAGTGGGGAGAAAATTTTGATGACCCTCGCAAAAGGCAGACGCTGATTTTAGATTTATGATTTACGATTTTAGATTATTGATTTAATATTGTTGATATATGGGATTTTCAATTGTAAAACACCGATTGGTGGGGGATGGGGTGATTCGCGTGGATTGCGTGAAGAATACACAGGTTATTGCCGGACCGGATATGATTATATTGCATTATACGGCGGGGGCTAGTGTTATGTCATCGGCTCGTTATCTGGCAAGACCGGATGTGGGGGCTTCGGCTCATCTGGTAATCGGGAGGGCGGGAGAAGTAGTTCAGTTGGTGCCGTTTAATATTGTGGCTTGGCATGCCGGGAGAAGTCGGTACGCGGGACGGAGCGGGTTGAATTATTGTTCGTTGGGGATAGAGTTGGATAATCTGGGACAGCTTCGGCAGGAAGGGGGGAAATTTGTGGCGGAGTGCGGGGTGGTTGTGTCTTTTGAGGATGTGTATGTTGATGAGTCGGGACGGGAAAAAACTTATTGGCATAAGTATACTAAGATGCAGGAAAGGGTGCTGGCAGAGGTGTGCGGGGTTTTGACAAACTGTTATCCTATTGACGAAATTGTGGGACATTCGGATGTGACGGAGAGAAAGGTGGATCCCGGACCGGCATTGCGGTTACCGGATTGGATAAGGTATTACTGATTTATGATTTTAGATTTACGATTTTAGATTTACAGATAGAAATCGAGTGTTTATTTTTTTATTTATTCATTTTTAAATTTTATTGTTATGGCAAAATTTAATTCTTATTTATTAGGAAAGGTAACGAAGTCGGTTGGTAACGTGACGATGTGTTACATGAACAAGCAGAATATCGCTAGAGCGAAGATCTTTTCGAGAAAGGACAATCCGACCCCGGAGGTGTTGACTCAACGGGCGAAGATGAAGGCGTTGATCGAATTGTTGCGTTGGCTGCTGCCCGTGGTGCAGAAAGGGTTTCGGGGAATCGGGAGCGGAACGACTTCCAATGCGTTCGTTTCTTTGAATATGGGATGCGTGAGTGTTGATGAGGATTACACAGTAACGGTGGATTATGCCCGGATGCTCGTGGCTGCCGGAATCAGGAATACGCCGAAAGTTTCCGTGACGTATGATTCGGATGCGAGTAAGTACGCGTTCGTGCAGGAGGCTGAAGAAGCGGAAGAGGGATATGCTGCCGGTGATGACTTGGTGTATGCCGTGTTGTATGAAACAGAAGTGCAACGGGCTAGATTGGTGGCATTGCGAGTCCGGGGTGAAGGTGGAAGCACGAGTTATGCGTTGCCTGATAATTGGTCGGCGGAGAACGTGAAAGCCTATTGTTTTGCGATGAAGAAGGGCGGAAAGGTCTGTTCGAATCGCGTGAGTTTGACGGTAGGGTAATCTGAGAACGAGGGTGCGTTTTAACGTACCCTCTGTTTTGTATCTTTGTGTGTTTAAATGCTTGTATTTTAAATTGTTATAATTTTAACAATAAAAAAGTGGGAGAAAGTGGTTTGAAGTGGGAAATATTTTAATAACTTTACATCACTAAATTGGATGAAGAATATGTTGTCGTTTATAGGAGATTATACATGTAAGTTGGATAGCAAAGGACGCTTGGTTGTTCCGGCTGTTTTTCGCAAGGAAATGCAGGCCGGGCAGGAGGGTTCTTTCGTGTTGCAGCGGAATATTTTCGAGACATGTATAGATGTTTATCCCAAGGGCGAATGGTTGCGGCTGGTCGAAGAATTGCGGGCTAAATTGAGCCCGTTCAATCAAGAACATATGAGGTTCCGGAGAGGTTTTTTTCATGGAACGCTGGAGGTGGAACTGGATGCTAACGGACGTATTCTGATTCCTCGCAAGATGCTTGAGCAGGTAGCGATAGAGGGTGACGAGATCGTGTTGGTGGGTTTGGATTCGAAGATTGAAATTTGGGATAAAATAAAGTACGAAGAGGGGGCGATGAGTACGGAGGAATTTGTACTTTTGACGGATAAATTGAATTTCGGGAATTTAGGATTGTGATGTGTTGAAAATGAGGGTTCAAGGGTAAGAAATTAAATTTAAAAGATATGGAATCGTTGTATCATGTGCCGGTTTTGTTGGAAGAGTCCGTTTCCGGGTTGAATATAGACCCGGAGGGGGTATATCTTGATTTGACTTTCGGAGGAGGTGGTCATTCGAGGGAGATATTAAGACACTTGGGTGGCGGTTGCCTGATAGGATTTGATCAGGATTCTGATGCATTGGCAAACGTGCCGGATGATAGTCGGTTTATTTTCGTGAATCATAATTTCCGGTATCTGCGGAATTTTTTGCGGTATTGCGGATATGATAATGCGGATGGTATATTAGCCGATCTGGGGGTATCGTCACACGAGTTTGACGAGGCGGGGCGGGGATTCTCGTTTCGTTTTGACGCGGAACTGGATATGCGCATGAACCGGAGAGGACGATTGAAAGCAACGGATATATTAAATTCGTACAGCGAGGAAGATTTGATTCGGGTATTCCGGGAGTATGGTGAAGTAGATAATGCCCGCGGGTTGGTCAGTTTGATAATCAAAGCACGGGAGGAGAGGCCGATTGGACGTTCGGAAGAGTTTTTGCAAGTGATTGCGCCTCGTGTCCCGAAACAAAAGGAAAAGAAGTATTTGGCACAAGTGTATCAAGCGTTGCGTATAGAGGTAAACGGGGAATTGGATGCATTGAAAGAGATGTTGCAGCAAGCGGAGTTGGCATTGCGTCCGGGGGGACGATTGGTGGTGATTACCTATCATTCACTGGAAGACCGGATCGTGAAAAATTTCTTGAAGAGCGGGAATTTCGAGGGAAAGATCGAGAAAGATTTTTACGGACACGTGAAACGGAATTTCGAGTTGGTGAACCGTAAAGTGATCGTGCCATCGGATGAAGAGATCGAACGTAATCCGAGGGCCAGAAGTGCTAAATTGAGAATCGCGGAAAAAATATAGTAAGGGTATGAAGTGGTTCAAGAAGAAGAAAGTAAAGGATTTTGTATCTCCTTCGCAGGAACAGAAGGAGGTACTTGCCGAGTCCATGAAAGAGGTGTTGGACGGACGGTTGCTTGCCGATACCGTGTTGCGCCGAAATATGGTTTTTATTCTTTTTCTGACATTGCTTGGTATTTTATACATAGCGAACGGGTATAATACAGAGAAATTGTTTATGAAAAAGGTGGCGTTGGAGAAAGAGTTGAGCGACCTGCGCTTTGAATCGGTAACAACCTCGTCGGAATTGATGCGCATCAGTGTGCCGTCGGAGGTGGAAAGACGGGTGAAAGAAGCCGGGTTGGATCTGGTGCAGAGTAAGGAACCGCCGATAAAGATTGAAAGATGAAAAGAGTTTGTAAAGTTTATAAGGTTTGTAAGGTTCCTAAGGTTAGTAGATCCCTGCGGAGTGTTATATTGACGACAGTCGAAACTGTCGATAAATCTTATTGGCTTGTGGACTTTATAAACTTTAAGAACTTTATGAACCTTATAGACTAATTTAGGAATATGGCATCTTCGATGAAACATGAGTTGGCTGGACGACTGGGGCTTGTTTACCTGGTGGTGATCGGGATTGCGGTGTTGATCGTGGTGCAGGCTTTGTACGTTCAGGTGTGGAAAGGGGATGAGTTGAGGAAGCAGGTGCAGAATGTTTCAAGGAAAGATTTTACGGTAGCCCCGATTCGGGGAAATATATATGCTGATGACGGACGTATTCTGGCGAGTTCTGTGCCGTATTATTCGTTAAGGTTTGATTGCGTGGCGGTGGCGGATACATTGTTTAAAAGAAAAGTGGATAGTCTGGCAATTTGCCTGTCGCGGTTTTTCGGGGATGCTCCCGCTTCAGAATACAGGCAAAAGTTGTGGAAAGGGAAATACGGGGCGAAGGCTAATCGTTATCTGTTGATAAACAAGAAGAAAATTTCTTACACCGAATTGATGAAGGTTAAGAAATTTCCTATTTTTCGGGAGAGAGGTACCCGAAGCGGTTTGATTCTCGAGCGGGAGAATGTGCGGTTGCAGCCGCATAGAGATTTGGCGTATCGTACCGTGGGATATCTGAATGAGGCGGAAGATGGAACTTTCGAGGGGCGCGTGGGGCTTGAGGGAGCTTTCGAGAAACAATTGCGCGGGGTGCCGGGAAGGAGTTACCGGCAAATGATGTCCGGAAGGTGGATTTCCGTGACGGTAGATGAACCGATAGACGGGAATGACGTGGTGACGACTATAAACGTGGATTGTCAAGATATCGTGCAAGGGGCATTGACTCGCCAGTTGGAATATTATAAGGCGAATGCCGGTACGGCTATTTTAATGGACGTGAAGACGGGGGATATCAAGGCAATCGCGAATGTGTCGAAAACGGCAACGGGTTACCGTGAGGTGTTGAATAACGCGATCGGTGATGCTGCCGAACCGGGGTCGGTAATCAAGGCGGCTACTATGGTAGCCCTGTTGGAGGACGGGTACGTGCTGCCCACGGACACGATAGATTTGGGTAAAGGGATATACACGCATAACGGGGTAACTTTACGGGAGTCCAGAACTCCTATCGGGAAAGTAACCGTACAGTCTATTTTCGAGCGTTCTCTGAATGGAATTACGGAACTGGTATATGAACATTATCGCGAGCAACCGGAAAAATTCGTGAACCGTTTGTACGCGATGGGGTTGAACCGAAAGGTGGGTATTGATATCGTGGGGGAAGCGGAGCCTTATATCAAGTATCCCACGGATAAGTCGTGGAGCGGTACTTCTTTGCGGTGGATGAGTTTCGGGTACGAGTTGCAGGTGACTCCGTTACAAGTGTTGGCGTTTTACAATGCTTTGGCAAATGACGGCAAGAAAATGAAACCCCGTATCGTGAAAGAAATTCGGGAGGGTAGCCGGGTGATAGAGCGTTTTGAGCCTGAGGTGGCTATGAATAAAATATGCAGCAAGCAGACGCTGGCTTATATGCGACAGATGATGGAGGGTGTCGTGGAGAACGGAACTGCCAAAAATCTGAAAAATGCAGCTTGTAAGATAGCGGGTAAAACAGGAACGGCAAAAGTGGCGGCAGGAAAAAAGGGGTACAAGGCGGAGCCGAAGTATCGGGCAAGTTTCGTGGGATATTTTCCGGCTGACAAACCTCTGTACTCGTGTATTGTCGTGGTGGATAATCCTTCCACGTCGGTGGGATATTACGGTAATGTGGTTTCGGGAAATGTGTTCCGGGAGATTGCCGACAAGGTATATTCAATGGCGTCATTGATGAGGCACGATGAGCAGGAGGAAGAAATAGACCGGACTCTGCCTATCAGTCAGAACGGGTTGAAGGATGATTTTTTGGCTATATATGACGAGTTGGGTATTGACGTGACGGACGAGGCGGGGAATGCCGATTGGGTGATGACGTCACGGGATAAAGAGGGGAAGGAGTTTGAACTGAAAGCCCGGAGCGTGGATTTCTCCGTGGTGCCGAACGTGAAAGGGATGGGTTTACGGGATGCGTTATACTTGCTGGAGAATAGCGGGCTGAAAGTCGGGGTGAGCGGAGCGGGTACCGTAAGCAGTCAATCGTTGACACCGGGGCAGCGGGTGCAGAAGGGAAGTTATGTAGGGATAGTATTGAAGTAATTTTAGATTTAAAATTTTAGATTTTAGACTGAAAAGATAATAATTTAGAGCAATGAAATTAAGGGATTTGTTAGAAGGGATAGCTTGTGAGATTGTGCAAGGGGATTCGGGTGTAGAGATACACGCGATTCATTTCGATTCCCGGAAGGTTGGTAAAGGGGATGTATTTGTTGCCCAGCGGGGTGTTAGTGTTGACGGGCATGCATTTATCGGCAAGGCGGTTGCCTTGGGTGCGGTTGGCGTGATTTGTGAAGATGTGCCGGAAAGTCTGCCGGACGGGGTAACCGTGGTGAAGGTGGCGAATTCATCGGATGCGTTGGGATGGATGGCATCCGCTTATTACGGGCATCCGTCGCGGGAAATGAAACTTGTCGGGGTGACCGGAACGAACGGGAAGACGACAACGGCGACATTGCTGTACGAGGTGGCACGGTTGGCGGGTAAACAAGCCGGTTTGTTATCGACGGTTTGCAATTACGTGGGGGACGAGAAAGTACATGCTACACATACGACACCGGATGCGTTGGAGATTAATTCACTGATGCGGCGTATGGTGGACGAGGGGTGCGAATATTGTTTTATGGAGGTGAGTTCCCACGCGGCGGATCAGCGACGTGTTAGCGGTTTGGATTTTGATGGTGCTATATTTTCAAATATTACACACGATCATTTGGATTACCACAAAACGTTTCGGGCATATATCGAGGCGAAGAAGGGATTTTTCGATCGTTTGTCCGCGAAGGCTTTCGCGTTGACGAATGCGGACGACAAGAATGGTATGGTCATGTTGCAGAACACGAAAGCACGTAAATATACTTACTCCTGCAAGCGTATGGCGGATTTTAATTGTAAAATATTGGAACGCCATTTGGACAGCATGTTATTATTGCTGGACGGGAGTGAGGTTTGGACAAAGTTTACGGGAGATTTTAACGCGTATAATTTGCTTGCCGTGTATTCCGCGGCTCGCTTGTTAGGCTTCGAGAAAGAAGAGTTGTTACCCGTGATGAGTATGTTGGTTCCGGTGTCGGGACGATTTGAAACAATTTTGTCCCGGGATGGAATTATGGCGATCGTGGATTATGCCCATACGCCGGATGCTTTGGAGAATGTGTTATCGACAATCAGCGGGTTGAAAAAAGACGGTAAGGTGATTACCGTGGTCGGTGCCGGTGGTGACCGTGACCGGACGAAGCGTCCGGAGATGGCTGAAGTTGCTTGTCGATTGAGTGACCGGATTGTGTTGACTTCCGACAATCCTCGAAGTGAGGAACCCGCGGCGATTATAGAGGATATGCGTGCGGGAGTACCGGAGGATGCCTGTGATCGGGTGTTGGCGATAACCGACCGGAAGGAGGCGATACGTACGGCACTGATGCTGGCAAAACCGGACGATATTGTGCTGGTTGCCGGTAAAGGACATGAGGATTATCAGGAAATAAAAGGAGTGAAACATCATTTTGATGATAAAGAGATTATAAAGGAAATATTTAAGTTGTAGTGTCATGTTTTACCACATTTTCGATTATTTAGAGCAGTTTGATTTTCCCGGGGCCGGAATGTTCCAGTATATCACATTCCGATCGGCTTGTGCCGTGATTTTGTCTTTGTTGATAGCCACGGTGGTTGGAAAGCGGATTATCCGTATTTTGCAGAAACAGCAGGTTGGAGAGGAGATTCGCGATCTCGGACTGGAAGGGCAGATGCAGAAGAAAGGAACCCCGACGATGGGAGGGATTATTATCCTGTTGGCGATATTAATACCCGTGATTTTGTTTGCGCGGTTGGATAACGTGTATATCCAATTGATGCTTGTGGCTACGGTGTGGCTCGGGTTGATAGGTTTTCTGGATGATTATATCAAAGTATTCAGAAAGCACAAGGAGGGATTGAAAGGACGTTTCAAGGTGATCGGGCAGGTCGGTTTGGGATTGATCGTGGGGGTGACCTTGTACGTGAGCGATGACGTGGTGATTCGCGAGAAAGCTATGTTGTCAGAAGTGGGTGTGGTGACAAGTACGGTAGATGAGGGATTCTCCGAGGAGAATAGTAAAACCTTGTTGACGAAAGACGTGAAATCGACCAGAACAACTATTCCATTCTTCAAGAATAACGAGTTCGATTACGCTTGGTTCGGGGCTCTTTTCGGGAAATA
>OGKG01002877.1_pt1 | contig 16978 bp, 16 predicted proteins | sample 1572201 | NCBI WGS metagenome assembly OGKG01 (sample SAMEA2582146, study PRJEB24529) | metagenome | biome: Human gut stool | place: China | collected 2011 | reverse complement strand
ACATCTCGACCAGCGCTGCGACCTCCTTCGAATCGGTTTTACCTATGACGATCAGTTCGACGGTCATTGCCTACAAATCCGAATTCCACTCGCCGTCGGCATCCGCACAGATCACCGGGCGCGACTTCTCCACCGACTTGAGCCACTCATAGGCTTTGTACATGTTGTATCCGTTGCCCGATTCGCCGCCCAGCGCGAATGCGATGACGCACGAATGGTTGCGCGAACGGTAGTACATCGCCTTCACGCGTTCGAGGTATTCGTCCGCCAGCGACGGGTCGTTCGACGGCGTGCCGCCGACCTTCCGGTCGTCACGCTTTTCGGGTGCGTTGATGTTGGCGCAGTCGATGACGTAGAGCCCCAGCTCATCGCACAGGTCGTAGAACCACCCCGGCTGCGGATAGTCGGGGCATATCGTATTGTTGCCCTTGGCCTTGAGCGTTTTCAGCTCCGCGAGGGTCGTCTTGCGGTCGGCAGCGGCGTTGTACCCGGCCTTGGCCAGTTTCAGCTCCTTGTCGAAGCGCATGAGGCGCCCGTCGACGAGCTCCGTCTTGCCGAAGCCGATCTTCAGCGGCATGTATTCGCGGTAAGCCCCGTCGCGGCGCGTGAAGAGCATCACCTTGTAGAGCGGCGGGTTCTTGGCGCCCGGCTCCCACCTGTTGGCGTTGGTGCCGTAGATGAAGGGCGTGAAGCACACGGTGTCGGTCGAACGCCCGGGGATCGTGACCTCCTGCATGTTGAACTCGAGCAGCTTGCCCTGCGGCGAGTAGATGTCGTAGCCTACGGTCACGGGTTCGTCGTAGTTGAAACCGTTCTGCGCGACGATCGCCAGCTCCAGCACGCCGAATTTGCGTGTCGAGTCGGGCACGAGCGCGATCTCGAAATCGCGGATCGAACGTTTGGTCTGCGTGTAAAGGTAACAGTTCTCGAAAGCCTTGCGCGAGGCGGGGACGGCGTTGATCCGGTCGGCGGCACTGCGGCGCAGCGTCAGCGCGATGGCGTTCTTGCCTTCGCGGATGTAGGGCGTCAATGCGAATTCGGCGGGCGTCGAAGGGTCTTCGACTTCGGCCACCTTGCTGTCGTTGACCGTGAGGGTGTAGGCCGTGCCTATGTTTTCCAGATGCAGGTAGACGACCCCGTCCGTCCACACGTAGGGTATTTCGACCACCTGCCCGACGGCAACCGCGTCGCCCGATGCGGCGAACGGTTCGGGCGTGTAGGCCATATATGCGTCGGCGCCCGCTAAGTTGCGGGCATCGGCGTCATGGCGCTTGTCGTAGGGAATGACCTCCGTGCGGTAAATGCGGCCCCCTTCGACAGGGCGGAGCGCTACCGGGGTTTCGGGCTCGGGGATCAGCAGGTCGTATGCCTCCTGCGCCCGGGTGCCTGCGGCGCAGAGGATGGCCGCCGTCAGCAGTATCGTACGTTTCATGCGTGTGTTCTTAATATAGGTTAGGCAAAGGTACTTTTTTTTTGCCAAATCGCAAATAATGGATATCTTTGTAAGTTCGAAAAAGAGCCGTTAAAGGCATAGATAAAATTGATCATATGAAAACGCAGAGAATCGTAGAAATTCTGAAGTCGGGCGTCGTGGACACCGACATTGTCGTCAAGGGATGGGTGCGCACCAAGCGCGGGAACAAGAATGTGGCGTTCATCGCCCTGAACGACGGATCGTGCGTTGCGAACATACAGGTGGTCGTCGATCTTTCGAAATTCGGCGAAGAAGAGCTCAAACCCATCACTACGGGTGCCTGCATCCGCGTCGACGGACGGCTCGTGGAGTCGCTCGGGTCGGGGCAGCGGGTCGAGGTGCAGGCCGCGAAGATCGAGGTGTACGGCACGGCCGACCCCGAAACCTATCCCCTCCAGAAGAAGGGGCACTCGCTGGAGTTCCTGCGCGAAATCGCCTACCTGCGTCCGCGAACCAATACCTTCGGTGCCGTGTTGCGCATCCGCCACGCCATGGCGTATGCCATCCACGAGTATTTCAACAAACAGGGCTTCTATTATTTCCATACGCCGCTCATCACGGCTTCGGACTGCGAGGGCGCGGGCGCCATGTTCCAGGTGACGACCCTCGACCTGAACGATGTCCCCAAGACCGATGAGGGCAAGGTCGACTATGCGCAGGATTTCTTCGGCAAGTCGTGCAACCTGACCGTCTCGGGCCAGCTCGAAGGCGAACTGGGGGCCCTGTCGCTGGGACGTATCTATACGTTCGGCCCCACGTTCCGCGCCGAGAACTCGAACACCCCGCGCCATGCGTCGGAGTTCTGGATGATCGAGCCCGAGGCTGCCTTCTACGAACTGGAAGACAACATGGAACTGGCCGAGGATTTCCTCAAGTACCTGATCCGGTATGCGCTGGATAACTGTGCCGAAGACCTCGAGTTCATGAACAAGATGTGGGACAAGGGTTTGCTGGAACGTCTGAACTTCGTGCTGCACAACGATTTCAAGCGCCTCGACTACACCGAGGGCGTCGAGATACTGAAGGCTTCGGGCCGCAAGTTCGAATTCCCCTGCGACTGGGGGTGCGACCTGCAGTCCGAGCACGAGCGTTACCTCGTGGAGGAGCATTTCAAGCGCCCGGTCATCCTGATCAACTACCCCAAGGATATCAAGGCCTTCTACATGAAGCAGAACGACGACGGCAAGACCGTACGCGCTATGGACGTATTGTTCCCCGGAATCGGCGAAATCATCGGCGGATCGGAACGCGAAGCCGATTATGGCAAGCTTTGTGCCCGTATCAAGGAGTTGAACATGAACGAACGCGAGTTGTGGTGGTACCTCGACACCCGCCGCTGGGGATCGGCTCCCCACTCCGGTTTCGGACTCGGTTTCGAGCGTCTGCTCCTCTTCGTTACGGGCATGGGCAATATCCGTGACGTGATACCTTTCCCCCGCACCCCGCAGCACGCCGAATTTTAGGCGCAGCGGCCCGCCGACCGAAAATCGGGCATACGGGGTGTGCGGAGGGTGTGCGGCGGCTCCCTTCCTCGTGTGCATTGATTTTAACTTTATCGACCCATGGCTATTCATCAGAAACAGGTGATGACGCTTCAGCAGAAGCTTTCCCCGCAGCAGATCCAAATGATTAAATTGCTCGAACTGCCTACCGTGCAGCTCGAACAGCGCATCAAGCAGGAGATCGAGGAGAACATCGTGCTCGAAGAGGCCGAACAGCAGAACGAGGAGGAGGAACCCCAGCAAATATCGGTCGACGAATACCTGCGCGAAGACGACACGCCGGCCTACAAGATGCGGGCCAACAACTATTCGAAAGACGACAAGCCCCGTCAGATTCCCCTGTCGGGCGGCCGGTCGTTGCAGGAGTACCTGATCGAACAGCTCGGCTACCGCAACCTCTCGGAAGAGGAGATGCGGCTGGCGGTCTATCTGGTGGGAAGCATCGACGAAGACGGCTATCTGCGCCGCGATCTGGAATCGGTGGCCGACGACATCGCCTTTACGCTGGGCGAAGAGGTCTCGCCCGAACGGCTGGAAGCGATCTTGAAGGTCATCCACGACCTCGAACCCGCGGGTATCGGTGCGCGCAACCTGCGCGAATGTCTGCTGCTGCAACTCTCGCAACTGCCTATGACGACCCGTTCGCGGCGGCTGGCGCGCAAGATCCTGACCTCCTATTTCGACGAATTCGCAAAAAAACACTACGAGAAGCTGATCTCGCGGTTGCAGGTCACCGAGGACGAGTTCCGCGATGCCATCGCCGAGATCCGCCACCTCTCGCCCAAGCCCGCCAACGGCTACTCCGACGGCGGGTCGGACGCCGCGCCCTACGTGGTGCCCGATTTCATCCTGGACTATCACGACGGCCGTTTCGAACTGTCGCTCAACTCCTACAATGTTCCCGACGTGCGGATCAACCGCCGTTACGTGGAGATGATGCGCGATATGGTGTCGTCCGACGGCCGCGTGCAGGAGAAGAACCGCGAGGCGGTGCAGTTCGTCAAGAACAAGATCGATTCGGCCAAGTGGTTCATCTCGGCGATCAAGCAGCGGCGCGACACGCTGATGCGCACCATGCAGGAGATACTGGATTTCCAGCAGGAGTATTTCAAGACGGGCGACCAGTCGAAGCTCCGCCCGATGATCCTCAAGGATATCGCCGACCGCACGGGACTGGACGTTTCGACCATTTCGCGCGTGGTGAACAGCAAGTACGTGCAGACGCAGTTCGGGATCATCCTCCTGAAATCGCTCTTTTCGGAGGCGATGCAGACCGCATCGGGCGGGGAGGTTTCGAGTTACGAGATCAAGAACATCCTGCGTAGCTGCATCGACGACGAAGACAAGCGCCGTCCGCTGACGGACGAAACGCTGATGGATATACTCAACGACAAAGGTTACTGCATCGCGCGCCGCACGGTGGCCAAATACCGCGAAATGCTGGGCATTCCGGTGGCGCGTCTGCGAAAACAGATCTGATGGACGAATCCCGAATTGCCGATCCCTCTTCCGCACTGCGCCGTAGCGACCGCAGCCTGCCCACGCGCCTGTCCAGAGCGGTGTCGGTGGTGCTGCATCCGCTGGTGATGCCGCTCTACGTCATCTTGCTGCTGGTGGCGGGACCGACCCAGCTCTCCTATTTCCCCGCGTCGGTCAAGTTCTACCTGCTGTGGGTGACCGTGCTCTACACGGCCGTCATTCCGTTGCTCTCGGTGGGGCTGCTCCGTTCGGTGGGGCGTATTTCGTCGCTTGCGATCGACGACCGGCGCGAGCGGATTCTGCCGCTGGCGATCGGTATCGTCTGCTACCTGCTCTGCGCCGCTACGGTGGCGCGGATTCCTTCGGCGATGATCGTGCGCAAATTCATGCTGGCGGGCGCCTGTTGCGAACTGTTCTGTCTGGCGGTGACCTTCTACTGGAAAATAAGTCTTCATCTGGCTGCGCAGGGAGCCGCCGCGGCATTGCTCGTGTTGCTGACCTTCGGCAACGCAGGGAACCTGACCGGTGCGCTGGCCGTGGCCGTGCTGGCGGCGGGTGCGCTCGCCTCGGCACGTCTGTGGCTGGGATGCCATACGATCCGCCAGGTCGCCGCGGGTTATGCCGGCGGGTTCATCGTCGCGACGCTCGCCGTGCTGCTGTTGTAGGTGTGCGGCGAAAGGATTCTCTTCCGCTCGTTCCGCCGCTCGATCTTTTGCCGCTTTTGGCGCGATCCCGAAGCAGCGAAGGTGGCCGTTGATTTCCGCACGGCGCGTACTGAATTTCGGCTGGCGGCAGTTCGATAAAAAAACAGCGAGGTAAACTGCCTCGCTGTTTTCTATTCCGGAATCGGGATCGGGTTCTCAACGTGCTGCGATACGGCAGTAACGGTCGTAGCGTTTCAGAACGTCGCGGACGTAGGCCCTCGTCTGGCTGCCGCCGGTGAACCGGCCGCAGCGTACCTCCTGCTGCTCGTAGTATTCGGGCAGCGCTTTGAGCGCCAGATAGCGGGCCACGGTCTCCCATGAATCGGGATTCTCGCCGTGGCTGCGCGCCAGCCGGCGTGCGTCGTTGACGTGGCCGATGCCGCCGTTGTATGCGGCCAGGATGATGCTCATCCGGTCGTCGTCCGGCGTGCCGGGCGCGAAACGCAGTCCGGCGTCGATCTTCGAGAGCACCTGTGCCGCCAGCCGGACGTTGGTCTCCGGATCGAGGAGCCGGTCGCCCGTCACGTTGAACTGGCGCGCCACGGCGGGCATGATCTGCATCAGTCCGGCGGCGCCCCGTTTCGAAACGATGTCGGGCGAGAAACGCGATTCGTGGTAGGCGATGGCGCTCATCAGACGCCAGTCGTAACCCTCCTCTTCGCTGACCGAACGGATCAGTTCGTCGTAAACCGAGATGGTGTGGGCGATCTCCGTCCTTTCGGCGCTGCCGATGAAGCTGCCTGCCGTGCGGTTGCCGTAGGGGTCGAAATTGGCGTTCAGACCGTAGAAGGTAGTCAGCAATGTTAAGAACACGAACGTTAAAAATGTCTTTTTTAACATAAAGTTTTACGTTGCGGGCAGCTCTCTGCGTGCCGTACAGTACACCGATCGATCAGTCGTAGAATCCCCACGAAATACCCATCTTGAACATGCCGGGGTTGAGCGGGTAGCGGGCCACGGAAAAGTAGTCGCCGTTGCTGAACAGCCCCCTGTTGACATGCTGATATTTCAGAAAGATGCGCATTCGTTTCCACTTGCCCATGACGAAAACGTCGGTGTAGGGATAGTTCCCCACCTCGGTTTCGCGCTGGTTGTAGAACGCCGACAGGGCCGGATTGTAGCCCGGGGCGTAATACTTCGTGTTGTAGCGGCCGTCGAGACCGATTTGCAGCCTCAACACGTCGCGCACCACCCAGAACTCGTAATAATACGAGAGGAAGGCGCTCACGAGCGGAACGGGTATGACCTCCTGATTTGTACTCCACTGCAACAATACCCTGTTGTCCAGATGGAGTCCGCCGATGCGGAAATCCTTGCGGGCATACAAACTCGTCAGGCTGACGTTGCCGTCGTGTTGCAGGACGCCTACGTTGGAGTCGCCGGGACCGACGGGGCCGTAATAGATCTTGTTCTTTACGACACCCTGCCATGCGGCGAGTTCCAGCGCGTAGTCCGGCACGCGGAACGAAGCCTCGATACGGGTTTCATTCTCCTTGGCCAAGGAGTTGGACCACACGTAGTGGTTCGAGAAGAGATTCTCCTGCCAGTAACCCGGCGAACGCTTCTCGTTCGAGAAACGTCCTTCGAGAATCAGGGCGTGACCGCGGAGATAGCCTTTGAGCGCGAGGTGTGCGCCCAGCGACATGTCTCCGCCTCTGTACCCCGACGGGTAGACCTTCATGCTGGCGTCCCAGTCGACGTATTTCTTGATTTTGCCGGCGATCGACCCGTAGGCGAAATAGCTGGTCTTTCGCGTGCGGCGGTATTTGCCGGTGATGTAGTCGCCGAGCGCGAACTGCGAGTAGGTGTGTATGTCGAACCCCACGCCGCCGTCGATGGTGCCGATCACGCCGTTGCGGTCCCACGGCTGCGCCTGCACGAACAGGCGGTTCGAAAGCCTTCGTTCGCAGAGCGTGTCGCGCGAGGCGTCGGGGTGGATGAACCAGTTGTCGTAATACTCGTGGCCCTCGGTGGCGACGAAGTTGCCGTTCTCGTCTTTCGACCCGCGTTCGTCGGTGTAGGTGCCGAAGATGTCGGTGTAGGTCTTGCTCCAAATGTCGTACTCGATCGAGTGGCCGATGAATACGGCCGAGAGGTCGGCCAGCGAAAAATCGTTTTCGGTGACGCGTTGCAGCGGAATGGCGTAGGACTGCGTGAGGAAGAAGGCGTGGTTGCGGTAGATGTTTTCGGCCTTGGCGTTCGTCAGCCGCATCGGTACGCCCGACGGCATCTCGAAGACCGTGTCGCGGATCGCCCATTCGCCCACCACGCCGCCGTTCTCCTGCGTCTCGATGTGGTTGTTGACGTAACCGGCATGTACGGAGTAGCGCTTGCCCGTGTGGGCGACCGTCACGGCGATGTTCTGATTCTTGGTACGCGACCATTCGTAGAGTCCCCGCGTGCCGCGCGACTTGTAGTCGATGCTGAAACTGGTCGAGGGAGAGATGTTCTGTGCGTGGCGGATCTCGAAATTGGTCTCGCGGTAGCGTTTCTGTCCCGATTCGATGTAGGTCATTTGCAGGAAGGGACGTTTGCCGTTGTAGAACGGCGCGTTCCGCATGTCGTAAATATAGGAGTGGAACGGGGAGGCGAAACTGAAATCCTGCCACTGGGGCCGCTCGAAATAGTTGAGCGGAACCGATCCCTGGCCGAGCGCGCCGATCGGCGCATCACCCACGCCGTTGCGGTAGAAGGGGTAGTCGATTCGCCACGCCGTGAGCGTGGTGTCGAGCGGTTCGATCCGCACGCGGTTGTAATCCTGGGAGACGTTCCATTTGAAGTTGGGCAGCGCCCGGATCGAGTCGCTGAAAAAGTAGGATTCGAGCGGTTTTTTGATGCGCTTCTCCTTGGTCGAGTCGACGGGCTGCTGCGCCTGCCCCTCCTCGTCTTCGGGCGCGGGGTTCGGTACTCCGTAGAGGTTGGTGTTTTCGCCGCGTTGCTGGGCGCGCATGAGCGAACGGGCGTCGAGCTGGGCACAGACACGCCCCGGCAGCAGCGCCGCCAAGAGCAGCACTGCCGGGAGCAGATATGTTCCGAGCCGTTTCGACATGCGTTTTCTTTCTTAGGCTTCGGTCGCCCTGCGTCCTTGCAGGAGCCACCGGACGAGCGAGACTACGACATAGAGAACGAAAATCGCGGGAATTGCGTATGCGCCGAGCGTAAGAATAAGTACGACGCACGCCCCCAGAAAGAGATAGCGCAGCCGGTTGCCCCTCCAGCCGAAGCCGTGGAATTTGAGTGCGAACATGCGGATCGGGCTGATCATGAGCCAGGCCGTCGCCGCCGCGGCGAGCAGTACGGCTTCATAGGGCAGCGAGAGCGTCCCTTCGGCGTGGAGCAGACCCAGCGAGGCGCAGAAGAGGCCCGCCGCGGGCGAAGGGAGTCCGCAGAACTCGGTACGCTGCGTGTCGTCGATGTTGAATTTCGCCAGCCGCAGCGCCGTCCCGACGGCCAGCAGCAGTACGATCCAGCTCCAAGGGCCTCCCGTATCGGCCGTCCACCACGAACTGCCGGCCTGCCATGCCAGTGTGAGCATGACGGCCGTCGGTGCGACGCCCGACGAAACCATGTCGGCCAGCGAATCGAGCTGCAACCCGATCGGCGAGGACTGGTGGAGCAGCCGTGCCGTGAAGCCGTCGAAAAAATCGAAGACGGCCGCCAGCACCAGCAGCCAGAAGGCCAGATGCAGGTCGCCGTCGGTGAGTATCGCCACCGTCGCTATCATCCCGCAGAGCAGATTCGAGAGCGTGAGCAGGTTGGAAATGGTAAAGAGCTTGATCTTCATATTCGTGCCCGACAATTGATAGATTGACCGGCAAAGTTACGAATTATTTTTCGGTTTTCGGGCAAATGTGCCGAAAACCGATCGGACACGGCCTTTTTCTCCGCTGTTTGCTGGGCGATGCAGGGGGCGATGCCTGTGTCGGAATTGGTTTGGACTTCCTCCTGAGGATGACAGGATTTGTCATTCCGGGCGGAATGCAGTGGAGCGTAGGAATCTTTCCGCTCTTTTCGCAGTGCGATCCGGCAGGCCGGAGACCTGCCATGTGCGGACGCAAACGAATGATTATCATTGCGCACAGCGCACAACTGTCTCCGCATTGCACCGGAGGAGGAATCAGATCGGACGGCGGTTCGAGCGCTCGGAGCGGGCGTGAAAACGACGGGCAGCAGGCGAGTGCAGAGGCCGCTTGCGGACTTTGCCGAGCCGCCACAGTCGAAGCGGTGCAATCTTTTGCGTCGCAACAGCGCAGTCTTTTGTGCCCGCTCAGTGAGCACCTCCGTCCGATCCCGACGGAGGTGCCCTGCGGACACTTTTGGCGCCACCTTTCGGTGACAAAAGGTGGTAAATCCGCTCCTTGCAGGAGACACCCAATCGGAGGTGCGGGATGCTTCCCGAAGTGAGAATTAGGTTGTTTTTGCAGTGCGATCCCGCAGGCCGGAGGCCTGCTAAAATACAGTTTCGAAAGATTCGCTCTTCGGCCGCAGCCGAAGAGCGGCAGCCTCCGTCCGCCGGCGACATTAAATTTTTCGCCGCTTCATGCAAGATTCCGCACAAGGCGGCGTTTTATTTGCAAAGGAGTTACCTTAAAACGGAAATACGCTATGAAAAAACTCATTTTAATGGCTGCGGTCATGCTGTCGGTACTCCCCGCGGCGGCGCAGGAACAGGCTTCGAAATTCGACGCCAGTTATATTCAGGTCTGGGGCCAGGCCGAAAAGGAGATCACTCCCGACGAATTCTACCTCTCGGTCACGATCAACGAGAAGGATTCGAAGGGTAAGATCTCGATCCAGACGCAGGAGCGCGCCATGCTCGACGCGCTGAAAAAACTGGGCGTCGACACGCAGAAGCAGCTTCGCGTAGTAGACATGTCGAGCGAATACTTCAAAAAGGGCAACGCCTTGGCATGGAAACAGTTCCAGCTCAAACTGAACACACCGGAACAGGTGGCGCAGGTTTTCGGATCGCTCAACGATCTGGGCATTTCGAACGTCTCGATGGAGAAGGTGACCCACTCGCAACTGGATCAGTATAAGAACGAAGTGCGCATCGCCGCCATGAAGAGCGCGCAGGCCAACGCCCAAACGCTGGCCGGCGCCATCGGGCAGAAGGCGGGCAAATGCTTCTACATCTACGATTCGAACAACGACGTCGTGCCCTACTACGGCAACGTCTTCATGGCCCGCAGCATGAAGGCTGCGGTAGCCAACGACGCAGCCGAGGCGGCGGGCGAAGCAGCCGGACTGGACTTCAAGACGATCAAGCTCAAATACAGCATACAGGCCAAATTCGTGCTCGAATAATTCCGGGCACAAACTTCCCCCGAAAACGACTTTTCAGTTCCGGCCCGGCGAGACGACTCGTCGGGCCGTTTTCAAATCTCCGACCGATGAAAAAGACGCATCCCGCCGCATTTCATACGGGAGACTGCTCTTCTGAAACGACCCGAAACGACGCCTCCGCACTGACGGATTCGCACGATTCCGCATGAAAAACGCGACATTCTTCCGAAAAATATCGGAATAGACGTCGAATTGTTCGAAAAAATAGTATTATCTTTACAAACTTTTCCACCTGATTTCAAGAGGAGGTGCCTATGAAGACGAAACTCTCTTACGATTACGAGCATTACGCCTCGACGGCCGAGCTGCCGGAAGCCGACCGGACGCTTGTGGCCGAGGCCGAGCGCGCCACGCGCCGCTCCCATGCACCCTACTCGAAATTCCGTGTGGGTGCGGCTGCACGCCTTGCCAGCGGCAAGGTGCTCCACGCCGGAAATTTCGAGAGCGAAGTCTTCCCCGCGGGGCTGTGCGCCGAACGCTCGCTGCTCTTCTACGTCCAGACCAACTTTCCCGACGATCCGATCGAGACGCTCGCCATCGCCTCCGACCCGTCGCCGCGCGAATGCTATCCCTGCGGCCAGTGCCGGCAGGTCATGGTCGACGTCGAACGCCGGCAGGGGCGGCCCATGCGCATCGTCATGTCGGGCGGCGGTACGGCCAGCGCGGTCGATACGGCCGAGAAACTCCTCCCCTTCACCTTCAAGCTCTGAGATGTTCTCTTCCGACGATATTCTCTACGAAGACAACCACCTGCTGGTGGTCAACAAGCGCTGCGGCGACCTCGTACAACCCGATCCTTCGGGTCAAAGCGCCCTCGAAGACCAGATCAAGGCCTACATCAAACGCCGCGACGCGAAACCCGGCGAGGTGTTTCTCGGCGTCGTGCACCGCATCGACCGTCCCGTGAGCGGCGCAGTGCTCTTCGCCAAGACCTCGAAGGCGCTGGTGCGGCTCAATGAAATGATCCGTTCGGGCGAAATCCGCAAAACCTACTGGGCCGTCACGGAACAGCGGCCCGACCCGCTCGAAGGGGAACTGCGCCACTGGGTGCTGCGCGACGGCCGCACCAACCGCTCGCGCGCCTGCGACGCCCCGAAACCCGAAGCGAAGGAGGCGCGGCTGCGCTACCGCACGCTCGGCGCCTCGACCAACTACACGCTCGTCGAGGTCGAACTGCTTACGGGCCGCCACCACCAGATCCGCGCCCAGCTCTCGAAGATCGGCTGCCCGATCAAGGGCGACTTGAAATACGGCGCCCGCCGCTCGAACCCCGACGGCGGCATCTCGCTCCACTCGCGGGCGATCGAATTCACGCATCCCGTCCGTCGGGAGCCGGTGCGCATCACGGCCCCCGTCCCCGCCGGCGACAACCTCTGGGCCTTCTTCGCCCGTAACGCCTCCGAACCATGCGCCTGCTGATCCAACGCGTCCGCCGCGCCTCGGTCACGATCGACGGCACACTCCATTCGTCGATCGGAGCGGGACTGCTGCTGCTCGTCGGCATCGAGGAGGCCGATACGCAGGAGGACATCGACTATCTGGCGGGCAAAGCCTCGCGCCTGCGCGTCTTCGACGACGAAGCGGGGGTGATGAACCTCGACGTGCGGCAGACCGCGGGCGAGCTGCTCGTCGTGAGCCAGTTCACGCTTCACGCCTCGACGCGCAAGGGCAACCGCCCCTCCTATTTCCGCGCCGCGGGCGAAGCCTTCGCACGACCGATGTACGAGCGGTTCGTCGCGGCGCTCGCAGCCGCGAGCGGCCGCCCCGTCCGCACGGGCGAGTTCGGCGCCGACATGGCCGTCGAACTGGTCAACGACGGGCCGGTGACGATCTGGATCGATTCGAAAAACAAAGAGTGAAACAACTTATACGATGAAACGCTTTTACCTGACTTTCACGCTCCCGATCCTGCTTCTGGCAGTGTCTTGCAGCGACAGCGACACGCCGGGCGGCGAACCTTCGCCCTCCGATCCGCGCGAAGAGTGCCGGTTTTCGAACGTAAAGGCCACTCCGGCGGCCACCTCGGCCGACTTCTCGGCCAGCTATCTCTATCTGGGAGGATTCCTAGTCAAGGAGAACGGCTTCGTCTGTACGCCTGCGGGGGGGGGTGCGCCCGTGACGGTCGTCTGCGAACGGTCGACCGAACCGGCCTGCACGCTGCGAGACCTCGCGCCCGAAACCGACTACGAACTCTACTGCTATGTAGTTGCCGGAGGCCATACCTTCCGCAGCGAAACGATTTCGTTCACCACGCTCGAAAAGGGCGAGGAGCCCGAACCGACACCCGACGGGAAGATCGTCTTCGGCACGCTGACCGTCTCGGAGCGCACCGCCACCTCGGCCACGGCCGCCGTCACTTACACCTGCGAAGGCGAAGCGACGGTCACCGACGCGGGTTTCCTGCTGAAAAAGGCGGGGCAGAGCGCCGAGACCAGGCAGTCGTGCGGTACGGCAGCGACCTCGCTGCGCTACACCTTCACCGGTCTGAGCGAAAACACCTCCTACGAGGTCGCGGCCTACGTCGTCACGCCGTCGAAGACCTGGCGCAGCACGGCCGTCGGGTTCACCACCGAGGCAGGCGCCGTCACGCCGCCCGACAACAATACCCGCCACAAAGGCTGGGCGGAACTGCCGAACGAAGTGTCGAACGGCGACTACCTCTACGTCGACCATGAATGCGCGATGGAAAAGGGGGCCAGAGCCCGCAACTTCACCGCCTGTTACAGCAAATCGAAGCTCTGCCCCGTGTGGGTCGCCGCGCCGTTGCACGACGCCTATGCGAAGAAGAACGTCGAGCGCAAAAATTCCTACAAGGACGATCCCGACCTGCCCTATGAACAGGTCGGGAAATGGGACGGTTACACGCGCGGGCACATGCTCGGATCCGCCGAGCGGCTGGTAAGCCGCGAGGCCAACAGCCAGGTGATGTACTTCTCGAACATCGGCCCCCAACTCGGCCAAAACGACTATTTCAACGGCGGCGGCGGTCAGTGGAACACCGCCGAAGACTGGGTGGACGAGCAGTGGCGCGGATTGGCCGATACCTGCTATCAGGTGGTAGGCTGCTATTGGGCCAACACCAACAAGAAGGTCTTCGGTACGACGATCCCGACCCACTATTTCACCGTGCTGCTCAAAGCCAAGAAGAGCGCCGGAAAGAAATGGGTGGTGAACTGTACGCGCGACGAGTTGCAATGCATCGCCCTGTTTATCGAGCACAAGTCCTACTCGAAGAACGCCGTGACGAAACCCGCTCAATTCGACTCGAAAGGCATCTTCATGCGCGTCTCCGATCTCGAAGCGAAGACCGGACACAAATTCTTCATGAACGTTCCCAACGCTCCGAAGGACACCTACGACACACGCGACTGGAACTTCTGATCGTATCCCGGCATTGCCCCTCGACACCCGCCACAGAGTTCGGACCGTCGAAGAGGCAATGTCGGGAAACACGACGGCCGTCGAAACGGGGAGCGGTCCTCGTATAACCGCACCGAACGATAAAACAAAAAACCGATTTTCGACCCTGACATGTACCCCTGGGGCGACGCACGACCCTATCACAGCTATGCGGCCTACTGCCGCCGCACCTTCGGCCGGCCGATACAGAAACTTCCGGTCGACGGAGGTTTCACCTGCCCCAACCGCGACGGCACGGTAGGACACGGCGGCTGTTCGTTCTGCTCGAACGAGGCCTTCACGCCCGCCTACTGCGACCCGCGCCGCACCGTCCGGCAGCAGGTCGACGACGCGATCGCCTTCCACCGGCGCGGGTTTCCGGCCGGAACGGGATTCCTGGTCTACTTCCAGTCGTACAGCAATACCTATGCGCCGCTCGAACGGCTCCAACGGCTCTTCGGGGAGGCGCTCGCCTGCCCCGGCGTCGCGGGGATCGTCGTGGGCACCCGTCCCGACTGCGTGGATGCGGCCAAGCTGGACTATCTGGCCGACCTCGCCCGCCGCACCTACGTCTGCGTCGAGTACGGCATCGAATCGACCTCCGACGCCACGCTGCGCACGATCGACCGGGGCCACGACTTCGCCGCGGCACGACGCGCCGTCGAGGCGACGGCCGCACGCGGCGTCGCCGTGGGCGCGCACTTCATCCTCGGCCTGCCCGACGAGAGCGACGCGGAGCTGCTCGACCGCACGCGCATCATCAACGCGCTGCCGCTCGCCACGGTCAAGTTCCACCAGTTGCAGTTCGTCGAGGGGACGCGCATGACCGACCTCTACGACGCGGAGCCCGCGCGGTTCCGCCGCTGGACGGCCGCCGAATACGTCGACCTGACGGCCGAAATCCTGCGCCGCCTGCGGCCCGACATCGCCGTCGAACGCATCGCGGGCCAGACGCCGCCCCGCATCCGCTGCCGGCGGCCGTGGGGCAACCTGCGCGGCGATGCGCTGTGGCGGATGCTCGAAAAAAGACTCGTCGAAAAAAACGCGCATCAGGGCGAATTTTTCGTATCTTCGCAGCGTTAATCGTTCGCTGTCATGAAAAGACCCAGGGTAAACCGTCAGGCGGTCGTCGGAACCGTCCTCGAATATGTCTGGATGATTTTCGGCATGTTCATCTACTCGTTCGGGTGGCTGGCCTGCATCATGCCCGCCAACACGCTGGGAGGCGGTGCAGCCGGTCTGTCGCTGCTGTTCTACCATATCACGGGACTACCCATCGGCATGTTGACGCTCATCGTCAACGGCGTGCTGCTGCTCATCGGCGGCACGATCGTGGGGTGGAACTTCGGCATGAAGACCATCTTCTGCATCGCCATGCTCTCGGTCACGATGTCGGTGCTGCAACCGCTGCTGGCCGCCGTTACGCCGGCCGGGCAGACGCTCTTCGCGCTCGATCCCGTCAGCGACCGCATCCTGCTGGTCATCCTGGGCGGCATCATCGCCGGCATCGGCATCGCCATTTGCTTCCGGCAGGGCGGCTCGACGGGCGGCACGGACATCATCGCCATGATCGTCAACAAGTACAAGACGATCAGCTACGGCCGCATCGTGATGACCGTCGACTCGATGATCATCCTCTCGTCGCTGTTCGTGGGCGACATGGGCGTCGACTCGGTCATCTACGGCTTCGTCGTTACGGCGGTGCTGGGCTACACGGTCGACGTGATCCAGGCCGGCAACCAGCAGTCGAGCCAGATCTTCGTCTTCACGCGCCGTTACGAGGCGATGGCCGACCAGATCATCGCCACCACGCGCCACAGCGCCACGATCCTCGACGCTACGGGCTGGTACTCGAAGGAGGACATCAAAGTCGTGGTCGTGGTCTGCCGCAAGCGCGAAACCTCCCAGCTGCTCAAACTGGTGCGCGGCGTCGACGGCGACGCCTTCATCTCCGTGGGTTCCGTCATGGGCGTCTACGGCAAGGGCTTCGAAGCCCTCAACAAGGTCTGACGACCGCTCCTCAACCGAAACCTCCGACCGTCCGCCGCGACGGTCGCCAATCGATAGCGCCTATGCGAAACATTGCCTTCCCCAACCTGCTGAAAACCCTTCGGGAATATGTTCTCATGACCGCGGGCCTGCTGATCTACTCGTTCGGGTGGATCGCCTGCATCAAGCCCATGGAGGTGGCCGCCGGCGGCGGCACGGGGCTGGCGATGATCGTCAGCCACACGACCGCCGAAATGTGGGGCGTCGACATCCGCATCGGTACGGTATTCCTGACGATCAACGCCTTCCTGCTGCTCCTGTCGGGGCTGACGGTGGGGTGGAACTTCGGTTTCAAGACTCTCTTCTGCATCGTCGTGGCATCGGGATTCATGGCGCTCATGGAACCCTATTTCATGGTCCACTACCCGCCGTCGGGCGACGTGCTGGGACTCGACGACAAGCTGCTCACGATCATCCTCGGCGCACTGCTCGCAGGCGCCGGCATGGCTGTCTGTTTCACGGCCGGCGGCGCCACGGGCGGCACGGACATCGTCGCCAAAATCTTCCACAAATACTGGGGCGTCGCCTACGGTAAAGTCATCATCTACACCGACATACTCATCATCGGCTCGACGCTGCTGGTAGGCTACGGCCTCTCGGACGTGGTCTACGGCTACATCGTCACGGTGGTCGTCGGCACGTCGGTCGACCTGCTCATGGCCGGCAGTCAGCAGTCGAACCAGATCTTCATCGTCACGGCCGACTACGACCGCATGGCCGAAGCGATCCTGCACGAAGCCGACCGCGGCGTGACGCTCATCGACGCCACGGGCGGCTACTCGCGCCACGAAATCCGCATCGTCATGGTCGTCTGCTACAAGCGCGACGCGGGACACGTCCTGCGCATCGCCCGCGACGTCGACCCCAAAGCCTTCGTCACCATCGCATCGGTTTCGGGCACCTACGGCGAAGGATTCCGCAAACTGACCCAACTCCGCTGACCTGCCCGATGGAGCGTTACGCCGATATCGTCCTGCCGCTGGCGCAGCCCGCCTATACGTTCGCAGTGCCCGAAGGGATGCATG
>OGKG01002874.1_pt1 | contig 17001 bp, 11 predicted proteins | sample 1572201 | NCBI WGS metagenome assembly OGKG01 (sample SAMEA2582146, study PRJEB24529) | metagenome | biome: Human gut stool | place: China | collected 2011 | reverse complement strand
TCAATATTTTATAAACGCTTTCCAAACAGGATGCAAATTACGCACTTTTAATTCAAACAATCAAGTGTTTTGATAAAAAAGTTTCAATATTTTTTTACTGTAAGATAAAATACAATACTCCCAAGAAAATCACCAACGCCAAGCATTCCCGAAACACCTTCTTCCATCTCTCCGGGTTTGCCTTTGTATCGCCCTTTCTCAAAATATCCAACAACTCTCCCGTGGGACAAAAATAATTACACCACGGGCGAGAAAAAAATATTGACAAGATTAAAAATACCACGGCAAGCGCGATCACCCAACTCGATGCCGCCGTCAACAGAAACGCGGAAAAAGGTTCCAAAGACGCCAATTCCAGCGGGATTCCCCACAATAACAAAGCGATGATCACCATAAAATAGGTAACCCGGGTATATTTGAAAATATTTTTCCAAATACCCTTCGGGACGATTTTTTTCTTGCGGATTTTTCCCATCACTTCTTGAGCCGCCCCGAACGGACAGAGATAAGCACAATAATACGCCTTGTTCAGAAACAAAGGACATACTATCGCCAACACGGCGATCACGGGTAATAAAACACGCGCCCCCCAAGGAATCCCGTTCAACAACCAGTTGAACAACAACTCGAACGAAACGAAATACCCGCTCCAAAAACCAAGAATCAGAATGGAAGCCACCTGTAACGGCAATCGCCACTTCTTCATCCGGCTTCCCCAGAACATACTGGCCAGAGCCAACAGCACTACCAATCCCCCCAAAGCATGACGAACCAGTTTCAACCAATCCGTATGCCGTCCGCCCCCGTCACGCTCGAAATAAAAATTCAACGCTTTCTTCACGCTTCCCCGAACGGCATCCGTGGTCATCGTGGCACCGCTAACGGCTTCCACGTTCATCTCTGCCGCTTCCTCCAATGTCTTACCGTCCCATGACGAGAAGAAATTTTTCCTCGTTATCTGACGGATAAAACCGGGTGACTCACTATGATTTAATAAAGTAAGTCCTAAAATCACGTCTTCCCCGGACACGGCCAGAAATAAAGGTACATTCCCGGAATAACCGATCAGATCGTCGGCTATCGGCGTCGTCACGATCAATTTACCTATCACGTCCCCGTTATTCTTCACGTCATAACGCACCTCACTGACTTTCTCGATACCCGTGCAAGCGGGAAAATATTTCTTCACTTCATCCAAGGGAACAACCTCTGTTTCCGTCTTCACATCCTCTCCCTTGTTCTCCTCTGCGCTCTTGAAATTCAACGAAATCAAATAAACAATCACGCACAATAATATAACCTTAGGCAACTTCGTGACAAATGTTGCTACATTCTCTTTTACACTCATAACATCAAAATCTTATTAAGCACACAAAAATAGCGAGAAAATCATTTACTTGTATATTTTGTCACGCATAAATGCGTGACGTTACAAGTTACAGGTTTGCAGGTTACAAGTTAATAAAAGGTATTCCATAATACTTGTAACCTATAACCCGCAAATGATAATTTGCAAACTTTTATTATATTTGTCGCACGCAAACGCGTGACGTTACAATTTGTAAGTAGCAAGTCAATTCAAGTCACACCATAACTTGTAACCTGCCAACCTGCAACCTGTAACTTGCAAATGACAATTTGCAAACCTTAATCAATAACCAATTAAAATTTTACGAATGAAGAAAATCACTTACTTAGTTTGTTGCGTGGGATTGGCTATGCAATCCTGCCAATCAGGGCAAGTGAAGAATGAAAATCCATTTTTCAACGCGTACGAAACCCCTCACGAGGTTCCGCCCTTCCATTTAATTAAAAACAAACACTACATTCCGGCTTACGAGGAAGGGATGAAACAGCAACAAGCTGAAATCAAGGCGATTATCAACAACCCGGAAGCACCTACTTTCAAAAACACGATCGACGCCCTCGAGGCATCCGGGGAAATGCTCGACAAGGTAGCTTCCGTCTTCGGGAACCTGCAAGGTGCCAACACGAATGATTCGATCAAAGCCATCGCCAAGGAAATCACCCCGAAGCTAACCGCCCACAGGGATGCCATTAACTTGAACGACAAGCTATTCGCACGCATCAAGACCGTGTACGAAAACCGGAACAAAGAAAATCTCACCCCGGAACAGTTGACCGTATTGGATAAATACTACAAAGACTTCGTGCGAGGTGGTGCAAACCTCTCCCCCGAAGACAAAGAGACATACAAACGCTTGAACAGCGAGTTATCCGTGTTAAGCCTGCAGTTCGGCGAAAATCTTCTGAACGAAACCAACGCCTTCAAACTGGTTATCGACAACGAGAAAGACTTGTCCGGTCTTCCCGCCAACGTGATAGCCACGGCAGCGGCAACAGCGAAAAACGCCGGACTGGAAGGCAAATGGGTTTTCACGCTCCACAACCCGAGCATGATCCCGTTCTTGCAATATGCCGACAACCGTGATTTGAGAGAAAAAATCTACAAGGCATACATTAATCGTTGCAACAACGACAACGAGTACGATAACAAGGAAATCATCGCCAAGATGACCTCTTTGCGGGTACAAAAAGCGCAATTGCTGGGTTACGACACCCACGCCGCCTTTATCCTTGACAATAACATGGCACAAAACCCGGAGAACGTTTACAACTTGTGCAACCAAATCTGGGAAGCAGCTCTACCGATTGCCAAAAAAGAGGCAGCCGAACTTCAACGTATGATTCGTAAGGAAGGTAAAAACTTCAAATTACAACCTTGGGACTGGCGTTATTACGCGGAGAAAGTGAAAAAGAGCAAATACGGGTTGGATGAAAACGAACTCCGCCAATACTTCCCGCTGGAAAGCGTGAGAGAAGGAGCCTTCTATACCGCCAACAAACTATTCGGTATCACCTTCACGCAACGAGCGGATATTCCCGTCCCCCACCCCGACGCACTAGCGTTCGAGGTAAAAGAAGCCAACGGCGATCATATCGGTATCCTATACATGGACTTCCACCCGAGAGAAAGCAAACGTTCTGGAGCTTGGATGAACTCCTACCGGAAACAGTCAGCTTTGGGTAAAAAAGTATCCCCCGTCATCACAAACGTGTGCAACTTCACCAAACCTGCCGGGGAAGACGTACCCGCCCTACTCAGTTTCGACGAGGCACAAACCCTCTTCCACGAGTTCGGGCACGCGCTTCACGGGTTGTTATCTCAATGTACATATAATAAGGTATCCGGAACATCCGTTCCCCGCGATTTCGTGGAACTCCCCTCGCAAATCATGGAAAATTGGGCTTCCGATCCCGAAGTGATGAAAATATACGCCCGCCATTATCAAACCGGTGAGGCAATCCCGCAATCCTTGATTGACAAACTGGAAGCGAGCGGGCATTTCAACCAAGGTTTCGTCACCACCGAGTTTATGGCTGCCGCCCTGTTGGATATGGCTTACCATACACGTACCACGACAGACCTCGTGAACCCCAATGAATTCGAGAAAACCACGCTGGATAAGATCGGGCTGATTCCCGAAATCACGGTACGTTACCGCAGTCCCTACTTCCAGCACATATTCGCGGGCGGGTACTCCTCCGGCTACTACGCCTACACGTGGGCAGAAGTACTGGACGCCGACGCTTTCGAGGCTTTCAAGGAAACCGGAAACATTTTCAATCCCGAAAAAGCAAAATCATTCCGGGAAAATATTCTGGCAAAAGGCGGATCGGAAGACGCCATGACACTATACAAACGCTTCCGGGGACAAGAACCGTCCATCGAGCCTCTATTGAAAAGAAAAGGGTTGAAATAACACCTTCATATATATAAACTGTACAAAGGGAATGACCTCACGACAAATCGGTCATTCCCTTTTCCATACCTTGAAAAACCCGGGGACAGGCAACCCCACAATTATACATTTCCTACAATCAACCCCTCGCGTAACCTGCAAACTGACATCCCCTTGCTCTTCTGTTTCGCGGGAAACATTACCACCCGTGAATGTTAAAAAAGCGTATTGTTTACTAAAACGTGGGCGAAGCGCAGGCGAAGTGTGGGCAAAGTGTAGGCGATGCCGCCTAAAAGCCACCTAACAGTCACCTTAAACCCACCCCTAAATATAGACTTCCCCTAGTTCAAGGGCAGGCTAGCCATTGTATCCCGGCTGATTATTTCACGACACTTCGAAACACCTCTCCACCAATCTTGCAATGCAAACACCGGTGAGCGTCACAATATTCCCGCTTGATTTGAAGCAACGCTTGCGATTGTAAAGCGGACTTCAACTCGACACCCTGTTTCGTCCACGCCTCAGTCACGTGATTGCGTTCCGCTTCCAACTCTTCCAACCATTGAATAGCCTTGTCGCAATATCGCTCTTCTTTTCTCTCCCTGCCATAAATAAAAAGGAAAGGGATAATCGCGTTGATCACGATAACGGTCTTCATGCTATTTCCCAATCGTTTTACTTGCCTTGCGGCAGGTACGCCCGGTTTATAACGCGTGTCCCAATAGTCGGAAGCCTGCACGTCCAACAATTTATACACCTCCGGCAAATGCTCTGCTTCCAGCACGGCGGAAAGCAAAAAATTGAAGCGCATCATCAAAGACGCCAGAAGAGCCAACCGTACCGTCGGGAAAGAAGTCGGACGAATCCGCATATACTTCCATCGTGCCCGTTCCATTGCAGTCAGATGAAACTTAGCTGCTTGATACTCGTATTCCTCCCGCAAAGCTATCGTGTAATCGTCCTCTTGTTCCAATCCCGTCAATAACCCGGAATACCCCAGTAACAAGGCTTCTACCCGAAACAAATTATCACTGCAACGGATTACCTTCTTGTAGGATAAATCCCGTGCCAACTGGGCAAACGCCTCCGCATTCACGTTACCCGACCAGTAACGAACCAACATCCGGTAAAAACAATCTTCCCAATCATTCCGTGTTTCATCCAGTATTATTTTAATATCCCCGCATTTCCGTTCCAGCCGCTCGATCGCGTATCCCGTGAAAAGCATATCCATACGCGCCGGATCAACACGACGCAAATTCCGGTAACAACGAGGTTCCACGGGAACACCCTGCATAAAGATGTACTCATCCCATAACCGCACGTCATACCGAAGGGTAATCGCGTCTATTTCCCTGCCTTTAGAATCACGCACTTCCATGTCGGCATCCGCCACGACGGAAAGAATCACGTTATCGTACGCCGTGTCTTTCTCGTGCCCGTGCCGAAACCAGTCATTCGCTTTTTGATGAATTTCCACGTTTCCCGCTTGCACGACATCGCCAATCCGCACCTTCGAGTTGAAAAAGTCTGGTCCTGCATCCCGGTTTTGTAAACCGACATTCAAAATCTCCACCTCTTTTCCTTTCGTTGAAAGGCATCTCGTGCTCGTGAAAAGAGAATTCGCCCACACGTATTGCAAAAATTCTTCCGTCATAGTAACTCCCTGTTTAAAATTATAGCTTTGTCAAGGGTTCAAAATATAATCTTCAAAACGCCGCTTACAATATTAGAAAAATTTAATCAAAAAAACAAGTGCTAAATTTTTATAAAATCTAATCCTTTCTCCGTTCTATAACGTTTTATATCTATATTTGTTGAAATGAATAACCAAGCTTTTGTTATAACATAAAACCGAATATAAATATGGAAGAAAAACAACTCATTAAAAGCAAGAAAGATAAGACGTTACTCATCGTCATCGGCGTTCTGTCCGCTATACTGATCGTCCTTTTTGTCTTTTTCATGATCGAGAAAAAAGAAAACCGGGAAAATATGGTTGCCATCACGGCCGAAAAGGAAGAACTTCAACAAGAATTGACGGATTTGAGTCATCACTACGACAATTTAAAAACAGATAACGATACACTGAACAACAAATTGGCACACGAGCAGGAGAAAATAGCCTCGCTCATGGAGAAAATGAAAGAATTTCGTAATAATTCTTACGCCGAGATCAACCGGTACAAGAAAGAAATCGGGACATTGAAAACAGTTCTGAGAAGTTACGTGGTGCAAATCGACTCGCTGAACCAACTGAACCGGAAATTGGTAGCGGAAAACACCGAGGTGAAAAAACAAATGGACTGGGTTCGGGACAGAAATAAAACACTGGAACAGAAAACCGAACAATTGGCGGAAACCCTCGAAAAAGCAAGTACGCTATCCGTTGAAAACTTCAAAGTGTACTGCGTCAATAAAAACGACAAAGAAACCAACTTGAGAAGATGTTTCCAACTGAAAGCAGACTTCTCGCTTGCCCGAAATATCACGGCCAAACGAGGTCCCCGGATGATATACCTGCGGATTACCCGCCCGGACGGACAAGTATTGGCAGCATCCAGTAAATCATTTTTCAAATACCAAAACGCCACGCTGACCTATTCCGCTAGACGCGAAATAGAGTACGAGGGCGAAAAACTGGAAATCGCCATATTCTGGCCGAATGACGGCAGTCTGGAAAAAGGAGAATACATTGCCGATTTGTTCTCGGATAACCAACAGATCGGGACAACAAAATTCATATTAAAATAACATTAACTACACGCGTATGAAAACAGATATTGAAATTGCCAATTCCATACAGATAAAGCCGATCTACGAGATCGCCGATAAGTTAGGAATCGATAGGGATCTACTGGAACCCTACGGAAGATATAAAGCGAAACTACCGTTAAGCCTGATCGATAAATCAAAGATCGACGGGAAAAAACTGGTACTGGTTTCCGCCATCTCCCCCACCCCCGCGGGTGAAGGAAAAACGACCATCTCCATCGGTCTGACGGAAGGATTGAACCGCATCGGCAAGCAAGCCACCGTGGTGTTGCGCGAGCCCTCGCTAGGTCCGGTATTCGGTATCAAGGGAGGTGCCACCGGGGGCGGATATTCACAAGTCGTTCCCATGGAAGACATCAACCTGCACTTCACGGGCGATTTCGGGGCTATCGAGAAAGCCCACAACTTACTGTCCGCTTTAATTGATAATAACATACAGAGCAAAACCCACTCGTTGAACATCGACCCGCGCACGGTGACATGGAAACGGGTAATGGATATGAACGACCGTTCGCTACGCCACATCATCGTGGGATTGGGCGGTACATCTGCCGGTATTCCCCGTGAAACCGGATTCGACATCACTGCCGCTTCCGAGGTAATGGCTATCCTCTGCTTGTCGGACGACTTTGAAGACTTGAAGAACAGACTCGGGAACATCTTCATCGGTTACACGTTTGACAAGAAACCGATTTACGCCCGTGATTTAAACGCGCACGGGGCTATGGCAGCCTTGTTGAAAGATGCCATCAAACCCAATCTCGTGCAGACTCTGGAAGGCAACCCCGCCATTATACACGGTGGTCCTTTTGCCAATATCGCGCAAGGAACGAACTCTATCATCGCCACCCGCATGGGCTTGACTCTTTCCGATTACGTGGTCACGGAAGCCGGATTCGGTTTTGACTTGGGCGCGGAGAAATTCTTCGACATCAAATGCGTGAAAGCAGGATTGAAACCCAGTGCCGTGGTCATGGTGGCTACCGTGAGAGCTTTGAAATATCACGGGGGAATGAAACTCGACCAATTGAAAGAACCGAACCTCGAAGCCTTGAAGAAAGGTATCGGCAACTTGGAAAAACAAGTCGAGAACATGAAGAAATTCAACATCTGCCCCGTTGTAGCGATCAATAAATTCGTGACGGACACAGACGAAGAGATTGCGTTCCTTGCCGAAACGTGTAAAGCACTGGACGTACCCATGGAAGTCGCCGAAGTCTGGGCAAAAGGCGGTGAAGGAGCCGAAAACCTTGCCCGACTGGTATCCAAGGTGGCAGAGCAATGCACTTGCAGCATGAAACCTCTCTACGACTGGAACTGGAGCGTGGAGAAAAAGATTGAAACCATTGCCAAAGAACTATACGGTGCCGCCGCGATAGACTATTCGGCAGAGGCCAAAGCCGACCTGAAGAAAGTAATGGATCTCGGGTTGGACAAACTTCCGGTGTGTATCGCCAAAACACAAAAATCACTCTCGGACAACCCGAAATTACTGGGACGCCCGAAAGATTTCGTGGTTACCGTACGCCAGATCGAGATAGCATCCGGAGCAGGATTTATCATACCGATCACGGGTAGTATCATGCGAATGCCCGGTTTACCGGATATTCCCGCCGCGGAAAAAATAGATATTGACAACAACGGTAAAATTACCGGCCTGTTCTAAAACATTATACCGACGTGTCGGGTGAAAATTGCCTGACACGTCTTATTTTCTCTCATATCATGGATATCATTGAAATAAAAAAGTTTCCGGAAGTAGCGAGTAGTGAAACATTACAGGCTCTAAGCTATCACCTAGACCGAGAATGTAACCGAATAAACTTGAAGGAAATCAATTGGCCGGATGTATATCCATACAAGCCGGAAGTTTATTTCCGGATTGCCTACAATGAACACCATCTTTTCTTGAAATTCGACGTGCAGGAATATGAATTTCGTGCCACGGCGCTCACGCCTTGCTCTCCCGTGTGGGAAGACTCATGCGTCGAATTTTTCATACAACCGGAAAAATGCACGGGATATTACAACATCGAGCTCAACGCTATCGGCACGGTACTGGGAGCCTTCGGCACCAGCCGGGAGAAACGAAGACCCATACCCCGCAGACTGGATAGCGATATTCTCCGTGACTCCACGATAAAGTTCAACAACGAGAACCCGGACGAAGCCTACTATCAATGGTCGCTCATGGTGAAAATACCATACACCGTTTTTTTCAGACATAAATTCCAACCCAAACCGGGTACTACCATCCGAGGTAATATCCACAAATGCGGTAACAAATTGCCACACCCGCATTTCGTGACATGGCACCCCGTGAAAACACCCAAACCGGACTTTCACCAACCGGAACATTTCGGTACACTCATTTTTAAATAAACTGACATGAAAACAGGACTGTTCATACTCGTTGCCGGACTTCTCTGCGTGTTACTGAATGACTCGCTACTCTATTTGCAAATCAGACGTTACTTGAGAAAACGAATTTACACTTGTCTATTCTGGGCACACTCCTTGTTTTTCATGGCCTGTATTTTCGTGTACCATTTTTTTATTCCCACGTTGAAAGGACCGGAAGCCTATTTTTGGGTAGGCAAAGGCGTTTCCGTGATTTTACTTTTTTATACCCCGAAAACACTATATATCATTATCAACGCGTTTGCAATCCTGTTACGAAAATTAAAATGCATTCCGGCTGCCCGTATTATAAGCAGAACAGCTTTAGGCATCGCCCTATTCTCCTTTTTAGTCATTTTTTACGGTATCACGTGGGGACGCTGCAACTACAAAATAGAACGCCAGCAAGTATGCATTAAAGAACTTCCCGACAATTTCAACGGGTATCGTATCGTGCAACTAACCGACCTGCACTTGGGAAGTTACGGGGAGCATTATCCCGGTATTAAAAAACTCGTGGAAGAAGTCAACGCGCTGAACCCCGACCTTATCGTGTTTACCGGGGATATGGTCAATAGCTTTGCCTCGGAAATGAACCCGTGGATTGACCAATTGAAAGAACTGAAAGCTAAATACGGCGTCTACTCCTCCACGGGTAATCACGACTACGGTACATACGTGAGATGGGCTACCCGGGAAGAACAGGCGGATAACCTGAAACAATTCTTCAAGAACATGGAAGCGGCAGGCTTCCACATGCTAAACAACACCAATGTTCCCCTCGTTATCGGTACCGATACGATTTATCTTGCCGGAGTCGAGAATTGCGGACGTCCACCTTTCCCCTGTTTCGGGAACCTTCCACAAGCCCTGCAAGGCACGGAAGGACACACGGTGATACTCCTCTCCCACGACCCGTCACACTGGCGGGACGAGGTAATCCGCTATCCCGTGGCTCTCATGCTGGCAGGCCATACCCATGCCATGCAAATCGGGATACAAATCGGCAGCTTCCGGTGGAGTCCTTCAAAATACATCTACCCCGAATACAACGGATTGTACGAAACGAATGGACACCAATTATACGTTTCCCGCGGCGAAGGTTACCTCGGCTTTGCCGGACGCATCGGTCAACGACCGGAAATCACGCTGATAGAATTAACGAACAATTGTAAATAAAATAAGTTTTATGAGATAAGAATATTCAAGTATTTATTAAAATGTGTACTAATAAAAAATGTTGTGTATGGCAGGATGGCAAATTACTACTACTTACGAGAGTAAGTTAGTAAGGAGGAACTGGTTGTTCCGTCTTTTTATCCTGGGTGTATTGGGTTACACTCTGGCGTTTCTAATCCCATGGGACATTCATCAGGAGGCGTGGGCGAACATCGTGTTCGCATCCTCTATCCCGGTGAGAGGAGTCTATTTTTTGAATTTGTTCCAATCTTTAGTCGTGGTATTTCTGGCTTGCGACAGGTCGAGGGCTCGAAAGAAAGCGGATAGCCGGGAAGTGCTCTCTATTCGGTCACTAAGTAATAGCCAGATTTTCGGGGCGGAATTAGCGGGGCTGGTCATTCCTTTTTTGGTCGTGGATGTTATTTTCATGGCATTCTGGCTATTTATTAATTTGATTATTCCGGATTCGCCGGTGAACCCGTGGGTGTATCTGTCCTTCTTGTTGAGAGATGTGTTGCCGACGTTCGTGTTCGTGACGGGGATGTCGTTACTGGTGAACAGGATATTGCGACATCCTTTCGTGAGCTGGTTCGTGCTGACCGGGTTTCTTTGCATATCGTATCTTTACCTGACGAAGCCACTTCACGGGATACTGGATTTCCGGGGAAGTTTGTTACCGGAATCTTTTTCCTCGATCGTGGGATTTATGCATTCCGGCGTGTGTCTGTTGCAACGGGGGACCTTCTTGTTACTGGGGCTGGGATTACTATGTCTGGCAGTTCCTTTCACGAGGCGGTTACCCAACGTGCCGGGACGGAAAGCGTTTTATCACGCGACAGGTGGTCTGTTACTGGTATTAGCCGTGGGGATGGGATATATTTACATCGATAAGTTCCAGACCCGCCGGGAGAACCGAGAGGCGTACCGGGATACATTCTCGCGGTACGAGTCATATCCCAAGGCAAGAATCTTGACGCATGACATCACCTATATGCCCGAGGGTAAGAATTTCTCGGCGGTGAGCCGGATGGCGGTGGTGAATCGGAAAGCAAAGAACATGGAAAAGTTGCTCCTGTTCCTGAATCCCGGACTAAAAATCAGCCGACTGGAGTCGGAGGGACGGGAAATACCTTTTCAGAGGGACAAACAAGTGGTTGTCGTAGAGCGGTCGTTGACTCCCGGAGATAGCGTGGTGTTGGAAATGGAGTACGCCGGGTATATTGATGAAGATATTTATCAGGTAAATATCGATGATAATAGATATTTCGCTCCCGTACGGCAATCGGGGCAAATAGAGCGGTACGGGAAGCATTCGGCGTTCGTATCAGAGGATTACACGCTGCTTATACCGGAGGTATTATGGTACCCGGCGACTGTAGCACCGGTAGCCTTACAGCCGTCGAAAGAAACGAATTTCACGGATTACACATTGCACGTGAAGAATCCCGACGGGCAGGTGGTGTTGTCGCAAGGCATACCGGAGGAAAGACAGGACGAAGTGACGTTCCACAATTTACAGGCTCTAACCGGATTGTCACTTTGCATGGGCAATTACGTGAAGCGGTCGGTGGTGGCGGATTCCATCACGTTGGAGTTCTACACGTACCCGGGAAATGATTTTTACTTGAAGCCGTTTGACGGTTGGATGGATGAAATAGCGGGGTATCCGAACGCAGAGGAGTATTGGGAGGAATTGGTAAACAAGTGCCGTAACCTTATAGAAGGAACTATGCCTAACCCGTATCCTTTCAAGCTTCTAAAATTCGTGGAGGCACCTTCTTCTTTCCTTAATGATTATTATTTCCATAATCATATACAGCCGGAAATGGCATTTTTCGGGGAACGGTTGTTAGAGAAAGACTATAAACCAGGTCCCCCTTCCGTTGACGAACTGGAGTACACGAAAGTGCAAGAAGATATGTTATTCAATGATTTTCTTTATTTCTTGAAGAACATACATGCGGAACGACTTTTCTCGGATTTCCACTGGAGTGTTGCTTCCGACAGGTACGCAGGGATAGACATGTTGTTCGGTAAAATAGCAAACCCGACACTTGACAAGTTTATTTTATTCCCACCGATGCTAGATAGCATTGCGGCAAAGGGATTGGAAAGGATAATCCGGGGAGAGTATCCGAATGGATACAATAAGTTGATTAGCATAAAAGTTTCGCAGTTACTCGCCTACCTGACAACAATTGCCAGTTGGAATTCGGTGTGCGCTTACACACGGGAGTTCTACGAGAATGCCCGTTTCCGGGAGGTGGATTTTGACGTGTTCATGGAGGGATTCCGCGAGCGTTTCGGGCAGGACATCAAGCCATTCGTGGAGGATTGGTACACGACGCATGATGTACCGAGGTTGGCGATAAGGGATTTGACATTCCGGCAGACAGAGGATATGCAGTCGGTTGATTTCAAGGTTGGCAATATCGGTAAAGTGGATGGTTTGATTTCGGTAATCAGTAGTTATCAAGATGATTACGGGAAATGGGTTATTGACAATTGGCGGAGCTACTTGGTCAAACCGGGAGAATACAAGCGGATTATTGCCCACGAGACTAATAGGACAGATTTTTTTGTATCTACTAATTTCGCAAGGAGCGTACCAGAACGAGTTATGTTGGGCGGTCATGGTACCCCATTGTGGAAGGGGGATATTCCAGCAGAGTGTGTCGAATCCCTTGACAAAAATCAGTTTTATCCTCCCGGGGAGATTATAGTTGATAACGAGGACGAAGATTTTCATTTAATCGATTCGTCGGGAAACAGGTTTAAGCGGTTAGCAGATCGATTGACGGAAGAAGACAAGGAGGGATATAGAATTGGTCTTGATTTCAAGAAGAGCACGTGGGGAAGACCATTTCTTGACCCAGGTGGAGTTTACGGGGATGAGGTGCAGAGTGCCTTTATCAAGATTTCCGGGAACGGAAGTTGTAAGGCAGAGTGGATAGCGAATCTTCCGGAAGCGGGCAAATACGAGATTTTTATTTATCAATCTCGTATTAAAAAACTAGCTAAGGGGATGAGGTGTGAATCAAATTATCCGGGAATGAAGAATTACTATACAGTCTATACCCCGAAGGGAAGCGAAGAAATCGTGATCGAGAGGACTGGGGACGATACCAATGAGTGGATTTCATTAGGGAAATTTGAATTACCAGCAGGAGAATCCCGTGTCGTCTTAGATGATAGGGGTATTCCCCCGTTTGAGGTGACAGAGAAATGGGGTGAAGAAAAGTACTCTCAGTTGGTAGTGGCAGATGCCATTAAATGGCCCAAAGTGAGTAGGTAGGTTTAAGCGGAAGATTATAATATAAAAAGCCAACTAATTCATAGTTGGCTTTTTATATTATAATCTTGAAAAATTATTCTATTCTTTGATTAAGATAACTTCACTGGCTTCAGAATGAGGACCTTCTCCTCCTTCGTTTACAGCACTAACACGAAATTCAACTTTAGTACCTTCTTTAAGATTACGAACTGTTACTTTGCATTTATCTGTTTCAGCCCCCCGTACCCAACGTCCTCCCTTTATATCTCTATAATCAACAAGATAAGAGGTTATAGGAGACCCCCCGTCACTTGTTGGGGGAGTAAATTTAATTGTACACCAATCATTCCCAACGTCGACCATTTCGGGTTTTCCGGGTGCTCCAGGAGGATCATACGGGTTTGCTGCCCCCATAAGCATTACAGCCATTAAGCCCACACAAATAAACATGAATGGCTTAAAAAATTTTCGATTAATTTTCTTCATAACTTGACGATTCAATAGTTAGTATTTCTTTGTTACGAAGATATAAAATTTATTGCAAATTCGCAAATTTCACAATTAAAATATTTTGATACAAGAACAAAACTCAATTCACATTACTTTTATTCGCAACAATCAGCATATTAATTGCATATTTTGTCAAACTCACGAATAAACCTATATTCTCAATGCCTTTCCTTGAAGTCTTGATCGATAATTTGTAAATAAGCCTTCAGCAAGGCTTCATCTCTAGGATTAGTATTCGCCCCGATATCCTTTTTAGACTTCAAATCATAAATATAGGCTCCATTGCTTGTCACCACGGCTGCCGCATTGGTAAAGGCATAGAAAGCAAAAGGTACGGCACTCGGGTCAAGCAGATTCTTGCTGTAATGATAAGCCGAAGCATCTATTCCCAACTGTACCAACATAGTAGCTACCATATCTGTTTGCGAACCCAAGGTATTCACCACCGAATCCTGCACACTCATAGCCCCCCCGGTAAATATCATCGGTATACGATAAGTTTCCGGCGCATGAGGTTGCAGGTTTCCCACGTGCCGAGTCCCGTGGTCGGCAATCAACACAAACAACGTGTTATCCCAAATCCCGGACTTTTTACACTTTTCAAAAAATTCACCCAAACACTGGTCCGTGTAAGCAATGGCATTTTTAAACTTCGAACCGGTATCACTTCCCGGAATTTTCGTTTTCATGGGTACGACAAACGGTTCGTGACTACTCATGGTAAATGCCATATACATGAACGGAGTTTTCGCCACACGCAAATCTTCATACAACCGCTCCAGCATATAACCGTCATGTACCCCCCATTTGAAGCGGTTCTCGATAGCTTCCCCGGAAAAATCATTCTCCGTCACGCTACCTTGAAAACTCATCGTCACGTAGGAACGAAATCCCCCGAAATTCAAATCCCCCGCGTAATAAAACCGGGTACTATACCCGTTAGCCTCAAAATCCAACGGGAAACGAGGATGAAGATACGTTTTATTCGGGTACTTCAGCATGGACACCTGCGGGTGGGCGGGAAAACCACTGATAACCCCCAGTATTCCCCGGTCGGAACGATTTCCCGTGGCGTATATATTCGAGAAGAAAATGCCTTCTTTCGCCACCGCCTGCAAATTAGGCATGGCGTCCCAAGCGTTCAGTGTAAAACTTTCCAGCAAAAGCACCACCACGTTCGGTTTATCCGTTTTCAACACACTCGGGAAAGTACCCGTTTCCGTGTACACGCTGTCCACCAGCTGTCTTGCCTTATCTTCCGGCATAAAAACGAAGTCGCTTTTAATCTTGTTGACGTGTGCCACCTCGTACAAGAAATTCCATACCGGATTCACTGCCGCTTGATTGGCATACATATTTTTGTTATTAAAAAACACGAAACTCACGTTCATCGGAGCCACGTTGAAACCGCCCCTCACCGGAATAATCATCAATCCACCCAAAAGGAGATAAACGACGCTCTTCCAAGCAGCTTCCCGGACCGGCTTCAAGGAATTTGCCACCCAATGGCGATAAAGGCTATAAAATACCCCTACCATAACCGCGCAAAGCAAGACCAATGCCAATATCAACCACGTGGGAGTCGAAGCCATTGCCTCTCCCGGCGTTTTCAAATAGAATAGCGGGGTCGCGTCCATGTGATAGCCCCAGTTTTTAAACAACTCCAAATCTCCGACAACAATCAGACTGGATATAGCCAAAAGTATCAAGGTTATTACCGAATACACGCGTTTCAACCATTTGGGCGGCAGGAACACACCTATCGCCATAATCACGCAAGCCAATACCATCACGTATCCCCCGAAAGAGAGATCCATACGCAACCCTCTCGTGAACAACATCACGTAATCGTACCCGGTGAGTGTCGCCGTTTCTTTCCACTGGTAAACCAGAAAGATCACCTTTGCCGCGATCGAGAACACGACCCAAAACACGTAATACTTCAATAAAAACCTGACCATTTATGATTTTAGATTTATGATTTATGATTTTAGATTGAACTCCCTCCCCCCCTTCGGGGTATTGAGCTATCGCTCGAACTGGCTCTCGCTCGGTAACGTGGAAACAAGTTTCCCGCTACTCTCGCTTACTCGCCAGTTTCCCTCTATAAACAGAGGGAGAGCTGGAATACAGTCTTGCACGCTAGAAAAGCAACCTGCAACTTGCCGCGGCAAATGCAACTTGTAACCTGCAACTCGCCGCAGGCGACTCTAAACAGAGGAGGAGCTGGAATACCACCCCGTCTTCGGGTAGTTCATTTTCAATTTTCAACTTTCAACTTTCAATTTTCAATTGCAAAGTAGTCGTTCGGCGAGAAGTCCCCGTTTCCCTCGCTGCCGAAGAAGGGGTAGACGTGGACGGTGCCGCCGTTGCCCCGCGGTTTGAAGGCGAAGGTTCCGTCGCCGCGACACGCGTAGCCTGTTTTTATCATGATAAGTCCGTTGCGTTCGTCGTCGCGGATGATGGCGACGTGGAGCCGGTCGGTGGCGGATTCGTCGGGTGTCCAGCGGAGGGTGATCGTGTCGCCCTCGCTGCTGCCGCTCATGTTATCGGGAAGCAGGAGAGGGCCGTTACTTATCATTAGCGGGCGGAATTTGCAGAACTTGCCTTGCTTCATGCACTTGTGGTTCACGTGGAAAAGGTAATTGTCGGCGTTCATGCCCGGGGGCTCCATGATTTCCACGAGGCGCCGCCACACGCCCAGCGGGCGCAACTGCCGGCTCATGTGCGCCACCAGTTTCCGGTTGGTATCGAATTCCGTTCTGGCTTTTTTCTGTCCCGGGGTGGGCGGGTGTTTCTTTTTCCACGCTTTTTTTTCCTTGGGAGTCATTTTTTTCACCCTTCGTTTCGCGATTTGTCCCAGCCGCCAAAAGAATACTAGATTACCCAATCGCAAGCGTTTCATCTTGCCCAGTAATAATTTTATCAGTTCGTTTGCTTCCATGATGAACCGTTTTTTATTGATTAACCATTTAATAATAAACAAATATAATGATTTTTTCAATATAAGCAAATTTTATTAAAAATATATACTTGTTTTAGCACGCGACAGTCGTGAAAATGTCTGTTCGCGCAATTTTTTAGGCATATTCCTCGATG
>OGKG01002866.1_pt1 | contig 17035 bp, 15 predicted proteins | sample 1572201 | NCBI WGS metagenome assembly OGKG01 (sample SAMEA2582146, study PRJEB24529) | metagenome | biome: Human gut stool | place: China | collected 2011 | reverse complement strand
CCTTAAGTTCAGAGGCCGGCCTCTGCTAGATACCCTAACTTCTGCAATATTTCAGCTGAAAATGGCAGCGGAATCTTGTCAACTTTAAAAAGCAGAAATTAGCAAAGAAATGAGTAAAGCGTAAGGAAAAAGCCTGACAACTCTACGTTAATCAGGCTTTTTGAATTTTGGTGCCGTCGGTGAGACTCGAACTCACACGACTTTCGTCACCACCCCCTCAAGATGGCGTGTCTACCAATTTCACCACGACGGCTTAGCAATTAAATTTTTTGGTGCCTTCGATGAGACTCGAACTCATACGACTTTCGTCACCACCCCCTCAAGATGGCGTGTCTACCAATTTCACCACGAAGGCACTTTTTTCAACTTTTTCTTTCGTTTCCGTTTTCATCAGAACCGAAAGACGACATTCTACCTCGGAATTTGATTTTGTGCAGGCTTATCAGTGAAATCACTAGTATTAGTCGCAGGAACAGGGGGTGTGGGCTGAGCTGGAGCCTTCTGTTCAGTCGTAACAGTAGACAGAACACCGCCTGCAGCCGGAGCCTTGCGAACCTGACCGCCTAATGTCAGCGCCAATGTAGCGCAGAAGAAAATCGTGGAAGCAACAGCAGTAGAACGGGAAAGGAAGTTGGCGCTTCCTGTGGCCCCGAAAAGAGAGCCGGAGGCACCGCCGCCGAAGGCTGCGCCCATGTCGGCGCCTTTACCGTGCTGAAGCAGCACTAAAACAATGATTGCAACTGCAGAAATCACCTGCAGAACAACCGCAACCGTAATCAGTAAATGCATAATAAATTGTATCCGTTTATTAAATCAGCCCTATTCCGCTGGCGGCCTGGGCAATGGCATAAAAATCCGCAGCTTTCAAAGAAGCTCCGCCGACCAATCCTCCGTCAATGTCATTGCAGGCAAAAAGCTCTGCCGCATTGGACGGCTTGACGGATCCGCCGTAAATAATTCTGAGCGCGGAAGCAGCTTGAGAATCCCGAGATTCTACACTATCCCTCAGTTCGGCGTGAACTAATTGGGCTTGCTGAGGCGTGGCGGTTTTGCCGGTTCCGATGGCCCAAACAGGCTCGTAAGCTACCGCGCCGGTAACCAAAGTTTCTGGTCCGATCGCATCGAGAACGGCATTGAGCTGTCCGATCACAACATCGCTTGTTCGTCCGCTTTCACGCTCTTCCAGCGTCTCGCCGACACAGACAATCGGACGAAGTCCGTGTTCGATGGCAATCTTGGCTTTTGCCGCAACGATTTCATTGGTCTCCCCGTGATACTGCCTTCTCTCGGAATGTCCGACAATGACCCAGGGGCATTTGACATCGGCCAGCATCCCTGCGCTCACTTCACCCGTAAAAGCGCCGGATTCATGAACGGAACAGTCCTGTGCGCCGACATTAATATCGAGTGCGCTTGTCAGAAATTTCTGCTGGAGATAGCGAATGTAGACAAAAGGCGGACACACGGCTAATTCGGTGTTCACGGGAGAAAAAGTTGTGAAGACGTTCGTCCATTGGTCAATGAAATCGACCGAGCCGTTCATCTTCCAATTGGCAATCACCAAACTTCTGCGCATCAGATAACTCCAATACTCTGTTGTAGAAACTAAATACCGAATTTTACTCGTAGTTTTACGAGGCAGTTGATTTAATCCAAACCACGGACTGCTCGCCGGCGCTCTTTTTGCCGTCGTAGCCTTCCTGAGAGTTGCCGGTGCGGTTCAGCCACTTTCTCGACGATCCGGAAAGATTCCAGCCGACTTCTCTGCCCTTCGATTGAATGCGTCCTTCAAGCTTCAGACCGAAGGTTTCCGGATCATCTTTGAGTCCCGGTTTCTTGTCATACAGCTGATAGCCTTCTCGGTACTGCAGCGGAGTCAGATTCGGCATCACGACATTGGCGCCGTAAGAAATCGCAGTTTCTCGGCCCTGAGGATCCAAAACCTGCATCGCTGTCGCGGCGGCAATATTGATATTGCCCATCACCAAACGCGTGATCGCAATCATGTTCAAAGAAAGCTGGAAAAGCTTTTTGTTTTCCGTTTGGCCCAAAGAGTTCAGATCCCCGCCCTCGCTCATGAGGTAGGGGCCCATGCCGATCATGTCTGCTTCAAGCTTCTGGAACAAACGAATGTCCGAACACAAATCTTTCAGGGTCTGCCCCGGGATTCCGATCATCACGCCGGTACCGACTTGATAACCGCATTCTTTAAGCCACTGCAGACACTGCAGACGGTGCTCGAGCTGTTTCGACTTCTTATGGGGAACGTTATGAAGAAAATCAAAGAGTTCGTGATTAGAGCTTTCAAAGCGAGCAAGATAACGAAGGTTCTTGCGGTTGCCGCTGGCTTCTGCCCATTCTTCGTAGACTTCTTTCGTCTGGTCTCCGAGACTCAGCGTGATGCCGAGCCCGTCCGGCAGACTCTCTGAGACCGTCTTGCGATGAATCTCTCTCAAACAGTCAGAGATGAATGAAACGAACTTCGGATCGTTGCGCTCTCCGGCCTGAAGACAGATGCTTCCATAGCCGTTTTCTGCCGCAAACAGCGCAGCGCTCAGAATTTCTTTCTTGGTCAACGTGTATCGGCTGACAACGTGATTGTCTTTTCGGATACCGCAGTAACGGCAATCAACCGTGCAGACATTAGAAACTTCAATGAGGCCACGGTAATAAACCTTATTGCCCATCAGCTCAGTCGTCTTCTCATAGGCAGCCTGCTGAAGTTTTGTGCAGTCTTCAGGATCCGTCAGTCCGAGCAGGAACACGATATCCTCATCGGATAAAGTTTCCTTCTTCAGTACTTCATCGAGTGAGTTTCCGTTCAATTTCATTACTTTTTTCAGATTGCATCAGCGAATCGTAGAATTATGGCAAAGAGACCTGAAGCAGTCATTACAGGATTTCGCAACAAATTGAAAGACAAAACCGGCGGTTTTGGCCGCCGGTTTTGTTTTGTCATTTAGCTAAATCAGAATTAAAGGAAATTAGCCTTTGATGATGTCAGGATTGCCTTCCTGCTGAGCAGCTTCTTCCTTCTTTTCCTTGTGTTCGGGCTTTTCAATCAAAGCCTTCATGGAAAGACGGATGCGATCCTTGTCATCGATCTCAAGAACCTTCACGCGAACGATCTGGCCTTCCTTGAGGTAGTCGCTAACCTGGTTGACGCGTTCATGCGCGATCTGGCTGATGTGCAACAGACCGTCGCGGCCCGGCAGAACCTGAACGATAGCGCCGAAGTCGAGCAGTCTCTGAACCTTGCCTTCGTAAACCTTACCGACTTCAACAGTAGCGGCAAGTTCTTCAACACGACGGCGGGCTTCTGCACCGGCGGCTTCGTCAACGGAAGCGATGGTAACGGTACCGTCGTCTTCGATGTTGATTTGTGTACCGGTTTCTTCCGTCAGGGCACGAATCACAGCGCCGCCCTTGCCGATCACGTCACGGATCTTGTCCGGATTGATCTTGAAGGAAACCAGACGCGGAGCGTACGGAGAAAGTTCTGTCTTCGGACCTTCAACGGCTTCGTGCATCTTGCCGAGGATGTGCATACGGCCTTCCTTAGCCTGAGCCAGAGCGACCTGCATGATTTCCTTGCTGATGCCTTCAATCTTGATGTCCATCTGCAGAGCAGTCACGCCGTGATCGGTACCGGCAACCTTGAAGTCCATATCGCCGAGGTGGTCTTCGTCGCCGAGAATATCGGTCAGAACGGCAAACTTATTGCCTTCCTTGATCAGGCCCATGGCAACACCGGCCACGAAGTCTTTCAGAGGCACGCCGGCATCCAGCAGAGACAAGCAGCCGCCGCAGACGCTCGCCATAGAGGAAGAACCGTTGGATTCGCAGATTTCGGAAACCACACGCATGGTGTACTGGAAATCTTCTTCGTTCGGCAGAACGGCAGTTAGAGCGCGTTTAGCCAGACGGCCATGACCGATTTCGCGTCTCTTCGGAGAGCCGACGCGGCCGGTTTCACCGGTAGCAAACGGAGGCATGTTGTAGTGAAGCATGAAGCGTTCACGCTGTTCACCGGTCAGACCGTCAACGATCTGTTCGTCCTGTTTGGTGCCAAGAGTTGTGACAACAAGAGCCTGTGTTTCACCGCGGGTGAAGAGCGCAGAGCCGTGAGCGCGCGGAAGAACACCGGTACGGATTTCGATCGGACGAACAGTGCGAGTGTCGCGGCCGTCGATACGCGGTTCGCCGGAAAGGATCTTGCCGCGGACGTGGGCAGCTTCCATTTCAAAGAGAATGTTGGCGACTTCGTTTTCACCGATTTCAGCGAGTTCGCCGACTTCAACAGCAGCGTTAACTTTTTCGTTGACGTCGTCATAGATCGCGCGCAGGCATTCGTTGCGGTCCTGTTTGCTGCGATGCTCGTAAGCTTCATGAATACGGTTGCCGACGATCTGATTGATGAGCGCAACAAGCTGCTGATTGCGTTCTGCAGGAGCCCAATCCCACAGCGGTTTACCGGCTTCTTCAACGAGTTCGTCGATGGCTTCGATAACAACCTGCATTTTTCCGTAGCCGAACATCACGGCGCCGAGCATGACTTCTTCAGAGAGCTGATCGGCTTCGGATTCAACCATCAGAACGGCACGTTCCGTACCGGCAACAACGAGGTCGAGCTTGGAATCTTTCATCTGAGAAAGGTTCGGGCACAGAACATATTCGTTGTTAATGTAGCCGACGCGGGCAGCAGCGATCGGGCCGTTAAATGGCACGCCGGAAACAGCCAGAGCTGCAGATGCTGCGATCATGGAAGGAATGTCCGGATCAACTTCGGGGTTCACGGAAAGGACGTGAATAATGATCTGAACTTCATTGAAGAAACCTTCCGGGAACAGCGGACGAATCGGACGGTCGATCAGGCGGGAAGTGAGCGTTTCTTTTTCGCTCGGACGGCCTTCACGCTTGAAGAAGCCTCCCGGAATACGGCCGGCAGCGTAAGTCTTTTCAATGTAATCAACGGTCAGAGGGAAGAAATCCTGACCCGGTTTAATTTCTTTCTTTGCAACAACAGTGGCTAATACGACAGTGTCGTCCATGTCGCAGATCACGGCGCCGGAGGCCTGGCGAGCGATTTCGCCGGTTTCAAGACGGACGTTGTGATCGCCGTACTTAAAGGACTTGACTACTTTATTGAACATCGTCATGTCGTTCTTTTCCTTATGTTTGGAACTGCACATTGCGGTATCTACGACTCGGCGGTCCTCACCGCCTTACGTACATACAGCAACGCGCGTACGTTCCGGTTTAAAAAATTCTTATCTGTAAAAACAAACACAGCGGTCAACGGTAACAAAACCGCGGACCGCTGCTCATCGGTATGCCGGTAAGATTACTTACGCAGGTTGAGGGCTTCGATCAAAGCCTTGTAAGCTGCGAGGTCACGACCCTTGAGGTAGTCAAGGAGCTTACGACGGCGGGAAACCATCTTCAAAAGACCGCGACGGCTGTGGTGGTCTTTCGGGTTAACTTTGAAGTGCTCTGTGAGTTCGTTGATACGAGCTGTCAGAAGAGCAACCTGAACCTGAGGAGATCCGGTATCACCCTTGGACTGAGCGAACTTCTCGATGATTTCAGCTTTTTGAGCAGTAGTCTGTGCCATTTTATTTTCCTTTGCCTTTCGGCGTTACGAGCGACTCCGACGGAAAATACGCCGGAGCGTGATTGAAACGAGTCGAGATTATATCTAAAAAATCCATTCTCCTCCTCGTTTTCCATCAGATCCTTAACTTTTAGTCACTGTTTTCTCTCATATCGTCGCCCATTACGGCAGGATCATTCAATGGCGACCCCTCTCCGTCCCGGTACTTTCTTGTTTTCTGAGGCTCTTTCAACGCTCTCGGCTTCTTCGGTTTGGGTGTCGGAAGCATCTTTGCCGCAATACCGAAATACCGTTCGACAGCTTCTCGATCATCCGGGTTGTCAATCAGCCACATCGGATTGACCGCTCCGTCAAAAAGCAGCTTTTGAGGCATTTCAGGATGCAGTGCTCTCATCTCTGCATTGGTTTTAACGAGAACTTCGTTGTCACACAGAAAGCCGACCGGCTTCTCGTTCACATAGAAACAGTATTCTCCGAACATTCTCTTTATTCGAACCTCTCCTAGCGGGTTGAGCATGTCCGCAATATAGGAAGCCATTTCTGCATCTGAAGCCATCTATATCTCCTTACAGCGACGGGCGCCGAAGCGCCCGTCTGTCAATCTACTCGTAAGTCAGCTCTTATGGAGTCGGCTCATGATCGAACTGAGGATTCTTGCGCTCTTCAACTTTAGCCAGCTTATTCAAAGCGTCTAAGTAAGCCTTAGCGGAAGCCGCCAGCACATCGGGGTCCGATCCGTTGCCGTTAACGACTCGGCCGCCAACAGACAAACGAACGGTCACTTCGCCCTGGGCTTCGGCACCCTTAGTCAGAGCGTTAATCGAGAAGAGCAGAAGTTCTGCTCCGCTCTTGGCGCAGCTTTCAATAGCCTGGAACGTCGCATCGACAGGACCGTTGCCTTCGGCACGTCCTACCCTTTGCTCTCCGTGGTCCATATAGGTCACTTCAGCTACCGGTGTCTTACCGGTTTGGCTTTCCTGCTTCAGAGAAACAAAAGAAATTTCCTGGGGCTGGATATTCTTAGCATCAAAGAGCGACTGAATATCTTCGTCAAAAATCTGAACTTTTCTATCGGCCAAATCTTTGAATCGGGCAAATGCGTCATCGATCTCGGCTTCGCTCTTTGTCGGAATGCCCAGCTCGCGCACACGCTGACGGAAAGCACTTCTGCCGGAGAGCTTGCCGAGCACCATACGATTGCTTGTCCAGCCCACATCTTCTGCGGTCATGATTTCGTAGGTTTCGCGATGCTTGATCACGCCGTCCTGATGAATGCCGGAAGCATGCGAGAAGGCATTTGAACCGACAACCGCTTTGTTCGGCTGGATGGGGAAACCGGTGACAGAAGATACGAGTTTTGAAGTCGGAACGAGCTGACGAGTGTTGATGTCAACGCCGAGCTTAAAGAAGTCATTACGGGTCTTAACCGCCATGACGACTTCTTCTAAAGCGCAGTTACCCGCTCTTTCGCCAAGACCGTTGATGGAGCACTCGATCTGACGAGCACCGCCGTGGACTACACCGGACAAGGAGTTGGCCACGGCAAGTCCGAGATCATTATGGCAGTGAACGGACCAAACGGCCTGATCGGAGTTATAGACGTGTTCACGCAAATCACGAACAAAAGCGCCGAACTCGGACGGAACTGCGTATCCGACGGTATCAGGAATATTGATCGTCGTTGCGCCTTCGCGAATCGCCGCTTCAATGATGCGGTAAAGGAATTCAGGCTGCGAGCGAGAAGCGTCTTCGCAAGAAAACTCGATATCGTCGGTGTATTCCTTTGCGATGCGAATGGCTTCAACAGCACGAGAGATGACCTGCTCCGGCGTCATGTTGAGCTTCTTCTCCATGTGAAGCGGAGAAGTTGCAATGAACGTATGTATGCGGCGTCTCGGAGCAGCGGCAATAGCCTCGCCGGCTTTTCTCACATCGGAAGGATTTGCTCGGGCAAGCGAACAAACCGTGGAGTTGCGAATCACCTTGGAAATTGCGCAGATGGATTCAAAGTCTCCGGGAGAGGCAGCCGCAAAACCGGCCTCGATCACATCAACGCCGAGAAATTCGAGCTGCTTGGCGATACGGAGTTTATCCTGCGGGCTCATGCTTGCGCCCGGGCTTTGTTCTCCGTCACGAAGGGTTGTATCGAAAATAAAAAGCTTGTCTCTTGCAGTTGTCATTGTTTTAGCCACAAAAATTGTTGAGATCTGAGCCTCACTGAAAAGCAGCGTAAACGTCTCTGCCCTACCTTTGAACAGCGACGCTTTCGAGCAAATACACTCTCCTTGTCGGAGCCTCCTGCTGCATCCCCGAAAGTGTCTGACGAATTACACCTTTTTTCGAGTGAAATCTATTTTCAATTTTAGATGGGATGAAGGCGATAAGGCTTAATTCACTTCAAATAATTAGTGGCGCTGGAATACGCAGAAGTTCTAAAAAAATTCCCGTCCGGATGTCTGCCATCTGCCAACGGGAATTCAATTCCAACTTATTGTTGATGTTTGTCAGGCGATTGAATAGATCAATTTTTTTCCGGTAGCTTCGATTGCTTTTTCTAATGTATCAATCTTAGTTTTCTGTCTGGGATTTAAAATCCGAGTAACTTCCTGTTTGGCTATTCCTAAGCGTCTGGCGATTTGGATCGGTTTTGTCTTGGTTTCAACCATGGAATTAAGAAACAAAACCTTGACGGTTTCACTTGGAGTTAGCTCGACAGATACTTCATTCTTTTTTGCAGGTTTTGTGACAGTCGGAAAAATTTTCCCCTCATCAATATAGTCGGAAACGCAATCAAGTAAAAGAGAATGCATCTCTTTCACAGCCTCTTCCAAACTGTCTCCGAAAGCAAAGGCTGAAGGATTTTTACATTCCAGGATAACCTGACCAGTCTCAGAATCTCTCGATACTTCACACGGGTAAGAAAATCTCACATGAACCTCCAATATCGTGAAAGGCGGGAATCCTCCCGCCTGCTACTTAAGTTCAAAGGCCGAGCTGCTTCAAAATTTTGCTAGAAGCATCAGAGGATACCCTTCCGCCGGATGCCTTTTGCAACCTGTTTGCTTGCCGCCGTAAGAAAGCTTCAGATGTCTTGTGCGATCCTCAACCTTCACGCCCTTGTCCTTAAGAGCTTTGATGAACTGACCATATTTCATCCAAAACTCCTCAGTAACAACTAAATAGTAAACATTTTTTATTACTAAGTCAACTTTTATGTTTACTTAAGTTACTTGGTCAAGAAAGAGAAGACAATCAAAAAAGCCCGAGGAAAATCCCCGGGCCGTGCACGAATATCTTAATGATTTCCTATTTAACCTGATCTGCAGGCTCGTCTAATTCCACTTCAGAACGATGCGGAATAACCGGATTCGGCTGACCTGTGTACCAGAGGTAGAACTGGTAAGCAAAACCGGAAAGTGCATACAAGCAGAAAAGGATGAAGACCATCAGAGCCGGATCCGTCGAAAGTACAAACAACAGAATCACAGCTGCAATCAGCACCCAGAAAGGAACGCTCTTGCCGTAATGGAAGCTCTTGCCGGAGTAGAACGGTGCGTTACAGACCATGGTAAGACCGGCATAAACCGTAATAACCATAGCAAGCCAGGGCAGCCAATCGCTGTTAACGGGCATTCTCTGGTCAACCGCAAGCCAAACAAAACCTGCTACTAAAGCAGCGGCCGCAGGAGAAGGAAGACCCTGGAAGAAGCCTTTGTCAACAACATCTACGTTGGCATTAAAGCGTGCCAGGCGAAGTGCCGCACCGGCGCAGTATACGAAGGCGGCGGCCCAGCCCAAACGACCTAAGTCGTGAAGAGCCCACTGATAAACCACCATCGCCGGCGCCATGCCGAAAGCACACATATCGGCTAAAGAGTCGAACTGGACACCGAAAGAGCTCTGAGTGTGAGTCAGACGGGCCACACGGCCGTCACATCCGTCCAGGATCATGGACACGAAAATCGCAATAGCGGCTTTTTCAAAGTCGCCTGCCATCGCAATGATGACGGCATAGAAGCCTGAGAACAAACTCGAAAGCGTAAACAGGTTCGGAAGCAGATAGATCCCCTTCTTGCGGACGGTGTCAATGCGTTCGCGAACGATGGCCTTCGGTGTCACGCGAGGATGCGGACGAAAATTCCGACGGGCATGAAACGGTTTGGCTTTATCTCGCTGTAAAGGCATTTAAGCGTTCTCCTTCTGATTAAGCCTGCTGCTGAGTCTTCTCTTCTGTCGTTTTTGTTTCGGCAGCAGGAGCAGCGTCAGCAGTTGCAGCAACTTCGGTCACTTCTACGGCTTCAACAGCGGGAGCTTCGACCGGAGTTTCCGGTTTTTCTTCTTCCTGAGGATTCAGGAGAGCAAGGACGGTGTCCGCTGCGCGAACCTTCTGGCCCACGAAAACGAGAACTTCAGAGTTGAGAGGAACGTAGACGTCGACACGGGAACCGAAACGGATAAAACCGAAGCGTTCGCCGCGAGTAACTTCCTGACCGATATGGAGATGACAGATAATGCGGCGGGCAATCAAGCCGGCGATCTGAACGCAGGTAATCACAGGGCCTTCATCAGACTTGATGATGATGGCGTTGCGTTCGTTTTCCATGCTGGCCTTATCGAGGTCGGCATTCAAGAATTTGCCGGGTTTGTAATAAATAGCCTCAACAGTACCCCCGATCGGGCTGCGGTTGGAGTGAATGTTGAACACATTCATGAAGGTCGAAATAAGAATTTCTTCCTTACCGGTGTAGGGATTCTCGACTTTTTGAACTTTGCAGATTCTTCCGTCAGCTCCTGAAAGAACGCTATGCGGAGTCTGACTGATCGCTCTAGGAGGATCACGGAAAAACTGTATGACAAAGACCAAAAGGACAAAGAAAATGAAGGAAATGAATCCTCCGATCAGCCACCATACTAACAGCGTAATAAAGATCGCGGCGCCGATGATTCCCCAACCTTCTTTAGCTAGGATGGGATATGAAGAATTTGATTTCAAACCTTTTCTCCTTAATAGGTTTATTTTTCGGAAAGGAGAAGGCGGACGGCCCTCCCCTTTTAACGGCCTATTTTAGACAAATTTCTTTGGATTAATACGTTTCAAGCCGTGAATGGTCGGTGAATGCAGAAAACTACTCGGCGCCTTCCGTCTTCAAGACAGCTGACACCGACATCGAGAGGTTGGATGTTCCAGCTTCAAAAACAGGTGTCTCCACAGTCTTAAACGCAGCGTTTGCACCCATAGCTCTGGCCGCAAATACTGCCCCCTCCGGTGCGAAATCAAACGAATTGAAATTCAGCTTTTCAATACGAAGAGCATCAGGCGCAACTTTCATTGCTACTGCGATGGATTCAGCCTTCTTATTTAAGGCATCGATCACATCTTTTGAGAGCTGATCCTGTGCTGCAGCTTTCGCTTCCTCACTTAGAGAATATGAAACGTTTTCAAGTGCTAGTTTTGCCTGCTGCCCGACCTGGACCAATGAGGCAACGCCGTTGACGTCTTCTGTCTCAACGATGATGTTTTGACGGGCTCGCCATCCTGTAATCACCGGAGCCTCCCCTTTCTTGGGATTAGTATAAATCGGCTGCGTGTAATATCCCCCGTTGCGGATCTTTGCAATTGATGAAAAATCTTTCACAGACTGCTGGGCCTCTGCCATGGTCTTATTGACTTCACTCTGCGCTGTAGCCAAGTCCTTGGCTTCAGACATTGTTGAGAAAACGATGCGGGCCTTGTCGTTTGGGAAACTCTTCTGAACGGTAACGGGCAGATTCATTTCCATCCCTTTAGGCGCAGGTTTGAGATAAAAATCTTCGGCATTTACGCCCATCGCAGCCGCGGCTAAAACAGTAGCAGTCATAATCTTTCTAAGCATTGTTGATTCCCGAAAGAAATAATTTAGACACCGCCACCCTATCACAGCATTGCCTGCCTTGTGACCCTTCGTGCTCATTAACGGAACTTTCTTTTCCATTAAGGTGAAAAGTTTTAGCTCGCAAAAATAGTGTAACCTTGGGTATTTTTCTTCGACTTTCTCGTCAGAGATTGATAGTTTTTTGAACTGTCATTCAGAAATATTTTGATGATTTGTATGATTTGAGGAAAGTCCCGAGATGTTCGATGAAACGAACAAATACCGTGTTATTTCCCATCAGTTAGGGTCAAGCCTAACTGACAAATACCAATTGCGATTGTGGGAAGCCCACTTAAAATCACAAATAAGGAGAAAAAAGTGAGCAATCGTTCAGCAGTCTTTGGCGGTGCCGGCTTCATAGGCACCAACCTGGTTTATCAGCTCATTGAAGACGGACAACAAGTCTTCAATTTTGACAATCTTTCCGGTCTCGGAAACTTGCTCAATATTGCCGAGCTCATGCAGCAAAGCCGTCACAGCTTTGCTCGCTGCGATATTTCCAATCCTGAGGAAATTCGTCAGGCGTTGCTCATGGCCGCTGCCGATACGATCTATTTCTGCATAACGCCTAAAAACCCGGAAGAAGAATCCAGTTTGGAAAATTTTCGTACATTCTTTGAAACGGTCAAAGAATGGCGAAACGGCATGGCCGACACTAAGCTGCACAAGATTGTCGTAGTTGTCTCCGAGCATTACAAGCTTTTAGGAACTTACGGCAAGATGTACGCCGGCTTACTTAAATTATTGGACAGTTATGCATCAGACGGCCTTCCGATCAGCAGTTTGCTCGTACCGCCCGCATTCGGACCTTTCCAGCAGCCTGATAGTCCGATCTCCATGATCATTTATCGCGCGATTGAAGGTGAAACGATACCCGTTGTCAATCCGGAGGAAAAGGTTTCTGACCTCGTCTATGTCAAAGACGTGGTCGACGCCATTGTCTTGGTTGAAAAGAACGGAAAAATCGGCGGACACTATCATTTGACCGGCACCACCTCCTCCATGTCAAATATTGAAGCAGCTGACGTGATCTGCGATAGTTTGAACGAGGCCCTTCCGCCGCCGGTCGGTCGTTACCAGGCACTGATCGAAGAAGTTACAACTTCACTGATCGCATCTGATATCTCTAAAGATGAGTCAGCGCTTACAGTTCTCGGATTGCAAAACAAGACCTCTCTTGGAGAGGGTCTCAAAAAGACGGTCAGCTGGTATCTCAATAATCCTCGCTGGTACAACCAGTCCAGAACTCGTTTCTTCTATTTATGGCAGAATCCGGAAACAGTTCTCAAAATTGCTTAACCAGTGTGACCTGAAAAAGCGATTTCACCCCTTCAACTATTAAGAACAAGCCCCAGAAGGCACCAAACTTCCGAGGCTTCAATCTAACTTCTAATTTTTTAGTATTTAATCCTATGTAGCAGGGCCGAAAACTCCGGCCCTCTTGATTTCTTGGACGCTACTTACCGACTTCCCGACCGGCAATCGTACCGAAAATCAATGCATCGGGAACCGCATTACATCCGACACGGTTCGTCCCGTGGATACCGCCGGTAATTTCTCCTGCTGCGTAAAGACCGCGAATAGGACTGCCGTTTTTATCGAGTACACGGGTGTCTTCGTCGATCGTCACGCCGCCCATTGTATGGTGTACAGACGGAGTCATGACAGAGGCATAGTACGGGCCGCCGGGAAGCTTGTTTCCTTCCTCACAGCTCATACGGCCGAACTCATCACCTTTCTGTGTCTTGCAGAATTCGTTCCACTTCGCGATCGTACGCTTCAGATTATCCGGATTCATGCCAAGTTTTTTCGCCAGCTCGTCCAGCGTATCGGCCTTGAATGCTTTCTTCTGTTTAAGTAGGTCGGAAATCAAGATACCGTATGGCCCTCGTCCTTCTTTATCCTTTAACAACGTTTGTTCCGTACCAATAACATAGAAGACATGGTCAGGCTGGGCAAGGGCAGCCTTTGCAAGCACGTCTCTTCTGCCTTGTTCGTTTACGAAACGGTTGCCTTGCTTATTCACATAGATATTGGTCGACTCCACAATCTTATGGTTAGTTGCACCGGTTGCAGGATCAGTGGTCGGAAGAAGCTGGATATAGCCCATGTCCTTGAGTCCTGCCCCTGCCTTCACGGCCATATTAATACCGTCGCCGGTAATCGCAGGCATATTGGTCGTCTTGACTTGATTGTCCAGCTTTTTATCCCAAATTTCATCATACTGATTGCGCATCTTCACATTTGCGCTAAAACCGCCAGTTGCCAAAATCACACCTTTAGAGGCATAAAGTGTGTAGTCTTTCCCGTCCGGTCCCAAAGCCTTAACTCCGACCACTGCTCCGTCTTTGGTAATTAAGGAACTTGCCGGCGTGCTCATCATGAAAGAGATCGGGAGTTTTTCTCCTTTGATGAGGTCAAGATACGTATCGATGTAGCCTACACCGGATTTGTAATTGCTTGCGCGGTGAGAACGCGGCCATAAAGCTCCGACAAATTGTGTCGGTTGTTTTTGCCAGACAAGGCCCATTCCGACTAAAGTTTTTTGGATTGCCGGAGCCTCTTTTGTGAGCTTGTAAACGAGAGCTAAGTTTGCCTTGTAATCTCCTGCTTTCCAGCTTTGAAGAGCATGGAGTTCAGGACTATCAAACAAGCTCTTTGAACCTGACTGTTTATAGGTATCCCATTGCTGTTTAACTTGACCTATCAATTTTTCCTGAAGTTTATTTTTGGGGTTTTCACCCAGAAGTTTCTCGATAGATTCTTTTTGACCTTCCGTCATAGAGATAGGTTTCTGACCTTCAGGATCGGCTGCATTGAAGCAGCCGCCGGAAACGGAGGTATTGCCTCCGGCAAAATGAGCTTTTTCAATGACTATTACGTTGAGGCCGCGCTGAGCTGCAGCTACTGCGGCGGAAAGACCAGCACCGCCGGCACCGACAACAATGACGTCAGTTTTCTCTTCAACTTTCCCGCCGACCTTCTTCGGCTGAGGGACCGCCTTCGCATAATCTTTGGGATTCAAACCAGCTTGTTTGAGGCAGTCCTGCACCGCTGCTTTGATAGCGAATGTCGTTAAGGTTGCTCCGGCAACGTTGTTAACGTTGGTCGACTGATACTTAACAATGTCCTGAGGAACTTTGAGCTTCGGCAGATCGGCGACAGGGTGTGTTTCACTCCAATTGAGAACTTTTACATCCTCGATCTTGTTGTTAAGAATCTTAACTTGTACTGTAACATCACCGTTTCGTCCAAGAGTCGTTGCGGTATATGTACCGTCTTTAGCAAAAACAGCTGTTTGACTGCAGACCGCAAGCGTGACAGCTGAAACAATAAGGCTCAATCTTAGCTTCATAATTTCTCCTTGAATGGTTGTTTCACTTAGTAAGCTTAATGGCTATACTCAAAAGCAAGAAGATTTAACACCGGAATTACTTCTTAAAAAATGAGAATTAAACACTTAATGTGATGAAGCCAAGAGAAAATCTTTTATCGTGGCAAGTTTTTTTGACAACGGCCGTGACAAAAAACATATCCAAGACATCTATCGAACTGGATATGGATCTGAAAACTGTCTCAAGAATAGTAAAAGAGCTTGAATCTGATCTTGGCTTTATTCTTTTTGACCGCTCCTGTCGGCCTTTCAAACTAACGGAAGGCGCTGAAAAAATCTTGCCGTTAGCAAAAGAATTGCTCCGGACCAAAAACAAGATCGAATACAAAGTCCAGGATTTTCTCCTAAAGCCGACTGAGATTCGCTTGTCTTTACCGGTGAATATGACAAGAGACGATCTCTTCGAGTTGATGGATAAATACGCAAGCGCGCACCCAAATCTGAAGATACGGCTCCTCAATGATTGCGACCATAAGCACCTTTTAGATAATGAGACAGATGTTGCCATGCTTCCGTACCTGCCCCAAAACGATGAGGATGAAATGGTCCTCTTTGACGCCGGATTCAGCTACAACATGCTGCTTGCAAGTCCTGAGTACATTCGACGAAACGGAGCTCCCCAATCATTGGATGAACTAAAAGCTCACCCCTTAATTCTTAGAGAAAGCAGGATTTACCCCATTACAAAGACATTAGAGCACGGTGACGAAAGAATTAACCTGGATCCGGAATTTAAACTTCGTTATCTCGGAGATGCTTTCTCTTGTAAAACAGCCGCTCTCATGGGAGAAGGCATTGCGGTTGACCTTTCTCTCGCTTACTGCAAAGAAGAAATTGAGGAAAGCCGCTTAGTACCTCTTCTTCCGGGATGGCACAGACCAAAGTGGACAATGATTGTCGCCATTCGAAAAGAAGATGCAAAAGATGAGGCGGTCTGTGAATTTGCGCAATGGTTTGCGGATAGACAAAAAGAAGCATACCCGTCACGTTGGAAGCCACTGTTTAACAAGTACCGAGTGACTCCCTGAGCCTTCTGCGGAGGCGCCCTTCCGCCCCCTAATTTAAAGACCAAGTGTTCTTAATTTTAGTTTTCCAGCTTCTTCGGAGCTTTATCGACCCAGCGATCGTCCTCGTCTTCTCCCAGGAACAGAGACTGGAAGCTTTGGGCCTTCATTGAAGGTGTGAAATCGAGTCCAGGCTGAACCAGAGCTTCAAATTTCGGATCGCTGATGGCTTTCAGAACAGACCACTTCACCGCCTTATTTAAAGTCTCGGCAACCCGGCGGCAACCGTCCTGCATGTTCTTAAGTCCGTCGGTGGGCGCGTTGTACACCACATCCAGTTTCATTGAGTGCCCGTTGGAGGAGAAAAGTTCCATGTTGATGCGCCAAGCTAAAAATGTCGGTTCTGCCTGAATCTTTACGCTGTCAATTAAGTTATAGATTTTGACCTTAGGATTTTTTTGATTCAGGATTCCGGCCTGATTCAAGTCAGACATCAAGGCATTGCGCCAATAATTAGAAAATGCTCCGTTGATTGTTTTAAATCCTTCCTGGCCGGGAATAGGAATATTGTTTCCGGCACATTCAAGATCCATCGCCTTAACCACGCGTACCTGTTCGACTGCGACATCTTTAACATCCAGCCGCTTCAAAATACGGGCATTCTGAGCCGTGACTTCATAAGGATAAGAAACGTAAGGCTCTGCAGTTTGACACCCTGCCATGACGAGTGCAGAACCTGCTAAGGCTACGGAAAAGAAAAGCTTTGGGATAGTTCTCATAAATCGGACTCTAATGTTTTCTGAAATTTTATTGGTTTCCGAGATTTTCGTCAGGGAACGAAGCAGGATTTTTGACTGCACGTTTTGGAACCACGATAGGCAAATGCTACTGAACCCAAATACAATGAACCCAGAATAAAGGAGTAAAAAATGTTTTTCCAGTGGTATCGCTACTGCTTCAGTAAATATTTTACGTTTCAGGGGCGCGCTTCTCGTACTGAATATTGGTCTTTCACTATTATCAATCTTCTGATTTTATGGGCATTCTGGTTCATATCTAAGGAACCTCTGCACAAAAGGTGGGTGATATGCTATAATTAGCACACTACCGA
>OGKG01002864.1_pt1 | contig 17046 bp, 18 predicted proteins | sample 1572201 | NCBI WGS metagenome assembly OGKG01 (sample SAMEA2582146, study PRJEB24529) | metagenome | biome: Human gut stool | place: China | collected 2011 | reverse complement strand
AACAGGCCGGAGAGCAGAGGTACAAGGGTGATGCCGATGAGGGCGACACCGCCGCCGGCCATCAACTGTTTCATACCCTGGCTTTTGGAAGCAGGGTTGTCCTGGCCGTAACCTTCCAGAAGGTTGATAACGCCCCAGATACCAAGACCTGCGCCCAGGGCCACTCGGTCGTGTATCTGTAATTCGGGTGCCGGGTGAGGTCGTATTTGTCCGAAAGGAACGGGCGAACGCCGCGCAGCTGCAAAATGCACTTACCACCGTCCATAACAGCCAGTTCGTCTTGAGACATCAGCTCTTTGCCACAATGTCAAGTGATGAATTAAAAAAGCAAAAAATAACCCCTCTCGGTAAAGGGAAGGGCTATTGAATAGCTTATTCTGTTATCTCAGGGAATTTCCCCAACAAAGTTATAAATGATCTTGACTTCCTGCACCTTTTGCCCATCAGTCTTCCTGACCTCGCCAATCAGAATCTTGCTGATAAGCCGGTGCAGCACCGTCTCGTCCAATTCCGTGATGGTGGCATACTGGCGAATCTCCAAAATGAATGTCCTCACATCGCTTTCCTGCTCATCGGAGTGGTGTATCATTTCGGTCAATCTGCTCTATGACGGCACGAATAGCCGACATGGCAAGAGGCAGTTCCACGAGTGGGACAGAACCATAACCCAGCAAAAACTGATTCGCAGAGCAGTTGCTTTGATGAGTCCAAAATGGAGATAACGAGTAAATCCTAATCTTATTTTTTTCAAATTCTTCTATTGACGCAGCATCTCTAAAGCCATTATGTAAAGTCATAATATAATGCAGACCTGCGTCCGCACCTGACGCATATCCCTTATGAAAATCTGAACATCTTAGCAGGGATACCGCTGTCGCTGAAACCGCAGGACTTATTTAATAAGATTGTGGTTGACCGACGGGGCGGATATTGCTTTGAATTGCAGGGACTGTTCAAGGAACTGCTGGAAACGCTTGGCTTTTCTGTTGTACAGTATGCCGCCAGGTTTTTAGACGAAGGGACAGCCATTCAAATGCGGCGGCATCGTGTTCTGGTGGTCACACTTGGTGGTCGGCGTTATCTCGTGGATGTGGGTGTGAGGAATGAAGCGCCGAGAAAGGCTCTGCATCTGATCTGCGATGAGGGTACGGCAGTGGTGCGGATCAGCATTGATACAATGACAGGCAAATATTATCAATAAGGAGTACCAAAAATGAGAAGAAAAGACAGAGAAGTAACAGACCTCAATCAGATTTTTGACATTGTATCGAGATGCAGTGTCGCCCATGTTGGGATGACTGAGCATGGCAAGCCTTATGTGGTAGCGCTGAATTTCGGATATGAGCGAAAGTGTGTGCGCAGCCCGTTCATTTTACCGTTGACTGGCTCGACTGGATTTGCTATTTTACTTAATATTCTCTTTTGTGATAGACATAGGCGGTTACAGGACAAGAAATAATAAATATAAGCAGTGCACACGCAAAAATAATTGCGCCGCCTAAAATTATCTGCATTGTAGTCATAGGTGCTGGAAACAAAGTGTTTATAAGGGTCGCAAGCCCCATAACAAGTCCAATCCCACAGAGCAAGCTAATTACTAAAAACACCTCATTTCGTTCTTCTCCACCTACAAAGAACAGCGGGAAAAATATGCCTCCCATAAACAGGCTTATTCCAACGCCTATCACAAATAGCATGAAAACATCTGTATCTTTGTCAAAAGGGAATCCATGTAGCATGATTGATAAAGCTACTCCAATTCCCGCAAAAACCATTCCGACAATCAGCCACAATAAAAAGCTCAAAAAATAACTCTGTACAATGGCAGACCTCTTTACAGGTGTGGTAAGTTTGTATTTGCTCCATTTGGTAGCACTTTCCTTTCGCAGGCTCGCAATCGAATTGAGAGAAAAACCAATCATAGCCAACAACATATAACCAATTATTAGCGACGGGATTTTATTGCCCATAGCGACAACAAAAATACCCAGTAAGAGCATGATAGCGGCAAAGACTTTCGCATTTGAAAGTGTAGCATAAAAATTATTCTTCAAGAGTCCTTTCATACCCGTTCCCCCTTTACCAATAGTAACATGATTTCATCAACAGAAACATGGTCTACCACAACACCCTTATACTTTTTCTGTGCTTCTTTCCCGTTAGAAACCAGCACATCAATTTGAAAATCACGTTTCCGATAAGTAATAATATCTGCCGGGTCTAATGCAAGAAATTGATTTTCCTTGCAACGCATAACCGCATAATTATAAACCAAATCATTTTTTGATACGGTCATAATCAGTTTTCCATTGTGAATAAATGTAATATAATCTGCTATCTTTTCTAAATCACTTGTGATATGGGAAGAAAGCAAAATAGAGTGATCTTCCTCCTGCACAAATTCAAGAAACACATCAAGGATTTCATCTCGCATAATCGGGTCTAATCCGCTGGTGGCTTCGTCTAAAATCAGTAATTGTGGGTGGTGAGATAAGGCAACGGAAATTGCTAATTTCATCGTCATTCCTCTGGAATAACTCTTGATTTTTTGTTTTGCCGATAAGTTGAAGTCACGCAAATACTTTTGAAACAATTCATTGTCCCAATTCTTATATAGTCCTTGCATGATTTTTGCAAGTTCTTCAGCGTTCAAATATCCGGGGAAATTTTCTCCGTCATAGACAACGCCGATTTTTTCTCGTATATCGGTATCATCGTCCGACATTTCTTTGCCAAATAGCTTGATAGTTCCGCTGTCTTTTGCAACCGTATTTAAAATACAGCCTATGGTTGTTGTCTTTCCTGCACCGTTTTCTCCAACAAAGCCCATAATTGCACCGTATGGGATAGAAAAACTCACTTTGTCAAGTGTATAGTTTGACTTCGGAAATGTCTTACTGACTAATTCCAGTTCCAAAATATTATCCATGTCATTCGTCCTCCTGATAGAATAAGGCTAACAGCTCTGTAAGTTTTGAAAGGGGAATATTATTGTTCCGTCCGATTTCTGCGGCTACTTGTAAATGTTCCTCTGCAATACGCTGTTGTTCCTCTTGATAAAATTCCTTGTTTTGCGCTGATACAAAACTCCCTCTGCCTACGGTGGTTTCTATAAAACCGTCCCGTTGTAAATCTTCATAGGCTTTTTGAACAGTAATGACACTTACATGGATTGATTTTGCCAGTGACCGCATAGAAGGGATTGCTTCTCCTGCTTGTAGTTCACCACTCATTATCATTGCCTTAATCTGTGTTGTTATCTGCTCATATATCGGCTTGTTTGCATTGTTACTGATAATGATTTCCATAATTCACCGCCTTTGCTGTTATAATGTACTTAATGTACAAGTACATTATAACACATATATAATCATAGTCAATCCTCAAAATAAAATTGCCTGATACAGTTACTAAAAATAGCTGTATCAGGCACTAGGAATAGGGGAGCTGCTGTCTATCAAATTTGTGTTACTTTACCGTACATGAGCCTTCCCAGCTGGTTTGCAGCAGCTGGGGGGTCAGGTCTTCCTGGTGCAGATCCGGCAGCCAGCCGATGTAGGCGGTTCTGGCTTCCGTCCCCGCAAAGCGGGTAGCGGGGAGGGAGGCATAGGCCTCTTCGGAAATGGTCTGCTCCTCGGCATCCTGATAGGTGACAGTTTCGGAAGGCTCGTAGTCCGTCACCGCATAGCCCAGGATCTCCCGCTCCATCCGATTGCCCAGCAGGTACACGGCGGTGGTTGTCTCGCAGTACTGGAAGGCGGAGACCTTGATGGTATTGGACTGGATGTAATAGTAGACCCCGGTCTGGGTGTCACGGTAGCAGGGGACAGCCTCCGGTGCCAGATCCGCGTTGGCGGCGGTGTAGAACATGGCAACGGTGGAGCCGTATTCCTCCTCTTCCGTAATGGGTACCAAAGAGGCCCCATCCTCGCTGACCTCCCAGGCCCGGAAGGTGATGAAGTGGCCGGAGCCGTGGCACTCCGAGGAGAGAATTTCCAGCTGCCCGTTGCCGTCCAGGTCCGTGACGGCATAGCACCAGCCGTCACTTTCGTCCAGGACCTTCCAGGTGTCCTTGTTTTCCCAGATCAGGTCCAGCTGAGCCTGGTCAGAGTCGGGAGCCACCAGGGTTTCTTCCGTGGTGCCCTGGGTGGCCTCCCGGATGGTCTCCACGGTTTCGGGTGGGGGTACCGTATTTTTTCCGCAGCCGCAGAGCAGCAGGGCAGCCAGGCAGAGAGGTAGGAATTGTTTCAGTTTCATGGCAGTTTTGCCTCCTTTTCTTTTACAGCTTCTTCTTCAGGGCGGCAACCATCTTCTTCACCCGCAGGGCCTCTGCCCGCTCCCGTTTGCACCCGATGGCCACCATCCGGCGGACCTTGTCCTGGCGGAAGGGAACGGTGATGAGTCCATCCAGGTCCAGGGTGGGATTCATAGCCACAATGCAGATGCCCATTTTGCTTCGGACCAGGGAGAGGACTGTGTTGTCCTCGTCGGCTTCGGCTACGATTTTGGGAGGATTCCGGAGTCCCGCAATAGAGGCCTGGTAGAGGCCAAAGAAAAAGCCGTCCTTGGTGTGGCCCACCATGTCCTGGCCCTGGAGGTCCTCCGGGGTGATGGCGCTCCTGCCGGACAGAGGGTGGCCGGGGTAGAGGCAGATATAGAGGGGCTGCTCCAGAAAATCGTAGAAGACCAGGTCCGAGTACCGGTCTGAGGGAGAGCAGAGAACCAGATCCAGCTGGTCCTCCTCCAGCATATCCTGAAGGGTGTAGGACACGCTGTTGTGGATGCGCACATAGGCCCCGGGAAAGGACCGTTCGAAAATCTTGAGAAAGGCCGGGAGGACATCGGCCTGGATCGCCCCGATGCAGCCCAGCCGCAGCACCTGACGCTGCTCCAGAGCGGTCCGGACCCCCTGGTCCAGCTGCAGAAGCGCCTCCCGGGCATAGGGGAGGAACAGCTCTCCCTGCCGGGTCAGCCGGATGCTCCGGCCCTGCTTATAGAAGAGGGAGAAGCCCAGATCATTTTCCAGGTGCTGCATGGCCTTGGAGAGCGTGGGCTGGGTGATCCCCAGCTTTTCCGAGGCCTGGCGGTAATTGAGGGTTTGGGTCAGCTCTAAAAAGTATTCGACTTGCTTGGTGTTCACGTTGTATTTCTCCTATGGATAGCCAATTGCTATGGAATGATAAACAGTATAATCTTGAATCGGACGGAAATCAAGTATATATTATTTCAGTCTGGAAGTGGGCCATTTCCCGGTAAAACCTGGGAAACCCCTCTGGAAAAACAAAAAAAGGAGAAACGCAACATGAAACGTACTTTGTCCCTGCTTCTGGCCTTTGTGATGGTTCTGGGGCTGGCTGCCTGCGGCGGAAACACTGCCCAGGAGACCACCGCCGCCGCTACCGCTGCCAGTGAGGAAGCAGGCATCTACACCCCCGGCACCTATACCGGGACTGCCGCCGGTAAGAACGGCGACGTGAAGGTGGAGGTCACCTTCTCCGCCAATGCCATCGATTCTGTGAAGGTCGTGGAGCATTCCGAGACCGCCGGGATCAGTGACGGTGCCATTGAAAACATTCCTGCCGCCATTGTGGAAAACCAGAGCCTGGCCGTGGACACCGTCTCCGGTGCCACCATCACCAGCGATGCCATCCTGCAGGCCGTGGCCGACGCTGTGGCCCAGGCCGGTGGTGACGTGGAGGCTCTGAAGAACGCTGCCGCCCCGGCCGGTGAGAAGGAAGCCAAGGAGCTGTCCGCCGATGTGATCGTGGTGGGCGGCGGCGGAGCCGGTATGGCTGCCGCTACCCGTCTGGCCCAGCTGGGCAAGAGCGTCATCCTGGTGGAGAAGTCCGGCTTCCTGGGCGGTGCCATCTCCGTGTCGGGCGGCAACCAGGTGGTCATGGGCTCTCAGCTGCAGATCGACAACGGCGTGGCTGACGACTCCGTGGAGTCTATGGTTGCCGACTTTGAGGCCAACGGTGCCAACAAGAACAACAAAGAGATCCTGACCCTGTTCGCCGAGAACGTGGGCGCTACTACCGATTGGCTGGTTGCCAGCTGCGGCATCACCTTCGAAGAGGGCCTGCACCAGCTGGGCGAGTACAGCCACAACCGAGAGCTGGCCTACACCGGCGGCGGCGCGGGCTTTGCCGAGGCTATGCGCAAGGCTGTGGAGGAGGCCGGTGTTCAGGTGCTGCTGAATACCAAGGCCGAGTCCCTGATCGCCGATAACGGCACTGTGACCGGCGTGAAGGCTGCCTCTTCCGATGCTGACTATACACTCACCGCCGGGGACGTTGTCCTGGCTACTGGCGGCTACGGAGCGAACAAGGATATGCTCACCGATGAGATGAAGTCCGCCCTGTACTACGGCCCCGCTTCCTCCACCGGCGAGGGCATCCAGATGGCCCAGGCTGTCGGTGCCCAGACTGCCAACATGGAGTACGGCAAGCGTTACCCCAACGGCATTGAGGTTTCCGAGGGCATGGCCAAGTCCACCATTGCCGGCAACATCGTGGGCTGGACCATGAGCGCCATCCTGGTGAACAAGGACGGCAACCGGGTGGTCAACGAGAAGGCCAGCAACCGGACCATCCTGGAGGAGGAGCTGAAGCAGGAGGGCGGCGAGCTCTATCTGCTGCTGGATGCCGAGACCTTTGAGGCCTGGAAGGCCAAGCTGGCTCCCGCCGGGATCTCCGATGCCGACATCGAGAAGTACCTGGAGGCCAACGGCACCGCCACCCCTGTCTTCGCCCACGGCGAGACCCTGGAGGAGGCTGCCGCCGCTGCCGGTATCAATGCCGACAACCTGAAGGCCACCGTTGAGAAGTACAACGGCTTTGTGGCCAAGGGCTCCGATGATGACTTCGGCAGAGCCGCCAGCTACCTAACCAAGACCATTGGCGAGGGCCCCTACTACATCGTGGAGCAGAAGCCCCGGTTCGCCACCACCATGGGCGGCCTGGTGATCAACACCTCCATGCAGGTGCTGAATGAGGCTGGCGAGCCCATCTCCGGCCTGTACGCCGCCGGTGAGAACTGCGGCCAGGTCATGGGTGACGACTCTCCCTCCGGCGCCAACAACGCCTGGGCCCTGACCTCCGGCAAGCTGGCCGCCGACGCCATTGCCGTCAAGTAAATAAGGTACCTCCCTTCCTATGGTGAGCCCGCTGGTATTGCCCCAGCGGGCTCCTTTTCTGCCTCAAAAATTTCGCTATCAAAATATTGGTAAAAAAAGCTATATATCATCTGGACTTTTATATCGCACTTGTGATATAATCCGGGTATATTCGTTTGGGAGCGAAACGAGTAACAAAAAGGATAAGAAGGTGATATTTGGTGGATTATACCAAGTATGTGTTAAAGAGCAAAGAAGAGTTGGAAGGCTTGCTCGCGGGGAAGGACAACTTCTTCGTAGTGGCCTGCAACAAGTGCTTCAAAGAGTTCAACACAACCGAAGAGCCGGAGTGCGGTGAATTTACCGCCCTCGCTGAGGCCCAGGGCAAGCACATCACTGGCTTAGTCAAGCTGGATTTCCTCTGCAACAAGGTGCAGACGGAGAAGAAGCTGGCTGGCCTCATTCCCGAGGGGACGGAGAATGTGGTGGTGGTTTCCTGCGGCCTGGGCGTGCAGACTGTGGCAGAGATGGAATCGCTGCCTGTCTTCACCGCGACCAATTCTCTGAATTATGTAGGTCACCATGGCATGGCCCTGACCCAGAAGACCTGCGGCGCCTGCGCCCAGTGCTATCTGAACGTCACCGGCGGCATCTGCCCCATTGTAGACTGCTCCAAGGGCCTGATTAACGGCCAGTGCGGCGGCGCCAAAAACGGCAAGTGCGAGATCGACCCCAAGAAGGACTGCGCCTGGGAGAAGATCTATCAGCGCCTGGAGAAACAGGGACGGACAAAGGAATTCCTGTCCCAGAGCGTCCAGCTCCGGGATTACTCCAAGGTCAATGTAGATGCCATCAAGGCCTATGTGGCCGAAGCCCGGGCAAAGCGCTACGAGGGCTTCTACGGCGGCGTCCATCCCACGGAGAATAAGGAATACACGGAGCATCTGGCCCTCCAGAAGTTCCCCGAGCCCGACACGGTGATCATTCCCCTGGCCATGCACATCGGCGCTCCCGCCAACCCTGTGGTCCAGGCCGGTGACACCGTAAAGGTTGGCCAGCTCATCGGCGAGCAGGCCGGATTCATCAGCGCTCCTGTCCATAGCTCCGTCAGCGGCACCGTTGTGGCCGTGGAGCCTCATACCCACCCCAACAAGGGCCCCGGTATCCTGAGCGTTGTCATCAAGAACGACGGCAAGAATACGCTGGACGAGTCCGTGAAGCCCAACAAGCCTCTGGAAGAGCTGACCCCCGATGAGATCGTTGAGATCGTCAAGGAGAAGGGCATTGTGGGCATGGGCGGCGCTACCTTCCCCACCTATGTCAAGCTGAAGCCCGGCAAGCCCATCGATGCCGTGCTGATCAACGGCTCCGAGTGCGAGCCCTACCTGACTGCTGACCACCGGGTGCTCCTGGAGTACGCCGACGACATCATCTACGGTCTGCGGGCCATGATGAAGGCCGTCTCTGCCCCCGAGGGTGTGATCCTCATTGAGGACAATAAGCCCGATGCCGTGGCTCTGATGGAAGAAAAGGTCAAGGCCTACGACAATATCCGGGTGGTGGCCGCTAAGACCCAGTATCCCGAGGGCGCTGAAAAGATGCTCATCAAGAAGGTCATGGGCCGCCAGGTGCCCAGCGGCAAGCTGCCCGCCGATGTGGGCTGCGTGGTGTCCAACACCTCCACCGCCAAGGCCATCTCCGATGCCATCCAGAAGGGAATGCCCCTTGTGGAGCGTGTGGTCTCCGTCACCGGCGAATTCATCAAGCATCCCGGTAACTACATGGTCAAGCTGGGCACCAATGTCCAGGAGATCATCGACCACTGCGGCGGCATCACCGGGGAGGATGTGGTGCTGAAGATGGGCGGCCCCATGATGGGCGCTCCCATCAAGGACACCAATGTGCCCATTATCAAGGGCTCCAACGGCATTATTGCCATTGCCGCCGACCATACCGAGGAAAAAGAGTGCATCAAGTGCGGCCGCTGTGTGGACGTGTGTCCCATGGAGCTCCAGCCCCTGGAGATCTACAAGCTGGGCCAGCTGGGGGATGCCGAGGGCCTGCTGAAGCTGAACGTTATGGACTGCTTCTCCTGCAAGTGCTGTGAGTACATCTGCTCCTCCAAGATTCCTCTGGTCTCCAAGATCAACGCCGCCAAGGGCCTGGTCATGCCCTTGCTGAAGAAGAAATAAGGGGGACGAAGACATATGTTAATGACGAAACTGAAATCCGAAGAGGTTATCGGCTCCCTCACTTCCGGCAAGGTCTTTATCATCAACTGCCACGGCTGTAAGGAAGTCGGCTTCCCCGAGGCGGAGGCCAAGGCCCTCCAGGACAAGCTCCAGGCCGAGGGCAAGGTGGTTGGCATTCTCACCACCGACTATGTCTGCAATCCCGACGAGCTGGCCCTGCGGCTTCGCGGCCCCATGGGGAAGATCGCCGAGGCAGACGCTGTGCTGGTGTTCTCCTGCGGCGTGGGCGTGCAGACCATCTCCCAGGTTCTGGAGGATAAGCCGGTGTATGCCTGCTGCGACACCATCGAGCTGCCCGGCTTCCAAGGTGTAACGCCTCTGGAGGTGGACTGCGGCCAGTGCGGCCAGTGCTTCCTGAACCTGACCGGCGGCATCTGCCCCATCACCGCCTGCTCCAAGAGCCTGGTCAACGGCCCCTGCGGCGGCACCAAAAACGGCAAATGTGAGGTTTGTCCCGATATGGACTGCGGATGGGAGCGGATCATTCAGCGCCTGAAGGCCCAGGGCCGGCTGGATGTTCTGAAGTGCCCTATCCAGATGCATGATTTCAACACCGATGAGGCTACCAAAGCCGCCAAAGAATCTGAATAATTAGGAGCGAATAGAGTTATGAGAATTACGGAACTGTTTGATAACGGTGAGTTTGTCGTTACTGCCGAGGTCGGCCCTCCCAAAGGAATTCATATCGACGGCATGGTAGAGGAGGCCAAGGAGTATCTCTCCGGCGTCCACTTCGTCAACGTCACCGATAACCAGTCCTCTGTTATGCGCTTGGGTTCCTTGGCTACCTGCAAGGTGCTGAAGGATGCCGGCCTGAACCCCATCTTCCAGCTGACCTGCCGGGACCGGAACCGCATTGCCCTGCAGTCTGACCTTTTGAGCGCCGCCATGCTGGGCATTGACAACATCCTGTGCCTCACCGGCGACCACACCAAGATGGGCGACCATCCCCAGGCCAAGCCCGTGTTCGACCTGGATTCCGTGTCCCTGCTCCATGCCGCCAGCGTGCTGGAGACCGGCAAGGACCTGGGCGGCAACGACCTGGTGGGCGAGCCCCCCAAGTTCGCCAAGGGTGCTGTGGTTTCCCCCTGCTCCGACTCCGTGGACGCACAGCTGGTCAAGATGGAGCGCAAGGTCATGGCCGGTGCCGAGTATTTCCAGACTCAGGCTGTCTTTGAGCCTGAGAAGTTCATCAAGTTCATGGAATCCGCCAAGCAGTTCGGCAAGCCCGTTCAGGTGGGTATCATCATCCCCAAGTCTGCCGGTATGTGCAAGTTCATGAACAAGAACGTAGCCGGTGTCCACATCCCCGATGCCCTCATCGAGGAGCTGCAGGCTGACAAGGAGAAGACCAAGGCCGGTATTACCGGCGTGGAAATCGCTGCCCGGATCATCCGGGAGTGCAAGCCCTACTGCCAGGGCGTGCACATCATGAGCCTGGGCTGGGAGTCCAAGATCCCCGCTCTGCTGGAGCAGGCCGGACTGAAGTAAGCCCAAAAACTGTTTTCCGCCCTCTGTCCCATGGACAGAGGGCGGATTTTTGACGCAAAAGTGCTTCCTATTTCAAAACAATCTCCTTCAGCCGTTCCAGATCACGGGCATCCGGATGGGATAGGGCCCGGTCGAAGTTCTCGATCAGCGCGTCCGTATTGGCCGGATGCTCCGGCTGGGCTTTCATCTTCTGATAGCGCTCCCGCACCGACTGGGGCATTTTGCCCTGACACATATATTCACCGACCACAGAATTGCTTGGGTCTATGGATGCCTTGACACGATTGAGGATATTCTGAAAATATGCCTCGCTGCCGCCGAAGCCCGCCGTCCCGAACAGGAATATTTTTTTATTTCTCAGCTTTGCCAGCAGCTCCAGGGCGGCGCCGTCCGCGTTTCCCTTATCCGTCCAGAACCCGATGTAGAGCATTTCACTGGGGGGCACTTCCGCTTCCGGCGCGCCAAAATAATCGCAGTTTTCCTGGGGAAGCACCTCTCGGAGGGTGTCGGCAAGCTTTTTCGTGTTGCCGGTCAGGCTGCTGAATAAAATTGAATATCTTTCGTTCTCCATTATAAAAAACCTCCCGGTTGTGAAAATCGAATGCAAAGGCTCAGCTTTAACGGCGAGAACAGCGAGACCACTATGTTCCCTCCACCCGCAGCATCCGGTATCCAATGCCGATGTGTGTCTGTATATATTGCTGTCCGTCTTTTCCGCTTTCCAGCTTTTTGCGCAGGGTCGCCATGAATACCCGCAGGGAAGCGATATCGTTTTCCCAACTGCTGCCCCAGATCTGCTGTGTAATATAGGTGTGGGTCAGGACCTTCCCCACATTTTTGGAGAGCAGGCACAGCAGCTTGTATTCAATGGGTGTCAGGTGCAGCTCTGCGCCGTCAAGATATGCGCAGCCTGCCCCATAGTCGATTTTCAGCGCGCCGTTGGTAAAAATCGGAGATTCCTGAGGGGTGTCTGCCTTCATCAGCGCCAGTCTTCTCTGGGTCACCCGCAGCCGCGCCAGCAGCTCGTCTACAGAGAAGGGCTTGGTGAGATAGTCGTCCGCCCCGGCATCCAGCGCCCCGATTTTATCGGAGTCCTCCGTTCGGGCGCTGATGACGATGATGGGCATATTGGACCATGCCCGTATTTTTCGGATGATCTCCACGCCGTCCATATCCGGCAGTCCCAGATCAAGCAGCACAATGTCCGGATTGTGAGACAGGGCCTCCATCACGGCGCTTGCGCCGTTTTGTGCCGGAAGATACCGGTATTCATGGGTTTTCAGTGTCGTTGTGATCAGATTGCGCACTGGGGTATCATCTTCTACAACGAGGACCAGGGGCTTATTCATTTAGGTTCACCTCACTAAGGGGTAATGTAAAGGAAAAGACGCAGCCATGGGGGAAATTGTCTTTCAGGGTCATTTCTCCGTGATGCGCGTGGATGATGGCCTGGCACAGCGTCAGCCCAAGCCCAAGGCTTCGGCGGCTGTCGCCAATGGGATTGCCCCCGGTGAAGAACATTTCAAAAACACGTTCCTTTCGTTCATCCGGGATACCGGGTCCATCGTCGCTGACACAGACCTCGGCCAGCTTTTCCCGCTGGACTGCCGTGATTCGGATGTTCGAGCCTGCCGGAGTGTATTTGACGGCGTTGTTCACCAGATTGATAACCACCTGCATGATAAGCCCCGCATCCACCCGCACCAGCAGCGGAATCTCTCCGCAATCCACCGTAATGTGGTGCTCTTCTGCTCTCCGGTCAACATGCCGGAGGGCTTCCGATACCACATCCTCCAGGACCTGGTCGGAAAGCTGTAGTTTTACGCTGCCGTCCGTAATTTTTGTGGCGGAGAGCAAATTTTCCACGAGGCCGGTCAGCCATTGGGAATCATCATAGATGTCCGTAAAAATCTGCTGCCGCGTTGGTTCATCCAGCGCGTCATAACAGTGCAACAGCGTATCGGCGTTGCCGGAAATAGAGGTCAGCGGGGTTCTGAGATCGTGGGAAATGGAACGCAGTAGATTGGCGCGAAGCTGCTCGTTCTTTGCAAGGACGGCGGCTTCTTCCTTTTCTCTGGCGTTGCGCAGATTATCCAGCGCCAGGGCGCATTCACCGAGAATGGACAATGAAATGCTGGACTCAAAGGCATCCAGGGGTTTGCCCATAATGGAGATGCCGATTACCCCATAGCCCTGCTGCTGTGTCCGAATGGCAAGATAAAGATACCTCGCCTTGGGAAAATGGGCTGTAGTTGCTCCGGCACGCTTGCGGTTCTGCCAGACCCAATGGACAACATCCGGCTCCTGTTCTGCATCGGGGATGCCTTGCGGCGAACTGCCGTCTGCCGGATAAAACCGCCCAGCCGATAGCACACCATCCTGGGCCGGATAAATCAGAATATTGCGCCCCATGAGCCGCTGCATTTGTGCAGCGGTCATTTGATAGACATTCTCTGATGTGGCGGCTTTTTGGAGCAGCTGATTTGTGTCAAATAAGATCTTGGTGCGGTAGGCGTCCCGCGCGGATAGCTGTGCGTGGGCTTTCAGCTTTGCAGCCAAAGTTCCGGTCAGAAGTGCGATACCCAGCATGATCGCAAATGTTATAGGGTATCCGCTGTCATACGACGATAGAGACAGGCGGGGTTCCGTCAGAAAGTAGTTAAACAGGATCACGCTCAGAAAAGAGGCCAGAATGCCGCAGACATAGCCGCTGGTGAAAAGGGAGGTCAGAAGTACGCTCAGTAAATAAACCGCAATGATGTTTGCGTCCGTAATGCCTAAACGGGAAAATCCCCAGCCAATGGCAGTTGCGATTGCCAAAATGCCCAATGTCAGCAAAAGATCTTGTATCGTCGGAACGGTTGGGTGTGAGGTCACAGTTGACTTTTGCCGGTAGTTTTTATATATATCCGCATCGGGGATGATGTGAATGTCAAGCCCCGGAGCAAGCTCAATCAGGCGCTCGGTCAGAGTCGGGTGACTCCAGAAATGACGGCGCTGCACACCGCTACGTCCGATTACAATTTTTGTTACGCCGGAAAGCCGTGCGTACTCCGCAATCTGTGTCGCTACATCTTCGCCATGGGTGGTAACGATCCTTGCCCCAAGTTGCTGTGCCAGCCTCATATAATCTGTCAGCCGAGCCAGATCCTCCTTGCTCAATGCGCTGCGGTCAGGTGTCTGCACATATAGCGCTGTAAAGCAGCAGCCAAATGCTTTGACCATCCGTCCCGCCATTCGCACAATGCGTTCATTGGACGGGGAGGAGGACAGGCATACCAGAATATGCTCTTGTGACAGTTCGCTTCCTGTGTTCTGCATATTTTCACCGCCCTTCTCACCTATCATTATAGCACCAAAATGTGTCGGTTTCTACCGTGTCCAATCGGATTCGTTGCCCGGAAAGAAAATTTGCTCCGAATCATAGATTACAATGTTCACATGGGCGTGGCTGCCGCGAAACCGGGCGATCGCTTCTTCCAGATCCTCAAATGACATATCTCCGTCCAGGTGTACACAAGGTTCAGGCTCCCGCTGCTCGTAGGTTTCATCCATGCGCTTCTGATTTTCATCCAGAAAGCGATCTAACCGCTTCATCAGGAACCAGCCAAACAGGAACATCAGAGATGTTCCGACGATCACGATAACATCCAGCACATTCTCTCACCGCCGTTCATATCCGGAAGCACTTTTGCAGTGCTTTGTATTCTCCCAACGCCAAAATTGTAATCTCCTTGGACAGCACCGTGTCAGGCGTGATGGATACATCGGTTTTTCCGGAATGCTTGATGCCGAGAATGTTGATCCCAAACTTTCTGCGGATATCCAGTTCTCCGATGCTTTTCCCAACCCAGGCTGTCGGCACTTCCACATCAAAAATGGCGTGCTGGTCATCAATCTCTATGTAGTCAAAAATATGGTCGGCGGTGTATCGGATCGATGCCCATTTTGCCACCTGTTTTTCTGGGTAGACCACATGGTCCGCCCCATTGCGAAGCAGAAACTTTGCCTGCACATCCCGCTCGGCACGGGATACCACGCACTTTGCCCCCAGCTCCTTCAGAAGTGAGGTCGTTTCCAGCGAGTTCTGAAAGCTGCCGCCAATGGTCACAAAGCAGACGTCAAAATTTCCGATGCCAAGAGAACGAAGAAATTCTTCATTCGTGCTGTCTCCGATTTGAGCGTTGGTGACATAAGACAGCACATCATGGATCCGTTCCTCGTTTGTGTCGACTGCCATGACCTGATGCCCCAGCTGAGACAGCTGTACGGCGATATGCCGACCGAAGCGACCTGCTCCAACCAGTAAAATATTTTTCATAGAAAATGGTTCCTCCTCTTATCCAACCGTGATTTTTTCAAGGGGCAGCTTGGCGTTGCCCGCTTTTTTGCCGGAAAGTGCCGCATAAATAAGGGTAAGACCGCCGACTCTGCCCAGATACATGAGCATGATCAGCACCATTTGGGACGGAATGTGCAGCTGCGGCGTGATACCCAGGGTCAATCCCACTGTTCCCACCGCTGAAGCCGTTTCATAGAGGCACGCGGAAAGGGGCAGGTTTTCATAAGTGCTGATAAAGACGGCCCCGCCGAAGAACAGCGTCAGATACATCGTTAGAATGGTTGCGGCAGTCTTCACCGCGCCGCAATCGATCCTTCGCCCAAAGAATTGGGCACTCTCGCGCTGGCGGAAGGTCGCGGCGGCATTGGCGAGCAGAACGGCCAGCGTCGTTGTTTTCATACCGCCGGCCGTAGAGCCGGGGGATCCGCCAATGAGCATCAGCAGGATCATCACGCCCTGAGATGCGCCGGACATTGCGGATAGATTTACGGTGTTGAAGCCCGCCGTCCTCGGCGTGACGGACTGAAAAAAGGATGCCAGCAGCCGGTTTCTACTGGGAAGCGCAGAAAAATCCACGAAGAAGAAAAATGCGGCGGGCAGAACAATGAGCAGGCTTGTGGTGACAAGGATCACCTTGCTCTGCATCCGATAGCGTTGAAACTGCCACTTGTTTTTACAGATATCCTCCCACGTCAGAAAGCCCACACCGCCGATGACGATCAGCAGCATGACCGTGATATTGATAACCGGACTGTCTGCGTAGCCGGTAAGGGATGGATAGAGATTGCGTTTTGTTCCAAGAATGTCAAACCCGGCATTGCAGAAGGCGGATATGGAATGAAACACCGCCATCCAAACGCCACGCCATCCATAGTCCCGGCAGAACACTGGCAGCATGGCAAGTGCGCCCAGCAGCTCAATGACAAATGTCCCCCGCAGGATAAACCGGGTCAACCGGACGATCCCCCCGACACTTGGCGCGGAAATCGCGTCCTGCATGGTGCTGCGCTGCATCAGGGAGATTTTTCGCCCGGACAGCAGCGCAAAGGATGCCGCAACGGTCACAACACCAAGGCCTCCTACCTGGATCAGCGCCAGAATGACCGCCTGCCCGAAGCCAGACCAATAGCTTCCGGTATCCTGCACCACAAGCCCCGTTACACAAACCGCGGAAGTCGCGGTAAACAGCGCCTCATGAAACGGCGTTACACACCGAGCTGTTGCAGAAATTGGCAGCATCAGCAGCAGCGCGCCCAGCAGGATCACCCCCGCAAAGCCCAATATGATAATCTGAAAAGACGAAAGACGACGCTTTCTGCAAAGCATTTCTTCTGACATCATCCTCACTCCTTGTGAATCGCGCGATGGATTTATTGTGCGCAGGTTAAACTGTGTATTTGTAACATAGCATTTCTCCGGTGTAGATTCGGTAAAGAAACAGGCGCGGCGCAAGCTCCCCCTGTGAGGAATCTTGAAGCGTTTCCGCTTATGCGGTATAATAACTGCCAGCAGTTATTATACCACTGATCTGAGCCGTTTTTCTCCCGAGCTTCGCCCGGAACCGAAAAACATGGCGTATCATACCATTCTGCTTCGCTTCATGGCATAATAATGCCGCAATCAATTTCAGGAGAAGCATGATGAAGAACCGTCAACGACAAAAGGATATTCTGTTTTCGGTCATCGTCTTTTTCAGCACCTTTGCCGTCAATTTGCTTATCCAGAAGCTCTTTACCACGCAGGCGCTGGTGCCCATGATCTTTGTGTTCGGCGTGTTTTTGATCTCGCTGAAAACCCACGGGTATTGCTATGGCATCACTTCGGCAATTGTCAGCGTATTTGCGGTG
>OGKG01002846.1_pt1 | contig 17123 bp, 28 predicted proteins | sample 1572201 | NCBI WGS metagenome assembly OGKG01 (sample SAMEA2582146, study PRJEB24529) | metagenome | biome: Human gut stool | place: China | collected 2011 | reverse complement strand
TATGCTGTCTTATTGTCAATATGCTTCAGAACGCGGCGGGGAGCGTAGCCGACCTCAAGACCGACTTCACGGCCACCATGGACGAGCTGCAGACGGCGCTTGCTGAGGACATTGAAGCGATGGACCTTGGCGACGAGGCCAAGGCAAGCGCGCAGGCCACCATTCAGGGATTTATCGACGGAGCTGTCGGTATGCTGCCCCAGGTGACCGCTGCCTACAACCGCGTCGCCGCCGCAGCCAGAGCCGCACTGTCCGCGTCCGGTACCGGAACGGCCGGCAGCATTCCCGGCTACGCAGTTGGTACGCAGTCCGCCGCACCCGGCTTTGCCCTCGTCGGCGAAAACGGCCCGGAGCTGGTCTACTTCAACGGCGGCGAGCAGGTCATGACCGCCGAGGAGACCGCCGCTATGCGCGAGAGCATGGAGATCCAGGCCATCACCTTCGCCCCGCAGCTGCTGGAGGCACTGCACGCCATCCATGGCGACGGCGCGCTTTCGGCAGAGCCGGGCGCAGGCTCCGGCGCCGGATCGGTGGAGCTGCAGATCGTGTTTCAGATCAACGGCAGCGCATCGCCCGAGACGGTGGAAGCTCTGCGTGAGTACGGAGACGAGTTCGCCGAGCGCGTCCTTGAAGTCATGGAGGAGGCCGGCATAGACACCGCAAGGAGGGCCTACAAATGAGTAAGACCTACACCACCATTCAGGGCGATATGTGGGACAGCATCGCCTTCTCCCAGCTGGGGAGCGAAGCGTACACCGACCGGCTGATGAATCTCAATCCGCAGTATCTCGGGTACTACACCTTTCCGGCCGGGATCGTGCTGAAGCTGCCCGACCCTGCTGAGGATGTCGGCGATGCCTTGCCCCCGTGGAAGCAGGTGGTCGGATGAGCAGCCCGAATCAGGCGCGCCGCGTCACGGCGCAGATATTTTTCCAGGGCGCGGACATCACCGGCAGTATGCGCCCCTATTTCCTGTCGGCCACCTACACCGACAAGGAGGCGGACGGCACCGACGATCTGCAGCTGAAGCTTCAGGACCGCGATGATATATGGCTCAAAAAGTGGCTGGCCGATGCCATCGACGCAGCAGCCTCCGCAGGGAGCCTGTCCGCGTCCTCCAAGGCCAAGACCGATGGTGCGGCAAAGTCCTACAAGGTCACCGCCAAAAGCGGCTTGAATGTCCGAACCGGCCCCAGTACCAGCTACGGTAAATACGGTGCTCTGGTCTGCGGCGCGGAGCTGCAGGTCGAGGGCATCGAAAACGGCTGGGCGAAGGTCAGCTATAACGGCAAAACCGCCTATGTCAGCGCATCGTACATCAAGGAATCCGGCGGCGGGGGCGGCGATGCTTCTGCCGCCGCTCCTGCCTCTGCTTCCGGCGCCGGCTTCAAGATCAGCGCCGTGTTCGTTCGGGAGAACTGGACGGGCGGCGGCAGGGATAAGGTGCTGGACTGCGGACAGTTTGAGCTGGACAGCGTTGACGCCTCCGGCCCGCCGAACACCATCACCATCAAGGCGACGGCTCTTCCGTACAGCGCACAGATCCGTCAGACGGAGAAATCCAAGGCATGGGAGGCCTACACGCTTTCCGGCATTGCAAACGAGATGGCCGCTGCCAACGGAATGACCTGTATGTTCCTCGCCAACAGCGACCCGTCCTATGGCCGCGTGGAGCAGTACAAGCAGAGCGACATCGCCTTTCTCTCCAAGCTGTGCCACGAGGCGGGCATCTCTTTGAAAGCCACCAATAACCTGATCGTACTTTTCGACCAGGAGGATTACGAGAAGAAATCCCCCGTGCTGACCATCGTCCGCGGCAGCGGCAGCTACACCAAGCACAAGCTGAACGCGGGAACGGCCGGAACGCAGTACGCTTCCTGCCGCGTCAGCTACACAGACCCCGGCACAGGGAAGTGCATCGAGGCCACCGTCAAGGTCGAGGACTACAACGACAAGGCCAAGAACAACCAGCAGCTGGAGATCACCGCGAAGGTGGCAAGCGTGGCCGAGGCCAAGACCAAGGCTGAAAAATATCTCCGGCTGCACAACAAGTACGCAAAGACCGCGACCTTTACGCTGCCCGGCAATCCGGATATCGTGGCCGGCGTCACAGCCAAGCTCACCGGCTGGGGTGCGTGGGACGGGAAATACATTGTGGAGCAGGCTGCGCACTCGGTCGGCTCGTCCGGCTATACCACGCAGGTCAAGCTGCGCAAGACATTGGAGGGATATTGATGGACGAACTGCAGAATATCCTTTCGAGGCTCGTTCAGACCGGCACGGTAACGGCCGTCGACAGCGCAAAGCGCAGGGCTCGTGTCAAGTTTAAGGACACAGGCATCATTTCGGACTGGCTTTATGTGCTCCAGCACTACGAAGCGAATTTCTACATAAAGCCGGACGCAAAGCACACGCATGAGATCACGGACACCTTCACCGGCGGCGGCACAGCCAGCGAATTCCCCGACCACGACCACCTGCCCGGCTCGCATCTGACCTACTGGATGCCGAAGGTGAATGACCGCGTCCTCTGCCTATACCTTCCGGTATTCAACGGGGACGGTTTTGTGTTAGGAGGTTTTTGAGCATGGGAATGGTCGGCTGTCTGGGCGACATCGTTTTTACGGTGTCTGACCGCACGATCGAAACGATCAATAATGTCACCTGGTCTGGGTCTGCCCGGTACGCGACCCATCAGCGGCACGGCACACACGCCCTTACGGAGTTCACCGGCCTTGACCCCGACAAGATGACCTTCGACATCGTTCTCTCCGCTTACCTCGGTGTTGATCCTATCGCCGAGGTCGTGAAGCTGTGGAACTATGAGCGCGGCGGCATCGCCGTCCCGCTGGTGATCGGCAACAAGGGCTACGGGAAATATCGCTGGTCCGTGCTTGATCACAAGATGAAGATGAAAACCTATGACGGACGCGGCAACGTCACCAGCGCCACCGTGTCCGTCAGCCTGCAAGAGTATCTGAGGGGGTAAAGCTGCCATGAGCTACAAGGTGACCGCATCTGACATCGGCGCGGTGCAGCTCAACGAGACTGACACCGTCCGCTCTGTCTTGCAGAATATCGCCATTATCCTTTCCACGCGGCAGGGGACCTGTCCGTTGTATCGCGGCTTCGGTCTTCCTCAGAAGTTCGTGGATAAGCCTCTGCCGGTAGCTATGCCTATGATGTATTCCGAGGTCAAAGAGGCAGTGGAAGAATATGAGCCCCGCGCCGAGGTGGTGAATGTGACCTTTGCGGCCGACAGAAACGCCCCGGGCAGGCTGATCCCTACCGTGGAGGTGAACATCATCAATGAGTGAGAGAAATACGGGATATCAGTTTGTTTCTACCGACACCGAAGCGGTGGAATCGCTGCTGATCTCCATTTACGAAAAAATCACCGGCGTCAGTGTGAAGCCCGCCAGCCCCGAAAAGCTGTTTATCCAGTTCGTGGCCGCCGTGGTGATCCAGGAGCGCGGGCTGAACAATTACACAGGCAATCAGAATATCCCAAGCCGCGCGGAAGGGGAAAACCTGGACGCGCTGGCCGAGCTGTTCTATGTCACGCAGCGCCCGGCGGCGCAGGCTGCGGTCTGCACCGAGCGCTTCCATATCTCCGAGGCACAGACCACGGCGATCCTCATTCCTGCCGGTACGCGCGTCACCGACGCCAGCGGTACGCTGACATGGGAGACGGTCGCGGATGCCTATGTGTCCATCGGCGAGACCTATGCCGATGTGCAGATCCGCTGCCAGACTGTTGGTGCGGTCGGCAACGGCTACGCAGCAGGACAGATCAACACCTTCGTTGACCTGTTCGACTACTGTGAGCGCTGCGAAAACCTCACCGCCAGCGATGACGGCGCAGACCAGGCCACTGACGACGAGTTCTATGAGCTGATGCGCGCCAGTCAGGACGCTTACAGCTGCGCCGGAGCCAAGGGCGGGTATATCTACTTTGCCAAGCAGGTCAGCACCAAGATCGCCGACGTGGTGGCGAACAGCCCCAGCGACGGAGCGGTGGACCTCTATGTCCTCATGGACGACGGCACCATCGCTACCACGGAGATCAAGAATGCTGTCCTCGCCGCCTGCAACGATGACACGGTGCGGCCGCTGACGGACAAGGTCTCTGTCAAGGACCCGCAGAAGGTGAGCTACAATATCACCTTCACCTACTATGTGCCGAAGGACAGTTCCCTCAGCTCCACAGAGATCAAGGCTGCGGTCGACAAGGCCGTGGCTGAGTTCGTCGCGTGGCAGTGCGGGAAGCTGGGGCGCGACATCAACCCCTCCGTGCTGATCGGAAAGCTCATGCAGACCGGCATCAAGCGCGTGGCGCTGACCAGCCCGGTCTTTACCACGCTGCGGGATGGCTCCGACGACACGACGCCGCAGGTTGCGTCGGTCGGGACCATCACGGCCACGAATGGGGGCTACGAGGATGAATAAGGCGCACGGCATCACGAAGGAAAACCTGCTGGCCTCCTTGCCGACAGTCCTTGCCAATGACGACAATATGGCAGCACTTGCCTCTGCCGTTGCCGAGGTGCTGGCTGCCCGCGTAGGCGAGATTGAGCGCGTGTCGATCTACTCGCAGATCGACCGGCTCCCGAACGAGCTGCTGGACATTCTGGCGAACGACTTCAAGGTTGACTGGTGGGACGCCAACTACACCCTGGAGGAAAAGCGCCGGACGCTGAAAGACTCTTGGAATGTTCACCGCAGGCTCGGCACCAAGGCGGCGGTCGTGCTGGCGATCTCCGCCATCTACCCCGATACGCAGGTCAGCGAATGGTGGGAATACGGCGGCAAGCCGTACCACTTCAAGCTGCTGATCGACGCCACCTATGAGGATGTCGACCCCGTCAGACATCAGCGCGTGATCGACCGCGTTGCCTTTTACAAGAATCTGCGCTCGGTGCTGGACGAGGTAGAATACTACGACGCCGGAGGACTGGCAACAGAGTATTTCGGCGCGGCCTGCATCGGCTGCGAGTTGGTCGACAGCGCGGCCGCCATTCGATACTGACACGGAGGTGTTTTACTATGGCAACATGGAACGGCGTCATCACCAACGCCGGCAACAGCCTGCTCAATGAGTGGGTGAATGAAAAGACCCTGAACTTTGACAGCGCGGCTGCGGGGCAGGGCACCGTCGCGGCGGCGGCAATGATGGCACAGACCGCCCTCGTCAATGAAAAGCAGACCGCGAGCCTGCTGGGCGGCGAGAGGGTATCTTCCGGCATTCGCCTGAAACTCCGCATCGCTGCGCCGAATACGGCCTATACGCTGAATCAGTTCCGCGTATCTGCCAGCGTGGATGGAGGAGCGTCCGCCATGATCGCCTTGTTCCAGCTGGAGCAGGGCGTTCCCATTCCCAGCAAGACGGAATCGCCGGATTTTGTCTACACCTTTTACGCGCTGATCTCCTGCTCGAATACCGGCACATGGACGGTGACGGTCGACACCAGCGCCTGCGTCACACAGAGCGATATGTCCGCCGCCATCACCGAGGCAGGAAAGACCAAGCAGGACAAGATCATGGTCAAGGGTCTGCTGCTGGGCGACGGGAACGGGAACATCTCTGCGGCAGTCGCCGGAAAGGACTACGGTTATCCGCTTGCAACAGGCTCAGGAGCGCCGACAGACACGACCGAGGGTACCGCAGGGCAGCACTACTATGACAGCGCTACGGGCAAGGAATACGTCTGCAGCGGCAAGGACAGCAGCGGCAAGTATCAGTGGAAGCTGTCCGGCGCCAGCGACGCGGCCGATCTGACCTATAACGGTGAATCGCTCGACACCTTCCTTGATGGCGTTTCCAGCGACCTCGACACGCTCTCCAAGGGGCTGGACGGAAGTAAGCCACTCACCGGCAAGACCGATCCGACCTCCAGCACGAAGGGCTCGGTCGGCCAGTCGTATCTGAACACAGACACCATGCAGACCTTCTACTGCACGGCAGCCAACGATCAGACCGGCGTATATACATGGGAAAAGCCCAAGGGCGGCGGCGTGGCCCCACAGCTGGAGGTCTCTGTTGCCACCGGATCGGCTATCACCTGTACGAACGGCGAGACTACGCTGACTGGCACCAGCGTCGGCGGTAAATGCGTTTTTGATCTCCCTGGCTACGGTACATGGTCGCTGTATGCCACGCTGAACGGGCAGACCACCGCCACCGAGACTGTGGTCGTGGATCAGGTCAAGCAGTACGCGGTGACGCTGAGTTACTTCGCGGCTACGCTGACCGTAACGGCGGAATCCGGCGCAGTCGTGACCGCCGCGCTTGGCACGAAGCAGTATACCGGCACCTGCGGCAGCAACGGCAAGTGTGCGCTGACCGTCAACTATGCCGGCACCTATTCCGTGACGGCCACCAAGAGCGGGGTATCCTCGTCCACGGCGTCCGCGCCGGTGTCGACCTCCGGCGGCAGTTACACCGCAACGGTGAAGTTCTGCACCCTCACCGTTACCATCGACAGCGGCTCTACGGTCAAGGCGGTCAACGGCTCCACCACACTCACGGCCACCAGCAGCGGAACGGCAAAGTTCTACCTGCCGAACACCGGCACGTGGAGCGTCACCGCCACCAAGAACGGCGAGACGGCCACCGGCAGCGTAGCTTGCAGCTCCTACACCGGCTATACGCTGGAGCTGTCCTATGTCAAGGTCTTCGGTGTCTGCTGGAATTACAATGCGCAGTCGACGGCGCTGACCCGCCTGAAAAAGTCCACCGATCCGAACGGACTGGTCAATGTCGACATCACCACGAATCCCGCGCCTGCGGTCGGTACCGGCGCCGGCAGCTCTCCCTTCGACAACTATCTCCCGTGGAGCGGCATGGACGAGTACAACATCATCAACAATGCCGTAAGCTACAAGAAGGGGCAGAGCGGCTTCTCCCGAAGCAGTTACGATACCGTCGTCTTTATCCCCGAGTATTACTTCCGTATTATCGACGATGCCGCCAACAAGAAACGGTACTTCTACATCGCGGATAAGGCCAAGAGCGGATTCACCAAGCACCCCGGCTCCGGCAAGTATGTAGGCCGCTACAACACGATCTCCGGCCATTATTCCAAGACCGGCGCTGCGCCGCTGGTCAACCTGACCCGCGCATCGGCTCGTTCCGGTGCCAGAGGAAAGGGTAGTAAGTGGAGCGAGTATGACTTCGCGTCTTGGTGCGCGGTCTGGCTGCTCTATCTGGTGGAGTTTTCCGACTGGGACAGCCAGAGCAAAATCGGGCGCGGCTATGTCGACGGCAACAGCTCTTCCATTTCTTCCGGCGGCACGGACAGCATGACTTACCACACCGGACGCGCAGCTGGGACGAACGGAAAGACCGCCGTCCAGTACCGGCACATCGAGAATCCCTACGGCAATGTCTTCGAGTTTATCGACGGGATCAACTTCTCCGACGGAACGGTATATGTCTGCCTGAACCCTGCGAGCTATGCAGATGACACCGCGGCCAACTATACGAACATCGGCTCCAAGATACAGAGCGATGGGTACATCACGGCCATCGGCGTAGCGGCTGCCATGCCCTGGGCGTTCTTCCCCACGGGGGTCGGAGGAAGCGAAACAACCTATATTCCGGACTACGCCTACTACAGCTCTGGCTGGCGTGTCCTCTTTGTGGGTGGCAACTGGAACAATGGCGGCAATGCCGGCCTTTTCTACTTCAACGCGAACAACACCTCGTCGAACACGAACTCGAACGTCGGCGCGCGACTACTTGTTTTTCTTTTGACTGGCGCAGGCTTTCCCTCACCGCTTGGTGAAAATATTGCCGCATAGGACGGGGTTTAGTAGGCTTCGGCTCGAATAACCTCGCAGGCAAACAAGGACGGAGGGAAAATCCTATGTCGAAACGAGTCGGCTATCTCTACGACAAGATGGTTGACCGGGACTTCATTCGCGCTGTCATTCAGGAGGCGGCAAAGGGGCGCCGGAGTCGTAAAGACATCGCCCCTGTGTTGGCGGACCTGGACGGGTATGTCGAAAAGACCTATGAGCTGGTCGCAACCGAGAGCTTTGTGCCGTCCGAGCCGAAGATCCGCGAGATCTATGATGAGAGCAGCGAGAAGCACCGTAAGATCAAGATGGTCCCATTCTGGCCGGACGGCGTGATCCAATGGATGCTTGTGACGGCTATGAAGCCGGTGCTTATGCGCGGTATGCACCCGTGGTCCTGTGCGTCCATTCCGGGACGCGGCGGGAAGCGAATCCACAAGAAGATCCGCAGCGTGCTCCGCAACGACCCGAAGGGGACGAAGTATGCCGCCGAGCTGGATGTCGCGCAGTATTACCCCAGCATCTCCGGCAAGCGGCTGATCTGGGCGCTGGCGCGGAAGATCAAGGACAAGCGCTTTCTGCGGACGGTCTATTCCATCATCGAATCCTGCGGCGGCGGGCTGGCTATCGGGTACTACATCTGCCAATGGCTGGCGAACTTCTATCTGGAGCCGCTGGATCGGTACATCATGACGCTGCCCGGCGTGAAGTACATGACCCGCTACATGGACAACATCACTCTGTTCGGGCCGAACAAGAAGCAACTGCATAAGGCGCGGAAGCTGATTGCCGCGTTCATGCAGCAGCGGCTCGGACTGGAGATGAAAGCCAACTGGCAGATCTACCCCACGGCAAAGCGCATGGTGAGCGCGGTCGGCTATCGCTTCTCCCGGACGCATATCATTCTGCGTAAGCGCAATTTCCTACGCTTCACCCGCCAATGCCGTCGCGTGAAGAAGCGGCTTGACGCGGGAAAGCCCATCATGTTCGCCCAGGCCTCCGGGCTGCTGAGCCGCGCCGGGCAACTGAAACACTGCAATAGCCATACAATTCGGGTGAAGTACATTGACCCGATTGGAGTAAAACACCTGAAGGAGGTCGTGCGAAATGAGAGTAAGAGGCGACAACGCGCCCAGCAACGCTTTCTCGCTGGAGGAGCAGCCTAATAAGCCGGGGGTAGCCCTGGTACGCTTCTATGAGAACGCCGAGCCGTTCGAGGAAAAGCGGGACGAGCTGACCGTCAGCGGATGGCAGTATGACGAATACCATCTGGAGCTGGAGATGTACGACGGCCTGAGCGACGACATCCTCGGCAACTATACCGGTTATCTGGCGCAGGCCAAGCTATGCGAGGCGGAGGGCAAAACCATCCCCGCCCTGCAGCAGCAGGTAGCCGATCTGGAAACTGACAAGGCGGCATTGACGGAAAAGGTGACGAGCCTTGAGGGGCAGGTCACCGATACACAGATGGCGCTATGCGATGTCTACGAACAGATCGTCGCCGTGACATCTACAACAGGAGGCGAGTAACCGATGGCGAGCAATTACATGGTGAAGGTCTATGCAGACCTGATCCGCAAAGGGAAAAAGACGATTGAGGAAGTTCCCGACCCGCTGCGAGCGGCTGTCCGGGAAATCCTCGAAAATAGCAAGAATGGAGCTGAGGGCTTATGAAAAGCCTTCGGCTCCTTCTTTTATACATTCTGATGGGAAAGGAGGTAGCAGTTATGGCAGTTGTCTACGCGACCCTGATCGTCAAGGGCAAGAAGACCATCGACCAGGTTCCGAATCTGATTCGGAAGCAGGTCGAGGAAATCCTGGCAGATCTCGAAGTCACCGTCTGACCACGGCATTGATACGGAGGGCAGCTCCTTTGCGGGGCCGCCCTTCTTATCACGCGCAGAGGAGGATTGAGAGATGACGCTCAAGGAGATTTTGTTTGGTGGAGGAAGTGCGCTGTTTGTGCTGCTGACGCTGCTCCAGCTCGCCCCCATCAAAATCAATCCGTGGTCTGCAATAGCAAAGGCTTTCGGGCGCGCTATCAACAGCGAGGTCTTGGAGAAGGTCGGAAAGCTCGAAAGCGAGCTGCAGTGCGTTCGGTCTGGCATGGCCGAGGAAAAGGCTGTCAACTGCCGGGCGCGCATTCTACGCTTCGGCGATGAATGTCTCCACGGCGAGCGCCACACCAAAGATCATTTCGACCAAACGCTCCGGGACATCGCTGCCTACGAACGATACTGTGATGATCACCCGGAGTTTGAAAACAATGTAACAGAGCTGACCAGCGACCGAATCAAGACGATATATCGCAGGTGCTTGGACAGCAACGACTTTTTGCAGTAAGGAGGAGTCACCGTGAATTTTCTGGATATGGCAAGTATCCGGCTGGCTGTCGGACTGGTGCTTCTAATCGCCGCCAATATCGCCCTCGGCTCCATCAACGCCATTATCGCCTGTGAATGGGATCTGGTAAAGTTCCGCAACGGCTGCATCAAGGGCGGCGTGATCGCTCTGGCGCTGATTGCGGTCTACTGCGCCGGGTTCCTCAACCCTGATCTGATGGTGGTGGAGGTGAGCGGCCAGACCGTGAATCTGATGACGGCGGTGTCGCTTGTCATGCTGGCGGCGTTCACAGCCTATGCCGTTGACGTGATCGGCAAGCTGAAAGATATGCTGCTGACCGCAACGCCCGGCACAGATCAGATGTCGGCCGCGCTGCCGGAGGGAAAAACTGACGAATCCCCCGACGCTCCGAAGGAGGAATGACCCATGACCGCTATTGAGCGAGTGATCGCCACGGCCAGAGCTGAAATCGGCTACATCGAAAAGGCCACCAATTCCCAGTTGGAGGATAAGACCGCCAATGCCGGAAGCGGGAACTGGACGAAGTATGCAGCATTTCTTGACGGCCTCGGCGTTTACAACTTCCCGAAAAATGGCTACGCCTGGTGCGATATGTTCGTTGATTGGTGCTATATCACGACCTTCGGCCTCAGCGTCGCCATGAAGATGACGAATCAGCCGATGGGCGGGTACGGCGCCGGCTGCACTCAGTCGGCAGGCTATTATCGTGCGGTCGGCCGTTTCCACAAGAGCAACCCCCAGCCGGGGGATCAGATTTTCTTCACCAACGACGGAGGGAAATCCATGTATCACACCGGCCTCGTCGAGAAGGTGTCCGGCGGCAGGGTATATACCATCGAAGGGAATACCTCCAGCGCCCCCGGCGTCGTTCCGAACGGCGGCATGGTACGCGACAAAAGCTATTCGATCAACTACGCGCAGATCGGCGGCTACGGTACGCCGGACTGGTCGCTCGTAAAGGAGGAAGAAGATATGGCAGAGATCACTCAGGACAAATTCAACGAAATGTTCAAGGTTGCCATGAATGCCTACCGCGCGGAATTGCAGGACAATGACTGCGGCAATTTCAGCGCGGACGGCCGGAAGTTCGTTGAGGAAACCGGCCTGCTGGTCGGCGGCAGCAAGCTCCCCAACGGCGAGACGAATTTCATGTGGCAGGACTTCCTGACCCGCGAGCAGTTCGCAACCGTCCTCTACCGCTTCGCCCAGAAGTTTGGGCTGAGCTGATGGCAAGGCGCAAGCGCAGAGCCGCGAAGAAGCGCAAGGTCGAATGGAGCAAGGTCGTGTGCCTGCTGGCGATGCTGGCCGGTCTGCTGATCGTTCAGGAATGCCTGTTCCTCATGTATCTGTGCATCAAGAGCGGCTATACCGCCGCCGCTGCATGGCTCACCGCCGCCACCGGCGTTGGCGAGGCGATCATCATCGCCGGAGCAAACGGCTACCTCTCGCTTGCGAAGTCCGACCACAAGCGCGGAGGAATCACCTTTGAGGCAGCCAAGGCAAACAACTTCCGGACCGACACGGATAACGACGGCAGTATCGACAGTCCCGCCATCTGAATGCCGCCCCGCACAATGAAAGCCCCCTCGCAGGATTTTACCGTCCTGTCGAGGGGGCTTTTTCTGTTTTTCAGCGCTTTCGCGTTTATGGGGCGCTGTGGCGCTTTTCGCGGCTTGGGTGTGCGTCTACCATCCCGCGATGTAAAGGGCGTGTTGCAACTCACCTACGGCGGCGAGAGAGGTGCTTGCGCGTGGCGCTGCGCTTTCCTTTCAAAAATCCCATGTATCTCGCTCCGGAACGAACTCAATGATCGTTCCCTCTGGAACAGGGTCGCAGGGCTCACCGTCAAAGGCGTTGCCCTGCTTCGTGCAGATGTCGGCCGGTCTGCTCCGGCGCGGGTCGACATCGACATAGAGCCGACCGTCGCACTCGTAGACGGGGCGACCCCAGCTGTCGCGGCCTCTGTGTTCCAGCCGCAGCACTGGCGCGGCGCAGAACTCCTCGTAGCTCATGTGGCCCTCCGCTTTCATCGCGGCACTGGCAGCGGCCAGTTCCTCGGGCGTCCAAGATTTGCTCATATCAGCACCCCTCGTATTTCCGTTCGATGCTGCGCATCAGATTCAAGACATCCTGCGCGAAGGGATATTCTCCCGTGTTGTCTCGCACGACCTCCGCAAGAAAATTCCTCAGCTCACGCCAGCACTCTGTGTAGAACATCAGCTCGTCGTCACGCTTCACACTCATTGCCTCCCTCCACCATGCGCCAGTTTCCCGGCGCGGCGACGATAGCCCATGCAGTCAGCGGAGTTATGCTGTCCATCATGTCCTCCAAGGCCTCCTGCATTCCGCAGGCATCACAGATATGGACCGTTGCCCTGCGGCTCAGTGCGTTGCGGGTGACGCTCTCCGCATCCATCGTCATCTTCCCGCAGCGGGGGCAGGCAAAATGCCCGCCCTGCTGCTTCTCGCTGAATTCAGCAACGAGAATCCGCGCCAGCGTTTCCTCGTGTGGCTCGACGCTCTCGATTTCCCACACCTCGCGGTCGTCGATCCGGCCATCGGCTTGAGCCTTTTCCTGCGCCTGCCGCTGATCTGCCGCGAATACGGCGGCGGTGATCCGCTGGTCGTTGTCACGATTGCGATAGGTGACCGTCCAAAACCTGTTCTCCATGGTGTACCTCACTTTCTGTTGTGCAGTTCCTCGATCTCGTCGAGGGTAGCGAGCCGGACGTCTAACTCGTCGATCATCTTCTGACAATGACCGGCTATGTCGTGCGCCTGCCCCTCCAAAGCCTTCTCCTGCATCTGGCGATAGTTTTCCTTTTCGGCGATGACGCCCTTGCGGGCCCAGCCGAGGATTTCAAGATAAGTCATAGCCATTTCCTTTCTCCCCGTCGCGCCGATAGGCCAGCCTTGATTTACAGTTTGCAGAGGTCTTTGAAGTCGTTGGCAATGTTTTCGATGATCTGGGCGGCACTGTAGTAACGGGTCGGGTTGTCCTGCTTGGCAGCGTCCATGAGCATCGAGAGAAATTCTTCCGCTTCCATGCGGTCGATGATGATTTTATCGTCCATGCTCGCTCCTTTCACTCAATGGCAGCTTCGATGCTGCTGATGACTTCCTCCAGGTTATCTACGGCTTCGGAGAGGTTGTCGCAGGCCTCGTCTGCCTTTTCATAGCGTTCGCTCTCCTGCATATTCTCAGGGATATTGTCGCGGTACTCTTCCTCCTCAGCCTGGAGGTCTTCGAGGCTGCCTTTCAGCTCCTCAAGCTGGTCGATGATGCTCTGCAGGCTCTTTCTGCGGATTTTGTTCATGGTCGTGTCCTTTCTCCCCGTAGGCCCGATAGGTCAGGCACTTCGTTAATCGACGATAATAATTGCGGCGCCATCAAGTTCGTATTCCTCGCCAACCGAAGCGAGGTCCGCCCACCCCGCAACATCCGCAGCCATGTCGTGGCTGTACCCGTGATCGGTCAGGAAATCGTATATGCTATCATGCGCCCATGTCTTAAACTGCGCCTGCGCCGAGGCGATTTTGATGATGATATTTCCGTACATCGCTGTCGTTCCTCCTCACTTTTTCAGGTTTTTGATAAATGCATCGACTTCTTCAAGGGTAGAGAAGAAATTCTCGTAGGCGCCAAGGCCGCAGGCGCGAATAACGCGAAAAGCACCGCTTCTGTTTTGCATGACGCCGAGGCCATTCTGCTCGGCAATTTTGACAGCCTCTTGCGTGAGAGCTCCCATGCTCTTGATCTCGTGGCTCTCGCCCTTTTCAAATGCACTCTTGCAATTTCTGCGGTCGATAAATCTCATTTCAAATTCTCCTTGTATTTCTATGCCTTGCGCTTTATACTGAGGGGGAGGGGAGCTTTCCCGCTCCCCCTCGCGCCGGGGTTAGGTCTCTTGGCGTTCGCCCTGCTGGGGCTTGCTGTTAGGTTTGATGGTGATTGTAATCCGGTCGGCTAAATCGGGGTTATCAGCCAGCAACCTCAGAAGCTCTTGCAGGGCTTCTTTTTTTGCTTTGTCCATCGGCCTGTCCTCCTTTCCGGAGAGGTTTGTTCCTCTTCCTTACATGCTTATAGTACACCGTTTTGATTTACTTGTCAACAGTTTTGATAAACTTTTTTGATTTATTTTCAAACTTTTTTAGTTGACAAGTCCATTCAAACGATGTACTATGTAAAGTACAGAAAGGAGGTCATGCAATATGTCGGTGTCTGACAAGGTTAAGGGGCTTCTGGCTCTCTGCGGAAAGAAACAGATTGACTTGGCTGCGAGTTTCGGAATGAGCAAACAGACGATGAGCAACAAAATGAATCGGGGGAGCTGGTCCGCCAACGACCTCGCAAGAGCTGCCGAATTCTGCGGCGGCAGGCTGGCAGTCATCCTTCCGGACGGTCAGCAGATCATCATTGATGCAGAAGAAAAAGAAAAGGCCTCGGACGATTGAACGCCCGAGGCCTTGGAGCAGGCTTAACGCTTGCTATGTATATCCGCGCCGGTGCGCGATTTGACTCTGACATCCGGGTTTTCCTCCCGGATCATCAGATCTGACAGCTCGCACCCCAGCGCCTCACAAATGAGGTCGAGATGCTCCAGGTTGACCCTTTCAGCGATCTCGTGGTACAGGTCATTGATTGTCGAAGGTCGAATGCCTGTTGCCCTCGCAAGGTCAGCTTGCGTCCACCTCCGCTCGCCAAGCCGGGTGGACAGTAAAATCCTAATCATAGCCATGCTCCTTTACGGTAGATTCTAACAACAATTTTAGAATTCCGCAGGTTTTTGGTAGAATATAACGAAATAGGTTATGGCTATGACGAAAAACGAAGCGGCTACCACACAGCAGAGAAACTGTGCGGTAGCCGCTTTTCTTATTTCCGAGCATGGCTGAACGGGCAGACCAAGACGAAAACATCGCTGACCATATAGATCGTCGGAGCAGAACAAAAGCCAGGCGAACCTGCATGGTTCGTCTGGCTCTGCTTTGGTGGGTCAAGACGCAGACGAACCCGCCCACCTGCACCGAAAAGGGCACGCAGTTTTATAAGTGCTCGGTCTGCGGCGCGACCCGCACCGAGAAGATCGCTCCGCTCGGCCATGACCTGAGCCGCTGCGATCTCCAGCCGGCCGCCACCTGCACGCAGCCCGGCCGCGCTGTCGGCACGTGCGCGCGCTGCGGTGTGCAGATCGACGAGGTCATCCCCGCCAAGGGGCATGATTACAGCTACGCTGAGACCAGCGTCGCGCCCACCTGCACCGAGCCCGGCCACTACAAGGGCACCTGCCCGACCTGCGGCAAGGACTATGACGATGTCGTTCCCGCCCTCGGCCACGACTGGGGCGAGTGGGTCACGTCGATCGAGCCGACCGTCTCGACCGTCGGCTACCGCTATCATGTCTGCAACCGCGACGGCTGCGGCTACCGCGAGGGGGAGGACATCCCGAAGCTGCACACCCACACGTGGGATGCCGGCGTCGTGACGCAAAAGCCCACTGCGGCCGAGCCCGGCGTCAGGACCTATACCTGCACCGTCTGCGGTCAGACCAGGACGGAGACCATCCCCGCAACCGGCGTGCCGGAGACCTGCAACGGCGGCCCGGCCTGCCCGGGCTACGCCTTCCGCGATATGCCCGCGCCGAGCATCTGGTCGCACGCGGGGCTGGATTACTGCGTCTATCATGGCTACATTGCCGGCACGTCGGCAACGACCGTCACGCCGGACGGCGAATGCACGCGCGCCATGATCGTGAGCATCCTCTACCGCGTGCAGGGCGAGCCCGCGAAGGTCAACGGTTATGAGCTCAAAAAGCTCGCCCCGCCGTTTGACGACGTGGAGCGCGGCCGCTGGTATACCGACGCCATCTGGTGGGCGAAGCTCACGGGCGTCGTCTCCGGCATGAGCCCGAGCACCTTTGCGCCCGACGATCCGATCACGCGCGCGCAGCTTGCGGTCATCCTCTATAACTACACCCAGCAGTTTGCGCCCGGCAGCCTGACAGAGACTGGCTCGCTCACCGGCTTCCCGGATGCGAACAGCGTCCCGTCGTGGGCGCGCACGGCGATGGCGTGGGCCGTCGGCAACGGTCTGATCTCCGGCGTCGGTGAAAACGGCGTCTCGTACCTCAGGCCGGAGGGCTGCGCCACGCGCGCGCAGGTCGCGACCATTCTCATGAACTACGACAAGGCGCTGGGCTGAGGCACAGCCAATACCGATAGAAACAAAAACAGCTCCGGAAGCATCAACCGCTTCCGGAGCTTTTTGCTCTCCACATAGTTTACATAATTGTGTGATGTTTTGCTTGCGATGCCTGATGATAGCGCTCTTTGTCGAAAAGGTTTACATAAGATTATCCCTTTCTGCCGCGCAGCATCGCCGCGATCGTCACGGCGCTGTATCCGCTCTGCTGCCAGAGGTCGCCGGGCACCGTGCCGCCGTTGCGCAAAATGAGCGCGATCTGGCGCCGCGCATCGCTGCGCGCGGCCGCCTGTGCCTTGTCGCGCGCGGCCTTTTCCTTTTCGGCTGCGATCTGCTCGGCCTTGGCTTTCTTGTCGGCGGCGGCTTTTGCGGCGGCCGCGTCCCTGGCCTGCTGCTGCAGCTTGCTGTCCGCGCGGTCGTAGGCGGCGTCGTCCATGTCGAGCAGCGCCGCGATCTGTGCCTTCGTCACGCCGTCACGGCTGTCGGCGGCGTCGAGCATCCGGTCAATGGCGCTCAGGCGTGTCTTGCGCTCGCTGCTGTAGCGCTCGTAGGCCAGCTGCGCCAGCTCCGGCAGCTTGCCTGCGAGCATGGCGCGGTAATAGCCGCCAGCCTGCTGCGAGGCCGCCACGGCCGCCGTCGAGGCCTGACCGCCCGTCAGCGCGGCCGCCTTGCCGAGGGCGTTTTCTGCCGCGAGCTCCGCCTGCCGCTCGTACTGCTGCCGGTATGCAGATCTGAAGAGCGTCGTGTAGGGAAAGAGT
>OGKG01002844.1_pt1 | contig 17132 bp, 13 predicted proteins | sample 1572201 | NCBI WGS metagenome assembly OGKG01 (sample SAMEA2582146, study PRJEB24529) | metagenome | biome: Human gut stool | place: China | collected 2011 | reverse complement strand
ACGGCGAGGAACATCAGCACGCAGCCGAGGTATTCGCGCGGGGTCATGCTCTGGTGCAGGATGATCGCGCCCGCGATGACGGCGAACACGCTCTCGAGACTCAGCAGGATGGTGACGACCGTGGGGTTGGAGTCCTTCTGCGCGAGGATCTGCAGCGTGTAGCCCACGCCGCACGAGAATACGCCCACATACAGCAGCGGCAGCGCGCACGAGAGCAGAGCGGCGGCATCCACATGCTCGAAAAACGGGATGCAGACGGCCGACCACAGCCCCGCGAACAGAAACTGCACGCAGCTGAGCTTTACCCCGTCGCACGTCGCGCTGAAGCGGTCGATGACCAGAATGTGCACGGCAAAGCACACCGCGCACACGAGCACGAGCAGGTCGCCCGCGGCGAGCCGGAAGCTGCCCTTGATGCACAGCAGGTACAGCGACACGACCGACAGCGCGACCGCGACCCACACCGGCAGGCTGACCTTGCGTTTCAAAAACAGGCCGAACACCGGCACGAGCACCACGTACAGCGCCGTGAGAAAGCCCGCCTTTCCGGCATCCGTCCCGGCGGCGATGCCGGCCTGCTGGAAGTTCGAGGCGATGGCCAGCGCCGTGCCGCAGCAAAAGCCGCCGAGCCAGAGCTGTTTGCGTCCGGCGCGTTTTTCCGCCTCCGTGGGCTGCGGGCGGTCCTTGCGCGTGGCATTCAGCACTGCGATGAGCACCAGCAGCGCGAGCACGGCAATGAAATAGCGCACGGCGTTGAAGGTGAATGTGCCGATCGTATCGGCGCAGACGTCCTGCGCGACGAAGGCAGTGCCCCAGATGAGCGCGGCCAGGATCGGGAAAACGACTTGACGGATCTGATTGTGTTTCATAGCGGGAACCCCTTGGCAATGTCGGCGGCAAATACAAAAGCAGTCAGACTCTCCTCGCCTGACTGCCGGTAGGTGCGCACCCGTGCCCATAGCATAGTACAGGCGCGGGCGCTTGTCAATCGGTTCTTTGCTGTAAATCGCGAAATTTTTTTATGCCTAGTGCGCGCGGCCGCCGCTGTGCATGGCGGCGTGCTCCTTGGCGATCTCGGCATAGAGTGCGGGGGCCGTCCAGGCGGCGTTCGTGTCCGTCAGCATGGCCTTGAGCGCGACGGGTGGGATGTGCGCGGCGCGAAAGCCCTGCAGCATCCCCTCGAGCAGGCCGGGGCGGAAGTGCGCCATGACGAGCATCTCCCCCGGGAGCGGGGCGGCGGGGACATCGGCTGCGCGCGGCAGCACACCGGCCAGCGCGCCGATCGGCTGACCGAAATCGGCCGGATCGACCGCCTGCACGCGGATGCCGAGCCGCAGGCACACGACCTGCATTCTGCCGAGCTTTCCGGGGTCGATTTGATAGGCGAGTAGGGTGGGAGTCATATCAGAGCACCTGCTTCCAGATCAGAATGAGATACACCACGGCCGCGCACTGCAGGCACAGCAGCGCGGGAAAGCCGAAGCGAAATTCCTTGTGTTTCGTCTTGTGGTGGAACACGCGCATGCCCAGCGTGCCGCCGAGCGCCCCGCCGAGCGCGGCGAGGGCGAAGAGCGTGCCCTCCGCGATGCGCCACTTGCCTGCGCGCGCCTTTGCCTTGTCGATGCCCATGGCGGCGAAAGCGATGACGTTGATGGCGGCGAGGTAGAGGAGGAAATAGCTCATCGGCGGCCGCCTTTCCCGTGCGGGGTCTGCGCGCTCCTGCCGCCGGACTTTCCGGAGGCGGCGGGCTTGCCGACCCTACCGGGCTTGGCGGACTTTCCGCTTTTGGCGTTTTGCGCGCTGCGGGCGGACGCGGGCTTTTTGCCGCCGCCGTAGACCTTACCGTATTTGCGCTGGGGCGGCTGGGGTTCGGCGGGCTTGGCGGGTTTGCGCCGGTCGGTCATCGGGCGGACGAGACAGTCTTTGCCGAAGCCAATCAGATCCTCGCGCCCGGCCTCGTGCAGCGCCTGAATGACGAACCGGCGCTTGTCCGGCCGGCGCCACTGCAGCAGCGCGCGCTGCATGTCCTTTTCGTGCGGCGTTTTGGCGACGTAGACGGGCTGCATCGTGCGCGGGTCAATGCCGGTGTGGTACATGCACGTGCTGATCGTGCCGGGGGTGGGGTAAAAATCCTGCACCTGCTCGGGCTGGCGGCCGCGGCGGTTGAGATACTCCGCGAGGGCCACGGCGTCGGCAAGTGTGCTGCCGGGGTGCGAGCTCATAAGGTACGGCACGACGTACTGTTCCTTATCATACTTGTGGTTGAGCTGGCGGTATTCGTCCATGAAGCGCTCGTACGTGCCGATGTGGGGCTTGCCCATATAGTCGAGCACGGTGTCGATGCAGTGCTCGGGCGCGACCTTGAGCTGGCCGGAGATGTGGTAGCGCACGAGCTCGCGGAAGAACGCGTCGTTATCGTCGCAGAGCATGTAGTCATAGCGGATGCCGCTGCGCACGAACACCTTCTTCACGCCGGGGATCTGGCGCAGCTTGCGCAGCAGGGCGAGGTAGTCCGAGTGGTCGGCGTCGATATTCGGGCACGGCGTCGGCGCGAGGCATAGCCGGTTCGGGCACATGCCGCGCTCCAGCTGCTGACGGCACGACGGGTGGCGGAAGTTGGCCGACGGGCCGCCGACGTCGGATACGTAGCCCTTCCAGAGCGGGTGGTGCGTCATGGCCTCGACCTCGCGGATGACGCTCGCGTGGCTGCGGCTCGTGATCATGCGGCCCTGGTGGAACGCCAGCGCGCAGAAATTGCACCCGCCGAAGCAGCCGCGGTTGTGGATCACGCTGAAGCGCACCTCCTCGATCGCGGGCACGCCGCCGAGCGGCTCGTACATGGGGTGCCACTCGCGGGTATAGGGCAGCCCGGCCACGCGGTCGAGCTCCTTCGTGTCGAGCGGCATGGCGGGCGGGTTGATGATCAGATAGCGCCCCTCGCACGGCTGGATCATGGCGCGGCCGCGGATGGGGTCGTGCTCGGCGTATTCGGTGCGCGTGGCCTCGGCATAGAGGCGCTTATCATCGCGCACGTCCTCGAACGACGGGAGCGTGATGTGGTCAAATTTGCACACGGAGGGGTCACGCGTGATGTAGCCCGTGCCGGGGATGTCCGTCATCGTGCGCACGGACTGCTTTTTCTTCAGCCGGTGAGCGATCTCGATCGTCGCGGCCTCGCCCATGCCGTAGACCAGCAGGTCGGCCGGGGCGTCGAAGAGGATGGCGCGGCGGACGGAATCGTCCCAGTAATCGTAGTGCGCAAAGCGGCGCAGGCTCGCCTCGAGCGAGCCGAGGATGATCGGCATGTCGGGGCCGAAGGCCTCGCGCGCGCGGTTGCAGTAGACGATGGCCGCGCGGTCGGGCCGGCAGCCGGTGCGCTTGCCGGGGGAGTAAAAATCCTCGCTGCGGCGGCGCTTGGCCGCCGTGTAGTGCGCGACCATGGAGTCGAGATTGCCCGCGCCGATGAACACGCCCAGCCGCGGCCGGCCCATGGCGCGGAAGGCCTCCGCGTCGTGCCAGTCCGGCTGCGCGAGCACGGCCACGCGCAGGCCCTCGGCCTCGAGCACGCGGCTGATGACCGCCGTGCCGAAGCTCGGGTGATCGACATATGCGTCGCCGCCGACGACGAGCGCATCGTACCACCACCAGCCGCGCTCGTGCATCTCCTCGGCGGAGACGGGCAGAAAATCACACCGTTCCATGCGTCACCGTCCTGTGGATGAGCCGGCCCATGAGCAGCAGATGCGCGCGCACGCCGGGGTCGCGCCCGATCTGCACGAAGCCGCTGCGTTGGTAGAACGTGATGGCCCGGGTGTTGTTTTCCGACACGTGCAGGCGCACGGCCGTGCGGTCGTGATTCTCGTAAAACCAGAACGCGTAGCCCAGCAGCTGGATCGCCCAACCGCGGCCGCGGTACTCCGGCAGCATATACAGCAGGCTGATCCAGCCGCAGCCGGATTGCTCGTCGCGCCCGGGGTCGAGCTCGACGAGGCCGACCACGCGGTCCCCGCTCAGGACGCGCACGACCGAACCGGGATGCTCCTGCGCGTGGCGGGCGGCGCTGCGGGCATAGAGCTCGGGCACGAAGCCCTCGTCCGTGTCGTGCACGTTGCGCCACGCGTCCCGGTAGCACTGGAGGTAAAACGCCTCGTCGCGCGGGAAGTGCAGCGGTTCATAGCGCAGATCCTCCACGCCGCTGCCGCTGCCGCGCCACCAGGTCTGGCGGCCGAAGGTGCTCAGCGCGTCTGGCAGGTGGCGGTTGTCGTTATAATACTCTACGGTCGTATTGTCCCCGTCGACGAGCAGCAGACTCACGGACGTGTTGTCACCGTAGGGCAGGGTGGCCATCTCGCTGTTCGGGATGCCCAGCACCGTGCACAGGTAGGCGCGGATGGCCATGCCGTGGCTCACGAGGGCGATGGTCTGCCCGTCGTGCCGCGCGGCGAGGTCGGAGATGGCGCGCTTCATGCGCTTTTGCACATCACGAAACGGCTCGCACCCGGGCACGGACCAGCGGTCGGGGTCGGTGTTGAAATAGCGCATCTGCTCCGGAAATTCGTGCTCCACGTCGCCCCAGGCGCGGCCCTCCCACACGCCCATGCAGATCTCCGTCAGGCGCGGCGTGGCCACGGCCGGAATGTCGTGATAGCGCGTGATCGCCTCGGCCGTCGCGCGTGCGCGCGACAGATCGCTGCAGTAGAGCGCGTCAATGTGCTCGCGGCGGAACCGCTGCGCGAGCGCGTCGATCTGCTGCAGGCCGAGCGGGGTGATGCTCCCGTCCCAGTGTCCCTGGATGCGGCGGTAGAGGTTGCCCTCCGCTTCCGCGTGCCGGATCAGATAAATTTTCGTCATTGCGGGCCTCCAAAACTTGACCATAGTGGAATCATACAGTATAATAATCTGAATCCGCGCTTTGATTTCGCGCGGGAATGTGTCAGCACCTGTACGAGCGCATTATACCGTGTTTTTGCGGCGCGCACAAGTGCTTTGGAGGGCAAAGTGAAAGTAATCCACCTCATCAGCGGGGGCGACACCGGCGGCGCCCGGACGCATGTCTACTCCCTGCTGAAATATCTCGGTCAGATCATCGACGTGCAGCTCGTGTGCTTCCGCAGCGGTGATTTTGCCGACGGTGCGGCCGCGCTCGGCATCCCGACGATGGTGCTCGACGGAGGCTTTCTGCCGAACCTCGCCGCGCTCAAAAAGCTGATCCGCGCGGGGGAGTACGACCTCGTGCACTGCCACGGCTCCATGGCCAATGTCATGGGCGCCATGCTGCGCCCGAGCGTGCACGTGCCGGTCATCAGCACCGTGCACAGCGACTACCGGCTCGACTATCTCGGCCGGCCGTTCGCCCGCGCCGTCTACGGCACGCTCAATATCTGGGCCCTGCACCGGCTCGATTACCGCGTGTGCGTGTCCGACCCCATCCGCCAGCGGCTCATCGACCGCGGCTTTGAGCCGAACCGGCTCTTTTCCATTTACAACGGGCTCGACTTTTCCCACGTCGTACCCAAGACCGACCGCGCGGCGTATTTCGCGCAGTTCGGGTATACGGTTCACGAGGGCGACGTCATCGCGGGCATTGCCGCCCGGCTCGACCCCGTCAAGGACATCCCGACGCTCATCCGCGCCGTGGCGCTGGCCCAAAAGGCCTGCCCGCAGCTGCGTCTCGCCATCGCGGGCGACGGCAAGGAGCGCAAAAAGCTCGAGGCGCTCACAAAAGAGCTGGGGCTGGCCGACAGCGTGTTCTTCCTCGGCTGGGTCAACGACCTCGACAGCTTCTACGGCGCGCTCGACATCAATACGCTCTCGTCCCTGTCGGAGGCGTTTCCCTATGCGCTGCCCGAGGGCGCGCGCGCACATCTGGCCACCGTCGCCTCGAACGTCGGCGGTGTGCCGGCCATCATCGAGCATGGCGTGACCGGCCTGCTCATCGAGCCCGGCGACGTGCGCATGCTCGCTGCCTACCTCGCGCGCTACGCGCTCGACGAAGACTACCGCCATGAGATGGGCGAGGCGCTCTACCGGCGCGGCAAGGCCGACTTCTCCGAGGAGGCCACCGGCCTGCGCCAGCTGGAAATTTACAACGCCGTTTTCCGCATGGAGCGCAACCGGCGCGACGGTGTGCGCGACGGCGTGCTCATCTGCGGGGCCTACGGCTTCGGCAACGCGGGCGACGATGCCATTTTGCAGGCCATCATCGGCGAGATGCGCCGCATCGACGCGCACATGCCCGTGACCGTGATCTCCCGCCGGCCGAAGGACACGCGCAGCGCCTACGGCGTCAACGCGTGCAACCGGTTTCATTATCTGGCCATCCGGCGCGTGCTGCGCCGGAGCCAGCTGTTCATCAGCGGCGGCGGCAGCCTGATGCAGGATGTCACGAGCCGCATGAGCCTGTGGTACTATCTGAGTGCCATCCGCCTGGCGCACCGCTGCGGCTGCAAGGTGCAGATGTACGGCTGCGGCATCGGCCCGATCGTGTACGAGCGCGACCGGAAGCTTGCCGCGCGCGTCATCAACGACTGCGTCGACAAGATCACCCTCCGCGAGCCGGACAGCCGCGAGACGCTCTCGGACTTCGGCGTCACGGCCCCGGAAGTGATTCTCGCGTCCGACCCCGCGCTCACGCTGCCGGCCGCCGAGCGCGGCCGCATCGACCGCATCCTGCGCGAGCACGATATGGACCCGGACGGCAAATATATCGGCTTTGTGCTGCGCAAGTGGCCCGGCATCGAGGAAAAGGCCACCGTGTTCGCCGCCGGCGCCGTGTACGCCTACCTGAAATACGGCCTGACGCCGGTGTTCCTCAGCATCAATTTCCGCACCGACGGCGAGGCCAGCCAGCTCGTCACGGAGCACCTGAGCATCCCGTATCACGTGCTCGGCGAGCAGATGTCCACGGGCGAGGTGATCGGCGTGCTCTCGCGCATGACGGCCGTCGTGTCCATGCGATTGCACGGGCTCATCTTCGCCGCCGGGCAGGGCGTGCCGCTCATCGGCGTCGCCTACGACCCGAAGGTCACGGCGTTTCTCGACTATGTCGAGCAGAATAACTACATGCAGTTTGAAGCACTCAACGCGACGGACCTGTCCGAGCTGATCGATTCCGCCGTCGCCCTCGCCGGCAGAGGCGAGGAGCTGCGCCGCCGCACCGAGCTGCTCAACCGGCAGGAGGACAACAACCGCGCCACAGCCGCCCGGCTGCTGGGGAAGGAGTAATCAAGCATATGATCCGCAGTGCTGTTCTGGTTTCCGGCAAGGGAACAAAATTGCAAAGTCTGCTGGACTCCGTGTTCTTCGGTGAGATCCCGGAGCTGCAGCTCGTCGCTGTCATCTCGTCCGACGCCAACGCCTACGCGCTCAAGCGCGCGCGCAACGCCGGCATCGAGACCGTCGTCGTCGAGCCGGCCATGTTCCCGAACGATACGTCGTACGACATGGCCATCCGCAACAAGCTCAAAGACATGGACATCGAGCTCGTGATCAACGCGGGGTTTTATCCCGGCGTCGGCCGCGAGACGGCAAAGAGCTTTCGCAATAAGGTCATTGCGGTGCAGCCGTCGCTCGTCCCGGCGTTTGAGACGCTGCGCGGCGACGCGGTGCACGAGGCGGTGCTCGCCCGCGGCCTGAAGGTCACGGGGGCGACGGCGTACCTCGTGGACGAGACCGGCGGCGTCGGCCCGGTGCTGCTGCAGAAGGCCGTGCCCGTGCTCGAGGACGACGATGTCACGACGCTCAAGCGCCGCGTGCTCACCGATGCGGAGTGGAAGCTCCTGCCCGAGGCGGTCAAGCGCTTTTGCGCCGGGAAGATCCGGCTGCACGGCGGCCGCGCGCAGCTGCTCGAGTGAAAAAATAGGTAAAAAATCATCCCCGGACCGCCACGGTCCGGGGATGTTTTTTGTTTGTTTTTCTTTTCAGCCGGCCATGAGGTGCACGCGGATGATGCCGTCGGCCGCCTTGAGCGCCGCCATGAACGCCTCCATCGTCGTCTGCATGTTCTCGGTCGCGGCTGTGATCGTCACCGGGGCGACGCCGCTCGTCGGGATGCTCTGGTTGATGGTGAGTATATTTGCACCGTTTTCGGCAAAAATAGCGAGGACGGACGACAGCACGCCCTGCCGGTCGAGCAGCTCGAGGTTGAACGTCACCAGATGGCCGCGCGACATGTCCTGAAACGGGGACACGAAGTCCTTGTATTTATAAAACGCGCTGCGGCTGATGTCCACGCGCGCCACGGCGTCCGCCACCGTGCGCACCTGGCCGGTCTCGAGCAGTTCCTTGGCCTCGATCACCTTGGCGAAGATCTCGGGCAGGACGCTCGCCTCCACGAGATAGTATTTCGGTTTGCTGCCTGCTGCCATGGGCGGAGCCTCCTTTGTACGTGCACTGCGGGCAAATGTTTGCCCGTACGACACAGTGTAACACATCTCGGGCGGCAGTGCAAGGATTATTCGGAAGGAGCCGATGAATTTTGGGTGGATTTCTCGCGTGCATCCTCGCCGGGGCGGCGATGAGCATTCAGGGCGTGATGAATACGCGCCTGAGCGAGCACATCGGCACGATGGAGACCAATGCCTTCGTGCAGTGCGTGGCGGCGGTGCTGTCGCTGCTGGTGCTGGTGTTCTGGCGCACGGGCAGCTTTGCCGCGCTGGGCGCCGCGCCGAAATACTGCTGGTTCGGCGGCGTGCTGGCGCTGGCCATCACGGTCACGGTCATGCTCGGCATGGGCCGGCTCGGCCCGACGCTCGCCGTGGCGACGATCCTCATCGCGCAGCTTTCTGCGGCCGCAGCCATCGACGCCTTCGGCATCATGGGCACGGAAAAGCTCGCCTTCGGCTGGGGCAAATGGGCGGGGCTCGCGCTCATGACGGGCGGGATGCTGCTGTTTAAAATGAAGTGAGACTGTCAAAAAGTAATACTTTTTGACAAAGAGATTGCAGTCTGCTGCGCGCATAATTTGTGCGCCGCTGGCGCACAAATTCCACACTTGCAGCCTGAGCAGTATTTTCTTCGCCGCACATGTCGCCGAAGAAAATGATTGGGCTTTCTTTGCGCCTGCGGGCGCAAACTCTGCGAGGCTTTTTACAGACCAAACAGATCAAAATGAGGCGGCGAGCATAGCTCGCCGCCTCATATTTTGCTTTTCTTACAGGCCGATGCTCGCAAGGAAGTCCGCGATGCCGGAGGACTTGATGAACGCGAAGATCGACGCGAAGTCGTAGTGTTCATACGCCGCTTCCCAGATGCGGTCTGGGCTGCCGCCGGTCGCAAGGCCGACGCCGAGCACGATCTCGCCGACGATCAGGATGCACAGCGCGATGATGAGAATGGTCTTCCATGCTTTTTTCATGCGGCGATCTCCTTTCTGCACCAGCGATGGCCCAGCCGCACCAGCAGCCTGATCCAGCCGATGACCATGCGGATGAACAGCCAGACGGCCAGCCAGATCACGACGAGCGCGATGGCGATCACGGCGGCGCCGCCGCCGAGCAGAATGAGCATATCCGCCACCATGGGCAGGCCGATGAAGGCCGTCGCGATCAGGCCCACACCGCCCGCGCCGCACGCGGCGCCGACGGCCAGCACGGCCAGATCCAGCACCAGCAGCACGGCCAGCACCGGCACACCGACCACGATCGCGCCGAGCGTGTAGAGGATCGCCAGAAAGACGTTCGTCTTGTAGGCCGGCTTATCCTCATAATAGGCCTCGTCATAATACCCTTCCTCGCCGTCGGTGGCGTAGTTCGGGTCATAGTCGTCCGCGGGCTGCTCGTCGTAGGAGCCATCGTCGGCGGGCTGCTCGTCATAATAGCCGTCGTCGGCGGACTGCTCGTCATAATAGCCGTCGTCCGCGGGCTGCTCATCATAGTAGCCGTCGTCGGCGGGCTGCTCGTCATAGTAGCCGTCGTCCGCGGGCTGCTCGTCATAGTAGCCGTCGTCCTCGGCGGGCTGTTCGTCGTAGTAGCCGTCGTCTTCGGCGGGCTGCTCATCGTAGTAGCCGTCGTTGTCAGCCGGCTGCTCGTCGAATGAGAGCTGCCCGTCGAGCACGGGCGCTTCGTCCGTTTCGGGCTCGTCGGGCTCCTCCGGCAGATCCGGGAACGTGAACGACGGCGCAGGTCTCTGCGCGGCGGCCGCGGTCATCGGGCGGTACTGCTCTGCGCGCGGGCGCGGCTGCGGCGTGCGCCTGGGCTGCGCCTGTGCGGGCGCGACCACGGGCGCGGCGGCCGGTGTGATCTTGCCGCTGTCGGCATACCGGATGAGGGCAACGGCGACTTTGGTCGGGTTGCCGATCTCCTGAATGAGGCGCTCCTCATCGGGGGCGTTGTCAAACATGTTCTCCATCTGCGCGATGAGCGCCTGACGGGTATTGTCGTCGGTGATCAGGCCAAGCAGGCTGCTGATCTCCGCCATGTAACTCTGTCTGTTGATAGATGGTCACCTCCAAGGGGTTCGATTGCATTTTGAAATAGCATCTCTAATTTACATATTATATTGCACGAATGGTGTGCGGTCAAGCCCGAAATGCACTTTTCGGCCGCGATCCGGCCCTTGACAGGCGCTGCGCGGCGGGGTATCCTGTGGAAAAAGGACCGGTTTTCCGAAAGACCGGAAAGGAGTGGAACGCATGGAACAAGAGCGCCCCTACACCGAGACGGAGCCTGAAACGGCAGCCGAGACCGCCGAAACCGTGACCGAAACCGCCGAAACTGCGGCCGAGGCGGCCGCGCCGAAAAAGCCGCGCGAGCCGTTTTTCCGCCGCCAGCGCCGCGAGCTTTCCAACGCCTGGCGCGAGATCTACTGCAACAGCCGCGCGCGGCGCATCCGCACGTGGCAGATCGCGGTGTTCGCACTGCTGATCGTCGAGGTGACCGTCATGGCCATCGCGCTCAACCCGGTCTACTGGATCGGCACCGGCCTGCTCGTGCTCTGGTGCGCGGGGCAGCTGTTCGACCGCCGGCCGGCGCGGCACTCCGTCGCCGCGGTCGTGATGTACTTTCTCATCGCCGTCATGATCGGTGTTTTCGCGGTGCAGGAGTTGCTTGGCGCTTGACAAGCGGCGGCGGATTCTATACACTATATAAGTTACCCCATACATTATGAAATACGCCCGCGCGGGATCTCTGCGCGGCATACAGAGGAGTGTTGCGCTTATGGCCAAAGAAAAGAAGGTCGAGCAGATCACCGATATGGAAGTCGACTTCGCCCAGTGGTTCACCGACGTGTGCATCAAGGCGGAGCTCGTGGACTATTCCGATGTCAAGGGCCTGTTCATCATGCGCCCGTATGGCTACGCCATCTGGGAGAACATCCAGAAGATACTCGACGGCAAGTTCAAGGCGACCGGTCACCAGAACGTGGCCATGCCGATGCTGATCCCCGAGAGCCTGCTGCAGAAGGAGAAGGACCACGTCGAGGGCTTTGCGCCCGAGTGTGCGTGGGTCACGATGGGCGGCAGCGAGGAGCTGCCGGAGCGCCTGTGCGTGCGCCCGACGTCCGAGACGCTCTTCTGCCAGCACTGGAGCCACATCGTGCACAGCTGGCGCGACCTGCCGTGCCTGTATAACCAGTGGTGCAGCGTCGTGCGCTGGGAAAAGACCACCCGTCCGTTCCTGCGCGGGCGTGAGTTCCTCTGGCAGGAGGGCCACACCCTGCACGCCACCGAGGCCGAGGCCCGCAAGGAGACGCTGCAGATGCTCGAAATTTATGCCGAGACCTGCGAGCAGGAGCTGGCCATGCCCGTCATCCGCGGCAACAAGACCGACAAGGAGAAGTTCGCCGGCGCCGAGAACACCTACACCATCGAGTGCATGATGCACGACCACAAGGCGCTCCAGTCCGGCACGAGCCACTACTTCGGCGACGGGTTTGCCCGCGCGTTCGACATCACCTACACCGACAAGAACAACCAGCAGGCCTATCCGCACCAGACCTCGTGGGGCATGTCCACGCGCGTCATCGGCGGTCTGATCATGACCCACGGCGACAACAGCGGTCTCGTCCTGCCGCCGCACATCGCGCCGATCCAGGTCATCGTGCTGCCCATCGCGGCGCACAAGCCCGGCGTGACCGAGAAGGCCGAGGAGCTCATCGCGCGCCTGAAGGCCGCCGGCCTGCGCGCGCAGGGCGACTTCAGCGACAACAGCCCCGGCTGGAAGTTCGCCAACTGGGAGATGAAGGGCGTGCCGCTGCGCGTCGAGATCGGCCCGAAGGACATCGAGGCCGGCCACTGCGTCGCCGTCCGCCGCGACAACGGCGAGAAGATCACCGTCGCGCTCGACGAGCTCGAGGCGCGCATCCCCGAGCTGCTCGAGACCGTGCAGCAGGGCCTGTTCGACAAGGCCAAGCGCAATCTCGACGAGCACACCTATGCCGCGCACTCGCTGGCCGAGGCCAAGGAGCTGCAGGAGAAAAATGGCGGCTTCATCAAGACCATGTGGTGCGGCGACCTCGCCTGCGAGCTTGAGATGAAGGAAAAGGCCGGTATGTCCAGCCGCTGCATCCCGTTCGAGCAGGAGCACCTCGACGACGTGTGCCCCGTGTGCGGCAAGCCCGCCAAGTGCATGATCTACTGGGGCGTGGCATACTGAGCCGAGCCCGAAACGCAAAAATCAACCGCCCGCTGCGATCGCAGCGGGCGGTTTTGTTTATTCGTTTTCGATGTAGAAGATCTTGCGCAGCGTCTGCACCGGGAGCTTGACGATGCTGCGGTCATAGGTCACGAGGCCGTTGACCTCGTGCTCCACGTCGCTCAGCTGTGTGTACACCGCGGCGCTGAGCCCCTGCGCGATGGCCGGGCGGATCTGCTCGTCATAGAGCGCCTGGAGCGCATACTCGAGCGAGAGCGGGGCGTCGCACGTCTTGTAGCCGACGCTTTTGCCGCCGACGGCATGGCCCTCGACGCGGTGGATATAGCCGCCGAACTCCGACAGCAGCGTGGCGCGGCCGAGCTTATCGGGCCGGAACCTGTACTTCTGGAAATACACGTGCAGGCTGCGCACATCGCCGAAGCCCTGGTCGTGCCAGCCGCTGGCCGGGTCGATCGTGCGGGTCTTATCCACGGACTGGATGACCTGCACGGCCGTCTGGCTGTCAAACTGGCCCCAGCCCTCGTTGAACGGTACCCACACGGCGATGCACGGGTGGTTGTAGAGCGTGGTGACCATGTCGCGCAGCTCGTTCAAAAACGCTTTGCGCGCCGTCACGTTCGTGCGGCCGAAGAGGGGATACCAGCTGTCGTCGAGGTGCCAGCCCGTCACGAGCGGGGTGGAGACGATGAGCGGGTCGTAGCGCCTGCCGCCGCAGGGCATGTCCTGCCAGACGAGCATGCCCAGCCGGTCGCAGTGATAGTACCAGCGGTCGCACTCGACCTTGATGTGCTTGCGCAGCATGTTGAAGCCCATGTCCTTGGCCAGTTGGATGTCATAGATGAGCGCGTCGTCGCTCGGCGCGGTGTAGAGCCCGTCCGGCCAGTAGCCCTGGTCGAGCAGGCCGTTGTGAAAATACGGCTTGCCGTTGAGAAACAGGCGGCGCACGCCGTTCGCATCCGTCTCGACGCTGCACTTGCGCATGGCAAAGTAGCTGTAGACCGTGTCGTCTCCGAGCGTCACGCTGAAGGGGTAGAGCGTCGGGTGCTCCGGCGACCAGGGGCGGAATGACTGCACCGGCACGTGCGCCGGCACACCCGCCGGGAACGTGAAGCGCTTTCCCTCCAGATCGATCGTGCACTGGCCCTCGCCCTCGACGGTGATCTCCACCTGATGCGCGTCGAACAGCGGGGTCACGCGCAGGGAATGGATATAGTTCTGCGGCACGCTCTCGAGCCAGACCGTCTGCCAGATGCCGCTCTGCGGCGTGTACCAGATGCCGTGCGGGTGCAGCGTCTGCTTGCCGCGCGGGAGCTGGGACTTGTTGGTCGCATCGCGCACGCACACGAGGATCGTGTTTTCTTTCGCCAGCACCTCGGTGATGTCCACCGTGAACGGCAGGTAGCCGCCCGTGTGCGTGGTCAGCTCCACGCCGTTGCACCACACGGTCGCGATCTGATCGACCGCGCCGAAGTGCAGCAGCACGCGGCCGACATTGAACCCGTCCGGCAGCGTGACCGTGCGGATGTACCACAGGTATTCTTCCGGCTGCAGGACGTGTCCCACACCGGACAGCTCGCTCTCGGGTGAGAAGGGCACGAGGATCGTGCCGTCGGCCTGCGCGGGCTTTTGCGCGCTCGTCGTGATCGCGTAGCTCCACGGGCCGTTGAGATTCAGGTAGCTGTCGCGCGCCATCTGCGGCCGGGGATACTCCGGCAGGGGCTGCGCGCGGTCGAGCGTATCCGCCCAGGGTGTCAGCATAACGTGGCCTCCTTTTGCCGCCGGCGGCGCCGGCAGAGCATTTGCTATCTATTTTACAGGATTTTTCCCCGCTTGTTAAGTCCCGAACACAGAATTTTTTTCCGCCGGTTTGTGCCCGGATGGCGAGGAATCCCGCCAATATGCACAAAATGTTGCAAAGTTTCCGGAAATGTTGGATTTGTCAGCATTTTTGCAGGTTCGTTAATATTTAAATTAGTACAATTTGATGTTTTTCCGCCATTTTTGGTGGACGAAGTTAGGCTGGTGTGCTAATATATGTGGGTCAAAAAATAGAGAGGTGATGCAAATGCCCTTTAAGTTTCATGGCGGAGTTCATCCCAACTACATGAAGGCTCCGGACGTTCCGGTGACCGTCATTGCGCCTCCGCCGCAGGTCGTGCTCCCGATGATGCAGCATATCGGCGCACCCTGCAAACCGCTGGTCGCGGTGGGCGATTATGTGAAGATGGGTCAGAAGATCGCTGACAATCCGGCACCCGTCTCCGCGCCCATTCACGCGACGGTCTCCGGCAAGGTGATCGCTATTGAGCCGAGACCCCACCCACTGGGCGATATGATTCCCGCGATCGTGATCGAAAATGACTTCCAGGACACCCCCTGCACGGATCTCGCGCCCCTGACGCCCGAGCAGATGAAGGATCCTGAGGCCATCCTCGAGCGCATCCGCGAGGCCGGTATCGTCGGCCACGGCGGCGCCATGTTCCCGACCGCGTTCAAGATCCGCGGCGGCCTTGGCAAGGTCGATACCCTCATCATCAACGGCGCAGAGTGCGAGCCGTACCTCAACGGCGACCACCTGACCATGAAAAACCACCCTGAGGAGCTGCTCAAGGGCATCGAGCTGGCGCGCATCGCGTCCGGCCTCGACAAGGCTTACTACGGCATCGAGAAGAACAAGCAGGACGCCATCGACCTGCTGCTGTCCAAGAACCCCGCGCAGTACGGCGTGGAGATCGTGCCGGAGAACGTCAAGTACCCCCAGGGCGCCGAGAAGATGCAGATCAAGGCCATCACGAACCGTGAGGTCAAGCCCGGCGGCCTGCCGTCCGGCGTCGGCTGCAACGTCATCAGCACCCAGACGGCTTACGCCATCTACCGCGCCTGCTACGAAGGCATGCCAAGCATCGAGCGTGTCCTCACCGTCGCCGGCAGCGCCATGGGCGATAAGTCCTACAACCTGCAGTGCCGCTTCGGCACCCCGTTCAGCTACATCGTCGAGCAGTGCGGCGGCTTTGTCGTCGAGCCGAAGAAGATCGTGCTCGGCGGCCCCATGATGGGCCTGATCGCCACGAATCTCGAGGCGCCCAACATCAAGGGCACCGCGGGCATCCTGTTCTTCACTGATAAGGAAGACCGCTCCGTCGAGAATCCGACGTGCATCCACTGCGGCAAGTGCCTGACCGTCTGCCCGATGAAGCTCGAGCCGCTGTACATGTATAAGTACTATCAGAAGCGCGATTTCGAGAATATGCAGAAGTACCACATTCTCGACTGCTTCGAGTGCGGCAGCTGTTCGTACAACTGCCCGGGCCGTCTGCCCCTGACCCATACCTTCAAGACCGCAAAGCTCCTCTTCGCCGCCCGTGCGGCCGAAGAAAAGGCCCGCGCGGAAGCCGCTGCAAAGGAGGCTGAAACGAAATGACACCGAAAGAATTTACCTTTGACGCTGCCTATCAGCCTCAGGTTCGCGCCAAGCGCGGCACCCGCGAGATCATGCTCGATGTGATCATCGCGCTGCTCCCGGCCCTCGTCGTCGGCGTGTGGCAGTTCGGCGCCCAGGCGCTCATCCCGCTGGCCGTGTCCATCGTGTCGTGCGTGTTCTTTGAGTGGGCTTACCGCAAGCTCATGAAAAAGCCCGACTCCATCGGCGACCTGTCCGCCGTGGTCACGGGCATCCTGCTCGCGTACACCCTGCCGGCCAACTGCCAGTGGTGGATGCCGATCATCGGCGCATTCTTCGCCATCGTGGTCGTCAAGCAGCTCTACGGCGGCATCGGCAAGAACTTCCTCAACCCGGCGCTCGCCGGCCGTGCGTTCCTGCTCGCCTCCTACGCGCTGTTCATGACCACCTGGGTCGTGCCCAGCAGCCTGGCGTCCGCCGTCGACGCGACCACCATGGCCACCCCGCTCAGCTACATGAAGGCCGGCGAGGCGCTGCCGCAGTACTTTACTTATAAGTCCATGTTCCTCGGCACCATGCCCGGCTGCCTCGGCGAAGTCAGCGCGCTCGCGCTGCTCATCGGCGGCGTGTACCTGCTGTGCCGCAAGGTCATCACCTGGCACATCCCCGTGTCGTTCATCGGCACCGTCGCGCTGCTGACGCTCATCTTCGGCAGCAAAAACGGCGGCGGCTACACCCACGTCCAGTGGATGCTCGACAACCTCCTGTCCGGCGGCCTGCTGCTCGGCGCCTTCTTCATGGCGACCGACTACAGCACCAGCCCCGTCACCGCTCCCGGCCGCATCATCTACGGCGTCGGCTGCGGCGCGCTGACCGTGCTCATCCGTGTGTTCGGCGGCTTCCCGGAGGGCGTTTCCTTTGCTATCCTCATCATGAACTGCTGCGCATGGATGTTCGACAAGCACACCCAGCGCCGTCAGTTCGGCGTCAGCCGCGAGGACGTCAAGGCCAAGAAGGCCGCTGCAAAGGCTGCGAAGAAAGAAGCAAAGGAGGCTGCTGCAAATGGCTGAAAAGACTGAAAAGAAATCCGGCGGCGGCCAGATCATCAAGCTCGCGCTCGTGCTCTTTGCCGTGTCCGC
>OGKG01002810.1_pt1 | contig 17348 bp, 14 predicted proteins | sample 1572201 | NCBI WGS metagenome assembly OGKG01 (sample SAMEA2582146, study PRJEB24529) | metagenome | biome: Human gut stool | place: China | collected 2011 | reverse complement strand
TCCATGAGGTCTCCGACGGCTACGCCCGCAACTTTCTGTTCCCGCGCAAGCTGGCCGCTGTGGCCGATGCTTCTGCGGTGAATATCGCACGCGGCAAGGAGGCCGCTGCGGATTTCCACGAGGCTGAAACTGTGGCCGCCGCACAGGCTGTGGCTGCAAAGATCGAGGGCAAGACCGTGACCATCAAGGCCAAGGGCGGCGCATCCGGCCGCCTGCACGGCAAGGTCACCGGCAAGGAAGTTGCCGAGGCTCTGGCCCAGCTGGCCGGTGCTCCCATCGACAAGAAGAAGATCGAGCTGGAGACCAAGGACATCAAGGACGCAGGCGTGTTCAACGCCAAGGTGCGTCTGCATGTCGGTGTCGTGGCTTCCTTCAAGATCATGGTGGAAGTGGAGCAGGCCTGATTCCAAAATGCCTGTCAGCGCCCCCTCAGTGCAGGGGGCGCTTTTTGGGTTTCTGAGAGGAAAACGATACCATGCCGAACGAACGACATTATACCAACGAACTGAATCTGGAGAGCGTGGGCATCAACCTGCCCTACAACATGCAGGCCGAACAGAGTGTGCTGGGCGCGGTGCTGCTCAAGCCGGATACTCTGACCGACTTGGTCGAGATCATCCGGCCGGAGATGTTCTACACCCGCCAGAATGCACAGATCTATTCCGAGATGCTGCGGCTCTTCACGAGCGACCAGACCATCGACTTTGTCACCCTGCTGGACGCAGTCATCTCGGACGGCGTCTTCCCCAGCGCGGACGAGGCAAAAGTCTACCTGACCGGTCTGGCCGAGACGGTGCCCAGCATCTCAAACGTCAAGGCCTATGCCCAGATCGTGCAGGAAAAGTATCTGGTCCGCCAGCTGATGGGGGTGGCAAAGGATATCTTGCAGGATGCGGGCGATGAGCCGGACGCCGACCTGCTGCTGGAAAACGCCGAGCAGCGCATCTACGAGATCCGCTCCGGGCGGGACTCCAGCGCACTGACGCCGCTTTCTTCCAGCATGGTGGAAACGCTGACCAACCTGCAGAAGATCAGCGGCCCCGATGCCGATAAATACAAAGGCATCCCCACCGGGTTCCGCCTGCTGGATACCGTCCTGACCGGCCTGGGCCGCGGCGACCTCGTCATCCTGGCTGCCCGCCCCGGTATGGGCAAGACCAGCTTTGCACTGAACATCGCCACCCGCGTGGCCATGCAGCAGAAGGTACCGGTGGCCATCTTCAGCCTCGAAATGACCAAGGAGCAGCTGACCAACCGCATCCTCTCGGCGGAAGCGGGCATCGACAGCCAGGCGTTCCGCACCGGTGCCCTCCGCGCCGAGGACTGGGAGTATCTGGCCATGGCGACCGAGAAGCTCCACGATGCGCCCATCTATATGGACGACACGTCCGGCATCACCATCACCGAGATGAAGGCGAAGATCCGCCGGGTCAATCAGGACCCCACCCGCCCGAACGTCGGGCTCATCGTCATCGACTATCTGCAGCTGATGACCACCGGCCAGCGCAGCGAGAACCGCGTGCAGGAGATCAGCTCCATCACCCGAAACCTCAAGATCATGGCAAAGGAAATGAATGTGCCCATCATCGCACTTTCTCAGCTGTCCCGTGCGGTGGAGAAGCAGGGCAACAACTCTTCTCACCGGCCCCAGCTGTCGGACCTGCGTGACTCCGGTTCCATCGAGCAGGATGCCGACTGCGTTCTTTTCCTTTACCGTGATTCCTACTACGCCAGCCAGAACCCCGATGGGGCAGAGGTGGATGCCGATACCGCGGAGTGCATCGTGGCAAAGAACCGCCACGGCGAGACCAGCACGGTGCCGCTGGGCTGGGATGGCGCACACACCCGCTTTATGGATGTGGACTTTAAACGCTGATGAACGACGAAACATCAAAATTGATCACAAAGGTAGAACGCTTTGCCCGGCAGGAGCAGCTGTTTGCGGCTGTGGAGCCGGGCCGGGCTCTGCACCTGTGCGCTGCCGTTTCGGGCGGGGCCGACAGCATGGCGCTGCTGCGGGTACTGTTGGAACTGCAGGAAGCTTTTGGGTATCCCCTTACGGCCTGCCATGTCAACCACGGCCTGCGGGGTGAGACTGCGGACCGGGACGAAGCTTTTGTCCGGGCCGAGTGTGCCCGGCTGGGGGTGCCGCTGACAGTCTTCCACCCGGCAGATGTGGGAATGGCTGTGCCGCCCCATGCCGGGGAGGACTGGGCCCGCAGACTCCGCTATGCCTGCTTTGCCCAACTGCTGGCAGGCGGGATAGACTGCATTGCAACGGCCCATACTGCTACTGACCAGGCCGAGACCCTGCTGTTCCGGCTGGCCCGGGGCACCGGACTGCACGGGGCAGGGGGCATCCGGCCCAGGCGGCCCGGCTACTGCCGCCCGCTGTTGGGCCTGACCCGGGCCGAGACCGAAGCGCTCTGCACCGTCTTCGGGCAGGCGTGGGTGATGGACGAGACGAACGAGTCCGATGCTTACGCCCGCAACCGCCTGCGCCATGGGGCCGTTCCGGCCCTGCGCAGCGTCAACGCCGCGGCAGAGGAAAATCTGGCCCGCTTCTGTGAAAAGGCGGCCCGCGCGGATGCCTACTTTGCCAGGCAGGCAGAACAGCTGCTTTCTGGCGCACGTCTGGATGCAGCCCAGACTGCCTGCAAGGCCCCGAAAGCCAAGGCGGCATGGCGGCTGGAGCCGCTGCAGGGCGCTGACCCGCTCATTCTGGAAGCGGCGCTCCACAGCCTTGTTGCCCCGGTGCGGGATGCCGAGGAAAAGTACATCCGCCTGCTGGCAGAGCTGGTGGAGCAGGGGAGCGGGGCGGTGCAATTGACCGATCCGGTCCGCTTCTGCGCAGGCAGCGGGATGCTCTGGCAGGAAGAGGGCCGGCCGGAAGCGGCTGCGGTCCCTGCGTTTTCGCTGCCGTTTGCCCCTGCCGATGGGGCGGAATTTGCTTTGCCCGGGGGCCAAACCCTGAAAACACGGCTTTTTGTAAGCGGTTTTCGAGAAAAAACACAGGGTGTTCATAAAAAAGACTTAAAAAATCGGGCGGATTATGCTAGAATAACCTTGTTATATTCTGCCCTTATGCTGCGCACCCGTCAACCGGGAGACCGGTTCCGGCCTGCGGGGCGGGGGTTGAGCAAGCCCCTGCGCAAATGGATGAATGAGGCAGGCATTCCTGCCGGAATACGAGAGGGCCTGCCGCTGCTGGCGGCGGGCAGCGAGATCCTGTGGGTCTGTGGGGAGGGCTTTGCCGAGGGGCTGGCCCCGGACGAGGAGAATGTACAGATCTTGCAGTTGGAATTGGAAAATGGAGGAACAACCCATGAGCATGAATGACGATATCAAGAACATCCTGGTCAGTGAGGAAGCACTGAAAGCCAAGGTTGCCGAACTGGGTGCACAGATCAGCAGGGATTACGAGGGCAGAAACCTTGTCCTCGTCTCCATCCTCAAGGGTTCGGTGGTCTTTATGGCCGACCTGATGCGGGCTGTGACCATCCCCTGCAGCATTGATTTTATGGTCGTGTCCAGCTACGGCGGCAGCAATACCACCACCAGCGGTCTGGTCAAGATCATCAAGGATCTGGACGGCGACCTTTCCGGCAAGGACGTGCTGATCGTGGAGGACATTCTGGATACCGGTGTCACCCTTTCCAAACTGGTGCCCATGCTCAAGATGCGCAACCCGAATTCCGTGAAGATCTGCACCATTCTGGACAAGCCCAGCCGCCGCAAGGCCGACATCCAGCCCGATTACGAGGGCTTCCAGGTGCCGGACGAGTTTGTGGTGGGCTATGGTCTGGACTACGATGAGAAATACCGCAACCTGCCCTATGTGGGTGTGCTGAAACCGGAAATCTACGCATAACAAAAACGAATTAGAACTGGAGTTGATCCCTTTTGCAACCGAAACGACCTCGCTTTAATCCCCTGATCCTGGCGCTGGCACTGGCCGGTGTCCTGATGATCTGGTCGGTGCTGGGCACCAGCGACAGCAGTACCGGCGGCTCCACCATGAGCTACTCAACTGTGGTGCACTACTTTGAGAACAATCAGGTCACAGCCTTTACGCTGGACCGCAACACCAGCATCATTACCCTGACGCTGAAGGAGGGCAAGCAGGAGCTGCCCGAAACCACAGGTGCCACCGCTGCCACACAGGCCTCCGGCGGTCTGCTGAGCAACATGTTCTCCTCCTCCACCTCTTCCGTGGGGGCGACCAGAAACGATGACGGCACGGTGACGGTGCGCTATAAGCTGCCCTACGCCTATGTGTTTATCGAGAACGTCCAGCAGTATATCGATTCCTACGACGCAGCCAACCCGACCGCGCCCATGGAGTACGATTACACCACCCTGAAGGAGTCCATCCCCTGGATGGAGATCCTGTTCTACCTGGGAATGCTGGGCTGCACCGGCTTCCTGCTCTTCTCCATGATGCGCGGCGGCGCTGGCGGCGGCGGTATTATGAACGTGGGCAAGGCCAAGGTGAAGGACGAGCACGAGAACAAAAAGACCGCGACCTTTGCCGACGTTGCCGGTGAGGACGAGGAAAAGGAAGAGCTGAAGGAGGTCGTGGAGTTCCTCAAGAGCCCCGACAAGTTCAACACGCTGGGTGCCCGCATCCCCCACGGCGTTCTGCTGGTGGGCCCTCCGGGTACCGGTAAGACCCTGCTGGCCCGTGCCTGTGCCGGTGAGGCGGGTGTGCCCTTCTACTCCATTTCCGGCTCCGACTTCGTGGAAATGTATGTCGGTGTCGGCGCGTCCCGTGTGCGTGACCTGTTTGATAAGGCCAAAAAGACCATGCCCTGCATCATCTTCATCGATGAAATCGATGCCGTGGGCCGTCAGCGCGGCGCAGGTCTGGGCGGCGGCCACGACGAGCGGGAGCAGACCCTGAACCAGCTGCTGGTCGAGATGGACGGCTTTGAGGCCAACGATGGTGTCATCGTGATGGCAGCCACCAACCGTGCCGACATTCTGGATAAGGCACTGCTCCGTCCGGGCCGCTTTGACCGTCAGGTCTATGTGGGCCTGCCCGATGTCAAGGGCCGCGAGGAGATCCTCAAGGTCCACACCAAGAATAAGCCTCTGGCTCCCGATGTCTCCCTCAGAGTCATCGCACAGCGCACCGCAGGTTTTGCGGGTGCTGACCTGGAGAACCTGGTCAATGAGGCCGCTCTGCTGGCTGCCCGCCGCAGCCGCAAGGCCATCACCATGGAGGACATCGAGGAAGCTTCCATGAAGGTCATGGCAGGCCCTGAGAAGAAGAGCCGCGTTGTGACTGCCGAGGAAAAGAAGCTGACCGCCTACCATGAGGCGGGCCACGCCGTGGCAGGCTTCTATTGCAAGCACCACCCCCGCGTGCACGAGATCACCATCATTCCCCGCGGCCAGGCTGGCGGCTACACCATGTATCTGCCCGAAAAGGATCGCAGCTATGTGACCAAGGGTGAGATGTTCGAGGACATCGTGTCCAGCCTGGGCGGCCGTGTGGCTGAGCAGCTGATCCTGGAGGATATCTCCACCGGTGCCTCCAACGACCTGCAGCAGGCAACCAACATTGCCCGCCAGATGATCACCAAGTACGGCTTCTCCGAGCGCCTGGGCCCTGTGGTCTACGGCACCTCGCAGGAGGAGACCTTCCTGGGCCGTGATTTCACCCAGGGCAAGGGCTACAGTGAGAGCACCGCTGCCGAGATCGACGGCGAGATGCGGGATATCATCGATGAGGCTTACGAGACCTGCCGCCGCACCCTGACGGAGCACATCGACCAGCTCCATGCGCTGGCACAGGCTCTGATGGAACGCGAAAAGCTCAACGAGAAGGAGTTCAACACCGTGATGGCCGGCGGCAAGCTGCCCCCGCGTGACGGTGACGAGCCTCCACAGGAACCCGCCGCACCGGCGGCCCCTGTGGAGACCGCAGAGCCTGCCGAGAGCGCAGAGCCCGCTGAACAGGCGGAGCAGGCCGTGCTGGGCGAGGAAATGCCAGACCCGGCGCAGGATGCCCCGCAGAAAAACGAATGATCGAAGGGAGCGAGTGTCGTGGAGGAAAATTTTAACCCGGTCGCACGCACCCGGGCCAACTATTATACCCCGGGCAGCCCGGTGCAGTTCGTCTGTGTGGAGCTGCTCAAGGGCGAACTCAGCGGCGAGAACGCAGTCTGCCTGACCTTCAAGAACATCTCCAAGGTCACCCTGACTGCACTGGAGATCCACTTCAAGTGCAAGGGTGTGGATGGCATCATCCTGTGTGAGGATGCCTTTGAATACCGCGAGATCGAGGTCAAGCCCGGTGAGAGCTTTGGCATGGACGATGCCGTGTTTGTGACCCAGAAGGCCATCACCAGCGTGGATGTGGTCCTGAAGAACGTATACAGCGGCAAAAAGGTCGTGCATCTGGATGCCATCAAGCGCGTCCGCCTGCCTGCCCCGCGCCGCCTGAGTCCGGAGCTGGAAAAGGCACTGGAAAGCCGGATGAACCGCAGCGGCCTCAAGTATATGCCGCAGGTGTTCGAGAACGGCTGGTACTGTGCCTGCGGTTCCTTCCACCCGAAGGAAGAGGACACGGTCTACTGCACCGAGTGCGGTTGTGACCGCATCCTGCTGCAGAACGCCCTGAACACCCTGCTGCAGCCCGGCCAGAAGGCCGCCCCTGCAGAGCAGGCCCCGGCGGCGGAGGCCACCCGCGTGGCGAGCGCCGCTCCGCAGGAAGAGCCGACCCGCATCGTGGCCAGCGCGCCGGTGCAGGCAGAGCCCACCCGGGTCGTCCAGACGGCCCGCCCGGCAGAGCCTGTCGGCGCTCCGACCAGCTTTGCACCGCCGGTGGAACACACCCCTGTTCCGGAAGCAGAGCCTACCCGCGTGCTGGATGCCGCCACCCGCGCGGCGTTCCCCGGCAGCGGTGCAGCGGCTGCGGATGACGAGGGCACCCGTGTGATGCCTGCTGCTGCCCGCCGTGCCGCCCCGGCCCGTCAGCCGGGACCCGAGGTGGAGCAGTACGATGAGGAGGACGATGCGGAAGAGAGCCGTGACGGCATTGCCGAGACCCTCGTCCGCTGGGTCCCGCCCATCACCGCCATCGTCTGCGCAGGCATTGCGCTGTGGGGCTTCGTCTATTATCAGTTTATGATGTAAATGAATGACGGAGGAGGCTGCGCTTCCTCCGTTTTTTGGTTGTACGAAGGAGAAACGTTATGCCCGACGAAGCACTGCAAACCGCTTTTGAGATCAAAACTACCTGCGATGAGATCAGCCGCAAGCTGCTGCGCTGGCACTGGGAGAACAAGCCCGGGGAGCACAGCCTGGGAGCCCTGCTGGATCACATCCGTACCCGCCAGCAGGAGAGCCCCGAATATTATGACCGTCTGCCCGATCTGGCGGGCCGAAACAGCTGGCAGCAGCTGGATACCACCCTGTGTATGCGGGTGCTGCTGGACCCTGAAAAGGATGCGGCCCGCCCGCTGGATCTGCTGGGCAACACGGAGCACCCCGCTGCTGCCCGCCGGGCCTGCAACGCGGTGCGCACTGCCCGCAATGAAGCGGCCCATGCCTCCGACCGCACGGCGGCTGCGCAGGCGGCAATCCTCTTCAACGAGGCAGTGGAAGCACTGGAAGAGGGCTATGCAGGCGCGCCCCTGCGCACCAGTGAGCTGGGCCAGTATTACCGGCTGGCTGAGGATTATCTGAGCCGCTGCGGGGCCAAAAAGCCCATTGCGTCGGCGGCCCCGGAAGAGAAAGCCCCTCGCGCGGCAAAGTCCGGCCAGAGCACTGCGGGCAGGAAAAAAGAGGGGACTTCCAGCAGTGCTTCCCGCCGCAGCAGCACAAAGCAGAACACGAGCGGCCGCAGCTCCGGCGGCAGATCCCAGAACCGGAAGCAGGGCGGCAGCCGGAACAGCCGTGCCCGGGCCAGACAGAAGCAGAAACAGGCCAACCGCACCGTTCTGCTGGTACTGCTGGCGATCCTGGCCGTGGGTCTGCTGATCCGCGGATTTACCATGAACTGGCAGTGAAAGAATGAGGAAACCATGAAGCAAAAATTGATTTTTCTGGATATTGACGGTACTTTGCTGCCTCCCGGTGAGATGACCGTTCCGGCCAGTGCCGTGGAGGCCATCCGGCAGGCCCGGGCCAACGGCCACAAGGTGTTTCTGTGCACCGGACGTAACCTGCGCATGACGAAACCGCTGCTTGCCTACGGTTTCGATGGCTTTGTCTGCTCTGCAGGCGGCTATGTGGGCTGTGATGGGAAAATTCTCGTGGATCTTCCCATGGAGTCCGCACAGGTCGAGGGCCTGCGGGAGGTGCTGGGGCGTGCCGGTGCCGAGTGCACACTGGAAGCCCGGGATGATACTTACGGCGGCATCAGGATGATCGAGCGGTTCGCCCATTTGTTCCCCCGCAAGCCGGGGCAGCTGAACAGCGAGGCCGAGCGCTGGCGCAAAACGATGGAGTATGGCTTGACCATCCGGCCCATTGAGGAATACCACGGGGAGCCGGTTTACAAGGTGGTGTTCATCGCCCCCAACGAAGCCTGCCTTGCTGAAGCGAAGCAGCTGTATGAGGATCAGTTCATCTTCTGCGAGTCCCGGCTGGGGGATAACCCGTCAGCCATCGTCAACGGGGAGCTCATCAACCGCAAGTTCAACAAGGGCACCGGCATCAAAGCCATTTGTGATGATCTGGGGTGTTCGCTGGCCGATACCATCGGCTTTGGCGACAGCGACAATGACCTGCAGATGACCGATGTGGTAGGCATCAGCGTCTGCATGGCCAATGGCTCTGACAACCTGAAAAAGCTCTGCGACCGCATCTGCCCGGCTGTGACGGAGGACGGCGTGGCAAGGGAACTCAAAACTCTGGGCCTGATCTGAGAACAGCCTTCCACAAAAGAAGAGATGATAACAAAAAATTCCCGCTCCATCGAGCGGGAATTTTTGTTAGAGAGGGTTATTTCTGATGGACTGCCTTGTGATATACCGCGTAGGCGATCACGGCAGAGAGGGCCTCTGTGATCCAGAAGGCGTGCCAGACACCGGTAGGGCCCATGCGGCCGCACAGCACCCACGCAATGGGCATGATGAAGATGATATAGCGGCAGAGGGAGATGACCAGCGAGGGCACGCCCTTGCCCAGACCCTCCAGCGCGCCGGAGGAGGTGGTAGACACTGCCGAGACGATGAATCCCAGGCAGATGATCCGCAGGGCGGTCTGGCCGATGGCGATGGTCTCGGGGTTAGAGGTGAACAGACCCATCAGCGGGCCTGCAATGGTCAGGCAGAGCAGGGTGCCAATGGCCATGATCCCGGCGCTCAGGCCCAGTGTCAGGTTGTAGAGCCTGGACACACGGCCATGCTCCCGGGCACCGTAGTTGTAGCCCACCAGCGGGCGCATCCCCTGCACGATGCCGTTGGCCGGCAGGTAGAGGAAGGTCTGGAGTTTGTAGTAGATGCCCAGCACCGTCACATAGCTCTGGGAGTAGACCGCCAGCAGGCCGTTCAGGAAGGTGACCAGCAGGCTGGGCAGGGCCAGATTCAGGATGGCCGGTACACCGATGGCATAGAGCTTGCCGTCAAGGGTGGCATCGAACCGCAGGCAGCGGCGGGAGAAGCGGACGGCGACTTCGGTGGTGCAGTAGACATAGAGGTAGACCACAAGGGAAACGGCCTGCCCGATGCCGGTGGCAAGGGCCGCACCGGCAATGCCCAGGGCGGGCACCGGCCCAAGGCCGAAGATGAGGACAGGGTCGAGGGCAATGTTGGTCACGCAGCCGGTGATCAGCGCCACCATGGCAACGTTCATCCGGCCCACGGACTGGAAGATCTTCTCAAAGGCGAGGTCTGCCATGTTGACCAGCGAGAACAGGAACACGATGGTGGAGTAGGTCACGCCCATGTCCACCAGAGTGGGATCGGTAGTGAAGCGGCGCAGGAAGCCGGGCATGATGGCAATGCAGAGGACCATGCCCAGCACACCGTGCAGCAGGGAAAACATCATGCCGTGGGTGGCGGCCCGGTTGGCGTTTTCGTGGTCGCCTGCGCCGAGGTAGAGCGCGATCTGGGCATTGATGCCGATGCCGAAGCCGATGGCCACTGCATTGACAAAGTTCTGGATGGGAAACACCAGCGAAAGCGCCGTCATGGCCTGCTCGCTGATCTGGGCCACAAAGAGGCTGTCCACGATGTTGTACAGGCTGTTCACCAGCATCGAGATGACGTTGGGCAGGGCCATGGAGAGCAGCAGCGGGAACACTGGTCTGGTTTTCATAAAAGTATCGTTCATTTTCATTGCTCCTGAGGGTCAGATTTGGATTTGAAGGCAAAGCAAAAGCCACACAATGGCTTTTGTACCATTGTGTGGCGAAAAGTTGCAGAATGCTGTAAAAATCCACACGATATTTTATTGGTTCAAAGATACCACATCACAGGGATACTTGTCAAGGACTTTTTAAAATAAAAGTATGACTTTTTACAGCGGGCCCTTGCCCTTGACAAGGGGCGCGGCGGCGGTAAAATAAGAACAGAACGCACAAAAGGAGGATCTGCCATGAAATGGATGATCGCGTCAGACCTGCACGGGTCGGCCTACTACTGCCGCAAAATGCTGGAGGCCTTTGAGCGGGAGGAAGCCGACCGGCTGTTCCTGCTGGGCGACCTGCTCTACCACGGCCCCCGCAACGACCTGCCCCGGGAGTACGCCCCCAAGGAGGTCATCCCCCTGCTGAACGGGAAAAAGGAGAAGCTGCTCTGCGTGCGGGGCAACTGTGATGCCGAGGTGGACCAGATGGTGCTGGAATTCCCCGTGCTGGCCGATTATGCGGTGCTTCCGGTGGGGCAGCGGCTCATTTATGTGACCCACGGGCATATCTATCATGTGAAAAATCTGCCGCCGCTGGCCCCGGGAGATGTGCTGCTGCATGGGCACACCCATGTTCCGGCCTGGACAGAGTTCGGGCAGGGAAATCTTTACCTGAACCCGGGTTCTGTGAGCATCCCCAAAGAGGACAGCCCCCACAGCTACATGACCCTGGAAGGAAACACGATGCAATGGAAAGAGCTGGAAAGCAGCGCTGTTTTCCATGAACTGACCCTTTGATAAAGTCCCCCGGCCGGTTTTGCGGGCAGCTTGAAATTTGCCCACCGGTATGGTATGATAAAACTGAAAACAGATCGGCAAAGTTCCGCAGAGCAGTGCTGTGCGGGGCAGAAGCCTTTTTGTTTCTGCAATGAGTTAGCTAAAACTAACAAAATGACGAAAACAGCGGGCTGGACTTGTGCAGTTTGACAGGGGGGCCCGCAGATACAGTATGGAGGGAACAACAATGGTAGAAACGATCCTGAGAGTCGATGGTATGATGTGCGGTATGTGCGAGAGCCACATCAATGATGTGGTGCGCAAGACCGCCCGGGTGAACAAGGTGACTTCTTCCCACACCAGGGGCGAGACGGTCATCGTCTCGGAGCAGCCGGTGGATGTGGAGGCGCTGAAGGCTGCCATTGCCGAAACAGGCTACACCGTGACCGGCGTGCAGACCCGGCCCTATGAGAAAAAGGGCTTCTTCTCGTTCCTGAAAAAGTAACAGCCCGGTGTTTCTGGCCGGGCTGATCATGCAAAACAGGAGGTATCTCGTTATGAGGATCTTGGTGTACGGCGCAGGCGTTCAGGGCTGTCAGCTGGCCCACAGTCTGGCACAGAACAAGAAAAATGTGGTCACCCTGCTGGCCCGGGGCGAGTGGAAGGCAGTCATTGACCAGAAGGGCCTGACCATCCGCCACATGCTCCAGCGGAAAACAACGGTGGATCGGATGCAGACAATAGACGTGCTGGCCCCCGAGGATGTGTATGACCTTGTGTTTGTCACGGTGCAGGCCGTGCAGCTGGCCGATGTGCTGCCCATCCTCAAGGCAAACCGGAGCCAGTACTTCATCTTTGTGGGCAATGATCCCTATGCGCAGGAGATGCTGCAGGCCATGCAGCGCCCGGTGGATAAGATCGCCTTTGGCTTCCAGAACAATGCGGGCCGCCGGGAGCATGACCGGCTGGTCAGTGTGCACATGGGGATGGGAATGACCGTCGGCGGCGCAACCGCTCCCCTGTCCGGCGCGTTCCGCCTGCGGCTGCAGGCTGCCTTTGAGGGGACTCATTACAAACTGACCTATTACAGCGATATGGATGAGTGGCTCAAGAGCCACATCGCCTTTATCCTGCCCTGCGCCTATGCCTGCTATGCGGTGGATGGGGAACTTTCCCGCACCACAGTGGAACAGCGCAGGATGATCGTGGATGCAGCCTGGGAGTGCTGTGAGATGCTGAAAGCGGCAGGTGTACCCGTGAACGATGCGGAGAACACCGACCGCTACCGCGAGGGCACCAAACAGCGGAAAAAGACCGAGCGGATGGTCTACTGGATGGCGCAGACGGTCGTTGGGAAGTGGTGCATTTCGGATCACGCCATGCGTGCGGTGAGCGAGATGCAGTATCTGGATGAAGCGTTTGCCGCCCTGCGCGCCACCACATTGGTGGAGATGACTGCCTGGGATGAACTGCGCAGATCCCTGCCCAGAAAGAAGTAAGAGCCGGAAAATGTCCGGAGCATGAGAAAAAGCCTGTCGGTTTTTGCGCTGACAGGCTTTTTTCTATTGGTTCCGTGCCCAGAAGGCGGCAAGCTGCTGCTCCAGCTCTGTGGTGCTGCGCAGGTATTGGAGCTGGTGCCAGTGGCGGGGGAACAGGCGGGTGTATTCGGCGCGGGCAAAGCGGTCATCCAGCAGAAGCACCACGCCCCTGTCTTCCTGCGTGCGGATGACCCGGCCCGCCGCCTGCAGCACCTTGTTCATGCCCGGGAAACGGTAAGCGTAGTCGAAACCGGTGCCGCACGCCTCGTCATAGTAGCGGCGCAGGATCTCCTGCCGGGGGTTCACCTGAGGCAGGCCCACCCCCACGATGGCGCACCCGATGAGCCGGTCGCCCACCAGATCCACGCCCTCGCCGAAGATGCCGCCCATGACCCCGAAGCCCAGCAGTGTTTTTGCGGGGCTTGGGCCGAACCGTTCCAGAAACGCCGCCCGGGCCGCGTCGTCCAGACCACTCTCCTGGGCCAGCGTCCCGATGTCCGGGTAACGGGCGGTGAAGTCTTCATATACCTGCCGCAGATAGGCATAGCTGGGGAAAAAGGCCAGATAGTTGCCCACCTTGGCCCGGGCCAGTGCGGCCAGCGCATCTGAGACGGCCTGAACACTGGCCTCCCGATCCCGGTAGCGGGTGGAGATGCCGGGCAGGCAGTAGAGCCCCAGATGTTCGGGTGGAAACGGGCTTTCCAGAGCCACGGCCCGGGCATCGGGACAGCCCAGCACGGAGCGGTAGTAGCCCGGCGGGGTGAGCGTTGCGCTGAACAGTGCCGCAGCCCGCCCGGCGGCAAGGCTGGCATCCACAAAGGGGGCGGGGTCAAGGCAGAGCAGCTCCCATTCCAGCTCGCTGCCCCGGGCTGTCAGCTGGGTGACAAAATGCGCGTCGTACCGTTCTGCCGCCCGGGTGATATCCTGCAACGCAAAGTAGAGCTCCAGCAGCTGGGCGTGGGCATCAGCCTCCGGGTTGGCCTCCAGCCAGTCCTGCAGGGGGGCCTGCAGGCTGAACAGCAGTCGGAGCAGCTCCTTCGGCAGCTCTTGCAAAAAGACTGTGCCATCCCGCGCCAGCAAAGGCTCCGGCAGCGAGAAGACGGCTTCTGCCGGTTCGGTGTCCAGAAGGCTGGTCTGTTGGGTGAAATCCTCTGCCGGCGATTCGGTGGGCGATGGACCCCGGCGGGGGGCCAGCTTCGTTACCGCCCGGCGCGCTTCCAGAAAGCCCCTGTCTGCCTTTGTCAACGCGGTTTTCAGTGCGCTTTTTCCTTTGCCGATGGCCCGTCTGGCATCGGTCAGGCTGCTCTTGCAGAACCGTGCCGAGTACATGGCTCTGGCCCGGTCCGGCAGGTTGTGGGCTTCGTCGATGAGAAAAATGTAGTCGCCCGCCGCATCGAAAAAGCGCCGCAGGTGCACGGTTGGGTCGAACAGATAGTTGTAGTCTCCGATGACCACATCACACCACTCGCTCAGGTCCAGCCCCAGCTCAAAAGGGCAGACCCTGTGCCGCCGGGCAGTCTCAGTCAGGGCGGCCCGGTCATAGGGGACGGCGCTGTCCAGCAGGTCGGCCAGCGCATCCTTCAGCCGCTCGTAGTAGCCGTTGGCGTAGGGGCAGGCTTCCGGCAGGCAGGCGGGACGGCCCTCAGCATCCTTGCACAGGCAGGCCTTCTCCTTGGCCGAAAGGGTCACGCTGCGCAGGGAAAGTGCCGGGTCTGCCGCCCGCAGACGGGCCAGTGCATCCTCAGCAGCGGCCTGTGTCGTGTTGCGGGCGGTCAGGTAGAAGATCTTTTCCCCCTTGCCCTCGCCCATGGCTTTCAGGGCAGGAAAGAGGGCGCTCATCGTTTTGCCGATGCCGGTGGGTGCCTGGCAGAACAGCCGGGTACCGCCCTTCTGCTCTGCCTTGCCCGCAGCACAGGCGCGATAGATCTCCCCGGCAAGGGCACGCTGCCCGGGACGGTAGGCTGGAAACGGAAATTGCAGGGCCCCAAGGCTTCGGTCCCGGGCTTCCACCCAGTCCAGCTGCCGTCGTGCCCAGGGAAGATACTGCCGCAGTAAGTCGTTGAGAAACGCATCCAGCTCAGCGGCGGAGAAGTGCCGGGTATAGCGGATGATCTCATCGGTGTCGATCTGGTAATAGGTCAGCCGGACATCCAGTGTTTCCAGCTCCCGCTGCTCGGCGCAGATGGCCCCGTAGGCCATGCCCTGCGCCCAGTGGCAGGGGTTCATGTCCTCCGTGATGGCATCGGTGGGCGCGGCGGTGGTCTTGATCTCGTCGATGACCACCGTGCCGTCCTCATCGGTAAAAATGCCGTCGGCACGGCCCTCGATGGTGAACCCGATTCCCTCCATCGTCCGCTCTGCCGTGAGGAACACCTCGGCGGCGTAGCCTTCACCCGCCGCCTTCTGGAGCCTGCGGTGGATGCGTGCGCCCTCGTTGGCCCGGTCAAAGCCGGTAAAGCGGCTGTCGATACTGCCGGTGCGGAGCAGGAACTCCACCAACTCCCGGACAGAGAGACGGATGGCAGGCATGGGGTTCACTTCCTTTCTCTTGAGATTCTGCGCTTCAGTCAGGTTGTACAGAGCAGGGCCTACCCGAGACCCAGAATCTTTTGACAATTTGCTGCAACAGCATTCACCTGGTCAAAATCCACGGCGGCCCGGTAATAAGTCTCCAGCTCATCATGGCAGTTCTTGGCCTGAGCCATCAGGGCGACAGCCTGGTCGATGAGCTCGGAGGCGGCACGGTCGTTGAAGCGCAGGCGGGCGCGGAAGCCGGACAGATTCTCCCGGTCCACAAAGCGGGTGCAGCGCACAGCCTGCACGCCGGGCAGCTGGATGGGATGCCAGAGGTTGTCGGTCAAAAAAGCCAGCCGCAGGGCCGGGATGAAGATGTGGTCGATCTGATCTTCAGGGTGCATGGCGCAGGGGCAGGTGATGATGTGGTAGCCCCGGGCCAGCGCTTCGGCCCGGATGAGTTCCAGCAGCAGGCGGGAGACTGCCCCGTAATCATCCCGGAATACCACATACCGGTCGGCCAGCGCTTCCACCGTGCCCCGGTAGAATACCATCCCCTTGGGGGTGATGGCTGAGAGCAGCCGCAGCTCCTCGCTGGCGGTGCCCTCGGTGCGGGGAAGCAGCCGGGTGCAGAGCCGCTTAACGTAGCGGCGCACCTTTTCAAAGTTGGCGCTGCAGGCCTCGGCCCGGCGGCTGTCCAGCATCAGGCTGCCCGCCGATGCGATATACCGGGCTGCCCGGCCCCGCAGGGCGGCATTCCGGGCAAACAGGGCCTTGACATCGTCCCGGTGGGGAGCCAGCTTTCCGGCATCGATGGTGTGGTACAGGCTCACCACCAGCTCGTCAGCCCCGGGCGCGTCCGGCTCCACCACATGGGGCGCGGTGGCATCGATGATGGCGCGTTTCTGGTCGAGGAAGATGACCCCGTCCAGACTGTCCGGGTCGCTGGCACAGTGGATCTTTTCGATGCGCTGGCCCTGCTGCTCGGCGGCCTGGGCCAGATGCTTCATCAGGGTGGATTTGCCGCATCCCGGCCCGCTTTTGATGAGAAGCATCTGCATCCCGGGCTCCCGGCGCAGCGGCTCAAAATAACCCTTGAAGCCCGCCGGTGTGGTGGCCCCCAGAAAGAAATCGGGGGAACGGCTTTGGATCGTTTTCATATCAGAACACCTCACTTTTGCTTTAGGGTATGCAAAAATGAAGGAAGATGATACTTGGAAACGGCCTTGCCCTCTCAGTCTCGCTCCGCTCGCCAGCTCCCCCAAAGTGGGAGCCCTTGGCAGTTTTTGTGAGCTTCATCTTTCTGCCAAGGCCTCTCCCTTCGGGAGAGGTGGCATTGCGACAGCAATGACGGAGAGGGTGAGCTTGTTAATATGTGTGCCCGCACACCTCGTGGATCTTCTCCCGCAGGGCCACAAAATCCGCAAAGGCGGCGGGCTTGTTCTGCGCCTGCCGGAGCAGGGCAGCGGGGTGGAAGGTGCCCATGAACCACACGCCGTTTTTTTGCACAAAGGTGCCGTGCTCCTTGGTCACGGAGAAATCGGTGCGGATCATCCGCTGGGAGGCGATGCGGCCCAGGCAGACCACGATCTTTGGCTGCAGCAGCTTGAACTGTTCCCGGAGCCAGGGCATACAGGCTTCGCTCTCGGTGGGCAGCGGGTCACGGTTCTGGGGCGGGCGGCATTTGACGATGTTGGCAATGTAGCAGTTTTTGCTCCGGTCCAGATCGATGGCAAACAGGTATTTGTCCAGCAGCTGGCCGCTGCGGCCCACAAAGGGCAGGCCCTGCTCGTCCTCGCTCTGGCCCGGGCCTTCGCCCACGAACAGCACCTCAGCAGTCTGGGCACCCTGCCCGAACACCACATGGGTGCGGTCAGTGCACAGCTCACATCTGCGGCAGGCAAGGCACTCGGCCTTTAATGTATCCCAATCCATAGCAGTTTGATCTCCTTGCAGCTGAATGATAATTTATTCACAAATAAAAAATGGTTTTCTCCTAAAATAATAGCACAGAAAGCCAATTTTGTCTTGAACTTTTTGCCGGGTGTGCTAGAATAAAAGAGAAAGGCATCCTTGTGTCCAACAGGCACCCGGATGTGAATTTTGGATAGTTAATTCGGAGGTAATCAACAATGGCTGATATGTTCGCACCGCTGGTAGCACAGCTGAAGGCAAACCCCAAGACGATCGTTTTTACCGAGGGCAATGACCCCCGCA
>OGKG01002809.1_pt1 | contig 17354 bp, 22 predicted proteins | sample 1572201 | NCBI WGS metagenome assembly OGKG01 (sample SAMEA2582146, study PRJEB24529) | metagenome | biome: Human gut stool | place: China | collected 2011 | reverse complement strand
GCTTGTCGGTCATCCTCACCACCTCTCTTGCCGTAAAATCAAAAAGCCGCCCGGATGGACGGCTTGGGAATATCAAAAAAGCCAGCACGTTTCCATGCTGGCGGTTGACGCACATCCTGCCGGGAAACTTCACAAACCGGCTTGCGGATTCTGTGACCTCCGTTGTGTGCAGAGTCTGCTCGGGCTGGTAAGGAGGTCAACCACCACTCTGCACACAGCCACGAGTGGGCATGTCGGCCCATGCGTCAGGCGTTTGCCGTGACGGGGCACGGCATTGTGGAGCCGCCCTTGGAATCGAACCAGCCGTGTCTACACACACGCGCCGCGCTCCAAATTGCGCTCAGGCGGCATAATAGAAGCAGCCCGCGCACCGTGCTGTCGAGCAGCGGGGACACGGTGCGGAGACTGCGTAGGGTATCGGAGAGCCTTTCGGCTTTGCCGATGGTACCATGTTACACCATGAAATACTGCAATCGCAATGCAATGACAGTGTAATGTTTTTCAAAGGGGCAGCTGTTCCATTGCTTTGCGCCGCAGAACATAGATCATGCTGAGAGAGTAATTCGTATCATGGGCGATCTGTTCCCATGTCTTGCCTTCGAGGTAGTAGTCTTTCAGAATGTGGTATTTCCAGAAATCCTCCAGCTGCTGCAAAGCTTCGTCGATCTCTTCATACAGGGCATCACACTCGGCCAGCTGAAAAGTTACCTGATGCTCCAGATCGTCCGTCCGCTCCACCGCGCGGGCAAGGCTCTGGCCGTCACCGTTGCCGCTGGGGGTAAGGCTGAAATTCTGTGTGGTATGTCTGGCAGCGGTCCGTGCTTCTTCTAACCGGTTACAAAGCTGTTCCAGCAGCTTCTGAGCATCCCGGTACCTCCAGAGCCATGCCTTTTTCTCTTCGTAGGTCATTGGGCATCATCCTCTCACATAAATCATCACGGCGGCAAATGTCCAAAGTAGCAGAAAAAGCAGCACGCCCAGAATGACCGGATGATTTTCCAGCAAAATCATTAAGCCATAGAGTGCGGCGACAACTGCGCCGATAACACAAAGAACCAAGAAGCTGATAAGAATTGCCATTCCAATTGTCATTACAGTTCCTCCACCCGGACGAACACGCCGCAGGGGTCCGACCAGAATTTCTCCACGATCTCGCTGCACACCTGAGCGTCGTCGGCCCAGAAGTGCAGGCGGGTCATTTCGTCCTTGAGGGCCTTTTCCAGATTATCGGTGTCCGGCTTTGTAGTGCGCCAGCTGCCGCTTTTGCGGCCCTCGGCAGGGAAGCACCACTTGACCAGCAGCCGCACCGGACGGCCTGCGGGAATGGGCTGCTGCGGCGCGTGGGGTGCCAGATGGGCGTGGAACTTGGCGCGGGTCTGCTTCAGCTCCGGGCTGTCGTGGAGCACCGCGTGCGGCTGCCCGCCCTTCATGTAGGCGTGCAGCTGCTTTGCGTTGTGGGTGGTGGTGGGCGGCTGCATGGGGATAAAGAATTGCATGTACATGGGGTTCACCTCGTTTTTTCTTTTTTTCAGGTTTTAGCGCCAACGTGATGGGGAGGGTTCCCCGAATGGATGGGGGCTGTGTACGCCCCATCCTTCGGGATACCCCATCACATACGGACGGATTATGCTATTATATATAGGCATTTTCCGTCCCGAATCCGTAGGAAAATGCGGCATTTTCCGAAATCCGTAAACGGAAGGCGGACGGAAGATGCTGGCATTTTACTGTTTTTGTACTCTGCGTGAATCAAAAATATTGCAAGATGTAATCAACCGGAACTTCCCGGTTCCTTGCGGCCTACATCGGAGCCATCGATCCAGTAGCCACCGTCAGCTTTCAACCGGCGGCGTACGGTGTCAGGTTTCAGGCTCATATACTCAGCCATGGAGTAGATTGTCACTTTGCCGTCCATCATGCAGGCTTCAAAGGCGGTGGACAGTTCCGATGATTTATCTTTTGCAAGCTTTTCACGGTTGCCCCAACGCTTTTCTGCACCACGGGAAGCCATGGACCGAAACTCTCCGTCCGGCTGCAGGTCCTCCAGCAGGCCGCTGTCCGGCTTGTGCACAGGGTAGTCGAACCAGAGGTTCACCGGGTCGAAGCGGGCGAACTCGCGCAGGGTGCCCTCGATGCGCCATGCGGTCATGCCGTCGGCCTTTTTCTCAGCAGCCGCGACCTCGGCATCGATGGCCCGCAGATCTGCAAGGCCCAGTTTTTCCTTTGCGATGGTCAGCATCCGGTGGCGGCTGAGGGTATCATCCAAGCCGTAGGCATCCGCATGACCGCGTTTGTCCAACATGGCCTTGATCACGCGGCAGGCGGCTTTGTTGTGCAGCTGTTCCCGGATGGCATCGGTGGGCACCAGCTCGGTCATGTCCAGCATGGCATCCGGGTCGCGGGCGAACACGCCGGAGCCGGATGCACGGTCCATGCTGCGCTTGCCGCCTTGGGCACCTTTGCTGTGGTGATGGGCGTAAATTACAGCACAATCCAGTTCATGGCATACCTTATCGAACTGGCCGCAGAACTTCGCCATTTGCTCTGCAGAGTTTTCATCACCGGTCAGCACCTTATAGATAGGGTCGAAGATGATTGCCGTGAAGCCCTGCTTCTTTGCCCGGCGAATTAACTTTGGAGCTAATTTGTCAAGCTGCACCGGAATGCCGCGCAAGTCCCAGATGGCGATCTGGTTAAAATGTGCTGGAGGGAGGCCAAGTGCATTGTAAACATCCTGAAACCGGTGCATACAGGAATCCGGGTCGAGTTCCAGATTTAGATACAGAACTTTTCCCTGTGCACAGTTAAAATGCCCCAGCCATGTGGTGCCCTCAGCAATGGCGATGCACAGCTCGATCAAAGCAAAACTTTTGCCGGCTTTTGAAGGGCCTGCAATCATCATCTTGTGGCCTTTTCGCAGCACATTTTCAATGAGCGGTTCGCGCAGCGGGCGGATGTTGGAAAAATCGTTGCTGGTGTGCCAGTCGGGAAGATCATCCGTTTCCGATTCCAGCCAGTCCCGCCACTCATCCCAGCAGGATTTCCCGATGTTCGTTTCCAGCAGCACCTGCTGTTTGTCACCGCGCGGGATGCCTGGCATCCGGGAAAGGCGGGAAGGGTTGCGGTTCTGCTGGTCGATGGTCAGGCCGTTTTTCTGGCAGGCGGCGTAGAGGTAATCCACCCGCCTGCGGTACTCGGCATAGTCCGGGGCATCCACCTTGACGATGGCGTGGACGCTCTTGCCGCCAGAGTAGACCAGCGCGGCACAGGGCAGTTCCAGCTGCTTGATGATGGCCTGCTGCTTGCCCAGCTCCATGTTGTCACACTCCACGAGGGCGTAGCGGTAGGCAGTAATATTGGCATCCTTGCGTCCGGTGCCGTCCACAGGGTTGAAGCAGATCCATGCACCTACTTCAGGATCACAGTCGCCTACCACCTTGCCGAGGTCGCCGCCGCAGGCATCCAGCTCGGTGATAAGCTGCCCTGCGGTGCGGGTCCAGCTGCCTTTTGCAGGGCGGCGGCGGTCGGCGGCCATAAAGCTTTCGGTCACATAGGCCACATATTCATCCGGCTCAAACAGGGCTTGCAGGTAGCGCTTGAGCTGGTCGGCGGGGTGCCACTCTGCGGGCAAAGTCAGCTCGTGGGCTTCCACCCAGCGCGGGTCTACCACGCGGCCTTCGGTTTGTGTGCTGGTGCCGGCAGAAATATCATCGTTCCAGTCCAGAGCGTGGCCTGCGGGGCCGCTCCATCCGTGGGAGTAGGCCAGTTGGAAAATGCTGCTTGCGGTGACGGGGCTGGCCCCGCCGCCGTGAAAGCTTTCCCATTTCCTGACGCACTCGCCCTTATGATAGCGGCCCGCATCGCGTGTGCTCCACTGTTCCCAGATGGTAACGGGCAGACCAGCATCCTTCAGTGCCATGCCCACCATGAGCCATTCGTCATAGGTCAGGGCGGACGGGGATACGAAGTCCAATGCTTCCTTGAGTTCATTTTCATGTTCCATTCGCGTTACCATCCGAAGTCAATGTCTGATGTGGGCGGCTCCTGTGCAGGAGTGTAAGTCTTTGGGTTCACGCCCTTGGGCACGCCGCGCCAGCCGCTTGCCGCAATGCGGTCGATCATGTGTTTGGCTGCATCGAAGCTCCATGTGCCCACGCTCTGGAAACCGTAACGTTCCAGCACGCGGATCTGCTTGGGTGTGGTCAAGCCTTCAGCGCGGCGCTTGTTCAACCGGTCCAGCAGCAGGGAAGCCTTGCCTGCGGATTCCACCGCGTCCGGCAGGATGCCAAGCTTTTCCAGCGCGGCGGCCTGCTGTTCGGTGGGCGGGCCTGCTTCCCAGCCAAAGGCCGGCACATATCCGGCAAGGTCTTCAGCCTGAATGCTCATTTCGTACTGCAGCGGGTCCACGAGACGGGCTTTTTTGCGGCGCTGTTCTTCCAGCTGTTTTGCAAGTGCTTCTTCCCGCTGGGTCACTACGTCCTCGCTGGCCTGCACGGCTGCTTCCTCGATGTCCTCCGGGCAGCCGGTCTGGGCAAGGTTCTCGGTCATCTGCCGGGCCACGGCGCGGTCCTCACAGACCAGATCCGCCGGGCGGCAGAGCTCGTGCTTGTCGGTCATCCACAAAAAATCCAGCAAAAGCAGATCGCTCTTGCCCGGGGAGAGCCGGGTGCCGCGCCCTACCATCTGACTGTACAGGCTGCGCACCTTGGTGGGCCGCAGTACCACAACGCAGTCCACGCTGGGGCAGTCCCAGCCCTCGGTGAGCAGCATGGAGTTACACAGCACGTTGTATTTGCCTGCATCGAAATCGGCCAGCACTTCCTTGCGGTCGGTGCTCTGGCCGTTGACCTCGGCGGCACGGAATCCATGGGAGTTCAGCAGGTCGCGGAATTTCTGGCTGGTCTTGATGAGGGGCAGGAACACCACCGTTTTGCGGCCTTTGCAGCGCTGGGCCATCTCGGCGGCGATCTGTTCCAGATAGGGGTCCAGCGCCGTGCCGAGGTCTCCCACGGCGTAGTCCCCGCCGCTCATGGTGACAGAAGAAATGTCCAGCTTCAGGGGGATGGTCTGGGCCATGATCCTGCACAGATAACACTCCTTGATGGCATCGGTCAGCTTATACTCAAAGGCAAGGCTGTCGAACACCTCGCCCAGATTGCGCATGTCGCCGCGGTCCGGTGTGGCGGTCACGCCCAGCACCTTTGCATCCCCGAAATAGTCCAGGATGCGGCGGTAACCGTCGGTGATGGCGTGGTGCGCCTCGTCGATGATGATGGTGCCGAAGTAATCCCGGGGAAAGCGTTCCAGCCGGGCAGTGCGCTGCAGGGTCTGCACGCTGCCCACCACCACCCGGAACCAGCTGTTCAGGCAGGTGGACTCTGCCTTTTCCACGGCGCTGACAAGGCCGGTGGAGCGCTGCAGTTTGTCGGCTGCCTGTTCCAGCAGCTCGCCCCGGTGGGCCAGGATGAGCACCCGGTCCCCGGCACGCACCTGATCGGCGGCCACCGATGCGAACACGATGGTCTTGCCGGTGCCTGTGGGCAGCACCAGCAGGGTGCGGGTATGGCCGGCGTCCCACTCGGCGTGGATGCGGTCACGGGCCTGCTGCTGGTAGGGTCTCAGTTCCTGCCCCATCAGAATGCCCCCTGCGTCCAGCCCTGCGAGGGTGCCGCCTTGGGTGCCGGGGGCGGCAGGAAGCGCTGCACCTCGTTGCTCTGGCCGGTCTCACCGGCGTGAGGGCCGCTCTGTTTGGTGTACTCCCGGACGCCCAGCTTGCAGATGCCCTTGGCACCTACCACCTCGTTCCAGCGGGGGCGGAAGGTCTCGCCGCGCTTGCACTGGCCAATGCTCTCAAAGAACGCGCCCAGCAGGCCCTGGGTCTTGGTGTGCAGGTACAGGCGGTGGGTGACGGTGGCGTCGCCCTTGGCCCCGCCGAACACCTTGATGGTCAGCTTTGCCATGGAGCAGGGCGGCAGCTTGGCACCGCCCTCATAGCGGGCACGCTCCATCTGGGTCACTTCAAAGGGGTACTCGCCCTCCGGCAGCAGGACGAACTCCTGCTGTTCGTTGGTAAATTCGTCATCCCAGCCGAATGCACGGCCTTCGTTGTTCATGTCGTTCATAAGTAAGTTCTCCTTTCAATTGTCAAAACGGCAGGTCACGGCCGTCCAGCACCATCTGCAGCACCTGGGGCCATGCGGCCACCAGGCAGCCCTCCACAAAATCCATGGGGTAGTCCTTGATGGGCATATCCTCCGGGAAGTAGCCCCGCTCGCCCACTACATGCTGCAGCTCTTCCGGAGTCACGTTGTTGGCGCTCATGAGCGGAGCCAGTTTTTCCGGCACGCCCAGGGCGACCAGATCCGGCGTGAGCAGGGCGGGCGGCACTTCCTCGTGAGGCGGCTGGGGCTGCGGGGCCGGGCTGGGCAGGATGTCGGCCTCTGGCTGGCTCGCCCTCTCAGTCACGGCCTGCGCCGTGCCAGCTCTCCCAGAGGGAGAGCCAGGAGCCGCCCTGTTCTCGGCGTTGCAACCGGGGATGCAGGCAGCAATGCTGGCGTACTCAAAGGGCACCTCTTCCGGCAGGTCAAAGCGGTTCTTGGCGTCCCAGCAGGCGTGGTGGGTGGTGTACAGCACCCGCTTGCCGCCGCTGGCCTTGTTCTTGGCGTTGGGGCCGCTGCCAGCCTTTTCCACCACGGTCTTGTAGTTGGCGAACAGCAGCATGTCGCACCATTCCCGCAGCAGCGGGGCCACCTGCTTGGAGGTTTTCATGCTCCAGCGGTCATAGTTGCCCACGGCGTCCGGCTGCTCGAATTTGGTGATGGCCGCGTGGGCCAGCACCACCACGTTGTGCCCGGCGTTGAGCACCTCTTCCAGCGCGTCCAGCAGCTTTGCGAACTCTTCCTTAGCGTAGGTGTAGCCCTTGCCGTAGCCGAAATCTTCAATGCCGTTCACCTTGGCGCGGGCGCACACGGCCTGGATGCACAGACGCTCCGCCCAGTCGGCTGTGTCGAGCACCAGCGTGCTGCAGGGCACGTTGCCTTTGCGCACCTCGGCCACCTCGTCCAGCAGCATGGCCCAGCTGGTGGGCTGGGGCAGGCGGGCCACGTTCAGGCGCTTGGTGCCGCCCTCGGTGTCGATGAACACCGGATCCGGAAAATGGGAGGCAAAGGTGGATTTGCCAATGCCCTCCGGCCCGTAGAGCACGGTTTTGACCGGCGCGGTCTGCACGCCGGTGGTCACGGAATACTTGCTCATTTAAAACGCTCCTTTCGTCCAGCCTTTGCGAATTGGGGCGGGCTGGGGCTTCTCTTCGGGCGGCACGGCGTCCTTGACCATGCCGTCCTCAATGATGATCTGGCACTCACTGCCGGTGGAAACGCGGGTAGCAATGGCCTGCAGGCCCTCGGCTTCCAGCCAAGCGGAAAACTCCTGCAGGGTGGTCATGTCCATCTGCTCCAGCTTGTCCAGCAGAACAAAGCCGCAGTCCGGGTTCAGCCGCCGCACGATGGCCGTGGCCACCCGCAGCTGGTCGCTGCCGGACATGTCCCGCCAGCGCTTGCCGTTGTAAGTAAGGACGCCGTCCTCCACGCTGAGGCCCGGCAGGGGCAGGTCGGCCCCGTTCAGCAGGGCCATGCGGTCGGCACGCTTCTGCTGGATGGATTCGGTCAAGCGGTCGTACTCGCTGGCGTACTGGGCGGCTTCGTCCTCAGCCCGGGATTTTTCCAGGTTGGCCCGCACCTTGCGGTTGGTCTCCTCAATGTCCCGGATGGAGGCTTCCAGCTCGGCGGTGGATTCGTCTTGCAGCTGGGAGACGGTCTTTCTTGCAGTTTCCCGCTGATTGAACAACTTGGTGTGCTTGGCGTCCAGTTCATCTGCCAGCTGCTGCAGTGTGGCGATGCGTTCCCGGGTGCGCTTCAGCTCGTCCACACACTGCTGCACCTGCTGTTCGAGCTCTGCATACTGGGCCCGCAGGCGCTGGTTCTCGCCATTCCGGGCCAGAATGTCCTGCTGCTGGCGGATGAGCTCGGAGGCGCTCACCGGCTCGTCCGGGGCTTCCGGGTAGGAGATCATTTCCTCGGCAAAGTGCTTTTTCTGGGCAGCCAGCTGGCCGGTGAAGGTGCGCTTGTCGTACAGACCCTTGATCTCCAGATCTTTGACCTGCAGCTCCGACCCCACGCCGATGATGCGCAGCAGGATGTCGGCCTTTTCCTTGTCCGACGCTTCCATGAAGCGGGGCAGATCGAGGGCTAGCGGCTCCACAAAGGCGTTGAGCAGCTGCTGGCCGCTGCGGCGGCCCGTGGGGTCGGTGACGGTCAGGCTGGCATTTTTGCCCTTGCGCTCCACCACCACGCCGTTGGACAGGGTGACCTTGAGGTGCGCCGGGGCGACCGCGCCGTCCCGCTGGGCTGCATCCGGGCGGAAGCGCTCCCCGCCCAGCGCCCACGCCAGCGCGTCCAGCACACTGGTCTTGCCCTGATTGTTGTTGCCGCCCACGAGGGTCAGCCCGGTGGGCGACGGGGTGAGCGCAACGGCCTTGATGCGCTTGACGTTCTCGGCTTCCAGCGCCGTGATCTTTACAGACATTGTGATACCTCCCCTTGAATTTGTCCCAGTGTACGGATGAGCTGATTGGCGACGGCTTCCCGCTGCTCCTGCGGCAGCTTGCGGAGGGACGGAATCACCATTTTGCCGATGTTCTGGAGAGAACGGTCGGCCAAAAGTACGTTGTCATAGGAGCTGTGGGCATCCTGTTCGCTGCCGGAAGCGGTCTGTTCCAGCTGTGCCCGCAGGTCGGCGGTCATATCTGCCGCCATCTGGTACGCTTTTTCTCCGGCCCGGCGGTCCACCTCTTCCTCGTCCACCACGGCGGTGATGGGCTGACTTTTCAGCGCGTCGTTCTCGGCCTTGAGCTTATCACCCCGGAGCTTGGCGGCCTCGGCCACCTGCCGGGCCCCGGCCAGCTGGTTTTCCGCGTCCTTAGCGCGGGCTTCGGCCCTGTCGCGTTCCGCTTCGGCCTTCTGGCGCTGGAGGTTGGCGGCAATGCGGCTTTCGTCCGCATCGTGGTAACTCTGCTGGAGCTTGGCGTTCTGCTCGGTCAGACCCTGCACGTCCGCAAGGGCGGCATCCCTCTGGGCTTCGACATCTTGGATGTGGCTTTCCGCCCAGGCAGCCCGATTCTGGGCACCCAGCAGCTTGTCCCGTTCAGCCTCGGCAGCATTGGCACGGTCCTTTTCGGCCTTGATCTGGGCAAGGGCTTCCTGATACTGCTTGTGTGTTGTGATATCGCCGCTCTTGACCTGTGCCACCAGCTCTGCCGGGGCGCTGGGCTTTGCCACGGCATACAGCAGAGATGGAGACAACTCTTTCAGTACCTTCTGCTGGCGCGGGTTGCTGTGGTCCATCAGGGCAGCCACCTGTAACAGCCGGTAAGCGGTATCTTTGGTGATGCCGATGGACACGCACCACGCCCGGAAGGTATCATCACAGTGCTGGTTGTTATGAGCTCGTCGCAAATTGCGACAAGCTCCATCGCTACTGTTGTCGCACGATGCGACAACTCCGCACAGCGCTTCATGCGCAATGGCGATGGCATCGCCCATGTGAATCAGGCCGCGCTCGGCCAGTTTCTTGCCGTGCTGGTACTCCTTTTCTGCAAAGTGCAGGTCCTCCACGGTCTGGTCGGTCAGCCCGGAATAGTCGAACGCCGGGCGCATCTCATCCGGCACGGTGGTCAGGGGCTTGTCCTGTGTCGTCTGGGTTCCGGGCACTTCCGGTTTGTCAACATCCGCAGAGTGAGCGGGGGTTAAATGCTTTTCGCCTTCGGTCTGGTAGCTGTTGCACTCCTGCACGGGATGGCCGCAGCTGTGGCAGTTTCCGAAGCATTCTTCTTTGCACCCGCCACAGGTGCAGGTAGAGCAGATGCAGGGAGCAGGAACACCCGAGGAAGAATCCTCTTCCACTGGGTCGATGGGGGCATTTTTGCAGGGCTTGGCCTCCCTGAGGGCCGTCAGCATCGACTGCGGAAGCTCGTAGTCGTCCATGGGGATGAACTCATCGCCGGTCAGAAACGCTTCCGGGGTCAGATGCTTTTCAGCTGCCTTGGCCTTGTCGAACTTCTGGGCCAGCAGATGGCTTTCCTTCCAGACCCGTGCGGATCCGTCCCAGCGCCAGAAGCGCCCACGGGTATAGGCGTAGTAAACATCGTTGCTGTTCTGGCTGATGATCATACCCGCACCTCCGTGTCCTTCAGGCGGTCCAGCATCTCGGCCTGCAGGCCCTTGCCCATGGGCACAAGGCTGTTGTTCTTCCAGCCGTAGCAGAGGATGGTGCCGTAGATGTTATGGCCGCGATAGATGCGGTTCAGCCCTTTGCCGAGAACGCCGAACAGCAGCACCGCCGGGGTGCGGGGCAGCACCTCCTGCGTGCAGTCGCAGCCCAGCATGGCTTCGATGCCCTGCAGTGTGTCCGGCAGGGCGGTGACCACCGGGGCCTTGCCCGGCTCGATCAGGATCCCTTTCATTGTAAAACCTCCGATTTTGTGATATTATCGGGGTGATGTGATTGGCGAATCCATCATCCCTTGCAGCTCGTCGGTGTTGGCGCACCGGCGGGCTTTTTGTTTTTGGTCAGCATATACTTGCCGTAGCTCAGCCCGGCCTGTTCTGCGGCCCGGACATCTGCCAGCAGCGCGTCATGGCGGCCTTCTGCGGTCGCCTTCCACAGCGCCCGGTGCCTCTGCTCGGTCCTGGTGCTAGACGCCCGCCACTTGCGGTTGCTGGCGTTGTGGCGGTTCCGGGAGCACTCCGGGCAGTATTTGCGCCGGTTGCCAACGTTGTACAATAGCTTGCCGCAGCTGGCACAAGGGCGGGTGTGCTGCATCCGGTTCATGCGCCCATCTCCTTGTCATGCGGGTAGTCATCATTGCGTGCGTGGTTGCGGGTGATCTTGCCATAGCGGCGGCGTTTTGCTTCCCGCTCCTCGTGGTCCTGTGCCAGGAAGCCCAGCTTCATGAACAGCGCTGCAAGCAGTACCAAAATCACCGCTGTGGTGAAGGTGTTGCCATTGATCGCGCCGCCCGTCTGTGCGGTGCCCTCGGCACCCATGCCCAGCACCAGACCCACACTGCCGCAGGCCACGGCCAGCCAGTGCCATACGCGTGACTTAATCTTCATCGTCGTCCTCCTCTTTCAGCTCGCGGATCGTGTTGTAGAGCAGTCCAGACACCCAGCCCAGCTGCCGCTCAAAATCGTCCGGGAAATAGCTCTTCAGAATCTGCGCGATTGCGCACACCAGAAGATGCAGCACGTCGCTGGGACCACCTTTGATCTTGATGGTCGATTCCTCACTGTTGATGTAAAGTTTTGCCTTCATGTTTATGCTCCTTTCTCAACCTTCGGGAAGAAATACTCTCCGATCTGCTCCTGCGGGATGTGAAGCGCGCGGCAGATGCCGTCAATCTCTTCCCAGTTCCATGTGCCGCAGCTCTCCGGCGCGGCAAAGCGCTTGCGCAGCGTGCGGGGCACGATGCCTGCCTTTGCGGCCAGCTCATCCGTGGTGATGTCCTGATCTTCGGCCAGCCGCCGGATTTTCAGAAACTGTTTCTTTGCCATGGGTCAGTCCTCCTTTCATGCCACGGGGCGGTTGTCCAGCTTCTTCAGGCTGGCCACCAGATTGATGGATGCCGCAGCGGTCTCCATCTGCTCGAATGCGTCCTCGTCCATGTCCTTGCACATGGTGTGGATGCGGATCACGCGATCCACGTCCTGCTGCGTCAGACCGTACACGGCGGGGTTCAGGGAATTGTTCTTGCGTGCCATACTAAGCACTCCTTTCTGTGGGTGGCTCCCACGACCATCCCGGCGGCATCACCGGAATGGTTTCGGCCCGTGCCGCCGGGCCATCATCGGGTGGGTTGTGGCGTGCTCCCTTCTGCGGTATACTGAGACGGAAGGGAGGTGTAAAAATGGAACGAAAAGAACAGTGTGAGCGGATTGTACTGACAAAAAAGGAAAAAGAGTTGCTAAAACAGATTCAAAAAAATCCAGATATGAAGTGTAATCAAGAAGATGTGTGGCAGCTTTATCTTTATGGGCTGGTAAAACCAATGAAAACTGAAAATGGCCTTAATATGCATCACTTTCATATTGCAGATTTTTATGATACCTATAAAGATTACCAACGTGAAAAAAGAAAGGATCAGTTTTTCGAGTCACTCTGGCTTCCTATCGCTGTCAGTGTTGTTACCAACCTAGCAATAAACGGATTGCAATGGTTGTGGCCGCTGCTAGTGCAATGGTGTGCCAGTTCTCATCAATAAAGCGTTTCAGTGCCCGGCGTTTCGGTTCCAGCGGTTCGCCGGGCTTTTTGTTGTTGTTCATCCTCTTCACATCCTTTCGTTGACTTGGTTTGCTAAGTCTGTCTTAGCTTGGCTATACTATAGCATAGCTCCGCTACGATGTCAAGTGCAAAATTGTTAGCTGAGCTAAATTTTATCCTTGACACAGTAGCACCCGCGTGGTACAATCCGAAATAGAAGGAGGTGATACAAATGAACGAGCGTATAAAGAAAATCATTGAGGAACTCGGCCTGAAAAAGGTTGATTTCGCAAACCGCTTGCACATCTCACAGCCTTTTGCATCAGAACTTTGTTCCGGTGCAAAAGCCCCCAGTGACCGCACGATCAGCGACATCTGCCGGGAGTTTGGCGTCCGGGAAGCATGGCTGCGCGAAGGCGAGGGTGAAATGTTTGTACAGGACACCCAGTCCGAGCAGGTGGCGGCCTTTCTGGCTGACCTGACCAAGGATGACAGCGACACCTTTAAAAAGCGTTTTATCGAAATGCTGGCAGGCCTGAGCCCGGCGGACTGGGAGCTGCTGGAACGCATGGCCGAAAAACTGACGCAAAAAAAAGAGGAAAGCCCGTAAAGGCTTCCCTCGCATGGTGGCTGGCGGCTCATCCGATCAGGTGGCTTGCGTACACCCACACAAGCCGCAGCTGGCGGAAATCGGCTTTTTCCAGCAATTTCAGAATGGCATTGATGTAATCTTGTCGTGTCATGTGGCAATCCTCCGATTCGGTTTTATGTCCAAGAACATTATACAACCATTCGGCGTTAATTGCAACAACTTTTGACAACTGAAAACAAACGAAAAAATCGCAGAAAACTGGGATTTTTTCAACAGAAAAAAGGAGAGAATCATGAAAAAGTCAGTAAAAAGGCTTTTAGGCGTTGTTTTTACACTGGCGCTGATGACGATTCTCGCATGCGGTGCCTTTGCGGCAAAGCCTGCGGTCGAGCTCACCGACGTCTATTTTACGGTCGATGCTTTTGACGGCGTCAGCCCCACGGTCTGCTTCCGGAATAATTCAAACAAAACCATTAAATACGTTACGTTCACGCTGGTTCCGCTTAATGCGGTCGGTGATAGAACTTCCTGCACGATCAGCGGCCGCTCGACGGTGACGGCACAGGTAGTAGGGCCGATTGCTCCGACAAGATTCGACCGAACGGTCGCAAACACTGTGACTTCTCCCGCGTCCATGGGGGATTTTGGGCCGTTCCAGGCACAGCAGCAGCTTGCAACGAATTATTACTTTGGCGCAGAAGAGCGCAACGGGCATAGAATCTTTTTGGACAAGGACGGTAATGCCTATTATGCTGATTCTTACACTCCGTCCTCTGTTCTGTCCGTGATCGACCATTCCAAGACGCAGGGTCAGTTGGATTCCACTACTTATCTGACAGATGACGAACTTCAGAATGCAATTTACAATGCAGCAGTGGAATGGGATTGCCTTTGGTACAACAGCACGATCGACGAGATTGCCGTGACTAAGGCGGATATTATCTATATGGACGGAAGCAAAGAGACCGTCAATCAAAAAGCCCTGTATTCGGGTCACTTCAGAAGCGACCCGACGAATCAGCCTTACTATGTGCTGACCAGCAAATACGCCCCTGTTTACGATTATCAGTATTACAAAGAGCACAACGCCGATCTGGCTGCCCTGTTTGGAGATAACCAGTGGAAGTATCTGGAGCATTTCGTAAACAGCGGCATGAAGGAGGGCCGTCAGGGCAGCAGTACGTTTAGCCTTGCCGCCTACAAAGCAAACAATCCTGATCTGGTTGCCGCTTTTGGCGAAGATAACCAGAAATACTACGAGCATTATATCTCTTCCGGCAAGAGCGAAGGCCGGAAGGCATCCTGATTTTTGAATAAAAAACGCCCCACCGGCGGCAACCGGCAGGGCGCGAAAGAATGGCTTGCTCACGAGGAACAATACCAAACCAACCAATTGTTATTGTACCACCTCCGGGCAGGCTTGTCAAAGTGTACCCATGGAGGTGTATTTTTATGGGATTGCGAACCAACACGGCTGTCTGGCTGCCGAACCAGAACCGCTGGCAGATCAAGGTGCAGAAGGACGGCGTGCGCCGCACCTTTACCAGCACAAAAGCCGGCCGCACCGGTCAGCGGGAAGCGAACCGCAAGGCGGACGCCTGGCTGGATGAGGGCATCAGCAGCACCACAAAGCGCTGCGCGGACGTGTGGACCGAGTACATGATTTCGGTCAAAGCCACGGGTGGCACCAGCAACATCGAGCAGGTGGAGAAGTTCGGGCGCAACTACATCCTGCCGGTGATCGGTGCGCGGCGCATCGGCGACCTGACCACCGGCATGCTGCAGGACGTGCTGAACCGCTCCTATAAGGAAGGCTGTCTGAATCCGGACAGCAAGCGCAAGAGCCGGGGCAACCTGTCCCGCAAAACGCTGCAGGGCATCCGTGGCGTGGAGATGGCCTTTGTCAAGTGGGCGCGCCAGCATAAATACACCTCCCTGCGCCCGGAGGACGAGGATCTGACCGTGCCGAAGGGTGCCCGCCTGAAGGGCCGGAAAATCCTGCAGCCGGACAGTCTGCGGGTGCTCTTATCCACAGACACCCGTGTGGTGCGTGGAAAAGTGGAGCAGGACGAGAACGTGCACGCCTACCGCATCGCGGTCATGACCGGCTTGCGCCCTGGTGAGCTGCTGGGCCTGCGTGTGGGCGATCTGGATGGTGACCGGGTGCACATCGGGCGGGCCATCAACCGCCAGAACGAAGAGACCAGCGGCAAGAACGAGAACGCCATCCGAACGGTGGTGCTGCACCCTCTGGCTGTGGCCGAAATCCGCGCCCAGCTGCAGCAGCGCACGCAGGAAGAGGAGCGCCCCTTGCGGGACGATGACCCGCTTTTTCTGCTGTCCAACCAGCAGAGCCTGTACAATTACTGGAAGGTCTACCAGCGCTGCAACGGCATCGACCCGCCGGTCAGCCTGTACGAGCTGCGGCACACCTTTGTGAGCATGATCGAGGACGCCGTGCCGCCCGCACAGCTGCGCCGCATCGTGGGCCACAGCAAGAGCATGGACACCTACGGCTGGTACTCCCACGCCGTCACCGGCCGCGATGACGCCACCGCACAGGCTGTCTCCGGTGTGCTGTCCGAGTACGCGCCGGGTCCCGAAAAATAACCCACTTTGCAACCCACTTTTAATGTTCGAGCCATTCCGGCGGTGCATCGCGCATTCCGTGCCGTGCCCGAAAAGTGGCTTGAATGCTGCATTTTCTGACACGGCAGGAATGGACAGGCCGAAAGAATAGTTGTTCGAATCCACCCGCGCCCACCAAACAAGAAAAATCCGAACCTATTTCCGATTGGAGAAGGGTTCGGATTTTTCGTTTTCTTCGGATCAGAGAATGAAGGCTCTCGTGGAAGATACAAAACTCCCTGACATGGGAACATCTCATATTGAAAACTGATAGAAAGAATGGTAGAATGCTATTATAGAGGAGGTGAGTTCAATGGGACGTGGACTGATTACGGACGCTGAAGCTCAGGAGATGCTTGAAATGCTTAAGCATCTTTTGACGGACGAATTGAACTTTCCTCCTTCCGGGAAAAAGGTGGAATTTGAAGCTATTGGTGAAAACAGGCGTGATACGTTTGTTGTATCAATTTTTCGCGGTAAGATTCAAGCTACAAAAATTAATATGAGTGCTCGAATAAAAGTAAACGGAGTTATGCTTTTAGAGCTACACCTAAATCCGGGAGGAATTCATTTAAATCCGGATGGAAAGAAAATTGCTGGAAGCCATTGGCATGTCTACACAGAAAAGTATGGTCGTTCAATGGCATATGAAGCGACTGATATAACATCAGATGATTTTGTCAAGAATACATTGACATTTTTGAAGCGTTTTAATATTGTTGAGACACCTACAATAAATCAGCAGATTGAGTTCTAATGAGGAAAGGAGGAATAATCTTGAATATTCAAAAATTGATTGATGATTATGCACAATGGCTAAAAAATGAAATTTCTTTTTCCAAAATCGGCGAGTATTATGAGATTACAACTCCGTACTTGGATAATGCAAATGACTATTTGCAGATTTATGTTCGTCAGGTTGGAAATGATATTCTTTTTTCAGACGATTCTGCAACAATAAATGGACTAAAAGCAACGGGATTTCAGTTCACTCCGCATAGAAAAGAGTACTTTCAGAGGGTTTTGGCTCAGTTTGGCGTTGAATGCAAGGGAGATGAATTAACGGCTAAAGCTCCAATTCAAGAGTTTGCTCGAAAGAAACACTTGTTTATTCAGGCAATTCTCAGGATTGATGATATGTTTGCACTATCAAAATCAAAAACAGCATCGTTATTTACGGAAGATATACAGATGTTTTTCGATACCAGAGATATCTTTTATACTGATAATGTTCAATTTACAGGGACATCGGGATTTACGCATAGCTATGATTTTCTATTCCAACGAACAAAAAAACAACCCGAGCGGTTGTGCCAGGCTGTAAACAATCCTAACAAATCTAGCGTTGGCAACATTTTATTTGCGTGGAATGATACTAAGGCGATTCGAAACAAAAGTAGCCAACTGATTGTAATTCTCAATGACCAAAACAATGTAGCTCGTGGAGTAGAGGAAGCTTTTGCTAATTATGATGTAAAGGTGGTTCCTTGGAGCAAACGTAACGATAGCGATAATCTTGCACTATTTGCTGCTGGCTAATATGTAAAGCAGGGCGTTCCTTTCTCCGGGAGCGTCCTGCTGTTTTTAGGCTGCGATGGGTGCAGCGTTCAGAGCCTCCTGCTCTTTCAGCCACTTCTCATATTCACGCTGGCCTTCCTCGCTGTTGAAAAAATCAACCATGGAGGGATAGAAACAACGTGCCAACGCCTTGATTGCTTCATCCGGGTAGCCGGATTTGTTTGACTTCTTCTTTTTGTTCAAATAGTATCCTCCGAAAATCAAAGTTCCATATCCTGCCCACGCTTGCGGTTTCGCTGCG
>OGKG01002808.1_pt1 | contig 17358 bp, 15 predicted proteins | sample 1572201 | NCBI WGS metagenome assembly OGKG01 (sample SAMEA2582146, study PRJEB24529) | metagenome | biome: Human gut stool | place: China | collected 2011 | reverse complement strand
ATTGGATAATAGGCGGATGGCTGTCCTCGTCGTGATATTGGCGCGTCCGCAGTCGACCAACAGTTGGCAGAACTCTTCGACGGAAGGTATCGACATCGTGCTGGCAATGGATATCTCGACCAGTATGATGGCGCAGGACTTGAAACCGAACCGTCTGGAAGCATCCAAAGATGTGGCGTCCGCTTTCATCAACGGCCGTCCGAACGATAATATCGGTTTGGTCGTGTTTGCGGCGGAGAGCTTCACGCAATGTCCGTTGACAACCGACCATACGGTTCTGTTGAACCTTTTCAAGGATGTCCAGCCGGGTATAATCCAGGATGGGACGGCGATTGGTTTGGGGTTGGCGAATGCTGTCAGCCGTATCAAGGATAGCCAGGCCAAGTCGAAAGTGATTATCTTGTTGACGGATGGTGTGAACAACCAGGGTGAGATCGCTCCGGTGACGGCTGCCGAGATAGCCAAGACGTTCGGGGTCCGTGTCTATACGATTGGTGTCGGAACGCAGGGCAAGGCTCCTTATCCGTTCCAGACAGCCTTCGGTGTCCAGTATATGGATGTCGATGTGGAGATCGACGAGCCGACCCTGAAGCAGATTGCCGCTACGACCGGCGGACAGTATTTCCGTGCGACGGATAATGCCAGCCTGAAGGAGATCTATTCGGAAATCGATAAGATGGAGAAGACGAAGATCAGCGTGCAGGAATACAGTAAAAAGCAGGAAGAGTACAAGAATTGGGCGATCCTGCTGTTCTCGCTGTTGCTGGTCGAGATATTATTGAGAAATACATTGTTAAGAAATATACCGTAAATATAAAAGGCTTATGTTTCGTTTTGCACATCCGGACTTTTTATACTTGCTCTTCTTGCTTCCCGTACTGGTTGCATTCTATGTGTATGCAATCGTCTTGAAGAAGAAGGCAATCAAGAAATATGGTAATCCCGAATTGTTGGCAGAGTTGATGCCGGAGGTTTCTCCCAAGCGTCAGCATCTGAAGTTTTGGCTGTTGTTCGGAGCCATCACGATGGTTATCATAGTTATGGCCGGACCGCAGTTCGGCTCCAAACTGGAGACAGTGAAGCGTCAGGGAGTGGAGATCATGGTTTGTCTGGACGTATCCAACTCGATGTTGGCAGAAGATGTCTCGCCGGATCGCCTGTCCAAGGCCAAGCAGATGTTGTCCAAGCTGACTGACGGCTTTTCTAATGATAAGGTCGGACTGATCGTTTTCGCAGGAGATGCTTTCACGCAGCTTCCTATCACTTCCGATTATGTCTCGGCCAAGATGTTCCTTTCATCCATCAACCCGTCGATGGTGTCGACACAAGGTACGGCCATCGGCGCAGCTATCAACCTGGCGATGCGTTCCTTTACACCGAGCGAGACATCGGACAAGGCGATTATCCTGATCACCGATGGTGAGAACCACGAAGACGATGCCGTGAAAGCAGCTGCCGCAGCAGCAGAAAAAGGCATTCATGTGAACATTGTCGGCATGGGCGACCCGAAAGGTTCTCCGATCCCGGTAGACGGCAGCAACAACTACATGAAGGATAAGGATGGGAATGTGGTGATCACGAAACTAAATGAAGAGATGTGTCAGGAGATTGCGGCTGCCGGCCATGGGACGTATGTCCGTGCCGACAACACCAATTCAGCGCTTCGTGCACTTCAAAAAGAGATCGATAAAATGAATAAATCGGAACTGGACAGCAAAGTCTATTCGGAATATGACGAACGTTTCCAGACGTTTGCCTGGATCGCATTGATTCTGCTTTTAGTGGATTTCATGACGCTGGACCGCAAGAACCGTGTATTCAAAAAAGTAAAATTATTCTCTTAAAATGCTATGGATAAGATGAAACGTATGCGAAAATCGATTATATGGATGGCGGCATTCATGTTCTGCTGCGGGGCTGTGTTTGCCCAGAAGGCGGAACGTAAGAATGTGCGGGAGGGGAATAAACTTTATGAGACGGAAAAGTTTACCGAGGCGGAAATCGCCTACCGGAAAAGTTTGGAAGTGAACCCGCGTTCGTCCGAAGGAACTTATAACTTGGGGAACGCTTTGTATAAGCAGAAGAAATTCCCTGAAGCTGCTGAGCAGTACCAGTTGCTAGCCGGACAGGGGGAGAAGATGATCGAAACGCCCGAAGGTAAAGCCCGCTTGGCTGAGATTTACCATAATGTCGGAAATATTGGCATGCAGAGTAAAGAGTATGCCAAAAGTGTCGAAGCTTACAAACAGTCTTTGCGCCTGAATCCGAAAGATGATGAAACACGTTATAATTTGGCTTTGGCACAAAAGTTGTTGCACGATCAGCAGAATCAGCAGAATGAAGATCAAAATCAGGATCAGAACGAGGACAAGAAGGAAGATCAGGATAAACAGGATCAACAGCAGCAGAACCAAGATCAGCAACAACAGCAGGATGATAAGAAGCAGGATAAGACACAGGAACAACAGCCGCAGCAGCAGGAACAGATGAGCAAGGATAACGCTCAGCAGATGTTGGATGCTTTCCTGCAGGATGAAAAAGACACTCAGGAGAAGGTGAAGAAAGCGCAGGCTCAACAGCAACAGCGTCGTCGCACGGATAAGGAGTGGTAAACGGAAATTGAAAATTAAGAATTAAAAATTAAAAATAAGGATTGAGGAATGAGGAAATTAGTTTTCTTATTTGTTCTCTTTGCAACTTTCGGAGTGGTAGCCAGAGCGGCGGATGTGACGTTCAAGGCTTCTGCTCCGGAAGCTGTTGTTATGGGAGAAACTTTCAGATTGTCGTACACGGTGAATGCGGAAGGTAGGGATATACGTGTACCGGAAATACCGGACTTTGAGGTATTGATAGGTCCGTCTACTTCCACAAATATGAGTACCCAGATCATTAACGGTAAAATGACAACCGAAACGTCATTGACGTTCACCTATATCCTCCAACCGAAGAAAGAGGGTACTTTCAATATCGCACCGGCAACAATCAAGGTCAAAGGCGCCAATTACACATCTAACGCATTGGTGATAAAAGTGCTTCCTCCCGATAAGGCGGAAGAGGCAACCAAAGGCGGTTCGACCGGTACCGGTATCAGTAAGGACGATGCTTTTCTGACAATCGATGTTTCTAAACGGAATGTATATGAACAGGAAGGTATTTTGGTTACATTTAAATTGTATGTAAGAAAAGATATCGGAGGGATCGACCAGCCTAAGTTCCCCGAATTTACAGGTTTCCTTGCCCAAGAGGTAGAACTGCCGCAAAATAAGCAGCTGGTAATGGAGAACTATAAGGGAAAGAACTATGGAACTGCCATTATAAAACAGACGGTGCTGTACCCTCAGCGTTCAGGGAAGATTACGATCCCTTCCGGGAAACTGGATATTGTTTTGCGTGTGCCCGGACCGGCCAGACAGAGAACCAGCGTATTCGATGATTTCTTCGGTTCATCGTCTTATATAGATGTAAAGAAAGAATTGACAACGCCCCCTGTAACGATCGATGTCAAGCCGTTGCCGTCGGGTAAACCGGCCTCGTTCTCCGGTGCGGTAGGCAATTTCACAATGACATCCAGCATCAGTTCCAATAATGTAAAGACAGATGATGCCGTTACCGTAAAGGTGAAGATTTCCGGTAATGGAAACATCAAGCTGGTAAAGAATCCGGAAGTCGCTTTCCCGAACGATTTCGACGTTTATGATCCGAAGGTGGAAGTGGACATCAAGACTACCGCGGCAGGAACTTCCGGTACGAAGACGATCGAATATATGGCCATCCCGCGTTACGCAGGCGATTTCGAAATTCCGGCTATCGCATTCTCTTATTTCGATACGAAGACCGGTTCCTATAAGACAATTACATCCGAACCATACAAACTTCACGTAGAGCAGGGCAAGGGGGGTGGAACATCTTCTCCTGTCGTTTCTAACTTCAGCAACAAGGAGAGTGTTAAATACCTGGGTAAGGATATCCGTTATCTGAAAGTGAACGGCATTCATTTCGTTCCGAATAATGAACTGTTCTTCGGTTCATTCATGTACTATATGTGCTATCTGATTCCGGCAATCCTGTTCATTGTTTTCTTCTTCATCTACCGCAAGCAGGTGAAGGAAAATTCCAATCTGGCATTGGTCCGTACGAAGAAAGCCAATAAGATGGCGGTAAGACGTCTGAAAAATGCCGGCAAGCTGATGAAGGAAAACAAGAAAGAAGAATTCTATGACGAAGTGCTTCGTGCCTTGTGGGGCTACTTAAGCGACAAGTTGAGTATACCTCAGGCCAACCTGACAAAGGATAATGTCGAAACGGAACTGGCAAAGTATGGTGTGGATGACGCTTTGATTAAAGAATTTATGGATATCCTGAACACTTGCGAGTTTGCCCGCTATGCTCCGGCACAGGCTTCGGATGCAATGGATAAGCTATATGAACAGACAGTGGATGCCATTGGTAAAATGGAAAATACAATTAAAAAGTAACGCGATGAAGATGAATATAAATATGAAAAAGATCGTATTCTTTCTGCTGGTTCAATTCGTTACCTTAGGGGCATTTGCTCAAGAGGCGACGATTAAAGAGGCGGAAGTTGCCTATACGAAAGAAGACTATGGCAAGGCTATCGAACTCTACGAAGGGCTTCTGAAAACGCATGGCGAATCGGCTGAGATTTACTATAACTTAGGTAATGCCTATTATAAGGAGAACAAGATTGCCCCGGCCATCCTGAATTACGAGCGGGCTTTGCTGTTGGATCCGGGAGACGGGGATATCCGTTTCAATTTGCAGCTGGCACGTCAGAAGTCTGTAGACAAGATCGAGCCGGTGGGCGATTTCTTCCTGCACCGTTGGTTCGACAAGGTTCAGAACATGGGGGCTGCCGATTCGTGGGCGCAAATCGGTATTGTTTGTTTTATCCTTTTTATCGGCTGTCTGATCCTGTTCTTCTTCTCCAAGTGGATTCGTTTGAAGAAGATCGGGTTTTATCTGGGGCTGGTATTCTTGGTGTTGGTCATCTTTGCCAATATCTTTGCCGGCAACCAGAAGGACGAGCTGATAAACCGGAAGAGCGCGATCGTGTTTGCTCCGACAGTGACAGTGAAAAGTTCTCCCGATGCAAGCGGAACCGACTTGTTTATTCTGCATGAAGGAACGAAGGTCTCTATCAAGAGCAAGTTGGGAGACTGGAATGAAATAGAAATGGAAGATGGAAATGTAGGATGGATGCCCAGCAAAGACATGGAAATCATTTAGGATTTGTGATTTATAACTTATGATTTATCATTGACGCATAAATTATAAATCACAAATCACAAATCTCCTTTTTCAATGGTTGAGAAAATACTAATTTACGAACGCGACGCGTTCTTTGCGCTTAACGGCAGCGACTCTGCTTTTCTGGATCGTTTTATGTGGATTTTCACAGGAAAGGCAATTTGGCTGCCGTTAGCCTTTCTGATCCTGTTGGTTCTGATCTATAAAAAGAACTGGCGTGAGTCATTATTGATCCTGCTGGCGATCGTATTGGTCGTTACGCTGTGCGACCAGTTTGCCTCTCACGTCTGTAAGCCTGTCTTCACCCGTTTCCGCCCGACTCACCATCCTGATTTTATGGATCAGGTGAAAACTGTTTTCGGATACCGGGGAGGACTTTACGGATTTATTTCCAGCCATGCTGCGAACGCTTTCGGTTTCGCGACTCTTATGGCATTGATCATGCGGGATAAGTTGTTCGGCTGGACAATCTTTTTCTGGGCGGCTCTTACTGCTTATACACGGGTTTATCTCGGGGTTCACTTCATTTCGGATATCGTGCCGGGAGCCATTTCGGGTGTGTTCTTCGGTTATCTGGTCTACAGGCTCTATTCTTTCAGCCGTTCGAAGTTGCTTCCTGTGCAGGTGAATAATGGGGAACCACTGTACTCGAAGAAACGTATCCGTCTCATCGTCTATGCAATATATGTGACGATCCTGATTATTATCGTTTTTAATGTACCGCTTGCGGCTTGTTTGCAAAAATGATACATGTCGTAAAGCATATTTATTTATATGGAATAATTTTGTTGCTGTAATTTATAATGACTAAGTTAGTGGCATGAAATTAAACAAAGTAATTAACCTTCAAAATAAGGAAGCCATGACAAAAACTATTACATTTAATGAACTTCGCAGACTGAAAGACAGCCTGCCTGACGGAAGTACTCACCGTATTGCTGATGAACTGGGAATCTCTGTTGAAACAGTTCGCAACTATTTCGGCGGGCATAATTTTAAAGATGGCAAAAGTTGTGGAATACATATTGAACCGGGACCAGACGGAGGCTTGGTAGTATTGGACGATACCACAATATTCGAGCGTGCTTTGCAGATACTTGCTGAAAACGAGGAAGTGTCGGAAGCACAGCAAGCGTAAAGAAATTCATTTTACAAAGAAATCCCATAGCTGAATCTGAAAAGACGCTGTGGGATTTTTTTTTCTCAACATTTAGTGATTTCCGATTGTTTAATTTATAAAAACACACGAGTATGGAAGATAAATTAGTAACGTTAGCGATTCACACGTTTGAGAAAGCTCAGATTCTCAAAACGATGCTTGAAACAGAGGGGATTGAAGTTTACATACACAATGTGAACCAAATCCAACCGGTAGTTTCGGCTGGTGTACGTGTGCGAATTAAAGAAAGTGATCTGCCTCATGCCTTGCGTATCATCGAAGACAGTAAATGGCTTAGCGAGGATGCCGAACAAGAGGAAAAAGCCGGTCATCAGGAAAAGAAGATATTGATACCGATAGACTTTTCCGACTATTCTATCAAAGCGTGTGAATTGGGAATCAACTATGCCCATAAAGTCGGAGCCGAAGTGATGATCATGCACGCTTATTTCAGTCCTTATTTCCCGTCTGCTATTCCGATGGGCGACACATTGGCTTATCAGGTGAACGAGGAAGAGACGGCGCAGAATGTCCTGAAGCGTGTCCAGATCGATATGGAAAACATCTGTACATTGATCAACCGCAAGATACATTCTGGTGAACTTCCTAAAGTGAAATACAATTATGTGCTCCGCGAAGGTTTGCCGGAAGAAGAGATCATTGCCTATAGCAAGGAATACCATCCGTCATTGATCGTGATGGGGACTCGTGGAAAGAGCCAGAAAGATATGGACCTGATCGGCAGTGTCACGGGTGAAGTGATCGAGGTGAATAAGGTTCCTGTCCTGGCCATTCCCGAAAATGTGCCTTTTGAAGATTTGAGCGAAGCTAAAAATATAGCTTTTGCCACTTCCTTCAATCAACGTGACTTGGTGGCATTCGATGAGTTTATGGAAATCATCAAACCGTACAATGCCCACATTCATTTGTTCAATATCTCGACAAGTAAGAACGAATGGAATGAAATACGGCTGACCGGAGTCAACGAGTATTTCAAGAAGCAGTATCCGGAAGCACATATCACCCATACGGTGCTGGCCGACGGCGACCTGTTGCTGGCAATCGAAAAGTTTGTGCGGGACGAACATATCGACGTGATAGCGCTCAGTACCTATCGCCGGAATATCCTGGCACGTATGTTCAATCCTTCGATCGCCCGTAAGATGCTGTTCCATACCGACACGCCGTTGCTGGTGATGCATGCATAGGTCATGGTGAAACAGTCGGTGTTTACTACTAAACGATAGATGACACGGGACACCCGGATAAACGTAGATTTTAGGGATCTACGTTTATCCGGGTAATCTATATAAAAGTTTTGCAAAACAACTATCATACTATCATAATTGGATTTATATGCTTGTAAAACAGTATGTTATTTTATGATAGTTCCTGTTTTCAACTATCATTCATCTATCATAACCATCATAGTTAAAAACAATAAAGCATTATATGTCAATCTTCTATCAAATTCCAGATATCTTCTGAAGCTGATACAAAATAGATTAAATAGGCTCGTTTTTTCATGAAGACAAGCTGTTCTTTTACCAAAAACAACTTGAAAAGTTTCTTCAGACCCGGGTGGAAGGGCATGGGAGATCCGGGTGTGGAGGAGGTGGAGACCCGGATCTTCGTGAAACCGGAACGGGGATGTGGAGCTGTTTATCTGCCTTGTTTGAGGAGATTTTATGCACTGTTTCTGATTAAAATAACCTTCATTCGCCCATTTCTCCTGTCTTAACAGTCTCCCGCATATTTACGGGGATAATTGAATGTGATAGCCAGCAAAGCTCCGACACCCAACAAATAAGGATAATATAAATACTGCATGATCTCGATGGGAGAGACATGCCCTAAACCTGCCGCCATCAATAATTGCGCGCCGTAAGGTATGATGCCTTGTACGAAGCAGGAAAAAATGTCCAGCAGACTGGCACTGCGTCTCGGATCGATTTTAAAACGATCGGCAATATCTTTGGCTATTGGGCCTGCCATGATCAAAGCGATGGTATTGTTTGCGGTGCAAAGATTTGCAAAGCTGATTAGTGCGGCAATACTCCCTTCGGCTCCTTTGGTGGAACGAATGCGGGAAGTGAGTTTCAAGATGATCCAATCGATACCTCCGTTATATCGTATCATTTCCAGCATTCCACCGGCCAATAAAGTCACGATGATAAGTTCACCCATATTTGTGATGCCTAACCCCATTGATGCATTCCATCCCCAGATATCGAATCCGCCTGTAAGCAATCCGACGATACCGGAAAGAATGATCCCGGCTATTAGAACCATCATGACATTCACACCGCAGATAGCTGTTACCAGGACAACTAGGTAGGGCAGGACCTTGATCCATTCGATCGGCCCTGTTTCATATCCGCTCCCGACCCCACTCCCGATCAGCACATAGAGAAGACCGGTCAGGATGGCGATCGGCAGAGCAATTCGAATATTCACTTTGAACTTGTCGTTCATATTACAACCTTGTGTGCGGGTGGCGACGATAGTGGTATCCGATATGAAAGACAGGTTGTCTCCAAACATGGCTCCACTTACTACGACACCCAGCATCAGGGCATCTGGCATTCCGGTTTTGTCGGCGATCCCTACGGCAACAGGAGCCAAGGCAACGATTGTTCCGACAGATGTCCCGACAGAAATGGAAATGAAACAGGCAGCAAGGAATATTCCGGCTGCCAACAAATTGCCAGGTAGGATGGACATGGCCAGATTCACGGTAGCATCGACTGCTCCCATCGCTTTGGCTGTTTGGGCGAAAGCACCGGCAAGAATGAAGATCAATACCATCAGCATGATATTGCTGTTGGCTGCCCCCCGGCAGAATTGCTCGATCCGATTGCTGATCTTACCCCCTTTGGACATGGCGATGGCAACAACTGAGGCGATAACAAAGGCTACGGTAATAGGCATCTTATAGAAATCGCCTGCGATGATGGACACTACAAGGTAAGACAATAAAAAAACAACCAAAGGTGTCAGTGCCCAAAGATTAGGGGCATGGTGTAAACGTGAACTGTTCAGATCTGTCATTCTTAATTAAACCGCATGTTAGAAAGTGAATCTTAATGCAATACGGATACCTCCCTTCTTAATATCAGGATGATCCAAATAAGTTAAGCGTCTGTAATAATCAATGCGCAGGATCTTGAATATATTTTCCAAACCGACGCTGCATTCCATATATGGAGTGCTACCTAATGGCTGTGTCCCATCTGGTAATAGGAAAAGTCCCGGCGTCAAGGTCGGATTATTTTTGTCCGTCAGTCCACCATAGATCATATTAAAGGATAGGACTTCACGCAGACGCAACCACTTGATGCCCGGAATACGGTTCAGAATCCAGCCCTTCAGATAATAAGTAGCATTGAACGATACATATTGGTCGGTCACAAACTCCAACGCGTTCATCATGTGGAATGCTTCCGGCTGGATTGTGACGGATTGGTTCGTATTCGGCAAAATCAACAGGGGGAAAGGTACCTTGTCCCAGACCTTGCCCGCTTTAACCTGTGCATCGATATGCCCAAACGAAGAAAGCCAGATACGTTTCTCGGCACTGATCTCCGTATGGTTGTAATTGTAATCACCGCCTAACACGCCTTTAATACCTAATTGATGGGAGAGCTTGAATACAGGGGCATCTTTAGACAGGTTGAATACGGATTCTTTCCCCGAACGCCCGTTATAAGCGCGTTCACCCGGAGCGAAACGCAACTGTGTCCCGATTTCAGATGTCGTAAAATCTTTTATATGGTATAAATTCCCGGATTCGTCCCGTTTAATATATTGAAGCGTTCCTGCCGCCTCGTTGTTCTGATTCATTATCCAGGACTTCCATGTCAGGCCGTTCAGCCATTCTTTTTCGTATTGCAATACGCTTTTGCGGATATATTGCATCTTGGTCACAGGTTCACCTACTTTCCAGGCAACGAATATGTTATCTTTGCTTGTGAAAAGGAAATCTTGGCCTGGGGTATACACGTCATATTCTTGGATGAACGACAGATTATTGACCGGATTTTCACCTTCGTGATATTCTTTTTTAGTGAAACTGTGTGTTAACTTCAAATTGTATTTGATCTTGCGGTCATTTGTACCGTAAGCCAGATAACCGCTTGCAAACCAATACGGATTAAGGTTGGCAGTCGTCATTCCTCCCACACGCATACGAAAACCTTCCAGATGGTTTGCACTGAAGGTTGTATTCATCGGACCGAAGTCAAATTTGGTCACCTTCTTGTCATTTGCTGTCGGGATATAGCCCGTTATCAGGATCTCTGCGGTTTTGATAATGGCATTGAAAGCCGGAACTTTCCGCAGTTGCCCCAATAAATCTTTTAGCGCATCTTCCTTTTCTTTCAGTGGAATAGGCCGGTTGTGTATCCAGAACGTATCCGGCTGTACCGTCGCTTCCGGCAATACATGCAATGCCCCTAAGAGGCCGAAAACAGAGTCTGCATTTTGCACGTTGAAATTATAATTGTCATAATTCCTGAGCTGGTGCGCATAGAGCTGTTGCGTCCCCTTTACCACATAGAAATTGACGAAAGTATTCTCTTGGTCGAGCACCCAGGTGCTATCTGGCATCTGCTTGAATTCCTGCTCAATACGGAGTTTATCCACCCAATTTAGGTTGATGTTTGCGGGGGTGTTCAGCAATACTTTCTTGACCGCATAATTACCGTCAAGCGTGATATAAAGCCGTCCCGTAAAACCGTAGCTTTCGCTGTTTGCCGGAACGAAAGCCAGATCCACACATTTATCTCCTCCCACATCGAGCGTATCCATGATGTAGTAATGGTAATATGTGGTCGCCAATGTCGATGATAATGGGCTGACGAACCGATTCAATAGAATAGGAATATTGTTATCGAAAATATTGATACTCTTAAAAATCTCTTCCAGGTTGGAGGTTATGCCGCCACCGTCATCTAATGTTTTATCGATCCCCTGCATGCGCTTGGCTCTGACAATCGTCTTTTCCGCTTTGGGACTTTTCCGGTAGTAGAAGTCCGATAGGTTTTCACGCACGGAAACAGTCAGGATTGGTTTGCCGTTAAACTCGGACGTGTCCAGATAGTTTTTGATAAATTTGAACTTTTTCAGAAATTTGTTCTTGTCGAGATTCGGATTGAAATTATCCAGCGACAGACTTAGTTTTTCGTATACTTCCGTTTGATATTCCGGCTTTGCCTCGATCCGGTTGTCGTTCTTATGTGCAATTACTTTTTTGATAAGCTCTACAGCCGGATTATCCTTGCGGGTATATTTTTCTCTTTTGGGTTTGACCACGACTTCCGAAATCTCGAAAGCAGTCGGCTTCAACAATACTTCCAAATTGTCATTCTTTTTACCGGGCTTGAGATCGATGAATTTAGTATCGTATCCCAATGAGGCGGCGGCCAGTTTGGTATAGCCCTGATTGTTTTGAAGGGTGAATGTTCCATTGTCGTCTGTCATAGCTCCGATAGTTGACCCGTCAAAATAGACGGATACGAATGGGAGCGGTTCACCGGTAATAGAATCTTTGACAATACCGGATGCCGAGGTAAAACTCTGAGCGTGTGATAGAAAAATTCCTGCTACAGCTTGTAACAGAGCTATTAATATGATATAACGGATAAATCTTACCATGTATTTAACGTTGTTCCTTCTCGGATATGGACAACAAAGATAAGGTTTTTTTGGTTACAGTTTTACTGGCGATATTAATAATCTTTAATCGAAAGATAGTCTGCTGATTAAATGGGGGGGCTAAATATCAATTATACGTACAAAATCCGAAACATATTTCTTTTTATTTGCTTTTAATTCCGCTAACGGTTTTTATCCTTATATTTGTTCTGCTTGAAAACGTAAAAAACAGGTCCTAAAGAAATGAAAGAACATATTAGAAAAAGAAAAATCATGGCTGTGACCTTGACCGGATCTCTTGCCAACTTTCTGCTATTGGTTTTCAAATTTGTAGCAGGTGTGTTAGGGCACAGTAGCGCCATGATCGCGGACGCCGTCCATTCGTTATCCGATTTTGTGACGGATGTAATTGTTTTGCTCTTTATTAATATATCGTCCAAACCGAAAGACGAAGGCCATGACTATGGGCACGGAAAGTATGAAACTTTGGCTACTACGATCATCGGGATTGTTCTGATGTGTGTAGGAGCCGGCCTTTTCTGGGATGGTGCGAACAAGGTATTTGGATTTTATTTTGGAGGCGAACAGTTGGAAAGTCCCGGCAAGATCGCACTTATTGCCGCCATTATCTCTATTTTGATAAAGGAAACCCTGTATCGTCTGACGCTATATGTCGGAAAAAAAGAAAATAGCCAGGCTGTTATCGCGAATGCCTGGCATCATCGTTCGGATGCTTTTTCTTCTATCGGGACGACGTTGGGTATTGGAGGAGCCATCCTCTTAGGTGATAACTGGCGTGTGCTGGATCCGATAGCAGCCGTGATTGTCAGCATATTGATTGTAAAGGTAGCCTTTCAGTTGGTCATACCTGCAATTAATGATTTGCTGGAGAAATCTTTACCGACTGAGGTCGAAGATAAGATTCTCTCTATAATAAATGAAACACCGGAGGTCAGGAACCCGCATAATCTATGTACCCGCAGAATCGGTAATGATTTTGCAATAGAAGTGCATATCCGGGTCGATGGACAAATAACTGTAAGCCGTGCGCATGAGCTGACGAAGGAGATAGAAAGTAAGTTACGTTTGAAATTTGGGCCTGCAACCCATATCGTCTTGCATGTCGAACCGATAAAAGAGAAAAAAGATGAGTGAACTGACATTATACCGGGGAGAAGTTTTTGATTTTATCGATTCTCCGTTAAATAGAAAAGATGCTTACCGATATTTTCCCGATGGAGCATTGGTCGTACGGGAAGGAGAGATAGTCGATTGTGGGCCTTTTGAGGATATTAAAGGCCGTTATACCGATTATGAACTGGTTGATTATTCCGGTAAACTCCTGATGCCTGGATTTATAGATTCCCATATTCATTATCCGCAAGCCGAAATAATCGGGATGTACGGAAAGCAGTTGCTGAATTGGCTGGAGGACTATACCTTTCCAGCAGAACAGGCGTTTGTTTCTTCGGAACATGCGGATAGGATGGCCCACTTCTTTGTAGAGGAACTATTCCGGAACGGAACGACAGCTTGCATGGCTTATGCAACGGTACATCCAACATCCGTCACCGCTCTCTTCTCCGTTGCGTCGGAATATAATATGTGTATGCTGACCGGAAAAGTGCTGATGGACCGGAATGCTCCGGCAGGATTGACCGATACGGCGGAACAGGGGAAATCCGAAAGTCGTTCCTTGATCGAATCCTGGCATGGAAAAGGGCGGAACCGCTATGTCATCACGCCCCGTTTTGCCATCTCCTGTTCGACGGAACAACTGATTGCGGCTGGACGTTTGCACGAACAATATCCTGGCACTTATATACAGACGCATCTTTCCGAGAATAAAGACGAGATCGACAGCACGCTTTCCTTGTGTCCCGACTGCCAAGATTACTTGGAAGTATACGAGCGGGCAAGATTGGTTACAGACCGTTCCATCTTCGGACATTGTATTCATCTGTCTGATTCGGAATGCCGTCGGTTGGTCGAAGCCGGTTCTGTCGTAGCCCATTGTCCTACATCCAACCTCTTTTTGGGAAGTGGCCTGTTTGATATGCAACAAGCCAATCGTGTCGGTATGCAAACCGTATTGGCGACGGATATCGGAGCCGGAACCTCTTTTTCTATGCTGCGCACGATGGGAGAGGCGTATAAAGTGCAGCAACTTGGCGGATATCCGATGTCTGTATTCGAGTCATTATATAAATGTACGTTGGGAGCAGCTAAAGCACTTCATTTGGATGATGAAATCGGCTGTTTCGGGAAAGGCCGGAAAGCGGATTTCATTGTTATGGATTATGCCGCCACACCTTCCCAGCAGGTACGCATGGACTATCTGAAACGCCATGGGAAGTGGACGTTGGAAAATAAACTGTTCGGGCTGCAAACAGCTGGAGATGAAAGGAATATTCAAGCCACCTATGTGATGGGGAAAAGAGTATTCACCCTTGCTTAGAATACCTGCATCTCGTTCCTGACAGTCGTGACACCAATTAGCCGATCATAGCGAGCACCCATCGGACGATAATAAACATAGATGCTATATTCATTTTGTGTCTGGTAGTAATTACCTTCTATCGGACCTGTCTGACCGACAGAGGAACCGGTCGGGACAAACAAATACTGGTAATTGTAACTTCCCTGTTTGAGAAGTACGGCTTTTTCGTATTGCTTCGTCTCGAAGTTATAGCCCATTTTGCTCTTTTCATCCAATACATTATTAAATAGCTCACCGTTCAGATATACACTCCCATCGGGCAGCGGATCGCATGCAAGCGTAAAATGCACGATATAATAATCCGCTTCCGTATCCGGATCGTTACAGTCGCTGCAACGAATGAAGAAACGGCCGTCCTGATCCTGGTCATATTGGTAAGTGCCTTTATCCCGTCTGTAATCGGTCATAAGTTCCACATTATAGTAAGGATTGTGGAAGGAGATATTTTCGACGTGCATTCCATTATATTTGTTGCTTAGGAACTCCATGCGACGATACTCATTCCCGGCAGGGAAAATAAGGTTGCGGTTATATGTGTAAGATATTTGGTTTTCCAGAATGCTCATAGGTTGCAAGTCCGTTACGGCATTATCGCGCCGGTTGTCCTGGTAAACGAATATCTTCAGGTCCGTTTGCGGATAAGTGATCGGAAAATTTTTGTTGTTGATGTTGAAACTTACCTGCTGATGGCTCTGGTTGGTGTCGATGTCCGTGTTCCCGCTCACCGAAGCCGAGATATTGACAACCGGTTCTACCACAGAGAAACAGGCTGTAAAAATGATCTGGTCCGGCGTATCCTCGTTATAGACCTGGATGGCATAATTGCCGGAAACTTTAAACTGGACATCGTCGTTCGGAAGCAATAGCCGGTAGTTCGAATATTGAGTCGTAGTCCCGATGGAATTGGCAAAATCGTCGATTGTTGTTCCTTGGAAACCATTCATATATTCGATCGGACTCAACTGCGATTGCGTCCAGTCGGCGTTGCAATGCACCACGTTATAGGCATATCGTGTGTATCCACTCCCCAAACCGTCGAAATTGATTTCAATTTGCTCTTCTCCTCCCAACGCTATGTAAGGTTCGGATATCAACTCTCCGGCAACTTTCACCTGAAGCGTTTTTATCTGCTTGCTATTGACATCGGTGAAGAACTTTACCTGTGCGTTTACCCCGATGGAAAGGGCAAAAAGCATCATAAATAGTAAACTGTACACTCTCATTTTCATATTTCTTTCTTTGTCGGTGCAAAATTATGGAATTATTTCTTTAATTATTTTCCATTCCCTGCTTTAAAGCATAAAAAATTGCTTACTTTTGCGGGAAAATTACATATAAACAATTTTAGTTGTATCATGGCAAATGTGATTAAGATTAAAAAGGGTTTAGACATTAATCTGAAGGGCAAAGCTTCGGACGTACTGTTAAACGGAGGGAAAAGCGATAGTTACGCTATCGTTCCCGATTATTATAACGGTATTGTACCCAAAGTTGTTGCCAAAGTAGGAGAAAAAGTCAAAGCCGGTTCTGTATTGATGATCGATAAGAACCGCCCGGAGATCAAGTTTGTTTCGCCTGTCAGTGGCGAAGTAACTGCCGTAAATCGAGGAGAGAAGCGCAAAGTGCTTAGCGTGGTTGTCAAGCCGGAAGCGCAGATCGAGTATGAAGATTTCGGTAAGAAAAATGTAGCTTCCCTCAAGAGAGAAGAGGTGAAGGAGGCAATCTTGCACGCTGGTATGTGGCCGTTTATCAAACAACGTCCGTACGACATCGTCGCCTCGCCGGCTGACGAACCACGTGACATCTTTGTTTCTGCATTCTATTCCGCACCGTTAGCTCCGAACTTCGATTTCGTCGTGAAAGGACAGGACGTTGATTTTCAGACGGGATTGGATGCGCTTGCAAAACTTACCGACGGCAAGGTGTATGTCGGCATCCGTAAAGGTTCTTCCGTTAGTGTGAAAGGTGTTGAAACTGTAGAAGTGGAAGGTCCGCATCCTGCGGCCAATGTGGGAGTACAGATTAATCACATTAAACCTATCAATAAGGGTGAAGTGGTCTGGACGGTAAATCCTGCCGACGTGATCGTTATCGGCCGTTTGTTCAATAAGGGCATCGCCGATTTCAGCCGCCTGGTTGTGATAACCGGTTCCGAAACGACAGAGAGAGGATACGTTAAGGCAATTGCCGGCTGTACGATCGCCAGTCTGGTTGACGGAAAGATCATGAGAGGTAACGAAGATATCCGCATTATCAGCGGTAACGTGTTGACTGGTACGAAGGTAGAAAAAAACGATTATTTGGGAGCCTATGACAATCAGATTACGGTTATCCCGGAAGGCGACGAAACACACGACTTCTTCGGCTGGGCGACTCCCGGTTTCGGAAAATTCAGTGTGAGCCATTCATTCCCCGCCTGGTTGATGGGTAAGAACAAGGAATATGTGATAGACGCCCGTATCAAGGGAGGCAAGCGTGCTATGATCATGTCCAACGAATACGATAGCGTGTTTCCGATGGATATCATGCCGGAATACCTGTTGAAGGCTATTATCGCATTCGATATCGATAAGATGGAAAACCTGGGTATATATGAAGTAGCGCCCGAAGATTTTGCCCTTTGCGAATTCGTCGATACGTCCAAACTCGAAATTCAGAAGATCGTTCGTCAAGGTCTGGATGTATTATACAAGGAAATGAATTAATAACATTAAAAATTAGAATACATTGAAAGCGTTAAGGAATTACCTCGACAAGATTAAGCCTAACTTTGAGG
>OGKG01002787.1_pt1 | contig 17478 bp, 20 predicted proteins | sample 1572201 | NCBI WGS metagenome assembly OGKG01 (sample SAMEA2582146, study PRJEB24529) | metagenome | biome: Human gut stool | place: China | collected 2011 | reverse complement strand
GGAACGTAGTATTTCAAATTTTTGAAATACGCCGTGTATAGTCGTACCTGGGTAGTGGTGTGGCCTACCCTCACCTTGGGCCGCATATAGTCAGACTTATCCACGTGGACGACCATCGGCTTACTTAGAACATTGTACTCCCAAGTCGTCTCGGTCACTTCCCCGTTCTCCATCCGACCTCTATTGATGGTCCAGATAGGGTAGTTAGCAAGTGTATGAATCTTATTTGTAGTGTCCGCATCATAGAGGCTTTGGTTGAGCCCTGCCAAGAACCCAATTTGGAACAGGAGTTTGGTGGGCTGGAGGTTGACGTCCGGGATGCTGAACTTGTACGAGTCAGTAACGTTGTTGTCCTTATTATCCTCTAACTTTATCTCGTTGGACTGGGCATAGCTGGACAATTGGAACGTAAGTTTGGTGTCCTTTCCTTTTATCAGCTTGTCAGACCAATTTTTCCCGGACGAACTTCGTCTGTTGTAAAACTCCTGAATAGAGTATGCTCTTGCTACCTTTGTGACGGGATTAACGTCGACGGTTAGACCAAACAGCTGGACAAATGCTTTGACTATGTCCCCCAAGCTTTTGAATCCAGTAGAGGCCAGGAGGTCATAGGTTAGTCCGGGTTGGGGCTTATCCCCTGGTGAAGTTTCAGGCACAGGAGGAGCAGTAATGCTGACCGGAAATCTCATGTCAAACGAACTGCCAGGGTTAGTGATTATGGCGAGAGTTCCAGACACCAGTATGTGCTCCCCTGCCTCCATCTGGATGTTGACCGAAACGTTGCCAGAAGACCCCGATGACCAGGACCTTGTCAACACTACAGCACTGGTTCCGTCGTTCTTGTAGTGGGTAACTTTGACTGACACACTACTCTTTTGGATGGCAGAAATATTGGACCACGAGAATCTAAACGTGATGGTCGTGTCCCATAGAGTCATCCAGCTGAATGTTCCGGATCCGGGGCCTATAGTCAAACGTCCGGCGACCGGGTCCTTGAGAGTTACCCCGGGGGAGTCTTTCCATATCACCCCGGTGGGGGTGCCAACCGTGGGATTCCGGATCCAGCCAATTCCGGATGCTCCCGGAGCCTTGGGGTTGTCTGCCAAAACGGGGTAAGTGCAAGGCAAAAACATTTCGGCTCGGTCGACGAGGTCCACGTCGGTCTCGAGACTGTAGCCTGCTCGACCGAAGATCCATGTCACCAAGTCATACCAGTTGAGGTGGGGGTAGAACTTGTCCAACTCACTGACTTGCCTGATTGCCTCCATGGCGAAAGGGGGGAAGTTCGGGTTCTTTTGTAGAGTTGCATACAGCCAAAAGTACAGGACTTTAGCCCCTTCGGGGCCGGAGAGGTATCGCTCAGTCTGTCCCATTGTGTCCGTGTACCACTTGAGGAGGAACATACCATTCCCCGGGTCCTTCGCGTCAGTGTTGTTTAGTGTGTCGAACAGGTCAACGGTTGCCCCGAGGATCTGGACCCCGATCGATGTATCTGATACGTCTACGATGTTCAATACTGCTCCAGCCGGGGATATGAGTGCTCCCTCATAGAATAGTTGGCAAGGAAACCTCATGTATGGCACACCCGAACCTGAGCCAACTACAAAACTGAATTGGAATGCTTGCTCGTTATGGGTCGTCCTGGGCAGACTGATCCGCTGGGAGTACGAGGCATTCCTGTCTTTCAGCTCCGCCAGATTGTTGATCTGGTAATTCATCGCAGGAGCATCCAGCGGGAGGTCCAGGGACCAGACCTCGCCGTCAATGCCTTTCATGAGTAGTTCATAGTTCATATTACCACTGAGTTTGTTCGTCAATAAGCTGGAACTCGTAGCTAACAGTGTTCCTGGGAGTCTTGGTGTCCCAAGTTAAGTCCGTGTCATTTACTAGGACTCGTTGCCATGCCTTGACTGAGTAGTTGTACCTTTGAACAAGAGGCGAGAGAGCAATTCCTTTGAGCAAGTTGAAGTCGTTCTCATCAAGCTGTTCTGCTCCTGCTTGGACTATGTTCTTAAACTCCGGAGCTAACTCGCCTCTCGTCTGTGAGGCATAGGGGCCTCTGGAATTCGCTAATACGTATTGGTCTCCCCGGTCAACCTCCTGCGTATACTTCTTGTGTTGCTCAAACATGTAAGTGTCCCATCCGCCTTTCTGGTTTATCCAGCGAATGTAAAATGGGTTGCAAGGTACCTCCGTATCGACGAATATGATGTTCCATGCTTGAGAAGGGTATCCTTTAGAAGGTCTGAGTTTTACGTAGTCAGCTTCATCCTCAGCTTCGTACACAAGGGGGATGTCGAGTCGGGTAGAAATATCAAATTGTTTTTCGGCATCATCATGAAGTTTAATCCGAACGTCGATCGATGTAGCGATACGTGGTAACCCCAAAAACCCTCTCGGGAGTAGGGTGACGTAATACGGATACCCGTAGTATTTTTTTACATACAGATTCCTGTCGTTGTCAAGAACCCGGTCAGTCAGTACGAGTCCTAAGTATGACTCGGTGAAATTAGCGTTGTAGCCTCGAGCCCTAACTCCCCGGGAGGCATATCGAACATTGAGTTTTCGTTCGCCGATGCCTCTGTAAGCATATGCCGATATGAGACTGTAGTCAATGGCAAAGCCGATGGGTGGGTTTATGTACGGAAATGTTCTCAATCTGTCGTCCCGGAATCCGGCTTTTGCCAAGAAACTGAGGTCGTATTTCTTTGTCGTCCCGAATCCCGAGTCTCTGTAGATGTTGATGCTTTCAGTTAGTGAGTTCGCTGCTTTAATTGGACTGGGGCTATAGCCGACAAAGTTCTTTCCGTAGGCCAAACTCATACCTGAGAGAGTAACCTTCACTCCAGCTGTTGCTCCTTCAATACCTGCAAAAATGACAAGTAAATCGGGGTCGGGTCCTTTTGTAACAATGTCCGGTACCTGAACCTTCCACGTCATGTTGGCACCAATTGGTATATTTGTTTTAGCAATCACAGAGGTAGGATTACCCGAACTGGTTGCTTGGAACAAAGCAACGGTGAGTGAAGTGGCACCCACTCCAGCCCCGCGAGAAACCCTAAAAGCATACCATTCCCCGGGTATCACCTTTCTAAGGAGAGGAAACTTCACAAAATAGTTGTTACTACTACCTCCACTGTTATCAATTACTTCGACCTCCTCATTGTCTATAATGTTCAACGAGACCATATTGTCCTCGTCAAAGTTCTGAGTCTTGACCTCAAGCCCAGGTGTTAATTTGTCGGTCTCAACTGGTATTTGCGAATATGCTGAGTATAAAGAATCCAAAGCCGGTTGATTGGTAATTGCCATATCGCGTTATATTATATATCCGTGGTCCATATTGTTGTCAGGAGTGAATGCCTCTTCAATGAGGACCTCCATTGTCTTGTCCAAATGCTGAGCCAGGTACTCCTCGAAGTTATCAGCGGGAGTGTCGACCAAGTCAACGTAAATGTGATTGCGGTAAAGCTCTGAGCCTTCTCGTTTTATCTTCCATGCAGTGGCATTTCCGAATCGGACCAGGTCCTTGGGATCCGAGAATGTGATGCCTTTGAGCTTTGCCCACTCCATGATGATCTGTCCCAAATTGGCGGGGATCTTTCCAGGACCTCGTCCCCGGATGAGAGTGTAGAAGTAGTTTGGAGCTTCGATCGTTCCCCAAACTGTTTCCCCTTCTCGTCCCGTCTGGACTGTTATCTGAGCATAGGTTCTGCCGGAGGCTTCCTGCCCGGCGTCCTGTGATGCCCGGATGATCTCGTCCCTCATCTGGGTGAGACCCTCAGCCAATATCTGTTCCAGTCCTACCGCCATTTGTTTCTGGGTTTGCGAGCATTGGCTTTCTGTTGAGCCTTACGCTCCAGTTCCTTGTTCAGTCTCTCCCGGAAGAGGTGACTCTGCAAGTTGGTGAAAAGGAGGTTGTACACCTTCCCGTATTTCCATTCCAGAATCTCATCCGGGTCTTTCGAGTAGTCCTTGGCCAGTGCAGTGATGGTGGCCATCTCGCCAACCACCAAAGAGAATTGAGCAATGCCGGCTGCCTTTTCCTCGGCACTGGGCTCGTACTTGAGCTCAGTCTGTTCTCGCTCGATCCAATATTTAATGCCCATGAGAACCTCGTACCAGTACTCGACAATTTCGGAGGTGTTCCTGAGACTCCATTTGACGCCGAGACATTGCATTCCTTCCTTCATCTTGTCAATGTCGGTCAGCTCCTTTTCAGTGATGATCCGGCCAAGCTCTATGCGTTGGCCGAACGTCATCTGACCGCCTTGTATGTCGATTCGCTGTATCATACCATTGTATAAATATCACGGAAGGTCCAGACGTCGGGGAACTCGCCCTCAGGTTTTACATTGATTTCAGTTACAATTAAGTCTTCTGTGTCCGGGAATGTATACTCTTTGAGCTTCCATTTTCCCTCTGCATATGCTGGGGTTAGGGGTCTTCCGCATAATATGGCTCTATACGGGTACAATGCCGTGACCAGGACCTTCGGATCAGTGTTAGTGCTTATATATTCGGAGCCTACAAGCTTGTCAACGGGTTTTGATTCAGTATTTTCAAAGGTTATCGTAATTCCCCGCATATTAAATCCTTCGTGGATGATGTCTACCAGCCTGACAGGTTTAGGCTCGGGTGGAGCAGGAGGAATGGGCTTATACGCATCGAGACACCATTCTTGCGTTACAGTTAGCTCCAGTCCTACGCTGACCTCGTTGGCATCGAACCGAGGAGACGGGTACAGCACCCGGACAGTGTTCATGATTTCCGGATATTGCTTGACCAGCTGAGAGGTCTTGAGCAAGTAGAGGAAAGGCCGGACCATCTGCTCCTCGATTTGGTTCTTTAGCTCCAGTCGTCCGATGGTGGGCGAGTTCTGGCTGAACTTCGTGTCGCCTTTGTAGGCATCGTTGGCCATCGGCTCGAACTTGCAGAAGTATATCTGCATGATGGTCCTTTGCTTCTGGTGCCCTCTGTAAGGAATATCATAGTAGCCAGTGGTAGGTTCCTCAACATAGACAAAGTCAGACGATACCCGATTGCCGTCCGAGTCTGTCACGAATCTTTCCATCGTGTCTACTTTGACGTTCAGCATCCGAGCCTGGTCACACTCAAAGACGGCCAGAGGATTGACCATCTTGACTATGTCGCGGATGAGGGTTATGATGTCCAGTATCATCGCTTCGCTGGGATTATGATTTTGGCGGACTTCATGCCAGTCGCCTTCGGCTTTATCTCAAATGTCATTCGCATGATGAGCATGTCCAGGAAGTCCGGAGACCTGCCAAGGAGCTGTTTCATGGTGTCCTTGGAGATGAGCTCTCGCTTCTGCTCAGCGGAGTTCGTGTTCTTGGACTTGAGCACCGTCATCTCCTGCTTGATTTTCTCCTGAACTTCGGGAGAGCAGATGATGTGGATCTGGCGCTTGTTGATGAGCTCCGCCAGCTTGAATGCGCACTCCGACTTGATGTTGTTGTACGTCTTGGAGTCAATGGCTGACTGTCCTCCATGAAACTCCCGGATGCCTTTCAGGTAGCTCTCCAAGTAGAACCCAAGTCCGTCAGCGTCAGAGACGATGCTGGACCTGGGGACTTTCAGACCGGTGGCCAATTTGGCGATCTTCTCCTCCATCTCCTTGCCTTCCGAGAAGCTTTTGGCAATTGGGATCCGGCATACCATGCCGTCCCAGGTTCCAACCACCCAACTGTCTCTACCTTTCCCGGCAAGGTCAGTGCTAATGAACCGATTGCCCGTCGGGAGTACGAACTCATTGCTGAACATGTCGCACACTGCGTCATAATCGACCAGCCAATTCGGGTCATCGTCATACTCCCAGTTGCCAAAGACCAGTCGCTCGATCTGCGACTGGGTCAGGTTCCGGAGAAGCCCCTCAATGTACGTGTCTGGGAGAGTCTTGTTGTCCTGGGGCAGAGCTTTGACGAACCGACGCCAGGGAGGCAGCTTGTTCTCCTTCCATGGCTTGTAGTAGTCCGTGTAGAGGAAATTGTTGGACGGGTTGCAGGTGATGAGGAGTTTGGGAGCCAGCTTGTAGACGTCATTTTTCCATCGACCGATGGAAGCCTGGAGGTTGGTCTTCGCCTCGCGGATAAACTCTCCGCCCTCTTCGATCCATCCCCGAGTCATCTGCATGGACCCGAATCTCTCATACATGGGGTCACTGGGGTTATACTTGGCATCGATGAGGTAGATGCGGCTTTTGTTGTACAACTCGAAAAAATTGTATTGACCATTGAAGTGGTAGTAGTCCTCCGTGATACCCCAATGGGCGAATACCTCGTAGAGAGAGGGGATGGTGTATCGAACTAAGTCGGCGGCCGTCTTACGCGCAATAAAATAAAATGTCTCCGGATAGGTGAGGGCATCGCCGGCTATCAAGGAACACCCGAGGTAGGATTTGCCAGCACCTTTCGTGCCAGCATACAGAATGTCAGTGACTGAATCATCCAGCCATAACCGAGCCACTTCCTTCTGCTTCTCGTTGCCTTTGGTGTCAAATTGAAGCCGGCGTCCCATTTTATTTTACCTCCATTCCTGTTATCTGCTCGAGAGTGATGCCTCCCGTCAGGTTGACATTTGTCTTGCGTCCTTGAAGCACCTGGATGAGGCTGGCAGCGTACTTGCCAACCAGGGCTCCCTCGATTTGCTGGGAATTGATGGCGTCCTCGATGGTGCCACCAATTGCAGCTGCTACCGGATCCCCCGTGAGTTCCCCGTACTCAACAGGATTGATCCCAGCGAACAGCCTGAATGACTCGATGGTCATCGGGCGGGAAATGTAGACGCTGCAGTCGTCGCCATTCTTATTCTTGTGAGCCTGGGAGAAATAGTTATCCTTCATGAATTTGCAATACTCAATGAATGCAAAATAAAGCTCCTCCGCATCGGTGGGCTTTACAAAATCTCCGGCGTCTCGCCTTTTCTGTCCCTCCTCCATATAGGCGAGCGGACTCATTTTATATGTACTTCGTGCCATGCCTCAAATATAATTAAACCTTATACAAATTAAAAATTTATTTCTGCACAACAATCCCCGGAGCGTTTGGCCCCGGGGATCTTTAATTTATTCGCTTACGCGAATGAGGGTCACGCCGAACCACAGGAACTTGACCGAAATACCTTGCGGCCAAATCATGCCTTCGTGGACCGTTGCGATGGATGGGGTCCAATTACAGTACTTGGTATTGACTTCCGAGTACAAAGCCCAGTTTTTCCCGAGCTGCTTAAAGTGTTTTGCTTTCATGCTTGTTTGGTTTTAATTTCCGTATACGCGAGTGCCGTCCAGTATCTGCTGGTCAAGAAAAGGCCCAATTTGGCACCAGTTCTACTGACTCTGTCAGTTCTACTGACTCTGTCAGTTCTACTGACTCTGTCAGTTCTACTGACTCTGTCAGTTCTACTCGACTAGTTCTACTCGACTAGTTCTACTCGACTAGTTCTACTGACTCTACTCGCTTACGACTTCTTTTTGAACTTCCGAATCCGACTTTCCGCTCTCCCCATCTGCTTGATGGATCGGGTCAATTTCCGTTTGGGGCTGATCCACCATTGGCGGATCCCGCCGAAAATCGCGAACAGGCCGATAGTGGCCAACAGATAAATTGCAATCATTTTCTACGCCTCCTTTCTAATTTGGTTTGTAATTTGCGGACCTCAACCCAGTCCTCATGCCGCATCCAGTACGGACGGGACAGCAGACTCTGCTGTCCACGTGCTATTTGCATGGTGGTCTTTTTCAATTTGCGGGCGTAGTCCAGTACCTCCCGCTCCTCTTTTGAGTAGATTCCAAGCCATCGCCGGAACACTCCAATTTTTCCTGTTGGGGGTAGCCCCAATTTCTCAGTTTTTTCCATAATAAACAGTAGGTGGAACAATAAAATTTTTATTGTTCCGGCCCCTAAGTGATTGATGTTCAATGGTTTGGGTGCTTTTCATTGGGGGGACCGGAACAATTGGAACAATGGTTCTGTGCACTCTATTTGGTGATTTCTCATTTCCTATATTGGTCATAATTGGAACACATATTCTCTATTCAGGTTTTCCTCCTATATTATTGTTCCAATTGTTCCGGGGGGGGTTAATCAATTGAATATCAATCAATTAGGGCCGGAACAATCATTGTTCCACATTGTTCCATATTGTTCCGGCCCTAATTGATTGATTATTAATGGTTTGGATGTTTTTCACTGGGGGGACCGGAACAATGGAACAATGGTTTGACCAACTTTTTTAGGGGGGACTGTCGAGATTTTTGCCAAAACCATGGTTTTATCAACTTTTGGGGCCGGGGGTCCCCGTGATTTGGGAACAATGGAACAATGGTTTGACCAACTTTTGGGGCCGGGGGTCCTATTCACCCGTGGATCCGAAGCCCCCCTGTCCTCTTTCAGTCGATTGCGGGAAAAGTTCGTCCTCCGACTCGAGAACTTCCACCCCGGTATAGAAGACAGGCATCACCAAACCCTGAACCAGCTTCATCCCCGGCTTGAGGATGACGACTTCCTTGCCGACGTTCATGACATGCAGATGGATCTCTCCTTGGTAGTCTTCGTCAACCACGCAGGCTCCGACCTGGAGCTGGTGCTTGGTGGCAATACCGCTCTTGTTGAACATGATGAGGGCACACTCCCGGGGTATTCGAGCTTTGATCCCGGATGGGATGTTGATGCTTTCGCCCGGCCAGATCTGTTTGGCTTCGAAGTCTTCCGGGATGTAGAAGTCCAGCCCGGCGGACAGACCCGTTCCTCTGGTCGGGGTCTTGACATTTCTTACTTTTACGATTTTCATTTTCTAAAATATTTTTCGAGACGAGCTCGGTGTGTTGTGCCTGATGAGAGTGATGCTCCTTCTATGAAATTATACCGAGTGTGAAGAGGCAGCTCCTGGAATGCCTTCTTGAACGGTTGACCATCCGATTCAAATATCTTGCCCCAGGCATTGCCTGGGGTGACGTCTTTCATTTTTCGGGACTTGATCCACCCCAGAGCCTCTTCCCGATTTATAGAACGGATGGAAGGTCTAACAGATCCCTTCCGGAGCGTCATTTTGAACCACTGAGCCTCCGTGTTGGAGTCATCTTCTTTGAACCATACCCGGTAATATCCGATAGCTATTGCCATAAGTTGTAGAATATTTCGTGACACTTCTTGCGGTACGCCATCGGGTCCTGTCGGATACTTTGGCACTTGAGAGGCTCTTTGGGTCGGTCGAGAATCTCCTGAGGCAGTACGTCGCTGAAAGCATCTTTGAGAATGCGCTTGTGAGTTCTGTCCTCCCGGGGCAAACGGAGAGCGAACCTGACAACGTCATGTCCCAGGAATGGTGACCGGAGTTCAACTGTGCTCCTCATGGAAGCCCGGTCAAGCCGAGGCATGTGGTAGAACGGGAGCTCTTGGAACACGTCTGAGAGCTGGGAGTCATAATCATCAACTCGGCGATAGCCTCCGAAGAGTTCGTCAGCTCCATCCCCGGTCAGGATGACCCTCTCCTTGACCTTCTCCATGAGTCGGAACTGGGGGATCATGGAGCCCAAGTCGATGGGGGTTTCGTTATATCGGAGACACCTCTCCAGGCAATCATCATCGGGGATAGGGCCAAGAGAGGTGATAGAAACCCCTAAAAATTCGGACAATAGCATGCCAAATTTTGATTCATTATTCTCCACCATATAGAGATTAACCCCCAGGCCCATTCGATGGAGAATAGAGGCAACTATGGATGAATCCAGTCCTCCAGAAACCAAAGCTCCGACCAGGACTTTAGAGTACATTGCCCGGCGTTTTACGGACTTTTCGACCAAGCCCCGGAGGACTTCGGCGAACTTGGATTTTGCGAAATGACTCCGTTCCCCTATCCCCCATCTGTAGTAGTCCCTCCGGATAATGGTGGGCTTCACCTTCATGTCATCGAAGGAATAGACAGTATTCGGCATAATACGCTTAACGGTGTTCCACGGAGTCCGGTCATCCCAGTTGTAACCCCATTTGAACACTTCCGACTGATAGTACCGGTCGAAGTCCTTGAAGTTCGACACCAACGGGGTTATCTCCGAGCAGATTTCCCCGAATTGGTTGTAGTAGAGTTGCTTCTTTCCGAGAGGGTCTGTGAAAGCAATAATTTGACCCTTCCTGTACCAGCATATTGCCCACATGCCATCCCAGTTGTTGGCTTCATAGATGATGTCTTCGAGACACGAGGATCCAAACAAGTCGCGAAGATACTCGACGTCGCTGGAATACCTCGTAGGATAGTTGTAGATCTCCCCGACATAAAGGAGCCACCCATTGTTTCCGGCTAACTCTATAGGCTGAGCCAGACCATCGCCTGGTTCAGTCTGAATGGGCAAACGAACATGCCCGAGGAACCATCCCCCTTCGGCAATCTGGACGGACTCGATGCCCCTATGCTGTATCTTGTCAATGGCGTTAATCCTTCTTGTTATACTTATTCCGCACATATCACTTTAGTTTGTTTCTGAGAGCGTCCATGAGACAAACGATCCCTATTCCGATTATTACTGCTATTGCCAGCCCGATGATGATAGGCTCCTCACTTCCTCCTGTCATGACTTTTCTTTGAATTTTCGAGGACCTGTTGTGCCTTTCTTTCGATCCAGTTGGTGTAGCACCGACTCCCCATGTGGAGCCCAGTCAGGAGCTTCGAGCATCCCGGGCAGAACATGCAATCGTCATATTGCTGATGAGCTTTAGCTCTTGCTTCGTCGATAGTCATAATTTAGTAGATTACCCATTTGGAAAGATCTTCGTTGTATGCATGGAGGGACCCAGCGAAGTAATGCAGAGATCCCTTCTTGAGAGAGGGATAGGTGGCTGCGAGGATGTTGAACACGTAGTCCATCATGGCCTCCGTCAACCAGATGTCAATTGCGAAGTGCTTGAAAAAGTCATTGCTCCGGATATAATATATCACGTGGAGTCGATTGTTCCGGATGAGGAACTGGTAGCTGACGGAGCAAGGTACTCGGGTAAGAGCCCCGGCTGTTGCCCGGGTGTCCTCCGGCTCGAAGATCATGACCATTGCTCGTCTGGAGTGCGGGTCGTCCCGGAGAGTCGTGATGACATTGTCCAACTGGTGGATCTCGGGTCCCTTGTGGAAGATGTGCAGACGCTCCGAGTAGGTGTAGTCGAAGCGACCCTCCTGACGAGTCTTGCTCACCAGCTTCTGCCACAAGTCCCGGCGGATCTCCCAGCTCTTACCGGGGTTGACTCCATTTCGGTCAAGCCGGTCGGAGAGCTCTGCTCGGCAATACTTCTCGATGAGCTCGGCCTCGTCTTTGAACATGAAGTCGAGCATCTCACGTTTGCCGAGATACGGCTTCGAGATGACGAAGCTCACTCCGATGAGTTCCTTGGTGAGCCGGTCGTCCCCGCTGAGTTCCTGGTTTTGGTAATGGTTGACCGGGACCGTGATGCCGGAAACCTTGAGCTCCCGATCCATCTCCCGGATCATTTCGAAACAGTCCTTAAATATTCTACCCATATCAGTATTTGGATTTAATGCGAAACAGATTTACTTGATACTTCAACGACCAGAGCTCCCGGACTTTGTCTTCCGTGACACCTATGCTCCCGAAGAGCATAGCGAACATTGCCCAGATGTTCCAAAGTCTCTCCTCGAAGACCACCAAGTCAACCATGTACTGAGATTGTCTCCACTCCCGGTTCTTGAGGCAGTTGGCAGCCAAACCTATTGTCTTGATCAGCTCCAGTATGTTCTCCTCGAAATTCTCGTCGGCAATATCCTTCCGGAACCCGTATGTGTGACCCCAAGCAAAGTCTGGGGCCATACCGTACAGCTGGTAAAGCTCGAGCATAAAATTGAAGGCATCAATCAGCTCCTCCAGCACGTGGTCCTTCTCGTTTTTGTCCTTGGCCTCCATCGCTTCTGTGAGCTCCTCGACAATCTGCCAACAGAGTTTCTTGAATAGTTCTTGATCCTCCAAAGTGTTAATGTCAAAGTTCGCGATGCGCTCCTTGAAGTACGGCCTGTACATGAGCTGGAGCTCCCCCTGGAGGGCATAAATCTCTTCCCAGCTCTTAATGAATGGCTTAAAGTCTTGTGTGTTCATGGCTTGATGTTTGGGAATGGATCTTCTTTGTGGGAGTAATATACAGCTATTCTGCGCCCCTCTTCTGTGAGAACATGTTTGATCTCATGCACCTCGATGGGACTGATCCGGATGAAGTCTACAGCCTCCGAAATGGTTGAGAAGTACGTAGGTACCACCTCTGGAGCTTTTAATGGCTTGGGGTCCTCGAGTTCGTTGTTGATGGCCCCGATTGTGGCTACCATGTCAAGGAGGTTGTCCTCCTTGTGTGCATTGGATTCACGTGCCATTTTCACTGCCACTTGGACCCAAGACACGTCAAGAGCGGTCAGAGGCTTACCGGTAATGACCGAGGCGATCTCTGCGGCCTTCTGGTTGCATTCCATGAATGGTCCGTATTGTCTCTCCTTTTCCTCCGACCGCTCATTGATGATTTGGTCAGCGTGTTTAAGTATGTTACTCATGATTTTTAGTATATAGGTTAGACCCCGGGGAGGGACTCGAACCCTCCTGTACCACTCCGGGGTGCCCAACGGAGTGACGGCTCCATTGGGCGAGGAGTTCTGACTTACTCCTCAGCCGGTGCGTTCTCCGGCTCGTTCTGTTCTGCTTCGGGAGCTGCCTCGTCAGCCCTCTTCCGGCCGCGCTTCGGCTTCTCGGTCTCTTCGGAAACCGGTGCCATCTCGCCGAGCTCCAGGTCCTTCGAGTCGATGCCCTTTCCCCAGACGTGACCGTCGTTGGTCTTGATGCGGTACTGGATGAAGTTGTTGCGGGGGTCGAGACGAACTCCGATGATGATGCCGTCGGTCTGCTCCTTGGTCTTCGTGCAGATGAACTTGCAGAAGCGGCCGATGTTGGCTTTGGTCTTCTCGAGATTGGCTTGGGCCTCCTCGTCCGAGATCTCCTTCTTTAGCGGACGGGGGTCCTTGGGCTCCTTCGGGGTCTTGGTCTTGCGAGCCTTTTCCGGCTTCTCCTCGGCGACTTCGTCGTTCTCCTTGATGCCGTTCTCGGCTTTGTACTCTTCGGTCTCAGTGGCGTTGTAGACAGCGCCCTCCTCTGCCGGATGTTCCTGAGATGCTCCTCTCGATGCGAGGATGGATTCGATGGCGTCAAGCTCGTCACCGGTCTTGACCTTGGCCAACTTTTGGAGAACTTTCGAGCTGTAGCTCTTGTACTTTTCGATAAACTTTTCCATAGTGTTCAGTTGTTAAGTGTAGGGTAAAAGTAAGAAAAAATGTCCACTTAAAAAAATTTTCACCAGAAAAATTGAAATTATTTCAATCCAATTCGACTGTGATTATGTCCAATATGTTGGAGGTCATCATGCTATTGACTACCAGTAGAGCCCTTCGGATCCCCAAGTCCCTCATTGCTCGCTTTGCTTGAGCAATGGCTCTGGCTTTGATTCTCCCGTCGGGGATAGCTGCTTCGTAGCTGTTGTAATCCTCGTCCATTAATTCGTAGTAATATCGTTTCATTGTCCTTTTGTTTGTATCCTAAATGTAATACTTCTGCGACAAATACTACGATGTTTTACGATATTTTTTTCAGATACTTTTCGACCCTCGCTTTTACAGCTTCCATGAGAGCATCCTGCCCCCGGGTCTTCGCTTTCTGGGCTCTTATGACGTCCTGGTCCACTGTCTTCGAGCATACCAGTTTATTGACTATCACGACCTCCTTCTGTCCTTGTCGGTCAAGCCGAGCATTGAATTGTTGCTCCAGCTCGAGAGAATAGGTCTGCCCAAACCAGATGATGCGGTGTCCTCCGGCTTGAAGGTTGAGCCCATGGCCCCCGGAAGCCGGGTGCATCAAAAGAACCTGGATTCTGCCAGCATTCCAGTCAACGATGTCCTTCTCCGTTTTGAGTTCCCGGGGCTTATACTTGGCGAGAGCCTTCATGAGCCGGTCTCTGTCATGCTGGAAGGTCCAACCTATGAGGACTGACTGTCCCCCGGCGTCCTCAATGAGTTCCTTCGTGGCTTCTATCTTCAACGTGTGCACCTCATGGGCCACTCTCTGTTCATCGTACACTGCTCCATTGGCAAACTGGAGGAGCTTCGTGGACAAAGCTGCTGCATTGACAGCTGGTATCTCTACGGCGTCCCCGAGCTGATCAATCATGCTGAGAACTTGTTCCTCCTCGAAGGAGTCATAAGCTTTTTGGATCTCCGGGGGCATCTGGATTTCCACTATGTTGTCGATGCGCTCGGGGAGATCGAGGTAGTCCTTAGCTTTCATGCTCATGCAGATGTCCCCTATCTTTGAGTATATGCGCTCCTGATTCTCTTTGGATATGTCGTACGAATATACAATATGCCCGTTTCTACGTCCTGGCTTAAAGTAGTTGTCACGATAGTGGGATATGTATTTTCCCAAGCGCTCTCCCCGGTCCAGGAGGTACATTTGGGCCCAAAGGTCCATAAGACCGTTGGGTGCCGGGGTACCAGTCAAACCTACTACTCGAGAGAGTGAAGCCTGAACGTGCTTGAGAGCTTTGAACCGGATTGACTTGGGGTTCTTGAAACTGCTGAGCTCGTCTATGACCACCATGTCGAATGGTAAGCAAGATCCCCCGTAGAGCCCGCATAGCCAAGCCACGTTGTCTCTTCCGATGGTGTATACGTCTGCCTTCTTGGCAAGAGCCTCACGACGTTGACGTTCTGTTCCGATGATGCGAGACACTTTAATGTGCTTCAAGTGGTCCCATTTCTCGACCTCCTGTGTCCAGACTGATTCGGCTACTCTTTTGGGAGCTATGACTAATACCCGTCGGACCTCGACCTCTCTAAACATGAGCTCGTTGATGGCTGTCAAAGTAGACACTGTTTTACCCAATCCCATGTCCAGGAACAGAGCACAGTGCGTGTGGCTTATTATGTGTTCAACAGCTTGTAGCTGGTATTGATGGAGATCATTTTCGGTCATATTCCAATGCTAACATTTTACAACCCATGGTCGTGTCTATTACCTCTACTCGAAAGCCCATTGCTTTCAGTTTCTGGTGCATTAATGTCTGTATTTTTCGGGGCTTTTTACCGAATGCTTTCAGCTCAACGAAAACGACTTCGCCACCGGGGAACAGACAGAGCCGGTCGGGGAGGCCAGCATTGTGAATTGCGGGGAGTTTCAAACACCAGCCACCAACTCTCTCCACCTCAGTGACGAGTCGTTTCTCAATCGAGTTTTCGCACGTAGTATTTTTGCTTTCCATAGATGGGGAATCTTCTACTAGCCTTGCACGGCTCCCATTCTGGCATGCTCTTCAACAAGTCATTTATTTCTCGGGTCCTATACCGGTCCATGTCCTCTCTGTTCCGCCCAAGACATTCACACCATATCTCAGCAACACACACGTAGTCTCGGGGGGTGGTCCCTTTGGGGTTTAATTCATCGACCAGGAAGTCTCTTCTCTGGTAGAGATCCATTGAGTCCCAGTTGTCCGGGAGTTGACGTTCCAAGTACGCCTCAATGATGCCTTTCCGTTCATCCGACTCGCTGTGCGAGCTTTGCTCACTTTTGGCTATTTTTTCTGCTTCATGGCTCAAATAGAGTTTCTCCTTGGATTTGTACAGGACAACTGCCTCAGCCCATATCTGGTCTATCTCGTCGTCCAGTTCCATGAATACGTCTTTTTTGGCATTGTTGGGGACCACGTCCACTGGCATGAAGCGTCTGTTGCCAGTGGGGTCTCTCAGGAATTCGCTGTCGTTGGTGGTGCCGAAAAAGACGCATTGCCGGGGGTATATCTCAGAAGTTCTGGCATACGCTGGTCGGAATGAGTCTTCTGACTTAGATATGAAATGCTTCACTGACTCAACCTCCGCTTTGCGGAGACCTGAGAGCTCAGCTATTTCAATAAGCCATGCCCCCTGGATCTGCTCGAGAGCCTCCTTTCCTTGGACTGTCAGGAATGTATCGCTAAACCAGGATTTTCCCAATTTTTTGATGAACGTACTTTTGCCGGATCCTTGAGGTCCTACGAGCATAAGCACAAGGTCGAATTTGACCCCAGGATTCATAACTCGGGCAACTGCTCCAACCAGCATCTTGCGGATGGCTTCGCGAGAGTAGATATTGTCGTCAGCCCCCATGTAGTCAATCAGGAGTTTGTCTACCCGTTGGATCCCGTCCCATTTGAGGTCATTGAGATAGTCCAGAATCGGGTGGAAGTGGTTGCGTTCAAATTCCAGAGCCATGGCATCGTCGATCTTTAGCGAGGACGTTATTCCATATACGCAACCCAAATAGTTCCGGATCCCGGAGTAGTCTACGTTCTTGACCGGCTCCGGCTTAACAACCCGACGCCACGGGAGATTCCCAAAAACGTACCTCTTACCGTCAAAGTCGTTCTGTCTGAACAGTCTTTTGAGTCTGGGGTCGTTTGCAAATATGAGGTTGAGGTTGGCATCCGACGAGAGGTATGCTCCTCGGGTGTCAACCTCCAGCTCCTTCATCCACTCGACGCTCTCAGCCTCCGGGTCAACCTCCTTTTCGACTACCTCTTCCTGAGTCCGATCATGCTCTGGATCGGCAAACTCGTACTTGGCACTGTTGATGTGGTCGTTGGCAATGGTTGTCTTAGTGTCTGGGTCATTGCGTACGAACTCCTCCATTGCTGACACACTTGGCAACTTCGACGAGGGATCCTTGACCTTGTCGTCAAGGTGGCCGAATTTGTGTATGCGGACCAAGTCAAACGCATTGCAAAGTTTACCCCCACACGGGTCAGTTCCATGATGGGAATAAGCGAACTTGTCCTCATACACGATAAGACCAGCCGAGGCGCTGCCTTTTGTGTAAGTGTATCGGTCTTCCAATGCTGACGGGACATAGGTGTCGGAGAGGAAGGTCTCTATTGCTTCGGGTATGGAGTACGCCCTACAGAACGCTCCTATGAGCCCCCTCTTTATGGTTGGGTCCTCCTGCTTCTTAACGGCTCTGTCGACAGCTTCGAAACGGGACGAAGCTGTGGGCCAAAGTGATGAGTCCTTCCAATCGGCATAGGAGTTGAGGATCTCGTCAGCATCAATCCATGGACCGTCCTGAACCTTAAAGTAGTAGTCCATGTCCTTCGGCGTAGAAGGCCAGAACATGAGTCGGTTGGTCTCGAAAGTTGAATTGTCGAAAAGGTCTATGCCGATTATCCCGGCAATTTTTCGGCTTATGGCCACATACTCATCAGCCGTGACTTCTCTGCTCAGTGGCATTATTAGTCGGTACCGGGGAGACGCATCTGAGTGTTTGTGAGTCCCATGCAGAACAGCTGCATTGTCAAACTGGAGAGTAAAGTCATCCCAGAGGTCTTTGTGGGCAAAGTCCAAGTCGAGTGTCATCAACTGTCTGTGGACCACATTGGCCGGACTTCTTTTGCCTCCCCTCAGGTAGCC
>OGKG01002773.1_pt1 | contig 17561 bp, 9 predicted proteins | sample 1572201 | NCBI WGS metagenome assembly OGKG01 (sample SAMEA2582146, study PRJEB24529) | metagenome | biome: Human gut stool | place: China | collected 2011 | reverse complement strand
ACAAGAAGGGCGTTCTCTTTTTTGTGGAGACTATGAATTATTCAGGTTAAATTACTTGATAAAGTTTGGTACGGTTCCTACGTGTGTCCGTCGGACGGTCCGTCCAGGTTCAATTTTGTTATTGCAAACTGCAAAACAACGAGAGATTGTGAAATTCGGGAAGTCAATAGTTTTCGATTTGGCCGGTGTCATTTAACCATAGGCGTCCGTTTTTTTAGGTAAAGTTAATAGTTTGTCGGTATTGGTATTCAGTTAGTTATCGGTCTTTGGCGGAGTCGGGTGTGTCGTTTATAGGACTCGTATCACATAATTTTACGGCAATGCTCGGTTAAAAGTATTCATTATGCAAAAGCAAATATAACAATAAAATTATTATCACGTGTATTTTTGGTAAGTTTTTTTACTTTAAAAAGACAGGGAGGATGTCCGGTAAGGTTGGTTTTTGGGGGTTAAACTATTGATAATCAATGGTTTTATTTGCTTCGGCGGGGCGTTTCCGAATAAAAATATTTCCTTGCCTATGGCTGGAATCAACTCGGTAAAAGAATATGGTTTTGTTGTATAAGTTGTTGTTGATTAGAATATTGAACGATATTAGGCGCGGTGGAAGGGTCTGTGGCCTCTTAAAATGCGATACCCGATTCGTTCGTGAAGGGGATCGAAAAGTTTTTTATGAACTTCCCGTTGTTTGAGAAATATTTTTTGTTTACTTTTGTTCGAAAGGGACGTTTCCGAACCATATAACTCCCTGCCGGATATATACCTTATAATATAAAGCGCCGGAAATGCCCGTAACAACCGGTCGTCGGTACGAAGCGGCAACACACGACGGACAACCCGAAATACACTGTCAAAATATGATGAAACGAATCTGCAAGCTGTCGGTATGCCTGCTATTGCTGAACCTGCCGACTTTCGCCCGATGCCAGACTGCGGTAAGCCGGACCGGCGACGATTACACCCTGTCCAATCGATATGTGGAGGCCGTTTTCGGCGCCGGCAAGGTTTTCGGGATTAAAAAACTGGTGCTGAACGGCCGTTCTGTGGCTCCCGAAGGGCAGAACGACCGGCCGTGGGCACTCGTCTACAAAGGCCCGCAGGGCGAGAATCCCGAGTTGCTGCCCGAACACGCTGTTTACGAGGGAGTCGGGGTACGCGACGATGCCGGGGCCAAAACGCTTGTCTTCACGTGGCAGTTGACACTCGATTACTCGCCGGTGAAATATCCTGTCCGGATGTACGTCACGCTGCCCGACGGCGGCGAGTTGCTGCAATGGAACCTGGAGGCCGATCTGCCTGCCGGATGGCTGGTCACCGACGTGAAGTTTCCCCGCATCGTAATCGACCGTCCGGCGGCCGGTAAAGTGATTACGACCGAAGGCTGGGGTGTCGAAAAACCGCTCGACATTGCCACTTTCGAGGCTCGCTATCCCTCGCATGCTTCGGCTATGCAGTTCGTGCTGGTGCACAACGGCGACGGAGCCCTTTACTACGGCACAGAGGACCGCCGGGGCTGCGGCAAGACCTACTCGGTGCAGTGTACGCACAAAACGGTCGTCTTCAATGACGCGATTCCTGCTTCGGCCGGCTGGATCGAAAACGGAACGTTCCGCCTGCCCTGGACTTCGGTCGTGGGCTTTGCCCCCGAAGGTTGGGAGGACGCCGTCGTCCGGTGGTATCGTCCTTTCACCTTTACGACCGAGTGGGGCAGCAAACCGCTCTCTGCACGTAACATTCCGCAGTGGTGCTATAACGCCGACGCATGGGTGCGCGCCAAATACGTCGGCGACGATACGTTCGATGCGGTCAAAAGCGCCGCCGAATACTTCGGCGATGGATTGGGTGTACACTGGTACTTCTGGCACAACCATCCCTACGATACGCACTATCCCGACTACCTGCCTGCCAAAGAGGGCTTTGCCGGGATGGTCCGCGCCGTTCAGCAGTCGGGGGCCCGGGTCACGCCTTACATCAACGGCCGTCTCTGGGACCCCGCGGCGGACAGCTATAAGCGCGACCGCGGTTACGATGCTTCGTGCCGCAAGCCCGACGGATCGCTCTATACCGAAATTTATCCCACCTCGAAGGTTCTCAATACGGTGACATGCCCTTCGACCGCCATCTGGCACAGGAAGATTATCGGACTGGTCGACAGTCTCCAGACCGGGCTCGGCGTCGACGGCGTCTATATCGACCAGATTTCGGCAGCGGCGCCGGAGCCCTGCTGGAACGAGCGCCACGACCACCCGGTCGGCGGCGGGAGTTTCTGGTACGACGGCTACCGCAGGCTCATCGGCGAAATCCGCGCCAACCATTTGCAGGAGGGGAAAATTCTGACCAGCGAAGAGAACGCCGAGTGTTACATCGACCTGTTCGACATGCTGCTGGTGGTCAATACACCCCACGAGGAGAACGCCTGCGTCATCAAACCCGTATTCCCGATGGTTTACTCCGACCGTGCTGTTACCAGCGCATTTACCTACACGCCCGCCACGGCGGATAAAATGGGCCTCGGCGACTTCCGTTACGAACTGGCCAAAGCCCTGTTGTGGGGTTCGCAGATCGGGTGGGTCGATCCGCGACCGCTGATGTCGGAGCGCGCGGCGAAAGAGGCCCGCTTCATGAAGACGCTCATGGACTTCCGCCGGGGAGTGCATGATGTGGTGTACGGGGGCTTGTTTATCCGCGAGTTCGCCCCGTCGGGCGATAATCCGGTCGTCCGGATTCCCGGATTCGGCGACGATGCTTCGGTGTTGGCCGCCGAGTGGCTAAAACCCGACGGAAAGCGGGTTTACCTGATCGTCAACATGGACGACAAGGCGCACACGGTCTCGCTGCCGGGTGTCGGCAAACCGGTCGGGATGGCCGGAGCCTCCTGTCGGCGTATCGACTTGTAACCGTCGTCCGGTCTTCGGGGATAATCCGTAAGGAGCTGATTTAGGAGTCGGTACGGGTGTTGCTGTCGTCTTCCGGAAGCCGTCGGCGAGTGCCTTTCGGCGCTGCTTTCCGGTCTCTTATCCCTGTTGTTCGGTTTAAATTGACGTATTCGGTTTGCAAAGCCTGGCTTTTTTGTTAAATTTGTCCGACCCAAAACTATTGACGATGCCTCTGCGGATTATCCTTCGTTTCTGCGTGTTTTTCTCGTTGGCTGCGGCGTGCCTCCTGCCGGTAGGATGTACACCGCAGGAGAGCTATTCATTGCAGACCCGGGCCGCATTGGAGCGGTTGGATGCGGAGCTGGCGCAGAAAGCCCGCTATCAGCAGTGGCGCCAGGAGCAGGCCGACGAGTTGCGCGGCCGCATCGACGCCAAGGCCCCGACGGCTGAACAGGCGGAGCAGGTGTTCGCAGTGGCGCAGGTTTTCGTGACTTTCGATCTCGACTCTTCGGCCTATTACGTCGACCGGCTCTACCGGCTGGCCGAACGGAGCGGTTCGCGGTATGAGCGGCGGCTGGCCTTGCTGGCCGATATCGATGTCTGGCTGGGCCGCGGGCAGACCAGTTACGCCGAAGCTATTTTCCGGAAAATAGATACCGTCGGTATGACTCCGCTTGAGTATGGAGCATGGTATCTGTGTTTTTGCTCGGTGGCTTCCCGGCGTTATTCCGAGGTCGAGGACCCGCACCAGAAGCAGGCATGGCGTGATACGGTGTTCCTGACGCGCCGCATTTCGGTTCCGGGGCTGAGCGAATTTACCCGGGCGCGCATGGAGGCGCTGAGTCTTCGCGACAGTGCGCGCTGTGCGGAGGCGCTGCAATTGCTGGAGCCATTCACGGCCAAAGTCCTGAGTTATCCCGAACGTGCGTTGCTCTATTATGCCATGTCGGACATCGCCCGGAAAATGGGCGACGAGGACCTGTCGGCGTACTGCCTGGCCGAGTCGTCGATCTCCGACCTGTGCGCCGGAACCCGTTCTTACTATTCGCTCTACGACCTGGCGCTCCGGCTTTTCGACCGCGGGGACTTCGACCGTGCCGCGGCCTATATGGGTTCCACTTTCGACGATGCCGTGCGCTGCAAGTCGATCGCCCGGATTCCCAACTCTTCGGCGGCGGCAATGAAGATCAGCGAGGCCGTGGCGGCCAATATCGCCGGACGGCAGACAATGATGATCGTGGTCATCTGCCTGGCCGGAGTTTTCCTTGTGGTGCTGACTGTCGTGCTGTGGTTCGTGCTGTGGCAGCACCGCCGCCTGCACAACAACCACGAAAAACTGATCCGCATGAGCGATATGCTCCGCGAAAAGAACCACGAATTGCTCGGCAAGAACGATCATATCCGCCAGATCAACGGCGCTTTGGTCGATTCGAACCGCATCAAGGACCGTTATGTCTGTCACTATATCGACCTCTCGGTGCGCTATATCGGACAAATGGACGCTTTTCGCCGCGAAGTGTGCCACATTGCCAAGACCCAGGGCGCCGATGAACTGGTGCGCCAGCTCAGCATGTCGCAGACCATCAACGGCGAGTACCTCAAATTCTACCAGTCGTTTGACGCCTCGTTTCTCGATATTTTTCCGCATTTCATCGAGCAGGTCAACGAACTTTTGCAGCCCGAATCGCGCTTCGCTCCCCGCACGGACTCTTCACTGACGACCGAACTGCGGATTCTGGCTGCCCTGCGGCTCGGAATTACCGACAGCGGGCATATCGCTTCGCTGCTCAACTGCGCCTCCGCTACGGTCTATACCTACCGCACCAAACTGCGCAATGCCGCGCTCGACCGCGACGATTTCGAGTCGCAGGTCGCCCGGATCGGGTTGTAAAGATCTCCGGAAATCTATATAATACGGGGTGTCATACTTGTTTCTATTAGTTTGATTATTAATTGTATATAGACTTATATCGGTCTATATAGTGTATCGCGCGTGTAGCGGCATGCCTGAAAATGGATAACTTTGTACATCCGCTAAAGATATCCACTAAACCAACATAAAATGATACTACCAACTACTTTTTGCGGCAAAGTCACCGGCGTGTGCGGCTTTGCGCTGCTGCTCACCATGGCCGTTTCCTGCGGTCCCCGCCACAACACACTCAGCGAATCGGAGATCGCCTCCGGCTGGGAATTGCTCTTCGACGGGAATAGCCTGGATCAATGGAAAGACTTCAACGGGGACTCTCTGACCCAGCCGTGGCACGTTGTCGACGGGTGCATCCAGGCTAACGGCGACGGGAGCGACCTTTCGGGTTATATCGTCACCAAGAAACAATACGAAAACTTCATCGTAGACTGGGACTGGAAGCTCTCCTACGGAGGTAACAGTGGCATGCTTTACCACGTCGTCGAGAATCCTTATTTCAAGGTTCCCTACGTCACGGGTCCCGAGTACCAACTGATCGACAACGATGGTTGGGAGTCTCAGAACGCTCCGACGAAGCTCGAAGAGTGGCAGAAGCTGGGCGTGGACTACGCGATGCACCTTCCGACTGCGGATTCCCTGTTTGTCAATCCGCAGGGCGAGTGGAATAATTCGCGCATCGTGTGCGACAACGGGCACGTGGAGCATTGGCTCAACGGGCACAAGATCCTTGAGTTCGAAGCCTACACCGATGACTGGTTCTCGCGCAAGAACAGCGGCAAATGGGAGACTGCACCCGAATACGGTCTGGCGCGGCGGGGCGTTCTGTGCCTGCAGGACCACGGCTATCCGGCCTCTTTCCGCAACCTGAAGATCAAGGAGCTTCCCCGCAAGGCAGGCCGCGAAGTGGAACTCTTCAACGGCCGGGACCTTACGGGCTGGGAAGCCTACGGCACGGAGAAGTGGTATGTGGACAAGGAGGGCTGCCTGGTCTGCGAGAGCGGTCCCGACAAGCAGTACGGCTACCTGGCCACGCGTGAATACTACGATGATTTCGACCTCACGGTCGAGTTCAAGCAGCTCTCCAACGGGAACTCGGGCGTCTTCTTCCGTTCGTTCATCGAGCCGCCGGTGAAGGTTCACGGCTGGCAGTGCGAGGTCGCGCCGAAGAACCACGACACGGCGGGCATCTACGAATCCTACGGCCGGGGCTGGCTGGCCCAGATCCCCGACGAGAAGGAGTCGATCCTCAGGGAGGGGGATTGGAACACGCTGCGGCTGAAGGTCCAGGGAGACCGTGTTCAGACGTGGCTCAACGGCGAAGCGATGGTGGACCTCACGGACGCGAAGATCGGCGCAGCGCAGGGACGCATCGCGCTTCAGATTCACGACGGCGGCGGCATCAAGGTCCTGTGGCGTAACCTCCGGCTGACGACGCTGTAAAACAGAGCCGGGGTTTCGTTATGCGGAATCCCGGCTTTCAACCTCTTCAAACTAGCACCTAAAACAAAGAGATAAAATGAGTAACCGCAGAGATTTTCTGAAAAAGGTAGGCGGACTGGCGCTGCTGACGGTTGTCCCGCGCAGCGTTCTGGGAGGCTCCAGATTCGTCGCCCCGAGCGACCAGCTCACCAAGGGCATCATCGGCGTGGGCGGCATCGGCAAGAGCAGCTACCACTTCACGTCCTCGGACGCGTGCCGCCTGGTTGCGGTCTGCGACGTGGACCGCAAGCACCTCGAAAGCGCCGTCGCGCTGGGCCGCAAGAAGTTCGACAAGACGCTCGAAAGCTACCACGACTACCGGGACCTGATTACCGATCCCAACGTCGACATCGTACATATCGCTACCCCGCCCCACTGGCATGGCATCATGGCCGTGGAAGCGGCCAAAGCCGGCAAGGACATCTGGTGCGAGAAGCCCATGACGCGTACCATCGGCGAGGGTAAACGCGTAGTGGAGGCCGTCCGGCAGAACGGGCGGATCTTCCGCCTGAACACGTGGTTCCGCTTCAAGGATACCTTCTACGGACTGGGCACGACGGTCGAGCCCCTGAAGAAACTCGTTGACAGCGGCCTGCTGGGCTGGCCCCTCAAGGTGACCATCTCGGGGGCTACGGGCTTCACGTGGAAATTCTTCTGGGTGGGGCAGGAAAACCTCCGGCCGCAATCCGTCCCGGAAGAACTGGACTACGACATGTGGCTGGGCCCGGCGCCCTATAAACCCTATAACAAACACCGCGTGCACCAGACCTTCCGCGGTTACTGGGACTACGACGGCGGCGGACTGACGGACATGGGCCAGCACTACATGGACCCCGTTCAGTACCTGCTGGGCAAGGACGAGACCTCTCCGGTGAAGATCGAGGTCGACGCCCCGCAGCAGCATCCCGACGCCGTGGGCATCTGGCGCAGGATCGTCTACACCTACGACGACGGCTGCCAGATCGTGCTCGAAGGCGAAGGCTACGAGAGCAAAGGCAAGGTTCCCTATATCGAAGGTCCTTTGGGCAAGGTCTACCAGGGCTTCGAGTGTACGATTCCCGACGTGATGGAGAAGATCGCCGAGATGCCCGACCCCGAGCCTCAGAACACCGACTTCCTGCAGTGCGTCCGCAGCCGCGAGCCCTTCGCCCTCGACGAAGCGAAGGGACACCGCAGTTCCACGCTGGTCAACCTGGGCGCGTGCGCCCTGCGGCTGAACCGCACGCTGCATTTCGACCCCGACAAGCAGCTCTTCGTCGGCGACGAGGCCGCCAACCGCCTCATCGACCAGCCGATGCGCACTCCGTGGAAAATCTGATAACGTCCAAACCTGAAAAAACCATGAAGAAGTTATTCATCGCCATACTCCTGCTCGCCCTCGTGCCTTTCGCCGCCGGAGCGCAGGATGCCCGCCAGCGTACCGCCGAAACGATCGTGGCGGATGCCCTGGCCCAACTTCCGGCCCAGACGCCCAAGGCGTTCGACAGCCTGATGCAGGAACTCGCGGCAACCGGAGCCGACGGAATCCGGATGATGGCCGGGATGCTCGTCCCCGCCTCCGAAGGCAAGAACGCCGTGGTCGAATACGCCCTCGGCGGCGTAGTGAGCTACGTCTCGGCCCAAGGCCGCGAGGCGCTCGCCCGGGAGGTCCGCACCGGACTGGCCGACGCCGTCGCCGCCTCGACGGACAAACCCAACCAGGCCTTCCTGCTCTCGCTGCTCCAGTTGTGTGCAACGGCCCAGGAGGCTCCCGTCTTCGTGAAGTACGCCGGGGACGACTATCTTGCGGATTACGCCGTGCGGGGCCTGATCTCCACGCCGGGAACCGAAGCGACCCTCCTGGCGCTGATCGGCGAAAGCCCCGCTCCGAACGCCCTGCTGGCTTATGCCGCGGCGGAGAAAGGCCTTGCGGCCGCGGAGCCCGCGCTGCTGAAATGGGCCGCCGACCCCACGGCCGACACCCCCGCCAGGCAGGCCGTTTACAACGCGCTGGCCAAATGCGGCACGCACGCTTCGATAGCGACGCTCGCCGCAGCCGCCAAAGCCGACGGCTATGCGTTCACGAAGAACGACGCCACGGGGGCTTACGTGAACCTGCTGGCACGGCTCGCCGCAGCGGGCGAGCAGAAGGCCCTCTCCGCGGCCAAAGCCCTGCAAAAACCCGCCCTGCCGCAGAACGTCCGCGCCGCGGGATTGGAAATCGTCCTGGCTGCGGATGCCAAAAAACGGACACAGACGGTGCTCGCCGCGCTCAAAGACGCCGACAGGGCCTACCGCTGCGCTGCGCTCGATTACGCGAATGCCTTCGCCGACGAGGCGCTCTATGCCGCCCTCGTCAAGAAGCTCCCGTCGCTGAGCGACGCCGCGCAAACGGATGTCGTAAGCTGGCTGGGAGCGCGCCACGCCGCATCGCAGAGCGCCGCCGTGGTTGCCGCCATGTCGTCGCCGGACGATGAGCTGGCCCTGGCAGCCGTCCGTGCCGCCGGGAAGATCGGCGGACAGCAGGCGCTCGACGCATTGATAGCACAACTGGGAGGCGCGCATGCCAAAGAGGCTTCCGCAGCCCTCGCGGCTTTTAACGGAAAGCCCAACGCCGCATTCGTCGCGGCCCTCGACGGCGACCCCGCCACGCAGGCCAATGCGCTGAAGCTCGTCGCCAAGCGGCGCATCACGACCGCGGCCGACAAGGTATTCGCCCTGCTCGGATCCGGCGACAAGGCCGTACGCACGGCAGCTTACGACGCGCTGGCCGGCGTCACGACCGCCGGCGATTTCGACCGCCTGTGCGACCTGCTGGACAAGGCGCAGGGAGACGACGTGAAGGCCCTGCAGGCCGGACTGAGGAACGCCCTGGCGCCGGCGGCTCCCGACATGCAGTACAAGCTGGTGGCGGGACGCATGGCCGCAGCCCCGCAGAAGGCCCGCTACTACCCCCTGCTGGCGCAGGCCGCCACCGATGAGGCCATCGGCGCGCTGCTGAAAGCCGACGACCCGAAAGCCGCCTTCGCAGCCCTGCTCACGGTGAAGAACCCCGTGATGATCGACGTGCTCTACGAACTGGCCGGGAAGAACCCCGACTGGACCGATGCCGCCATCTCGCGTTACACCGATTTCGCAACGGCCTCCGACAATACGCCGATGCGCAAATACCAGCTTTACCGCAAAGGACTGGAAGCCAACCCTTCGGCCAAAACGCAGAACAAACTGCTCAAAGCGCTCTCCAAAACCCCGGTATTCCCCGCCCTGGTACTCGCCGTGAAGTATATGGACGCTCCCGCGACGGCCGAAACGGCGGCATTGGTCGTGAAGACCGTCGCCGCGAAGAACCCCGGCATGGGTGGTCAGACGGTAGCCGCAGCCCTGAAAAAGGCCCTGGAAGTATACGTCGAACTCGCCAAGGCCGACGCCGATGCAGGATATGCCGTCGACGAGATAAAGGGACTTATGGCAAAACTCCCCGAGGCCGGATTCGAGCCCCTGTCGCTCGAACCGGAGAACCGGAAAGCCGTAGTCGGAAACCCCGAGACCCGCAAGGCCATGAAGCCAAAGGCCCTGGCAAAGGCACAACTGGAGGCTGACGCAGCAATGGCGCAAAAATGGTCCCTGACAGACGGTATCCTCACGGCCCAAGCAAACGCTCCCGCGATCCAATTCCCGAAGCAATACGAAAACTTCGAGATGATTCTCGACTGGAAAACTCCTGGAGAGGCCGGTATCGCGGTAAGGGCCATTCCGCAGATTCGTTTGGGCGGTGTGTCCGGTACGGGTATGCTGGCGGACGATAAAGGTGTTGCGGATGCCGATAACCGGCCGGGTAATTGGAATACACTCTATGTAAAGGTCGTGGACGACCGTATCACCGTCTTCGAAAACGATGTGAAAATAGTCGAGAATGCCGTGATGACCAATCCGGATATGCCGGGTGAACCCGTCGGTATCTGCGGTTGCATCGAACTGATTGCCGGCGCGGCTCCCGTCGAATTCCGCAATGTATATGTAAACGAGCTGCCTTCGACGCCTGTTTTCGAACTTTCGGCGGAAGAGGCTGCTGAAGGATTCGAAGTGCTTTTCGACGGTCGGTCGCTCCACAAATGGACCGGCAATACGACCAATTATGTGCCGCTGAACGGTACGATCGATGTGACGGCGCAATACGGCGGTTCGGGCAACCTCTACACCAAGAAAGAGTATAGCGACTTCGTGCTGCGTTTCGAGTTCCGTTTCATTCGGGAGGGCGTCAACAACGGTATCGGCATCCGCACGCCGATGGGCGTCGACGCTGCGTTCGAGGGGATGGAGATTCAGATTCTCGACCACGACGCACCGATTTACAAGGATATCAAAAACTACCAGCAGCATGGTTCGGTTTACGGTGTAATTGCCGCCAAGCGAGTGAAATTCCCGCCGCTCGGTGACTGGAACGTGGAGGAAATCCGCGCCGTGGGCGATCGGATCACCGTGACGGTCAACGGAGAAGTGATTCTCGATGGCAACATCCGCGAAGCCTGTCAGGGCCATTGCGTAGGCGACCCGGGCGAGAAGGGCAACCACTATATGATCGACCATCGGAATCATCCGGGACTGTTCAACAAGAGCGGTCACCTTGGTCTGCTGGGGCATGGCGCAGGTATTCAGTTCCGCAATCTGCGGGTGTTGGACCTGAGTGCTTCAGGGCGTAAATAGGCTGAAAATCGTTACCCGTCCGGAGAAATCCGGACGGGCGGCGGCTTTCACCCCGTCCGCTTTTGACCGCCGTTGTCCGGAAGTGCGAATAACCGGGTTTGTCGAGCCCGGTTCCGTACGTTGCGGCTGTATCCGGAATATGTATGACTGTTCGAACATCTGTGAAGACCTGATGAAAATTAAACCGGTCGTGTCCCGTCCTGTGAAGATCGCCGTGATCGGAGCCGGGAACCGGGCCGACAAATACCTCGAATATGCCCGTCGTTATCCCGGCCGGCTGCAACTCGTGGCCGTCGTCGAACTGAACGAGTTGCGCCGTCGTGCGATGGCCGACCGGTTCGGACTGCCGGAGGATCGCCGCTATGTGAATTACGACGATTTCTTTGCCGATCGTGTCGAGGCCGATATGGTGCTGGTTTCGACGCCGGAGAATGCCCATTTCGACCCGGCCATCAAGGCGATCGACGCCGGATACCACCTTCTGCTCGAAAAGCCGATTGCGCAGCGCCTGGACGAATGCCGTGAGATTGCGCGGCGCGCCCGGGAACGCGGAGTCCGGGTCGGAGTGTGCCATGTGCTGCGCTATCATCCTTATTTTGCCAAAATCCGGGAACTGGTCGCTTCCGGCGAGTTCGGACGGATCGTCTCCGTCAATCACATTGCATCGGTCGGATTGGACCGGGCTACACATAGCTATGTGCGTGGGATTTTCCGCCGGGTGCGCGAAGCGAATCCCATCCTGCTGGCCAAATGCTGTCACGACATCGACTTCCTGTTGTGGCTGACCCGTTCGCGTTGTTCGAAACTCTCGTCGTTCGGATCGCTGCAATGGTTTCGGGCCGAGAATGCTCCCGCAGGAGCCGGAGAACGGTGTCTCGACTGTAAAATCGAGCCCCAATGCCCCTTTTCGGCGCGCGATCTCTATTATGTCCGCCGGGACTGGGTGGCCAGTTTCGATGTTCCCGAAGGGATGACCCTCGACGATGCTATTCTGGAAGAATTGCGTACGGGGCTTTTCGGCCGCTGTGTTTACCGTTGTGATAACGATGTGGTGGATAGGCAGTTGCTGTCGATGGAGATGGATGACGCGGTCGTCGTGAGCCTGTCGATGGAGATGTTCTCCAACGACGATTTCCGGCGGACGCATATCTGGATGACCGGCGGCGAGATCGACGGTGACGAGCGGACGCTGCGGGTCCGGAAGTTCCGCGGCGGTTATGAGCGGACGTACGACTTTTCGGACATTGCCGGACAGTCTTTCCATGCCGGGGCCGACCTCTATCTGATCGACGATTTTATTCAGGCGCTCTACGACCCCGACCATGTTTTCCTGACTTCGATCGAGGATTCGATCGAGAGCCACCGCATCTGTTACGAGGCCGAACGCAGCCGCCGGACGGGCGAAACGATTCGCATGGACGAATAACCGTTTCCGATAACTTACATTGCATAGACCGGGCAGAGCCGGTCGTAGCCGGAAGATTCATTTTTCCGGCTGTTTTGTTTCCGGAGGTGTTGTTTTGTGCGGATCGGTTGCAGCCGGTTTTCGGAAAGATTGGTTGGAACGAAAAAGAAAAATCCTTGTAACAAGCCTGTTACAAGGATTATGCAATTGATTTTCTGTTGAATGACACCCGCCTTCCGAAGGTTGTGTGCCGTCTTCTGAGCTGACACCGGGACTTGAACCCGGGACCTCTTCCTTACCAAGGAAGTGCTCTACCACTGAGCTATGTCAGCAACATTTCTCTTTCGAGTGGTGCAAAAGTACACAAGAAAAATGAAAAGACCAAAAAATTGTACACTTTTCATAATTATTTTCTACCTTTACTACCAATTCATAATAGAAATCAGATGAAACGCATCTTAATAGTAGGCGCAGGCGGCCAGATCGGTTCCGAGCTGACAGTTTATTTGCGCAGTATTTATGGCGGCGGGAATGTCGTCGCAACCGATATGCGCGAGTGCCGGTCGCTGGCCGGGGACGGTCCTTTCGAGGTGCTCAACGCCCTCGACGCAACGGCCATGGCCTCGGTCGTGGCCCGTCACCGCATCGACACGATCTTCAACCTCGTGGCCCTGCTGTCGGCCGTCGGCGAACGCAATCCCCAGATGGCCTGGAACGTCAACATGGGGGCGCTCAACAATTCGCTCGAAGTGGCCCGGCAGCACCATTGCGCGCTGTTCACCCCCTCGTCGATCGGCGCCTTCGGGCCGTCGTCGCCCAAGGACAAAACCCCGCAGGACACGATCATGCAGCCGACGACGATCTACGGCATCTGCAAGGTCACGGGCGAACTGCTCGGGAACTACTACCACCACAAATACGGCGTCGACACCCGTTCGGTGCGTTTCCCGGGCATCATATCGAGCGTCACGCTGCCCGGCGGCGGTACGACCGACTACGCCGTGGAGATTTATTACGAGGCGATCCGGAGCGGCAAATTCACCTGTCCCGTTCCGTCGGACGTCTACATGGATATGATCTACATGCCCGACGCCCTGCGCGCCTGCGTCGAACTGATGGAGGCCGACCCTGCGAAATTGATCCACCGCAACAGCTTCAACCTCGCGTCGATGAGCTTCACGCCCGAGATCATCTGCGCCGAGATCAAAAAGCGTCTGCCCGCCTTCACGATGGACTACAACGTCGATCCCGTGAAGAAGGAGATCGCCGAGAGCTGGCCCAATTCGCTGGACGACACCTGCGCCCGCGAGGAGTGGGGCTGGCGGCCCGAGTGGGACCTCTCGCGCATGACCGACGACATGCTGGCGCACATCCGCGCGAAGCTGGGTGCGGAATAAGTGAAAAGAGGCGGCGATTTCGGCCGCTTCGGCAACTGAACAGCCTATGAAACGAATTGTCCGGATCGTCGTTGTCTCTGTGCTGTTGCTTGCGGCAATTGTCGCGGGCGGCAGTCTCTACATGCTCTCCTATTCGCTCCGGCCCGATGCGACGATGCGGGCCAAGAACGCTTCGTCGTATGAATATATGTACGGCGAATATCCTTTCCTGCGGCCGTGGGTCGACAGTCTGGAGCGCACCGGGGCCTTGCGCGACACGGTGATTCTCGGTTCGGAAGGCGAACGGCTGCACGCGATCTATGCGGCGGCTCCCCGTCCGACGGACCGGACGGCGGTGATCGTCCACGGCTATACGGACAACGCCGTGCGGATGCTGATGATCGGCTATCTCTACAACCGCGACCTGGGCTGCAACATCCTGCTGCCGGACCTTTATTACCACGGGCAGAGCGAAGGCCGTGCCATCCGGATGGGGTGGAAGGACCGCTTCGACGTGCTGCGGTGGATGGACATTGCCAACGACATCTTCGGCGGCGACACCCGGATGGTGGTCCACGGGATTTCGATGGGCGCGGCAACGACCATGATGGTCTCGGGCGAGGAGCAGCAGCCCTATGTGAAATGTTTCGTCGAGGATTGCGGCTATACGAGCGTCCGGGACCAGTTTTCGAAAGAGCTTAAAGAGCAGTTCGGGCTTCCGGCCTTTCCGCTGCTCGACGCGGCGAGTTGGCTGTGCGGTCTGAAATACGGCTGGACTTTCGGCGAGGCTTCGTCGCTGGAGCAGGTGAAGAAGAGCCGGCTGCCGATGCTGTTCATCCACGGCGACGCCGACGATTACGTGCCGACGCGGATGGTCTATCCGCTTTACGGGGCCAAGCCCGGCGACAAGGAACTGTGGGTGGTTCCGGGAGCGTCGCATGCCAATTCGTACCGCGACAACCGGGAGGAGTACACGCGCCGCGTCGGGGAGTTCGTGGGTCGGTATATCGGCGGCAGGCCGGAGTGAATTGAGCCGCCCTCGATGTGGAGGCGTGTGATTTGCAGCAGGCGCAGGCCTTCTGCCGGATTCTGGCGGAGACCGTTGGGAAACTCCCGGCCGAAGTGCGCGGGCGGCTTTACCGCCCGGCCGCCGAGAACTGCGTGAAAGGGACGGTCCTGACGGGAGCCGTTGGACGAACGAAAAAACCGGAGGTCTGAACCTCCGGTTTTTTCGTTTGTCGGAAGGAACGCTCCTTCCGGCGGGAATCTCTTACTCGGCTTTGCCGTCCGAACCGAGAACCTCCTTGATCTTGTGGATGTAGAGCTTCTTCATGTTGTCGCGGGCGGGACCCAGGTACTTGCGGGGGTCGAACTCGGCGGGTTTGGTGGCGAAGACCTCGCGGATGGCGGCGGTCATGGCCAGACGCGAGTCGGAGTCGATGTTGATCTTGCAGACGGCGCTCTTGGCGGCCTGGCGAAGCTCCTCCTCGGGAATGCCCACGGCAGCCTTCAGCGCACCGCCGTACTTGTTGATCGTCTCGACTTCCTCCTGGGGAACCGACGATGAACCGTGCAGCACGATGGGGAAGCCCGGAAGCTCCTTTTCGATGGCGGCCAGTACGTCGAAAGCCAGGGGAGGCGGAACCAGACGGCCCGTCTTGGGATCTACGGTGCACTGCTCGGGGGTGAACTTGTAGGCTCCGTGCGAGGTGCCGATCGAGATGGCCAGCGAATCGACGCCCGTCTTGGTCACGAAGTCAACGACCTCTTCGGGCTTGGTGTAGTGGCTGACCTCGGAAGCTACCTCGTCCTCGACGCCGGCCAGCACGCCCAGTTCGCCTTCGACCGTCACGTCGTGCTGGTGAGCGTACTCCACGACCCGCTTCGTCAGGGCGACGTTCTCGTCGTAGGGGAGCGCCGAACCGTCGATCATCACCGACGAGAATCCCATGTCCACGCAGCTCTTGCACAGTTCGAACGAATCTCCGTGGTCGAGGTGCAGTACGATCTGGGGTTTGGCCCAGCCCAGTTCCTTGGCGTACTCCACGGCTCCTTCGGCCATGTAGCGCAGCAGGGTCTGGTTGGCGTAGTTGCGCGCACCCTTCGATACCTGGAGGATGACGGGCGACTTGGTCTCGGCGGCAGCCATGACGATAGCCTGGAGCTGCTCCATGTTGTTGAAGTTGAATGCCGGAACGGCGTAACCTCCTTTGATGGCCTTGGCGAACATCTCGCGCGTGTTCACAAGACCCAGATCTTTGTACGATACCATAGTATTTGAAATATTAGTGAATTTGTTGCACTCAAAAAACCGCACAAATTTACTAAAAATTCTAAATAACAGGCCTTTTTTGTGAAAAAAATAACAGACGAACCGGGAAATCGTTGTACAATCCGGATTGTTTTTCGTAAATTTGCAGGGATTTTCGGATGGGCGGGACATGCGACCGCATTTTCCGGCCGCATGCGGCAAGTCCTTCCCGGGAACGGGTTTCGGACGGGCCGGATTTGCAGGCGCGGCTGAAGGCCGCGAATGGACGGCGGTCCGCGGCGGGCAGACAGGAAGCAACATACAAACATTATAAATACTATGGCAGATTTCATCTATCAGGAGCCGTTCCCCGTGGGGGAAGACAAAACCAAGTACCGTCTTTTGACGAAGGAGTACGTGAAGGTCGTGGAGTGCGACGGACGCAAGATCCTCAAGGTCGATCCCAAGGGCCTCGAACTGCTTTCGAAGGAGGCTTATGCCGACGTGTCGTTCTACCTGCGCGCCGCGCATCTCCAGAAACTGCGCAACATTCTCGAAGACCCCGAAGCCACCGACAACGACAAGTTCGTGGCCTACACGATGCTGCTGAACCAGACCGTCTCGGCCGAAGGCGAACTGCCCACCTGCCAGGACACCGGCACGGCCATCTGCATCGGCCACAAGGGCGAGGATGTCTGGACGGGGGCCGACGACGCCGAGTGTATCGCCCGGGGCGTTTACGAGACCTACAAGGACCGCAACCTGCGCTATTCGCAGGTCGTGCCCTTTACGATGACCGACGAGAAGAACTCGGGCACGAACCTTCCCGCGCAGATCGACATCTACGGCGGCAAGCCCGGCATGGAGTACGAGTTCCTCTTCATCACCAAGGGCGGCGGCTCGGCCAACAAGACCTTCCTCTACCAGCAGACCAAGGCGTTGCTGAACGAGGAGTCGCTCACGAAATTCATCCAACAGCATATCTTCGACCTCGGCACGTCGGCCTGCCCGCCCTACCACCTGGCCATCTGCATCGGCGGCACGTCGGCCGAGATGTGCCTTTCGACGGTGAAGAAGGCTTCGGCCGGCTACCTCGACGAGCTGCCCACCTCGGGCAACGAGGGCGGACGCTGCTTCCGCGACCTGGAATGGGAGGAGAAGGTGCTGAAAATCTGCCGCGAGAGCGGCGTCGGCGCCCAGTTCGGCGGCAAGTATCTCGTGCACGACGTGCGGGTGATCCGCGCTCCGCGCCATGCGGCTTCGTGTCCCGTGGCCATCGGCGTGAGCTGCTCGGCCGACCGCAACATCAAGGCCAAGATCACGCCCGAGGGCATCTTCCTCGAAGAGCTGGAGAAGAATCCCGCGCGCTTCCTGCCGGCCGAGGCTCCCTCGATGTCTCCGGCCGTGGACATCGACCTCGACGAGGGCATGGACAAGGTGCGTGCGATCCTCACGAAATACCCGATCAAGACGCGCCTGAATCTGCGCGGCACGCTGATCGTCGCCCGCGACATCGCCCACGCCCGCATCAAGCAGATGCTCGACGAGGGCAAGCCGATGC
>OGKG01002763.1_pt1 | contig 17593 bp, 14 predicted proteins | sample 1572201 | NCBI WGS metagenome assembly OGKG01 (sample SAMEA2582146, study PRJEB24529) | metagenome | biome: Human gut stool | place: China | collected 2011 | reverse complement strand
ACGAGGGCTGGGCAAAGCTGCAGCAGATCGTTGAGGACTACAAGAAGGCCCACAATGGCGCTTCCGTCTACGCCCCCACCTTCATCGAGGACTGCGAGGCCGAGGTGAAGAAGCTGCAGGAAGAGTACGGCTTCGAGTACACGGTCGAATACGTTCAGTAATTTCTGATATTTAAAATCCCCTCTGTGCATCTGCGCAGGGGGGATTTGCTGTTTCAGGGGCCATTTTTCCTGCGGTGTGCTCCCGCAAAAATACAGCCCCGGCAGACTGCATGGTCTGTCGGGGCTGTGCTTCCCTGTCCAGGTCACTTTTCCACTTTACTCAGCAGGATGCGGTCGTTATCCAGATTCTTGCCGGCATTCTCGCGGAACTTTTCAAGCAGGCCGTCCACGGTCATCCGGCTGCGTTCCTCGCCCTTCACGTCAAAGACGATGCGGCCGGAATCCATCATCAGAGTGCGGTTGCCCAGCTCCAGTGCCTGATGCATGTTGTGGGTGACCATCAGGCAGGTGATCTTCTTTTCGGCCACGATGCTCTTGGTCAGCTCCAGCACCTTTTCGGCGGTGGCGGGGTCCAGCGCTGCGGTGTGCTCGTCCAGCAGCAGCAGCTTGGGGGTGACCAGCGTTGCCATGAGCAGGGTCAGCGCCTGCCGCTGACCGCCGGAAAGCAGTCCCACCGGCTGCTTCATGCGGTCCTCAAGGCCCATATCCAGCAGCGCCAGCTTTTCGCGGAACACTTCCTTGTCCTTGCGGGAGATGCGGGAGAAGATGGCGTGGGGCGCGGTGCCGGCACGCAGATAGGCCAGTGCAAGGTTTTCCTCAATGGTCATGTTGGGTGCCGTGCCCTTGAGCGGGTCCTGAAACAGGTGGCCGATGACCTTGCTGCGCTGGTGCTCCGGCTCAAAGGTGATATCCTGTCCGCCCAGCAGGATGCTGCCCTCGTCGGCGATGAAGCCGCCGGTGATGGCGTTGAACAGGGTGGATTTGCCCGCGCCGTTGGAGCCCACGATGGTGGCAAAGTCGCCTGCCTCCATGTGCAGGCTCACACCGTTCAGGGCCACTTTTTCGTTGACGGTGCCGGGGTTAAAGGTCTTGTGCAGGTTGTTCAGTTCCAGCATTTCCATCTCAGTGCACCTCCTTCCGGGCATTGTGCTTGCGCTGCTCAAAGGCAAACTTTGCCCGGATGGCGGGCATCGAGATGGCCACAGCCACGATGAGGGCACTCACCAGCTTCATGGCGGCGGCGGGCACATTGAAGCGCAGGGCCACGGCCACGATAAAGCGATACAGGCAGCTGCCGAACACCACGCCCAGCACCCGGCGCACCATGGTGCGCTTGCCCACCAGCGTTTCGCCGATGATAAGGGAAGCCAGCGCGATGGTCACCATACCGGTGCCCACGTTGATGTCGCTGCTCTTCTGATACTGGGCCAGCAGGCCGCCGGAAAGGGCGGTCAGCGCGCCCGAGATGCACAGGCCCACTGTGATGGTGAAGGCCGGGTTGATGCTGGAGGCCCGCACCATGGCGGCGTTGTCGCCGGTGGCGCGGATGGAAAGACCCAGCCGGGTGCCCAGGAAACCCACCATAGCGGCACAGGCGAGTACAATGACTGCTGCCGCGATGACCAGCTTATACCAGCCGCCCGTAAAGGCCAGCGCGGATTTTGCCAGCGAGAATACCGTATCGGTCTTGACCAGGGACATCGTGGACGAAAAGCCCATGACCGCCAGATTGATGGTGTACAGGCCGGTGTTCACGATGATGCCTGCCATGATGCTCTCAACGCCCAGACGTGTCTGCAAAAAGGCGGTGACAAAGCCCGAACACACACCCGCCGCCATGGCCGCGAACAGGGCCAGGATGGGGTGGCCTGTCAGCGCCACCTGGCAGGCCACGGCACAGCCAAGGGTGAAGCAGCCATCGGTGGACAGGTCGGCAATGTTCAGGATCGAATAGCTCAGAAACAGCGCCAGCGCCACCAGACCGTAAATGCAGCCCAGCTCCAGCGCCGTCTGGATCACGTTGAGCGAAAAGATACTCGCCAGCATGGTTGATGTACTCCTTTTTAGAAATTCTCCTGCGTGGTCACTACCACAATTTCGGTGCAATAGGGCTTGAAGGCTTCCTTAACGGTGTCGAGGTCAAGGCCCAGTGCCTCACAGCTCTCGGTGTTGATGGTGACGATGCCGTTGTCGAAGGTCTGGTAGGGCAGGTCTGCGGGGGTCTTGCCGCCGCAGAGCAGCTCCACCACCATATCGGCGGTGGCCTCGCCTAGCTGGACGTAGTCCACGCCGTAGCCCACAAAGGCACCGTTCAAAGCAAAGCTGTCCGCGCCGGTGAAGTGCTGGATCCCTGCCTCCAGGAAGGTCTCATAGATGGACAGCTCCGCGGTCATCACGGTGTTGTCGGTGGGGGTGAACACTGCCTTGACACCGGCAGCCACAAGGGCCTCGGCAGCCATCTGCACCTCAGCCGTGGTGGTACCGTTCTTTTCAATGTACTTGATGCCCTTGCTGTCGCAGAACGCCTTGGCATCGGCGATGGCCTGGGTGGAGGCATCCTCGCTCAGGTCGTACAGCAGGCCGATGGTGTCGATGTCGGGGTTGATGGCAGTGATGAGGTTCATAATGGCCTCGGTGTTCAGAGCATCGGAGGTGCCGGTGATGCCCTCCTCACCATCAAACCCGGCGGAAACAGGGTCGGTGACGGCAGAGTAGACCACAGGGATGTCGGTATCTTCCACAGCGGCCAGCATGGTGGCGGCGGTGGGGGTGGCAACGGCCACGATGACATCTACCTGGTCGGCCACCAGGTCTGCACCGATCTGGTTCAGGTTGGACTGGTCAGCCTGGGCGTTGGCGTAGTAATCGGCATAGTCGAAGGTCACGCCCTTCTCCGCGCCCACCTTATCCAGGCGGCTCTCAACAGAGGCCACGATCTGGTTCAGGGATGCATGATCCACATAGTTGACGATGCCCACCTTAAAGGTCTGGCCTGCCTCAGAAGCGGCGGCAGCGGAACCGGCAGCGCTGGAAGCGGTGCTGGATGCTGCGGCAGAAGAGCCGGAGGAGCCGCAGCCGGTCAGGCCCAGTGCGGATACGACAGCGGCTGCGGCGGCAGCCTTCAGGAAGCTGCGGCGGGAGATCATGTTCATGGTTTTCATAGCGGTTGCTCCTTTCCCGGAGCGGGCGGCCCAAAAAATAAAACCCGCTCCACCTGCGGAACGGGTAAAATAAAAACGGCCCCGTCCCTGTGTGTTCATCCACAAGGACAGAGTCGAGAAATTCGAATCTGCGGTGCCACCTTGCTTGCTCCGCTCGTCTTCCCACCATGGAAAACTGCAGGAGCCCCTCAACGGAGAGCCAACACTCCCCTGCCCTGTAACGGAGGCTTCCGTCCCAAGCTACTAAAGGCACTGCCCTGTTCGCCCGGCCCTCGGCGGCCCACGAACTCTGCCCCGCTCTCTGCCCGTTTTCACCATTCGGACTCACTGTAAGTGCGCTTGCAGGTTCTCTTCCGCCTCATCGGTTTGTTGATTGCATTATACGCTTTATTTTCATAAAGTCAAGAGGGAATTTTTCATTTTTTCGGCCGCAAAGATGAAATGCTTCTTGGATGCCCCGCAGCAGCCTTCCTGCCCAAATCTCCCCGGTGCGGCCCGGGCAGCTCTGCCGGGGCAAAAGAAGCCTTCTTCCTGCCATAGGTCATACTTTCTCTCCGCTCCGGGACGCATTTCCACTTTCAGTATCCCCGTTGCTGCGCACAAAGTTCGCAGTTTCTGCCACGGATTCCACACTATTTTTATCCTTTTCCCGAGTTTTGCCCTAAATTCTCTTCAAAGGGCTTGACAGAAAAATGTTTTTTGCGATAAACTAATCCTATGAAATATTTTCGTTGTATCCAACGATGTCAAACATGCAACTCGGAGAGGACACTACCACCATGTCGATGACCCTGAATCCCGTCAACGAAGCCGCTTTTCAGAAAGCTGTACAGTCTCTGGAGACCCTGAACCGGGCCGCCGTGTTCCATCCCACCGGCACCGGCAAAAGCTGTATTGCCTGGAAGGTGGTGGAGGCTCACCCCCAGACCACCTTTTTCTGGCTGGTGGCCGGTGCACAGCGTCTGGCTCTGCGGCAGGCAGAGCTGACACGCTACAACGGCGGCACCCGGCCCGGCAATGTCCGCTTCTGTGATTGCGAAAAGCTGGCCGCCGCCACCCCGGAGCAGTGGGTGCGGCTGGGGGAGCAGAAACCCGGCTGCATCGTGCTGGACTGCTACCATGAGCTGAGCGCCGTGTGCTGGGCGCAGTCGGTGCAGAAGCTGCTGCGGATGTGCCCCCAGGCAAAGCTGCTGGGGCTGGGTGTGCCCAACGGTGCCCCCGTCTGCGCCGCCGCGCAGGAGCTGTTTGCCGACTGCATCGTCTCCCACATGACTGTGGCCGAGGCCATGGCCGCCGGGACCATGCCGGTGCCCTCAGCCTATGCAGCCCTGCTCTGGCCGCAGGAGGAGGAGCTGGCCACCCTGCGCGCCCGGATCAAAAACCTGTGTATGCCCAAGGGCGACACCTCCCTGCGCGTTCAATATGAAGAGCTGAGCTGGTCTCTGCGTCAGGTGGAGAACCTGACCGTTCTGCTGCCCCGCCTGCTCAGCGATACCAGCGGCCATTATCTGGTCCTGTTTGAATCCGCCGCCTATCAGGAAAAGCTGGGCGTGGAGCTGGAACAGCTGCTGCGCACTGTGGACCCTGCCGTCCGCTTTTACGCCGCGGATCACGCCTGCTTTGCGGATTCTGCCGCCGTGGAGACCTTTCTCTCCGATACGGCCCCCGGCCCCAAGGTCCTGCTCTGCGTCAATGCGCCGGGAGTCCAGCAGCCGCTGGAGGGGCTGGCCGGGGTCATTCTGGTGCGCCAGTCCAGCCTGATGTCCACCTTCAAGCAGATGCTCTGCCGCGCGCTGGTGGCTGCAGGCAGCCGCAGCGTGCCGGTGTTTGACCTTGTGGCACAGTTCGAGGGGCTGGGCAACGGCCGCACCCTCCAGCGAGACTGCACCGAGGCCATGACCAAGGCCGGCAGCAAAACGCCGGGCTTCCGGCAGGAGCGCCCCATGCAGCAGACCTACCGCCTGTACGGCAAGCTGCGCCGGGAGATGGAAGCCCGCTGGGAGGTGCTGTGCCAGGCCGCCGCCGATGCCTCCGCCAAAGAGGGCACCTTGGAGCTGCCCCGGAGTTATACCATCCACAGCGGCGTGCCCGTGGGCAAGTGGCTCGAGCTCCAGCGGCAGGTACAGGCTGGGCAGCGCCCGGGCCGCCTGACGGCGGAACAGGCCGCCAAGCTGGAAAAGCTGGGCATCCGCTGGAACCACCGGCTGGAAGCTGCCTGGGAAAAGGGCTTTGCCTCCGCGCAGAAATACCGCACCGAGCACGGCGACCTTCTGGTGCCGGTGCGCTACCGCGATAAAAATGATTTTGCACTGGGCGAATGGATCGTCTACAACCGCCAGCGCTATCTGGGCGGCAACCTGACCCAGAACCGCATCGAGCGGCTGGAAGCCATCGGCATGGTGTGGAGCACCTCCAACGACCTGTGGGAGCAGAACTATGCTGCCGCCACCCAGTATTATCTGGAGCACGGCGATCTGGAAGTGCCCATCAAGTACGAAACGCCCTCCGGCTTCGGTCTGGGGGTCTGGCTGGGGGCCCAGCGCGCCGCTCACAAGGCAGGCGAGCTGCCACAGGAGCAGGTGGAGCGGCTGGACGCTCTGGGCATGGACTGGACCAACCGCAACGACCGCAAGTGGATGTCCCTGTACGATGTTGCCGCCGCCTACTACCATGAGCACGGCAACCTGAACGTCCCCTCGGAGTATGTCACGCCGGACGGAGTGCTGCTGGGCAAGTGGGTGGCGCGCCAGCGCTATGCCTACCTGAACCCGGACCGCTCCAGCGCCCGGGTCACCCCTGAGCGCAAGGCCCTGCTGGACAAGCTGGGCATGGTGTGGGAAAAGTACGACCCCTGGCAGGAGCGCTATGATCTGGCTCTGGCCTACAAGACAGAGCACGGCGATCTGGAGATCCCCTCTGTCTACAAGACCGCGGACGGTGTTTGGCTGGGCAGCTGGGTCAACCGCCAGCGGCAGGCCCTGAACTCCGGCAGCAGCGCCCTGAGCAGCGAGCGCCGCAAGCTGCTGCGCACCCTGTTCAAGGGCGAGCGCCGCCCCAGTGATCCCGCTGCTGACCACGGCACCGTGCGCGAGGCCAACTGGGAGCGGAACTTCCGCAGTGCCGCCCGCTACGCCCGCAAGTACAAACACCTGCTGGTCCCCGCCAGCTATGTGGACAGCGACGGTGTCCGGCTGGGCGTGTGGATCTCCAACCTGCGTGCAGCCCGCAAGAACCGCCCGGATTCCTATCAGGTCACGCCCGCCCACATCAAAAAGCTGAACAGCATCGGCATGGTGTGGGATGCCCGGGATGCCAAGTGGGGAACCGCCTATCAGCAGGCCAAAGCCTACTACAAGGCCCACGGCAACCTCCACGCCGCCGCCAACTACAAATCCGACGAAACCGGCTTCTGCCTGGGCGACTGGCTCCGCCGGATGCGGGAGTGGGATACCACCCACGACCCCAAGCTCACCCCTGAGCGCCGCGCAATGCTGGATAAGATCGGGATGGAGTGGAGCGAATAAGAGAAAAAAGCCACCGGTTTTTGCCGGTGGCTTTTCTGATGCAGATTACAGCTGATCCAGCTCCTGCTGCAGCTGGGCCAGCGCATTGCGGATGGACAGATGCTGGGGGCAGGCCGCCTCGCACTTGCCGCAGCGGACGCAGTGGCTGGCCTTTTCGGCATCGGGGAAGTGGGCTTCCCACTGGTGCTTGATGGCCTCGGGCTGGCCGAACATCCCCAGCTTGTTCCAGATACTGAAGTTGTCCGGGATGTCCACCCCCATGGGGCAGGGCATACAGTACCGGCAGCCGGTGCAGCCGATCTTGATGCGGCTGTGCAGGAAGGCGGCGGTCTGCGCCACCGCGGCGGTCTCGGCAGCGGTCAGCGGCTCAAAGCGGGCAAAGGTGGCCAGGTTATCCGTGAGCTGATCCTCGGCACTCATGCCCGAGAGGATAACATGGACGTTCCGGTGGCTGCCCACCCAGCGCAGGGCCCAGGAGGCATCCGAGGCCTCGGGCCGCAGGGCCTTGAGGGGTGCTTCGGCCTCCGGGGGCAGGTTGGCCAGCGTGCCGCCCTTGATGGGCTCCATGATGATGAGGGGGATGTTCAGCTCCTCGGTCAGCTGATAGCCGCGGTCACCCGAGATCTCCTCGGCACGGTCATCGGTGTCCAGATAGTTATACTGCAGCTGGCAGAAATCCCAGGGCTGATCCCGCAGGATGTGCTCAAGGCCCGCCGCGTTGTCGTGGCAGGAGAAGCCGAAGCTGCGGATGCGGCCCAGCTTTTTCTGCTCCCACAGCCAGTCCACGATGCCCATTTCCTTGGCCCGGTCGTACCGGGCGGCGTGCAGGGAGTGCAGCAGGTAGAAGTCGATGTACTCCACGCCCAGCCGCCGGAGCTGCTCTTCAAAGATATGCTGGGCCTCCTCCAGGCTCCCGCACTGCCACAGCGGCATCTTGGTGGCCAGATAAAAGCTCTCCCGGGGCCACTTTGCAATGACCCTGCCCACAAAGGGCTCGCTCTGGCCGCCGTGGTAGGGGTAAGCGGTGTCAAAATAGTTCACGCCCGCATCCCGCGCGGCGTTCAGCAGCGCTTCGGCCCGGGGCTCGTCAATGGCTCCCTCCGGTGTGGTGGGGAACCGCATACAGCCATAGCCCAGCAGGGAGGTGCGGATGCTCTCCCCTGCGCCGTTCTGCTTTTTCCATGTTCTGTATTCCATCTCTTTTGTGCAGCTGGCTGCCGTGTTCCAGCCGCTCCTCCTTTTGTCCCCAGTATACCGGAAAAATCCCGCGCTGACAAGAAAGATGTTCCGCTTCTTGTTCTGCCGCCGGAAATATGGTATACTTATAATCCAAATTTTATCATGTTATCAACTAAATCAGATAGCGCTAAGGAGTATCATGGAACCTTTCAACACCCCTTTGAAGATCAGGGAGATCTCCCTGCCCCACCGGGCAGTATTCGGCCCCATGGCGGGCTTTACCGATGCCCCGGCCCGGCGGCTGATGGCCCAGCACGGAGCCGGTTTTACCGTCAGTGAGATGGTGTCCAGCCGGGCGCTGGTATACGGCGACCACAAAACCGTCAGCCTGCTCAAGGCCGAACCCAACGGTGCCCCCTACGGCGTGCAGATCTTTGGCGAAGTGCCCGAAATCATGGGCCAGGCCGCTGCCGCCGTGGAACAGTACGCATTCGATTTTCTGGACATCAACATGGGCTGTCCTGCCCCCAAGATCGTCTCGGGCGGGGCGGGCAGCAAGCTGATGCTTGACCCCGACCGCTGCGGCCGTATTGTGGAGGAAGTGGTCAAAAACACCTCCCGCCCCGTCACCGTGAAGATGCGCAAGGGCTGGGACGCGGAGCACGTCACGGCCGTGGAATGCGCCAAAGCCTGCGAGCAGGCGGGCGCGGTGCTCATCGCCGTCCACGCCCGCACCCGGGAGCAGATGTACACCCCGGGCATCGACCCGTCCATCATTGCGGCGGTGAAGGATGCCGTCCATGTTCCCGTGCTGGGCAACGGCGATATCCGCACCGCTGAGGATGCTGTGCGGATGGTGGAGGAGACCGGCTGCGACGGCGTGATGATCGCCCGGGCCGCCCTGGGCGATCCATGGCTCTTTGAGCGGGTGAACGCCGCGCTGGAGGGCCTGCCCGCCCCCAAGGAGCCGAACCTGCAGGCCCGAATGAACGCCCTGCGCCGGCAGGTGGAGGAGATGGTGGAGCAGAAGGGCGAGTTCGTTGCCATGCCCCAGGCCCGGGCCCAGACCATGCACTATATGAAGGGCCTGAAGGGAGCCGCCAGCCTGCGGCGCTACTGCTGTGAGCTGAGCCGCCTCTCTGACCTCGACACCCTCATCGACGCGGTGTTCGAGCAGCAGCGCAGGGCCGCGCAGGACCCCGATGACACCCGCGAGGTGCCGTTCCCGTAAGCGGGAAATTTCCGATACTGAAAAGAGGACTGACGCATGACTGCATTTCATTCTTCGCCCCGGATGCTGGGGCAGAAGCAGGATAAGTTCTGGCTCACCGTGGGGCTCTGCGCCCTGACAGCCGCCCTCATCTTCCTGCCGTTCTATCTGCTGGACGGCGGCTTTTTCCACTATGCAGGCGATTTCAACAGCCAGCAGATCAGCTTTTACCGCTACATGAACGGCTTTCTCAAGGGGGCAGGCTACCCCGCCGGATACGGAGGCGTGAAGAACACCTTTTCCTGGGCAACTGACCTGGGCAGCGGAACCATGAACGCCTATTCGTTCTACCTGTACGGCTCCCCCTTCTTCTGGTTTTCCCTGCTCTTCCCGCAGAACTGGCTCCCCTACCTCATGGTGCCGCTGCTGGTGCTCAAGTTCGCGGTGGCGGGCGGCGGCGCGTATCTGTACCTGCGCCGCTACGTCAAAGACCCGAACTTTGCGGTGCTGGGTGCGGTCCTCTACGCCTTTTCGGGCTGGGGGCTGTACAACATCTTCTTCAACCACTTCATTGATGTGCTGGCCCTCTTTCCCTGGATGCTCTGGGCACTGGATGAGACCATCTACGAGCACCGCCACGGATGGTTCGCCTTCTGGGTGGCGGTGAACCTGCTCAACAACTACTTCTTCTTTGTGGGGCAGGTGCTCTTCCTCGTCATCTACTTCGTCTGCAAGCTCTCCGCCGGGGAGTTCCGGCTCACGCGCCGCCTCTTCGGTCAGCTGGCCTTTGAGAGCCTGCTGGGCGTGGCACTGGGCTTTGTGGTGCTCTGGCCCACTGTCCTCAGCGTGCTGCAGAACCCGCGCACCATCGATCTTTCCTCCGGCTGGGGCTTTCTGACCTATTCCAAGCCCCAGCAGTATCTGGCCATCCTGCTGAGCTGGGTGCTGCCCCCGGATTCCCCTTATATGACCTCCATCTGGTCTGAGGGCATCATCAAATGGACCAGCATGACAGCCTATCTGCCCCTGTGCAGTCTGGCCGGTGTGGTGGCCTACTGGCGTGCCCGGCAGGGCGACAGCAAAAAGCGGATCATTGCCGTCTGCATGGTATTTGCGCTGGTGCCCATCCTGAACAGCGCGTTCTATGCCCTCAATTCCAGCTACTATGCCCGGTGGTTCTATATGCCGGTGCTCATCCTTGCTGCCATGACGGTGAGCGCGTGGGAGGACCCCACCCTCGACCTCGCCCGCCCCGCCCGGAGCACTGCCTTTGTGATGATTGCCACGCTGGCCTTTGCACTGGTGCCCGTGCAGGATGCCGCCACCAAGGAGTGGAGCCTGGGCGTGCTGCAGAATCCGGGCCAGTACTGCGCCGTGCTTGCCTTTGGTCTGGGCGGGCTGGCCGTCTACCATTGCATCTGCAGGCGCTGGCAGCAGCGCAGGGTCTTTGCCCGCCGCCTGCTGGCCGGTGTGCTGGCATTCAGCTGCCTGTTCGGCATCGTCCACATCGGCATTGGCAAGTTCGGCCAGTGGAACACCGACAGTGACCTTGTGGAGCAGTATATCAACGCGCTGGCCCTGAAGGAGGATCTGCCCGAGGGGGACTGGCGTATTGACACCTACAAGACCCACGACAATCTGGGCCTGTGGCTGGACAAGAGCTGCCTGCAGTATTTCGGCAGCACCGCCGCTCCCAGCATCCTCAGTTTCTACCCGGCACTGGGGGTCAAGCGGGATGTGCGCAGTCAGCCCGAACTCTCCAACTATGCTCTGCGCGGTCTGCTCAGCGTCAGATACCTGCTGACCACGCTCGCGCATCAGGAGCAGTTCCACGCCGAAGCCGATGAGGGCTGGACGTATTACAACACCCTGGACGGCTATGTTCTCTACGAGAATCAGAACTACGTTCCCATGGGCTTCACCTACGATTACTACCTCACCGAGACCCAGTATGAGGACACCGTAACTCCCACCCGCTCCAACCTGCTCATGCGGGCACTGGTGCTCACTGAGGAGGATGCGGTGGCCTACGGGCAGTACCTCACGCCCCTGCCCACGGCAGAGCTCAACGACCTGACCTATACCCGCTACACTCAGGACTGCGCCGACCGCCGGGCCTCTGCCTGCACCACCTTTGAGATGACCAGCGCAGGCTTCCACGCCGAGGCCACGCTGGACAGGGCCAATCTGATGTTCTTCTCTGTGCCCTACGATGACGGCTTTACGGCCTATGTGGATGGGCAGGAGACCGAGATCCTGCGGGTGGACGAGGGCCTGATGGCCGTTCTCTGCCCCGCCGGAACGGTCACCATCGACTTTGTCTATCAGCCGGACGGCATCCGCCTGAGCCGGACTGTCACCCTTGCCGCCCTGCCCGTGTTCCTGCTCTACGCCGGGCACTTTGCCTGGGACGAAAAGAAAAGACGGAAGCATTAAAAAAGCCGCCGCTCCAAGAAGCGGCAGCTCAAAGAAAAGCTCAAATGAAAGAAGGTATCCTATGGGCCCCTGGTATTACGAGGTCGTCAGCTTTGACGGCGATTATGTCAACCTGCGCCGCACCGACATTGAAAGTGATGAGCTGAACCCCGTTGCGCTGGCCCTGCTGCCGCCCGAGATCGAGGTGGGCAGCAAGGTCAAGTGCGAGTATTTTCAGTATGAGGTGATCGGCTGAGCCTCTCCGTCATCCCTGCGGGATGCCACCTCTTCTATTAGGGAAGCTGGTGCGAAGCACCTGAGAGGTTCGCCAGCACCGCTGCCAGCAGCATTCCGATGGGCGCGCTGATCCAGCTGGACATCCAGAAGCCTGCAAAACCAATGCGGGGTACAAGGATCACACAGGCCAGCAGGTTCAGGGCAATCTGCCCCAGGTTGGAGGCCAGATACAGCCCCATCTTCTGGGCACCGCGCAGGCGGGCCTCGAACAGATGCTTCTGTGCCACAAACAGGCAGGTCACCGATTCAAAGGCCAGCATGGTGCAGCCATAGCTGGCTGCTGCCGGGTCGGTGGTAAAGAGCCGGAGCAGCGGCCCCCGCAGACCGATGCAGACCGCCATCACCCCAAGCGAATACACCAACAAGATCCGCCGCCCTTCCCGCAGGCCCTCTTTTACACGGCCCGGCTGGAGGGCGGCTGTGTTTTGCGCAATAAAGAACACTGTGGACTGCACAAAGCCGAACACCGGCATCATCAACAGGCTGGACAGCTTGCCTGCGCAGGAGAAACCTGCAATGGCTTCCACACCCAGACCGCCCAGCAGCCCCTGCTTGACCGTGGTGATGATGGTGCCGCTGGCCTGCTGAATACTGTTGGGGGCTGACAGCCGGAAAATATCCCTGGCATAGCGCGCCTTGAGCATCCGGAGCGAGAAAGCCGCATCCATCTGGGTGCGGCGCAGAAATGCCACCATGTAGACCGTGCCCGCCACCTGCGCCGCCGCTGTGGCAGCCGCTGCACCGGCTACCCCGAAGGGCCCCACCAGAACAAGGTCAAGCACAATATTCATCGCACTGGTAGCCACAATGACCTTGAGCGGCGTTTTGGAATCGCCGCAGCCCATGACACACTCCTTGCTCAGATCGTAGGGCATCAGAAATGGCAGCCCCATCAGATAGATGCACCCGTAGAGCACAGCGGTATCCAGGATCTCCGCAGGCGTATTGATCAGCCGCAACAGAGCCGGCAGGGTCACAAAGCCCACTGCCGTGGTCAACAGGGCGATGACCTCATCCACGAACAGCAGGTTGTACAGCAGCTCTGTCATCTCATGCTTTGTGGCAGTGGGCTTGCCCGCCGCCACCAGCAGACCGCCGCCCAGCTCCATGCCGCCGGAGATGAACAGGAAGATCATCAGCACCGTGGAAGCGTTGGACACTGCCGCCAGCGCATCGGCATCCAGCCGCAGGCCGATGATCATGGTGTCGGCCACGGCGTAAAACTGTGTTGCCACCATGCTCAGGATAATGGGCAGCGCGTACCGCAGCAGCGCAGGCCGCACCGCCCCGGTCAGCAGAGAATTTTCTTCGTTCACACAAATACCCTCTTTTCACAAAAAAGAAAACCCGCATGGAACCTGTCGCCCAGGCCCCCTGCGGGTTCTTTTTCAGTTGCGCCAGCAGGAGTCGAACCTACGATGGGGGAGTCAAAGTCCCCTGCCTTACCGCTTGGCGATGGCGCATTGTTGTTATTTTTGCTTTCAAAGCAGCGTTCATAACCTTGGCGGCTGGTTTTTTAGCTGTTCCTGAAAGCTTACCGTAATATTGTAACTGAACTTCCGGGGGATGTCAAGGATTTCCCATACTTTTATCCGTCCGTTTCTTTGCGCTCCGTGATATAGGTAATCAAATCATACACCAGTCGCTTTTCCTGTTCGTTCATTCCACGCAGAACGATTTGCTCCTGAGATTCCAGCCCCAGGATATCATCTGTTGTCGTGTGGAACAACTGCGCAAGGGCAATCAGATATTGCGCGGTCGGTGCAGATAATTCCATTTCCCAAGCATTGACGCTGGCACGCGAAACTCCCAGCTTTCGAGCAAGCGCAGATTGTGAAAGCCCTGCATTCTCTCGTAACCGTTTGATGTTGTCCGAAATCATGTTGTTCGCCTCCCTGCATCTACTTTACTATACAAGTGCTGATATTAAATTATCCAAATCTGTATAGTTTTATTGACAATCCGTCAGGCAAAGCGTACAATGAGGATACGGATATTCACCCAAAAAGAAAGGAATCAAAACATGTATTGTAAGAAATGTGGTGCCATCATTCCTGCCGAAAGTTCCAAATGTGAAAAATGTGGCGCAGAAATCACTCCGAATATGGCTGAATCGGCAGTAATTCCTGAAGCTCAGGAAGCAACTGCTAATAACACCAACAATAGCACCGCCTTATCCACACCTGTCCAGAAACATCAGACTTCTACGCTCAAAACCAAACTCACTGTTTGGTGCTGGCTGGCAATTGTTTCCCTCTGCTGTGGAGCTTTTACGCTTTATAAAGGCTTCGATAAAATGTTCCGCTATGATTCCGGTGATTCCTACCCTCACAAATATGTGAATGCCTATGTAGGTGGCGATGCTTACAATTACATTATCAATGGCACCTATGCAACCGCTTACTTTGTCCTGACCGCAATGTTTGTACTGGCCGCTATTGGTCTAGTAATTATTCACTATCTGTCCAAGAGGGAGGTAAAATAAGATGTTTTGTCCCAAATGCGGTACTCAATTGCCTGATGGCGCATCCACCTGTGAAGCCTGTGGCTGGAATGAAGAGGCAATTTCATCAAATCCAGCACCAGCCAAGAAGGCCCCCTCAAAAAAAGTAATCATCTCTATCATTGCCGTGGCCGTGGTTGTAATCCTTCTCGCAGCTATTGGAGCCTTCGCTCTTAAATCGACCTCTTCAACAGAAGATGACCCCTCTACTCAAATCTGCGGTGTATGGAAATCAGAATCTGCGGGAGTTGACGTAGACAGTGCAAATGATTTATTGGATTATGACCGTGCAACCGCAATCTTCAACGAAGATGGAACAGGTTCAATTGACCCTACTGGTAATAATACAAAGTTGCCATGGACATGGCGATATTGTGAGGATGAAACCAAGCGATTGGGTGGAGAATCTTTGGTATACGAAATCACCTTCAAAGGTATCGAAGATCATTCTGTTTACGTCTTGTATAAAGACGATGGTTTCCTGCTGTCCCTTCCCGAGACCAATTCTGGAGAACTTACACTCTACTTTGTCCGTTCTGATTCAAATCAATCATAAAGGGTGGTGATAACAATGTATTGCAGAAAATGTGGTACACTGCTCGATGATGATGCTCTTTTTTGCTCGAATTGTGGGCAAAAAGTTCAAAAAACGGAGTCCACAAAAGCAACTTCATCTGGACACACAAATAAAAAAATTTCTCGCTGGATTGGCATAAGTATTTGTGTTTTGGTTGTAATCATCGTATTAGGAAGTCTTGGAGAGGAGACACCGAAAACATCAAGCTATAATAGCACAAACGTGAAGTCCTCTTATTCATCTTCAAAATCAAGCTACTCTACATCCCCATCCACACATAACTCCGGTGTTTCAACAGAATATCAGAACGCTTTGACCAAAGGTTTACAATATGCAAATGATCTTCACCTGTCTAAAAAGGCAATTTACGACCAATTAACTTCTTCATATGGTGAAGGATTTCCTGCGGATGCCGCACAATATGCCGTCGACCACATGACCAATGTAGACTGGAATGCAAATGCTCTTGAAAAAGCAAAGCAATATTATCACGATATGTCCATGTCCAAGAGCGCAGTGTATGACCAGCTTACATCCGAATATGGTGAACAGTTTACGGCTTCTCAGGCACAGTATGCAATCGACCATTTGAATTAAATTCAGAAAGGATATCTTCTTTATGAAGAAACGCTTTTTCTCTCTTATTTTAGCATTTGTATTTATAACGTCCTGTACTCTTATTTCCTATGCTTCTAACGGATTCAATAAGGCAGTTTTTGATAATGCTCCCGATGTTTTTGTATCGAAAGACGAAATGACCGGTGAGTTACTCGCAGCTTCTGAATCCCTGCTTGGCGATAAAGGCACCATTATCCCTGAATCCGGTGACGGATATGTTATGGTATACTCTGGTGTTGCTATAACAGATGACCTTAATCTCGATACCATCATTTTCAAATATCGTGCTGACAGTTGGGCATTTGTCGACAGTGTTATCATCAAAATTGGCAACAAGCGCTACAAATTAGAAAATGTCGACATCTCTCGGGGAACTGCAAACACTGGTTTGAGAGGTGAAGACATTACGATTGCAATCAACAGCAAAACTCTGCCTATGATGGCAGACTTAATTGCACACCGTGACGAAGAAATTAAAGTTCGTTTACAAGGTGAAGGCAGAAGCGTTGATTTTACCCTTACTGATGATGTTAAAAATGGCATCATCAATATTTATAACCTCTTTGCCGCAGGTGGTGGAACCAGTAAAGCAAGTCTCAAGACCATTGATTTAAGCAGTAGCAAACTTACTGTAACTGTCGGACAAGACTAACATTCAAAAAGCAACATTCTGCCGCATTTTCCGCTTTATTTTCCCAAAAAGTATTGACACCACCCTCATAGCATGATAAGATATCATCGATTTTGAGAGACAAAGCGTGTCAGAGTCTTTTCAAAGCAAATTACCTGGGACCGCCCATCGGGGCTAAGGCCATACGGACAGCCGGGTCCACTGCCGACCGGCGGCGCAAGCTGCCATTATTGATTGAGTTGAAAGCTCAAATTTTATAAGTTGGTTCCTTTACAGCCATGAAATTGCGCAGAACGTGCGCAGACTTGTGAAACGGTCAATAAGAGTAGTAAAAGTGTAATTGCTATATAGACTCTCGTCATCCCGTCTTTTTGAACCATGCGAAGGTTTTCCCCAGTGTCACCGGGGGCTTTGTCTGCATGTTCAGAACGCTTTTTCAAGCGCAGGTCTGCACCAGTGTGGTGGGCCTGCGCTTTTTTTGCTGCGTCAGAACCAGGGACGGAGGAGAAAAGATGAGTGAGAACCGTACACGGTTCCGGCTGGATCAGCGCCGCGCGCCCATTTACGAGGCGCTGGAGCAGTTCCGGCAGATGCGTGTGGTACCTTTTGATGTGCCCGGCCACAAGCGGGGCCGCGGCAACCCGGAGCTGACGGCCTTTCTGGGCCAGCAGTGCGTGGGTGTGGACGTGAACAGCATGAAGCCGCTGGATAATCTCTGCCACCCGGTATCGGTCATCCGGGAGGCCGAGGAGCTGGCCGCCGATGCCTTTGGCGCGGCCCATGCCTTTTTAATGGTGGGCGGTACCACCAGCTCTGTGCAGAGCATGGTGCTGACAGCCTGCAAGCGGGGCGATGAGATCATCCTGCCCCGCAATGTGCACCGCAGTGTGCTGAACGCGCTGGTGCTCTGCGGCGCGGTGCCCGTCTATGTCAACCCCGAGGTCGATAAACGCCTGGGCATCTCCCTGGGCATGAAGCGGGAGCAGGTGGCAAAGGCCATCAAAGAGCACCCCAATGCCGTGGCTGTGCTGGTGAACAACCCCACCTACTACGGCATCTGCTCCGACCTGCGGGCCATCGTCAAGATGGCCCACGACGCCGGGATGCTCTGTCTGGCCGACGAGGCTCACGGCACCCACTTCTACTTTGGCGGCGGGCTGCCCGTTTCCGCCATGGCAGCCGGTGCCGATATGGCTTCCGTCTCCATGCATAAAAGCGGCGGCAGCCTGACTCAGTCCAGCCTGCTGCTCATCGGGCCCAATGTCCACCCGGGCTATGTGCGGCAGATCATCAACCTGACCCAGACCACCTCGGGCAGCTACCTTCTCATGTCCAGCCTGGACATTTCCCGCCGCAACCTCGCCCTGCGGGGGCGGCAGGTGTTCCACCAGGTGGCGGACATGGCCGAGTACGCCCGGGAAGAGATCAACGCCGTGGGCGGCTACTACGCCTTTGGCAAGGAGCTGTGCAACGGCG
>OGKG01002756.1_pt1 | contig 17617 bp, 12 predicted proteins | sample 1572201 | NCBI WGS metagenome assembly OGKG01 (sample SAMEA2582146, study PRJEB24529) | metagenome | biome: Human gut stool | place: China | collected 2011 | reverse complement strand
TTTGTAAAGTAATAAAAAGGAGTGGTACTTCGTGAACCTTATGAACTTTATAAACTTTACAAACTTTATAAACTCAATGAAGTTGTTGCCATAGGCGGCTTGCAACAGCGTGCATTTGTCCTAAAATTCCGGTCGGTTTGTAACTTCCATTCTGTAATTTTTTCTGGAATGACAGGTACCAGAGGGTGAGTACGATTCCCTTGAGTACGCTGGAGATGGAGATGCTCCACCAGATACCGTTCAACCCCAGAATCGGGAAGGTCACGAGATAAAAGGCAAGCGGGATTCTTGCCCCGGTGAGCAGAATACCCACGATTGCCGGGGGTGTGGTACGCCCGCAACCATTGAAAGCTCCGGCCGTGACCTGTTCGATTGCCGAGAAAACTTGCGAAACGGCAAGGATTTTTAAATAGGCGCTTCCGGCAATTAGGGTTTGCGGTTCGTTGATGAAAATGCTGAAAATTTCTTTGCTTAGAAAGAGAAAAGCTGCCGTGGCAACGAGAGCGATTCCCCCGGCAAGTTTCAGCGTGTAGTGATACCCTTGACGTATCCTGACAAAGTTGCGTGCCCCGAAGTTCTGTCCGGTGAAGGCTGCCAATGCCGTCGAGAATCCTGCGGCAGTCATCCACGTGATGGCCTCTATTTGTGCCCCGACACTTTGCACGGCAACCCCGATATGTCCCCATTGTGCCGCCACGGTGGCAAGCGTCAGCGAGAACATGGCAAACAAGGCGCTTTGCATACTGACGGGGAAACCCAGAGAAAATATCCGCTTCACGAAACGGGCACGCAAGCGGGTGAGATAATGGAGTTTGCCGATAGAGGATTCGCGGAAGTAAAGATTGCGTATAAAGATCGCGAACACGACCAGTTGCGAGAAGGTAGTGGCAACTGCCGCACCCGCCGAACCCATGGCGGGAATAAAGCCGCACCCGTATATGAGCAAGGGATCGAGTACAATATTAAACACCAAGCCCGTCGCGACGATTTTCAAGGGTGTTTTGCTATTGCCTTGCCCGTTGTACAGCCCGCTGTACGTGTTGTTGTTGAACGTGAAGAATAATCCCGGGGTGATCAATCGCATGTAATTGACCGCGAGCGAGGAAATATTTTCTTCCAGATGAAATAATCCCACTAGGGCAGGAGCCGCGATGAATATGAAACAAGCGTAGAATAAAGCGATAATTGACGAGAGCATGGCTGCCTGATTGGCGTATACGCGGGCTCTTTTGCCTGTACGTGCGCCAAGAGATTGAGAGATGGTAACCTCGACGCCGACTTTGCTGATAAACGAAAGTGCATTGCACAACCACGTGAAGAATCCGGCAACACCCACGGCTGCCACGCTTTCGCTTCCCAATCGCCCCAACCAGATCATGTCTGTCATGCTGTAGGCCATTTGGACGAAAGAGGCTGTGATCAAGGGAATTGCCATACTCCATATCCCTTTGCTGATGCTTCCGTGTGTCAGGTCGTTTACTTTTGTCATGCTCTTGTTTTTTGGCTTGCAAAAATATAAACCTTTTGGCAATTTCCTCTCACTTTTTTATACTTTTGCGGAAAGATGTAAAAATGATTAATATGAAAAATATCGCGGTTATTGCAGGAGGAAATTCTTCGGAGTACGGGGTGTCGCTCCAGTCGGGAAACAATATTTATAACGAGGTGGATGAAACCCGTTATAATAAATACCTTGTTATATTAAAGGGGCGGGATTGGCACGTGAAGATTGGTGATGTGACTTACCCGGTGGACAAGAATGATTTTTCCTTCACGAAAGACGGGGAGAGGATTGCGTTTGATTTTGCCTATATCACGATTCATGGCAACCCCGGTGAAAACGGGTTGTTGCAGGGATACCTCGATATGATGGGCGTACCCTACGGGGGATGCAACGTGCTGGCTTCCGCGTTGACTTTTGATAAACACACGTGCAATGCTTATTTAAAGAGTTACGGGGTGAACGTGGCCAATTCCGTGATGCTGAAACGGGGGATGGCGTATGACGTGAACGAGATCATAGAGGAAGTCGGTCTGCCTTGTTTCGTGAAGCCGAATGCCGAGGGGTCCAGCTTCGGGGTATCGAAGGTGAAAGAGGCGGGACAGTTGGAGAAGGCGTTGCGGGAAGCATTCGCTCTTTGCCGGGAAGTGCTGATTGAAACGTTTATTGACGGGAAAGAGTTGACATGTGGTGTCGTGAAAGCCGGGGAGCTGGATTTTGCAATGCCCATAGCGGAAGTGATCCCGAAGAAAGAGTTTTTTGATTTCGAGGCAAAATACGATCCCAAGATGTCCGACGAGATTATTCCGGCACGTATTTCTCCCGAGTTGACCCATCGCATCAAGACGTTGTCGTCGATGATTTACGATATACTAAGGTGTGACGGTATCATCCGGGTAGATTATATCGTGCGTGATGACGAGATATTCATGCTTGAAGTGAACACCACGCCGGGAATGACTTCCAATAGTTTTGTGCCTAAAATGGTGCGGGCTATGGGCGGAACGTTGCGGGATGTGTTGACGAAGATTATTGAAGCCAAATTGAGTAATTGAATTTTGAAAAATAGGAATTGTATAATATTCTCGTTATTTTTGCAATGGCGAGAATATTATGGATTCTTATTTTAAGATGAAATGAAGATAAACGAACAAGATTTATTATTGAAATTAAGCGAGGGAAATAGTAGTGCGTTTGCCCAACTTTTTCAATATTATTATAAGGATCTTGTATTGTTTGCCGGGAGTTACGTGAAAGATATTGATGTATGTGAGGATATTGTGCAGGAGTTGTTTGTTAAACTCTGGACTGGACGTAAAGAAATATCTAAAATCTCGTCTTTGAAATCTTTTTTACTTAAGTCCGTGCAGAATAGTTGTTTCGATGAATTGCGGCGCCAAGATGTCAGAAACAAATATTCGGGACTGAAATCTCTTTCTAAAACCGATATAACTTTGGAAACGGAAGAATATATTCTGTATTCGGAGTTAAATTCTCGTTTACAAAAGGCTCTTACTTATCTTACTCCCGTGCAACGGCAATGTTTCGAGATGAACCGAATGCAGGGGATAAAGCAGGCGCAGATTGCTAAAGACCTTGATATACCACTTCGGACAGTGGAATTGAGAATTGCCGAGGCGTTGAAAGTATTGAAGCAACAATTGAAAGAGTATTTTATATTGGTGTTATTGTTTTTGCTTACGTGAATTTTTTTCTTGTTTTTTTGCGGGTTTTATTTTCTGATACGTCTTTATTGTGAAATATAAAGAAATCGTATTATGGAGAATAATGATATAGATGGATTGATTGCTCGTTTTCTGGCATCGGAAGGGACTCCGGAAGAAACCGAACGGTTGGATCGATGGCTTGCAGAGGAAGAAAGTCATGTGCGGTATTTCTATAGGTGTAAGAATTTGTATGATGTAAATCATCCTGCTTTTTCTTTGGAAGATATTCATGTAGAGAAAGCGTATCGAAAGATTTTCGATAGTCAAAATTACGGCAGAAAAGTGTTATGGAGGAAATTAATTGCCGTGGCGGCAGTCGTGTTCGTGGTGATGACTTCGGGAATACTTTATTTTTTGCGGGAGGAGAATAGGCCGGTGGTGTTGTCGGGGGACAAAGCATTACAGTATCGGCAGGTGGAAGTTGCCACGTTGATGCTTTCCACGGGAGAAGAGATATTATTGGATGAACCGGGAGTTCGTGGAATTGCGGGTAATGATATTGCTCGTGTTGAAAAGAACGTGATCGAGTATGTCCCGAAGGATTCTGTGGTGGAGAAAGAGGAGTTTCATCTTCTTAGAGTTCCTCGCGGAGGAGAGTTTTTTCTCACGTTGAGTGACGGTACGAAAATATGGGTGAATGCAGATACAAAAGTGCGTTATCCGGTAAGGTTTGCGGGGAAGGAACGAAGGATTTTTGTTGAGGGAGAGGCTTACTTGGAGGTCGCTCGTGACACGACTTCACCTTTTAAGGTGGTTATGCCCCGGAATGAGGTTGTCGTTTTGGGAACTTCTTTTAATGTAACGTCATACCCGGAAGAAAAGAGTGATAGGGTGACTCTGGTGTCTGGGAAAGTGAACGTGCGTTCGGGAATAGCGGGACAGAGTTTGGTATTACATCCCGGCGAGCAAGTGGTGGTGGATAAAGAAGACGGAAAAATGGAGAAACGTTCTGTGGATACGGAGCTTTACTGCAGTTGGCGGGAGGGAGAGTTAGCTTTCAAAAGTAGTTCGTTGGAGTATATACTTAATACATTGGCTCGCAGGTATAATTTAATGATCCATTGGCAGGACGAATCATTAAAAAGATTGTCTTTCTCGGGAGAGATAAAAAAATATGATCAGATTGATCGGTTGTTGAAAATGATTAGTCACACGGGGGATGTGAAATTCGCGATTCAAGATAGAGATATTATTGTTTCCAAGCCGTGAAATAAAAAAGGGACAGAGATGGTAGCACATCTCGAATCCCTAATTCTTTAATATATTAATTAAATACAAAGACAAATTTATGCAAAAAAAAGGACAATCTATTCCTCCATTATTAGGAGGAATGCTAAAAAAGTTTAAATGGTTTTATGCCTTATTTGTTTTTTTCTTTTTCGGAATGACTGGACAGGTTGAAGGACAGACGCAAGAGAAAAAAATCACGTTAAATCTGAAGGATGCCACGATGGCTGAATTTGTGAAAGAAGTGAAGCGACAAACAGGCTATACATTCTTTTACAATGATAAGGCGTCGGCAGAGATCGAGCCGATAACGATTCAGAAGGAAAATGCTACGCTGGAGAATGTACTTCAGGAAGTGGTAGGTACAAAAGGTTTTACTTTTGTGATCGAGGATAATACGGTTGTTATAAAAAAAACGGTAGTACAACCGATGGGGACGGTTGTGAAAGGGAAGGTGGTGGATAGTAAAAATTTACCGTTGCCGGGGGTGACCGTTAAATTAGAAAATTTGACAGTAGGGACTGCTACAGATATGCAAGGTGTGTTTAGATTGACGTTGCCAGTGAAAGAAGGTGTGTTGGAATTTTCTTTCGTGGGATTCAAATTGCGAAAGGTTAAATTTTCGGAAAGTAAGGATTCCTTACATGTTGTACTGGAAGAGGACGTGCAGGAGATGGAAGAAGTGGTGGTGACAGGGTATCAGAGATTAAGGGAGAAAGCAATGGCGGGAGCCTATTCTAGAGTAAAAATGGATGATCTGGTGATGGCTGGAAACGAAACGTTGGAGCAGATGCTGCAGGGAGCTATTCCCGGGGTAATGGTCTTAAATACGAGTGGTTTGACGGGTACGCGTCAGAAAGTACGCGTGCGCGGTACTTCTACTTTGTTAGGAAATGCCGAACCCGTGTGGGTGGTTGACGGGATTATTCAAGAAGATCCCCTCCCTTTCGAAACTTCTGCATTGACGACCATGGATATGGGTGATAACATGGATATGATCAAGAATTTTATAGGAGGAGCTATCTCTTGGTTGAACCCGAGTGACATTAAAGATATCACGGTGTTGAAGGATGCTTCGGCCACGGCTATTTATGGTGTGAAGGCGGCTAACGGGGTAATCGTGATTACCACGAAGCGAGGTGAACGAGGTGATCTTTCTGTGTCCTACTCCGGTAATTATTCCGTGAGTGAGCGCTTGAATTATAACAATATGGAGTTGATGAACTCTAAGGAACGAGTGGAACTTTCTCGAGAGGCTTACGAGAGAGGGGCTACCGTATTAGATGAAAAGATTGGTTACACGGGGTTGGCTTTAGCTTTTCAACGGGGAGAGATTAGTTTGGAGGAGTTCTCAGAAGGAGCCCGCAAATTAGAAACGATGAACACGGATTGGTTTGATATTCTTTATCGTACACCTTTTTCCCATTCTCATACAATCAGTTTTGGTGGGGGAACTGATAAATTGACAGCAAGGGCTTCTCTGGGATACCAGAATGATATAAATACAGCTAAAGGAAACGAATTGGTTGCTTACCGCGGAAGTCTGAATATGAGTGCGATTTTATGGGAACGTTTGACATTGGCAGCTTCTTTGTCCGGAAGCCAGACAGAAACGAAAGCTTTTGCTGCCGGGGTGGATCCGTTTAATTACGCAATTAGTACGAGTCGCACGATTCCTTGTTATGACGAAAAAGGTGGTTTACATTATTATCCGTTATTGAATGGTTATAAATACAATATATTAAATGAGTTAGCTAATTCCGGTAACGAGAATGTACAGAAAAATTTGAATGTTAACGTGAATGCCCGTTTGCGGTTGTCCGAGGTATGGACGGTATCCTCGACGTTTGGTTTGGGAACAAGTTCTACCGTGGGACAATCTTGGTTCACGGAGTATTCTAATCGAATTGCAGTCATTCGTGCTTATGAGTACGGGGCTTATGGTCCGACGGATTTGGCGTTTCAAAATTCACAATTGCCTTATGGTGGGGAATTGGCTGTGAACGAGAATCGGAATTTCAATTACACGTTACGAGGACAGTTGGAATTCGTGAAGGTGTTTGGGGTGCATGCAGTGAATGCGGTAGCCGGAGTGGAAGTTCGCAGTACGCAATATGACGGGTATTCGCAAACGAATTACGGTTACATGAAAGATAGAGGAGACAGTTTCGTAGATGTACCGGTACAAAATTCATACGGAAGTGCTTTAACAACGTATTCTCGCACGAATCCTCGTATTACGAATCGGTTATCAAATTATTTTTCATATTATATGACAGCAAGTTATATGTATGATAACCGTTATGCATTGAACTTTTCCGTGAGATCGGATGCTTCGAATCGTTTCGGGCAGGATGCGGACAAGCGTTTCCAACCGGTGTGGTCGTTTGGTGTGCGTTGGAATGTGACGGATGAACCGAGGATGCAGGATCAGAATTTGGTGAATCATTTAAATATCACGGGGAGTTATGGTTATCAAGCGAACGTGGTGGAAAACGTGAGTCCGGATTTGATAGCCAAGATTGAACCGGTGGATCCTGTTACGGGAGAGTTCAAAATGTCGATTCAGCAGAGTGGAAATCCTGATTTGAGATGGGAAAAGACGCAGTCCATTAACTTGGGAGTAGATTTTGCTTTGTTCGGCAATAAACTTAACGGTAATTTTAGTTACTTCCACAAGAAGACCTCCGATTTGATTACCTTACGGGAAGTTCCTTCTGAAAATGGAGTTGTTTCCATGTACGTGAACGGGGGAGATATGCGAAATTCCGGTTGGGATTTAAGTTTTAGTCTTATACCTGTCCGGACGAAAGATTTTATCTGGAGTTTAGGATTTAACACCTCCAAGGTGTATAACAAGGTGAGGAGTAATTTCGAATCCGAGGATGATTGGCGTAACGTGGTGAATGGTTCTTATAATAAAAAAGGTTATCCCGTATCGAGTTTTTGGGCATTTCGCTTCAAGGGACTGAACCCGGAGAATGGCGGTCCGATGTTTGACTGGTCGGGAGCTAACACGAATGCAGCGGAATTGGACGTGACTGAATATATGGTGCATGCCGGTAAATTAGACCCGGATTTGACGGCAGGTATTAATATGAATTTCCGTTATAAACAATTAACGTTGGCGATGAATTTGTACTTGTCCACGGGTAATCAGGCATTCTTGAATTCACCTTACGAGGCTTCATATTCGATGCCAAGCGAGTACCGGAATGCTTCCTCTCAACTTGTAAAACGTTGGAGAAAAACCGGAGATGAAAAGTTTACATCCATTCCATCTATTCCCGTTGGGAACAATAGTTATGAATTACATCCTTTCAAACAATTGAGCACGGGAATTTATCCTTATGATGCTTGGGCATATTCGGATGTTCGTGTGGTTGACGCTTGGTATTTGCGTTGCAATAGTATTGTACTTTCTTATCGATTGCCGGAGAAGATTACATCCCGTTTCGCGAAAGACGTGAATTGTTCTTTGACGGTAACTAATCCGTTCCAAATTATCAGTAGTGATTTTGATGGTAGGGATCCAGAGGTGGCAAAAGGTTCACAACCGATATCCCGGAAAGTATCGTTTAGTTTGAATATGAGTTTTTAACGGAAAATATATGAGCGATGAAAGTGATAGTTTATACAATCTTATTGTTTTTTGGATTGACCGGTTGTCGTGATTTCTTGGAGGAAGTCAGTCAAGATGAGGTGAAACCGTCGCAGGTAACGGATTTGGAACAGATATTGTTGGGAGAGGCTTATTTGAATGAGAATGCAAACATTTATAGCCTTACGGATATTTTCACGGATGATGTGCAATGTAATGGTATACAAGATGTTGCCGTGTTGGAGGAGTTCGAATCGAAGCAGTTTATGTTCACGTGGGATAGAAATATGTTTGCTGAAGCGGGAGGGGGAAATGATTTGCGTTTTTGGTCTGTGCCTTACAAGGGTGTAAGAGCTTGTAATGTTGTACTTGATTACTTGGATCGGGTGTCGGGAGATGAATCGTTGCGTGAAAGCGTGCGTGGTGAGGCATTGGTTTTGCGATCGTGGTATTACATGATGTTGGTGAATTTTTTCGGACAGCCTTATAATGCTGGTGATGCGGAGAAGAATTTAGGTGTGCCTTTGAAATTGAATTCCGATGTGACGGATGAGTTGTTCCCGCGTAACACGGTGGCAGAGGTGTACGCTCAAGTCGAACAAGATTTATTGGAAGGTAATCGTTTGTTAAGTTTGTATGATACGAAAACATCTTATTTTCGTGTCGGGCATTTAGCTGCGAAAGCTATTTTGTCGAGGATGTATCTCTACATGGAGGATTGGGATAAGGCGTTGTTGTACGCAGATAGCGTGTTGCAGGCTAATTCGAAATTGCTGGATTTTAACACGCGATTGTCAACCGCAGTAACCACGCACGTTTATAGTGCGGTAACTCCTGACGAGATTATATGGACGCGTAAATATGCGGGAATCAGACCTACCGGCGTTGTCGCCATGGGAAAATACCCGTATTCGCTTTCTACGGAAATTAGTACTTTGTATGATGTGAAAAGTGCTGATTATCAATCTAAGAAATGTAAAGATTTACGGGCTTTGTACTATTTGCGCTGGGAAATGGATGTGACGGCTATGTTGACAACGGGAGAAATGTATTATCCTTTGTTAGTGGCTAAAGACCGTGATTACGGGGCTTATCATGGAATCCGGACAGCGGAATTGTATTTGAATCGGGCAGAGGCTTATGTCCGTAAATATCTTGAAACTAACACAGAAGATTTTCGGGTAAAAGCATTGGAGGATTTGAATCACTTGCGTCGCCATCGCTTGAATGCCACGTATGGGTTCGTGGAAGCAGATTACAAGGGTGAAGAATTGTTGACATTCTGTTTGGAGGAGCGCCGTCGGGAATTGTGTGGGGAAACAAATCATCGTTGGTGTGATTTGCGGCGTAACGGGATGCCAGAATTTGTTCATAACTTTTTCAGGTATCTAGGTGAAGTTCCGCGGGAATTCACGATGAGGCAAAGTTTTTATGCCTTACCTATCCCTGAAGAAACTTTGCGTTTAAACCCGAGTTTGCAACAAAATTTGTAATGTATAAAGTAAATAAGTTTGAATTATGAGATATTATATATTTTTATTGGTGATGCTGGGAGGACTATTGTGGACGGGGTGCGATGATTCGGAAACGCTTGTTCCTTCCACGGGGTTGGAGGAGTGGTTCTCGTTGCCGCAAGGCGAACATGATTACGATTCGAAGATCGTGGATTGGTTTGAGCGCTGTGGTTTTTATATCCTTTATAAGTTTGACCCTAAAGACGTCTATGCCTCTATTCGGTTTGAATGGGAGGAGGCTCGTGCGGATACTTCTTGGTTTACGAATCAATATACCATGGGGGGACTTTTGGGGACTGCGACACAGGATGGTGATAAGTTTTATTTACTGGATGATCCTGGGGTAGCTTACGTGCTTGGAGAACAAGTCGTGGATGGATTGCAAGTGATTGTAGATTTATCGGGAGATGTTTTAACAATTACGAGACAAAAGTTGCAATATGACGGGTTGTTTTCTGTGAATCAAGCTGATGAAAAATATGCGGGGAAGCAATTGGCTTGGTTCGAAGAGATGTTTTTGGATTTTTATCCGGATGTTGTTTTGCGGCAAAAGATGCCTATAAAAGTAATATTAGGAAAAGATTTAGAACTTGTTTCCGGTAAAACAAAGAGAACAGAAAGTTTTTATTCCTCGCATTTTAATACTCTCGTGTTGAATTATGGTGACGAGAGTATAGAAAATCTGGCTAATAATATGAAGTTGAAGTGTAAGGTAGATTTGCATAAATGGTTTTTGAAGTTGATGTCTGATCAAATATATGCGGCTGTAGAAGAGTCCGGATTTTTTTCGGTAACGAATTATACTGCTTGGAAGGAAGCTGGGTATTCCTATGAGGAACTTTATCCGTTAGGAGTACTTAAGCCGAATACGGGGTCGAGTGGACAACAACAGACGGATTTGGAGCATTTCTTGAATATGATACTTTCAACTTCTTTCACGACTTTGACAGCAGAACCTGCGAGTGGCAATTATGATGCAGGGAGTTACAAGGGAATACTTCACGTGAAGAAAGACGTGAATGGGTTGATCAAAAAGAAATATGATATTCTGGTTAAGGTGATGAAAGAGGAGTTCGGGATATATATTCAGGCTATCGGAGATCTTTATAATTGAAATAATTATAGTATTAATTTATAGATTATCAAGTACTTTAAAATAATACGTTGTTAATAATGCGTGGTTTTTATCGTGCTTGACTAGAGGATGTTATATCGTAAAATTATTAATTAAAAAAAGTTTTTCATGAAAAAATTGTATGTATTGGTATTCATGTTGGCCATTTGTGTGTCATGGAGCAATGTAAATGCTACGGAAAAGAAGAAAAAAAGCAAGAAAACGGAGCAAGTCGTGACCCCGGTGGTAAGAAAAACAGTTAGCAAGTATGACAAGCTCTTGCAAGGAGCGGTGACAGCCAAGGGGGATTTCATCACGATTCACCGTAAGGGCGATAAAGTCTATTTTGAATACCCGGTAAAGTTTTTAGAACGGGAATTTTTAATGGCAAGTACGGTGAAGGAGACTACGGATGCATCTATCTTTCAAATCGGGATGAAAAGTATCTCTCCGCTTCATTTCAAGTTTGAGTTAAAAGATTCTACCATGTTTTTGTTAAAACCGAACACGGTAGCCTCGTGGGATGGTAAAGACGAGAACGTGGGGAAAGCTTATAAAATGAGTTACAAGGATAGTTTTTACAAGAAATTCCCAGTGCTTGCTTATGGGCAAGATAGTTCAACGCTCGTTTTTGAAGTGACTCCTCTTTTTAAAGGGAATAAAGATCTTGAAGTAACAGTATCTTCGGTTGGTTTTGTATTGTCAGAAAGGAAAGAGGATTTCTATTTTGGCGATATCAAGGCTTTCAAGGACAATGCTTCTATTGAGATAAATCAAAATTATAATGTTCAATTTTTACTTCTTATCAGCAAAATTTCTGCGGGAGAGGCGTCTGCGACTTCTTTAGTTTCTTTTATGTTATTGCCAGAAGAGAAGATGAAACCTCGGTTGCAGGATTCTCGCGTGGGTGTTTTCACGACAGCTTATAGTGCCGGATTATTTTCATTCCCGAAGCGGGAAGTTTCTCAAAAAGAGGATGGATTGAAGAATTATTTCTTGGCTAACCGCTGGAGAATGGAGCCGGTTGATATGGCTGCTTGGGAGAGAGGTGAGTTAGTGGAGGTGAAGAAGCCTATCGTGTGGTATGTAGATGATGCGTTCCCGACAGATTGGGTAGAACCGATCAAGAAAGGGGTTTTGCGCTGGAATACTGCTTTTGAGAAAATTGGTTTGAAGAATGTGATGCAGGTACGTGATTTCCCGAAAGACGATCCGGAATTTGACCCGGATAACTTGAAGTATTCTTGTATTCGTTATATCCCGGATGCGATCCCGAATGCTATGGGGCCCTCTTGGGTAGACCCGGTGACTGGGGAAATTATCAACGCTACAGTTATCGTGTGGAATGATATCGTGAAAATAATTAATTATTGGCGTTTCACTCAAACGGCTCAAATTGATCCTTCCGTGCGCACTAAAAAGATGCCGAAGGAAATTGTAGATGAGTCAATTGAGTATGTAATTGCTCACGAAATAGGTCATACTCTCGGTTTGATGCATAATATGTCTGCTTCGGCAGCCATCCCGGTGGATTCATTACGTTCTGCTTCTTTCACTGCAAAACATGGAACAACGCCTTCTATCATGGATTATGCGAGATTTAATTACGTGGCACAGCCGGGGGATAAGGGTGTGAAATTGACTCCCCCGACATTAGGTGTGTATGACGAGTTAGTGATTAAATGGTTGTATTCTCCGGTTGCGGGTAGTCATGATATGTGGGAGGAGAAGGAACTCGTGGAGAAATGGTTAGATGAGAAAGCCGGAGATCCATTCTATCGTTATGGACGCCAGCAAATGAGAGAGATTACGGATCCTTCGGCGTTGTCCGAGGATTTGGGTGATGACCCAATAAAGGCGGGAAATTACGGGATCAAGAACTTGAAATATATTCTTTCTAATTTGAATAGCTGGATTGAAGAAGAAGGGGGTGTTACGCATCGCCAAGGATTGTATAATGCCATTGTAGAACAATATACCCGTTATGTTGATAATGTTGTACATAATGTGGGTGGTGTGTATTTGACGGAAGTGAAGGACGGAACGTCCGGTGAAACTTTCTTGAATGTTCCCAAAAAAGCGCAGAAGGCTTCTGTTGCTTGGTTGTTGAAAGAGTATCGGAATTGCGATTGGCTGGATAATAAGGAGCTTACTAATAAATTTGGATTGACATTGCCGGCTTCACAGGTTTTTAGAGGGCGATTGACATCTTTATTATGTACTTATTTGGCTACTAAAGTTTCTACGTATAATGCGTTATCTGCAGATCCGTATACGGTTCTCGAATTCTATGATGATTTGTATGCAGGCGTGTTCGAGCCGACATTAAAAGGACGTAAATTGACTTATGCCGATAAATTATTGCAACGCAAATTTTTGGAAACCATAATCGGTGTAATGATTAAATACAAAACAGGGAGAGCTGTTACCTCATTTAGTATTAGTGCCGGAAATAATTTGTATTCAGAGTGGTCGGATTTGCCTTCCGTTGATGAGATTTGCGAGTTAGGTTTAGACCCGAGTGGAATGGTGGAAAGATTCCGAGAACAATTGAAAGATTTGGAATTACAATACGGGAAAGGAATTGTTGCCGATAAATTGTTATCACGAAATTTTGGAGAGCAAACACCGATGTTTTATCGTCCGTTTAATGTCCCCTCTGCGAAAAGTGATCTTATTGCTTATCAGTGTGCTATGGCAGAAAAACTGTATACTTTATTAAAAAGTAAAGCTAATGTAGCCGATAGGGAAGATCGTATTCACTATAGAGCTATGTTGAATGCATTGGAAACTAATTTGAAATAGTAATAATCGTTTTAGTCAATAGTGTTTCCTGAACATGGAAACCTATTGACTTTTTTATTTAACTGTTATAAAATGCGGTTTGTAAGTTAGTTCCGTTTATGTAGTAAAATGATGGAAATACAAAAATTATGGTATCCTTTTCAGGGATGTTTTAGAAAAATGTTTGCTTTATTAGGGGGGATGTTGATTTTTTGTAGTGTTTCGGCTCGGTTGTCGGCGCAGGAAGAAATCACGATAGAAGAATGCCAGCGGTTGGCGATGGAGAATTATCCGGCGATACGTCAACACGGATTGTTAGAACAGGCAAAGGAATACACGTTGTCAAACATTGCGAGAGAGTATAGACCGCAGTTCGGTTTGACTGGAGTGGTGTTGTGGCAATCGGAAAAGACGGAGCTGGAGTTGAAAATGAAAGATAAAGTGAACGTGTCGGCGGATTTGAACGAGGTGGTTTCGATTCCGGGGATGAGTTTGCCAACGATAAATGTGCCGGTTGCTATTCCCCGTATGGCGATTCCGGTGAGTGATCGGGATCGTTATAACGTGTCGCTGTCGTTAAAACAGGCGTTGTGGGCAGGAGGACGTGTAAAAGCCGGGAAAGAGATGGCAAAACGCGAGATAGACATGATGCACGCCGGGGTAGATGCCCAGTTGTACGAGATTAAAGATAAAGTAAAGCAATTGTATTTCGGTTTGTTGGCGATAGAGGGGCGGGAGAAACAGTTGAATAGGGCGGACGAGATACTGGATAGTTTGCGGGCACGAGCCGAGGTTGCATTGAAAGAAGGGGTGATATACGAAACGGATTTAGACGTGATTGACGTGGAACGTATCAAGTACAGGCAGTTGCGGGTAGAGTTGGAAGCGAAACGGGAGGCTTGTCTGAAGGTGTTGTCAACATTAATAGATAGAACACTATCAAAAGAAATGCTGTTTTTGATGCCGATGATGGAGGAAAATTTTGAAATCCAAGAGGTGAAACGACCGGAGTTAAAGTACCTAGATAGTAAGATCAAACGTTTGGATGCCGATTTGAAAATGCAGAATGCCGAGAATATGCCGAAGTTGGGCTTGTTTGCGATGGGAGGATTCGGTAAATCAGGGTTGAACACGTTCGAAAGTGATTTCAAACCTTATTTTGTCGGGGGATTGATATTGAGTTGGAATTTTGGAAAGTTGAATACTCGGGCGAATGAACGCAAATTGGTCAAGGTGCAACAAGAGAGCGTGAGAAATCTGCAGGAGAGTTTTATTTTCAACACGAGAATGGAAATGTTGATGCAGGATGCCGAGATCAAGAAGTTACGGGAATTGGTGAAGGGTGACGAGGAGATGGTACGTTTGCGGGAGAGTATCCGGCAAGTATCCGAGGTAAAGTATGCGAACGGGGTGTGCACGATCTCAGAACTGATCATGGACGTGAATCAAGCCTTGATCGCACGGCAGGAGAAAGCGTTGCGGGAGATCGAACTGGGGATGATGATTTACACGAAAAAGATAACGATGGGGGTATTGTGATATACGATTTTAGAATTAAATATTTTTGGAGATGAAGAGCAAAGTATTGGGTTTGGTGGTTTTGGCTTGTTGGGGCTTGGGCTGCAAAGATAAGAGGGGCGAACGGGATGTGTCGGGAATGTTTGAAGCGAGGGAGGTGATCGTGTCGTCGGAGATGAGTGGGAGAGTGGAACGGTTGGATGTGATGGAAGGGGATTATATTGAGGCGGGTAAGGTGGTCGGATTGATTGATACAATGCAGTTGCACTGGTTGAAAGTACAGGTGCAACAAGCGGTGAAGGCTGTGGAAGAGAGAATTCCGGATTTGGATAAGATTCTGGAAGTATATCGTTTGAAAATAGAGAAAGGGGAGAGAGAGTTGAAGCGTGTGGAGTGTTTGTTGGAAGGCAAAGCGGCAACCCGAAAACAGTATGACGACGTGAAGGCAATGGTGGAGGAGGGGCGTTCGGCTTTGGCGGGACAAACACATCAGGCGGAAGTGATGATTGCCGGGGCAAAGGCGGAAAGTGCTGCGATTGCATTGAAAATTGATCAAGTGAACGATCAGATACAACGTTGTATTATAAAGAACCCGATAGCGGGAACTGTTTTGGCTAAATACACGGAGGAAAAAGAGTTGGCGGCACCGGTGAAAGCGTTGTATAAGATAGGGGATTTGAAGAACATGACACTTCAAGTGTATTTGGAAGGAGAGCGTGTAGGAGGATTGAAAGTGGGTGATCCGGTACGGGTGTTTGCCCAGTTGGGTGGCGGTAAAGAGCGGAAGTACTCGGGGAAGATTTCTTGGATTGCCTCGGAAGCAGAATTTGTTCCGCGGACGGTGCAGACGCAAGACGAGCGTGATAATTTGGTGTATGCCGTGAAAATACACGTGGAGAATGATGGATTCTTGCGGATAGGGATGTATGCCGATGTGAAATTTAATTCATTATAAATGTATGATTGTAGCGGAGAATATCGGGATGACTTACCGCCAGATGTTGAAAGGGGTGGTGGCCTTGAAAGGTGTTTCACTGAAAGTGGAGAAGGGAGAGGTGTTTGGTTTGGTTGGTCCGGACGGGGCGGGCAAGAGTACATTGTTCCGGATATTGACAACGCTTTTGTTGCCCTCGTCAGGGTATGCTCTTGTGGGAGGGTATGATGTGGTGAAACAATTCCGAGAGGTGCGGAATATCGTGGGATATATGCCGGGTAAATTTTCGCTATATCAGGATTTGTCGGTGGAGGAGAATGTGAATTTTTTCGCGAGGGTGTTTAATACCACGGTACAGGCTAATTACAAACAAATTAAAGATATATACGAGCAATTGGCTCCTTTTAAAGCTCGGAAGGCGGGGGCTTTGTCCGGAGGAATGAAGCAAAAGCTAGCGTTGTGCTGCGCATTGATCCATAAACCGGAAGTGTTGTTTTTGGACGAACCGACAACAGGGGTAGACCCGATATCGCGAAAGGAGTTTTGGGACATATTGAAGCGGTTGAGTGGGGACGGTATTTCAGTATTGGTGTCAACGCCTTACATGGACGAGGCCCGGTTGTGTGACCGGATTGGGTTGATATTCAAAGGAGAGATGCTTGCCGTGGATAGCCCTAATAATTTAATTCGGCAGTATGATAAAAAATTGGTCGCTTTCCGAGCACGGGATATGTTCCGGTTATTACGGGTCATACGAGAAGAATCGGACATTTATTCTTGTTTCACGTTCGGGGATTCGCTTCACGTGACATTCAAGGAGAATGATTATCCCGTGGAACGGTTGGCGGCTTCTTTGCGGTCTGCCGGGCATATCGAGGTGGTGTGGAACGAGATCGAGGCGGGTATTGAAGATTATTTTATGATGTTAACGAATGATACGAGTGATGGAGCGGGTAATTGAAGTAAAGCGGTTGGCGAAGAAATTTGGAAGTTTCATGGCGGTCGATCATATCTCGTTTGAGGTATACCGGGGTGAGATATTCGGGTTCCTCGGGGCGAATGGTGCGGGGAAGACCACAGCCATGCGAATGTTGTGTGGGTTGAGTAAACCTAGTTTCGGGACGGGGCGAGTAGTGGGTTTCGACATAGCCCGGGAGTCGGAAAAGATAAAAAGCAGGATTGGCTACATGAGCCAGAAGTTCTCGCTTTACGAGACGCTGACTGTGGGTGAGAATATCCGGTTGTATGGTGGAATATACGGGATGAGTTGCGCGAGTATCCGGGAAAAAATGGACAGGATATTGACAGGTCTCGGTTTATCTCACGAGCGGAGCACGCTGGTGAAGTTATTGCCGCAAGGGGTGAAACAACGCTTGGCGTTTTCGGTGGCTACGTTCCATGAACCTCAAATTGTATTCTTGGACGAACCTACCGGAGGGGTTGACCCGGCGGTACGAAGAATGTTTTGGGAGTTGATTTATCAAGCCGCGGCGGATGGTATCACTGTGTTCGTGACCACGCACTATATGGACGAGGCGGAGTATTGCGATCGGGTGTCGATCATGGTGGACGGGCGTATCGAAGCATTGGATACCCCGGCAGTATTAAAGCAACAATATGGTGTGGCGAGTATGCAGGAGGTGTTTTACTTGCTGGCACGACGAGCGCAAAGAAATGATAGTTAGCATGAAGATAAA
>OGKG01002749.1_pt1 | contig 17660 bp, 14 predicted proteins | sample 1572201 | NCBI WGS metagenome assembly OGKG01 (sample SAMEA2582146, study PRJEB24529) | metagenome | biome: Human gut stool | place: China | collected 2011 | reverse complement strand
TTTGGGAGATATTCATTTCGTTTCAAATCATCCTTAAGCGTGTTCAGAGCAAATTCACGGGTTTCGGGTTTTGCCGAACAGAGGTTCATTGTGTATGGTGCATGGGCAAGAATTTTTGCAAAATTATTTTCCGTCATAAGTTTTATAAGTGCATTGACATCTTCGATATCAATTTTTCTTGCAGATCCGCCACGAGGGTTGCGTGTAAAAAATTGAAATGTGTTTGCTCCGATTGAAAGTGCATCTCTGCCGATTGCGTAAAAACCTTTTGATATTGAAAGATGAGAGCCGATATTAAGCATATTTTCTCCTTTTGCGTTAATTTATTTGCAGTAAGCGGTTTATCGTAAAGAAAAAAGCCTTTCTGTCAAAAGACAAAAAGGCTTTAGTTGGTCGGGATGACAAGACTTGAACTTGCGACTCCACGCCCCCCAGACGTGTGCGCTACCAAACTGCGCTACATCCCGTTGCAACATTAATATTTTAACAAACACTGCGAGCGTTGTCAAGATGTTTTAAAAACTTTTTGAATATTTTTGCACCATGAGTTAAAAAAGCAAAACGGACACTGCCGATTGACAGTGTCCGAAAAATGCTTAATCAAAGATTAATTCGTTAAAATCAGTCTTCTTTCTTCTTTCTTGCAAGGAACATAACGCCTGCTGCTGAAACCATAAGACCTGCCATTACGAAAACGATAGTTGTTTCAACACCTGACTTAACTGCACCTGTGCTTGAAGAACCTGAACCTGATGAGCTTGAGCCACCGTTGCTTGAAGAAGAACTTGAACCGTTGCTTGAGCTGCCGCCTGCTGCCTTGTTACCTGTCTTCTTAGCGTTGTCGAGCTGAGTCTTGTCAACCTTTTTACCTGTTGTAGGATCTGTGCAACCTGCGAGGATCTTCTCAACTGCAGGAGCAATCGTATCCTTATCAGGGTTGTTTGTAGCGTTGAGCCTATCTGTTACAGCACCCATAACCTGTGTTGGGCTAACCTTGAGTTCGTCAAGAAGTTTCTGTGTAAGACTTGTCTTAGCCTCATCATTGTAGTAAGCGACGAGGTATGTAGCCAGCAATGTTACATCTGATTCGCCCTCAGGGAAAGCAGAACCGATGACATTACCTGTTGATGTAATCTTCTTTTCAGGGCCGCAGTCTGAGTTGTTTTCCCACTTAGCTTCGTTTGCCTTCTTTTCTGAATCCTCAGGGTTTTCAAGCTGATTACCTGTGCAATAAAGTGTGTCGCCGATGCAGTTACCGTTCATAATAGCGTTGTATGACTGCATACCTGTGTTAGCACTGAAGATTACACAGTAAACTCTTCCGTCTGACTTAGAGATTGTGTTACCTGTCTTTGAAAGATCATATGTAGCGATACCTGTTGAAGAATCGTACTTACATTTTTCTTTCTTTGACTGCCATGCCGGCCAATCGCCTGAACCGTCAGCCTTCCAAACGTGACAGAATACTGTCTTAACATTATTCCAGCCTGACTTCTTAACATCAAACTTAATAACATTGCCTGCTTCAACTTCTGAAGAAGCGTCAGCTGAAACCTCTGATGAACCGTCGGCTGAAACCTCGCCTGACTGATCTGCTGCAGCAACAGCAGCGTCATCCTCTGCTTCTGCAGCGCTAGCTGTGATGGCAGCTGAACTGCACATTACTGCTGCTGCAAGAAAAAGACCTGCAATTTTCTTGAACATTTTTAATCTCCTCCTAAAATTGTTCATAAATATCCAAGATAGATTTTCATATCTTAGTATTGCTTATTATACTATAAAAATAACAAAACTGCAATAGTTTTGATTTAAAACCGTTTTTGTTAATTGCACAAGATTTTATGTAACCGTTTGGCTATTTTTCACAATTCAACCGGCAAGTAAGCCATAAATACACATTAAACGATTATTTTAACATTGCATAAACAGTTTCTTTTACGCTGTCAAGAGCCTCTGAAATCTTCTCAGGCTGTTTAGCGCCTGCCATAGCCATATCTGGCTTTCCGCCTCCGTTGCCTCCGGCCTTCTGAGCAACAGCCTTTATGATTTTGCCTGCATTTGCACCGAGAGCAAGAGCCTCTTTACCGCAGGCTGCGGCAAATGTCACTTTGCCGTCATTTTCAGTTGCAAGAACACATACGCACTTCGGGGCAAAATCTCTTGCCTTTTCGCACATTGTGCGAAGAATGTCGGCATTAGCCTTGTCAATTCTGCCTGTTACCACTCTTACACCGTTTTCCTCCGTTGTACCTGCAAAAAGCTGACCGATCTGAGCAACGGCAAGCTTTGAATTAAGCTCGTTGATTTCTCTCTGCTGTTCCTTGATAAGCTGTTCAGCCTTCTGAACACCCTCAACAACTGCCTTTGGATTTGCAATTTTGAGTAATGAGCAAACATCCATAATAACAGCGCTCATACCGTTGATGTACTTGAGAACGCCCATACCTGTAAGAGCCTCAATTCTTCTTACACCTGCGGCAACCGAACCCTCCTGTCTGATTCTGAAAAGACCGAGGTTTGCAGTATTCTTTACATGTGTACCGCCACAGAATTCAACAGAGAAGTCACCTGCGCTTACAACACGGACAACATCGCCGTACTTTTCACCGAAGAGTGCCATTGCGCCGAGCTTTTTAGCCTCTTCAATAGGCATTTCCTGTGTTGTAACGGGGATTGCCTCAAGAATCTTTTTGTTTACAAGGTTCTGAACCTCAATGAGTTCCTTTGCCGTGAGAGCCTCAAAGTGAGTAAAGTCAAAACGGAAGTAATCGTCTGAAACAAGCTGACCTGCCTGCTGAACATGGTTGCCGAGGACCTCACGGAGAGCCGACTGAAGAAGGTGAGCCGCTGTGTGGTTTCTTGTAATATCCGCACGGCGCTCTTCATCAACAGCAGTTGAAACCTCTGCACCTACATTGATACTGCCGCTCTTTACTGTACAAGCGTGAAGGTAAATTGTGCCTGACGGATTCTTTGTTGTGTTGTCAACATCAGCTGAAAAACTGCCAGACTCCATAACACCTGTGTCGCCAACCTGACCGCCGCCTTCTCCGTAGAACGGAGTTTTGTCGAGAACGATGATAGCATTTTCGCCCTCGCCGATACTGTCAACTCTCACACCGTCCTTAACGATTGCAAGAACCTTTGAAGTTGACTTGAGGTCTGTGTAACCTACGAATTCTGTATTTGCAACATCCGAAAGGTCTGTTGTGTCAGAAATCCATGCGTCTGCACCTGCGTTCTTTCTTGCGTCACGGGAACGCTTTTTCTGCTCCTTCATAAGCTCACGGAAACGATCAACATCAACCTTGATGCCTTTTTCCGAAAGAATTTCTTTTGTAAGGTCAATCGGGAAGCCATAGGTATCGTTAAGCTTAAATGCGTCCTCACCGCTGAGAACCTTAACATCTTCGCTGTCCATAATGCCGTTGAGCATCTTAAAGCCCTGATCAATTGTCTTGGCAAAGCTTTCTTCCTCAACCTTGATAACCTTTGTAATGAACTCCTGCTTTTCCTTGAGTTCGGGATAAGCTGTGAGATTTTCCTTGATAACCGTATCGCAAACCTTATAGAGGAAAGGCTCGTTGTAACCGAGAAGTCTGCCGTGACGAGCGGCTCTTCTGAGCAAACGGCGAAGCACATAGCCCTTGCCCTCGTTTGACGGAAGAACACCGTCACCGATCATAAATGTTGTACTGCGGATATGGTCTGTGATAACACGGAGCGAAACATCGCTCTTTTCATTTTTGCCGTACTCAACACCTGTAATCTGTGAGATGTGTTTCATAATGTTCTGAATTGTGTCAACAAGGAAAAGGTTGTCAACACCCTGCATAACACAGGCAAGTCTTTCAAGTCCCATACCTGTATCAATGTTTGGATGTTCAAGAGGAGTGTAGTTACCCTTGCCGTCATTCTCAAACTGAGTAAATACAAGGTTCCAAACCTCAACAAAACGGTCGCATTCACAGCCTACATGACAGTCGGGTCTGCCGCAGCCCTTTTCGTCACCACGGTCAAAGTAGATTTCGGAGCACGGACCGCAGGGACCTGAACCGTGTTCCCAGAAGTTATCTTCCTTGCCGAGTCTTACCATATGTGACGGATCAACGCCGACTTCTTTTGTCCAAATGTCAAAAGCCTCGTCATCGTCCTCATAGATTGAAACATAGAGCTTTTCGGGAGGCATTTCAAGAACCTTTGTAAAGAATTCCCATGCCCATGCTGTTGCCTCGTGCTTAAAATAGTCGCCGAATGAGAAGTTACCGAGCATTTCAAAGAATGTACCGTGACGGGCTGTGATACCGACACGCTCAATGTCGGGAGTACGGATACATTTCTGACAGGTTGTAACACGCTTGCGAGGAGGTGTTACCTCACCTGTAAAATATTTTTTCATAGGAGCCATACCGCTGTTGATGAGCAGAAGGCTGTTGTCGTCCTTTGGAACAAGTGAAAAGCTGGGGAGTCTTAAACAACCCTTTGATTCAAAGAATTCAAGGAACTTTTCTCTTAATTCGTTAAGTCCTGTCCACTTCATAAAAAATCTCTCCTTATACAAATTCACAGGGGAATACAATATTCGTTCAAATTTCGATACACAACATTTATCACATCAAAACATATGTGATTAAACAAAATAATTCATCAAGGCGGGCGGCCAATGACCGCCCCTACTGTACAACTCCCCGCAAAATACACAACAAAAAAATCCCATTGTATAAAAATACAATGGGACAGGAATATCCTGCGGTACCACCCAAATTGACGCCAAGCGTCCGCTTTGAGTAATCGTCATAATAGATTACATTTCCTTAACGCAGAAATACGCTGTGCTTAATCACACAGAGCTCAGGGGCAGCGCACCGAAACTTCACATAAAAGCCTTGCACCAAAACGGCTTTCTCTCTGAAATGCTGACATCTCGGTTAATCCCGTCACAGCCGAATATTGTAATTCAATTGTAGCAAATAATTTAAATCGGAGCAACACTCTGCTTTGCTTGCAAGGAGCAGAGTTTGCGACAGATTGCAATCAAGTGCATAGGAGCGTCAGCTCCTCAGTATTTCAGCGAGAGATTTGCTCACGCCGAAAGGCTGAATTGTTCCCCACCGTTTTTAAGGTGGGGAACATCAGTACTTAGATTATAGAACTGTTTCTTTGTGTTGTCAATAGCAAAATTCGGGATTAATCACGCTTTTTTCTGATAACCGAGCCTGACGGAACGGGAGCGTTGCATTTCATTGTAAGTCTTTGCATCGGATGCGGCGCACTTTCAACGGGCATACCCTCGTCGGTTGTAAGTGATTCACACTTGATTTCAAACGGCACTCCGCTTGGCGGAAGTACATCAAGTGTGTCGCCCACATAGAATTTGTTGCGCTGAGTGATTACTGCGGTTGTGTCGTCAATAAGCTCTTCGCACAACGCAACATTGTCATAATGACGGATATATCCTCCGTTGCCCGTAACCTGACCGGGTTCTCTGCCAAAATAGAAGCCTGTGTTGTACTCACGGTGGCTGATTTTTTCAAGTTCTTCCCTTATCCACGGTTTGAGAACATAATCGTCACCCTCTGCAAAATAATCGTCAACAGCGTGACGGTAAGCGTTTGTTGTAACAGCGACATAGTAAGCCGACTTTGCTCTGCCCTCAATCTTAAAGCTTGAAACACCTGCCTTTACAAGCTCGGGGATATGCTCAATCATACAGAGATCTCTTGAATTATAGAGATATGTGCCGTCACCTGTTTCTTCAACAGGAAAATACTGTCCCTGACGGTTTTCTTCGTAAAGATGATACTTCCAGCGACACGGCTGAGCGCAGTCGCCGTGGTTAGCATCTCTGCCTGTCATATAGCTTGAAATAAGGCATCTGCCTGAAAATGAAACACACATTGCACCGTGTACAAAGCATTCAATTTCAAGCTCTTTCGGAACTTTTGCACGCATTTCGGCAATTTCATCAAGCGGAATTTCTCTTGCAAGCACAACCCTTGACGCACCCATATTGTAAAGCACATTTGCCGCCGCATAGTTTGTTACTCCCGCCTGAGTCGAAATGTGGCGCTGAACCTTTGGCGCATACTTTTTAGCCGCCTCAAAAACACCGAGGTCGGCAATTATGAACGCATCAACTCCGCAAGCCTGAGCATTTTCCATAAATTCCTGAAGATGAGGAATTTCATTATTGCGTGGAAGTGTGTTGCAGGTCACATGGATTCTTGCACCCTTTGCGTGGGCAAGGTCACAAGCCTTTTTGAGCTGATCGTTATCAAAATTCTGCGGTGCGGAACGCATTCCGAACATTTTCCCTGCAAGAAAAACTGCATCTGCGCCAAAGTTTAAAGCGGATTTAAGGCAATCCATATCACCTGCCGGTGACAAAATTTCGGGTTTTTCAAAATTAGTTATCATAGCTTTCAATATACTCCAGATTTGCGTTTTGCTGTTCAAGTGTTGATGCGTAATAAGCCTGTCCCTTGCTGTCATGACAGAAGAAGTAATAATCCGAGCTGTTCGGATTGAGTGCGGCAATTATCGCATCCATACCGGGATTGCAGATAGGACCGTAAGGAAGTCCCTTCCTGTCATATGTATCATATCTGCTCTTGTAGGTGCTTCTGTCATTTTCGGGAACATCCTCAAGGCTTCTGTACGGATAGAACTTTGTTGAATCAAGACCAAGGCTTGACACGCCGAGACTGCTGTCGGCTGTAAGACGGTTGTGGAGAATTGAGGAAATGTAGTACATATCCTCTTTGTCAGCCGCCTCTGCCTGAATGATAGATGCGATTGTCATAACCTGATCAAGCGAATACTTTGTGTCGCTCTCTTCAACCATTTTCAAAACTGTTGTTTTCTTTGAATATCCGTCAACAGTCTGTTTTTCGTTAATCTTTGTTTCGTAGTTGTTGAGAAATTTGTAGATTACGGATTCTGCATTTTCATTTCTGTAAAATTCGTAGGTATCCGGATAGAGATAGCCCTCAAGCTTGTAGTAACGCTTGTCCGCATTTGTTTCAGCCTTGATAAAATCAAAGTCGCTGTCAAACTTTTCGGAATTGCAAAGCGAAAGAAACTCGTCCCTGTCGCCCAAAGCACCGTTCTTTTCAAGAGTGTTGGCAATTTCAAGAACGCTTTCGCCCTCGGTAATTGTAACGGAAACCGTGTCGGTTCTGTTGTTGTTACTCGAAAGGAAGTTGATGATTGCCTCGTAGTCCATATTTCTGCGAATTTCATATGTACCCTGAGTAAAATCATCAGCAGACTTTGTGACATTGACAAAAAGCTTGAAATATGACGGCTCACCGATTACTTTATTGTCAACAAGCACCTTTGTAACATCGTCAACAGTCGGATTTTCGGGAATTTCAATTTTCACGGTTGAGGAATCGGTTCTGTTCACGGCAAGCAAATCGTTCATGCCTGTTATCATATATACAGCCGCCATTGCTCCGACAATTAAAACCGAGATAATCCAGATAAAGCGGAAGGTTCTGCGATTATACTTGTTCTTTGCTTTAAGAGCCTTTTTTTCTTCCTTTTTCTTCTGCTTTAAAACCTGCTTTGATTCACGGGCCATTTGCTTTTTGACATCCTGACCGCTGTATGAATTAAGGTTTGACGGTTCATCCTCAGACTTGACGAAATTATCGTCCTCATACTCGCTTTCATCAATATTAAGTTTAAAGTTTTCGGCTCTTCTGCGACGCTGAGCGTTAAGCTCCTGTTCGCTCATATTAAAATTATCAGGGTTCATAATGTATCATTCCTTTACAAACTCGTTATTTGTTCGGTTGGTATATTTTTCGGTAATCACGGCATCGACAGGGCGGTCGAACACTCCCGAGGGCAGAGTATGCTCTATACATTTGGAGTAGCAAAGCCCAACGCTTGTTCCCGAAAAATTCTGTAAAAATCTGTCATAGTAACCCTTGCCGAATCCAAGGCGGAATCCCTGCATATCAAAGCAAAGTCCCGGAACGAGACAGAGTCCGTGTGAGAAATCCTCGTACTTTTCGCAAACCTCGGGGTTTGGTTCCATGATTGAGAACGCACCCTTTTCAAGCTGAGAAAGTGAATTTACAAGGTAAAAATCCATTTCGCCGAAATTATTTTTACACTTTGGCAAAGCAAGTCTTTTGCCGTCTTTCAGCGTTGTTTCAAGAATAAGTGAGGTGTCAACCTCAATCGGTGATGAAACAAAGGCAAAAAGCACATCACAGCTTTTGTATTCCTCACTTGCCAGAAAAGCATTCTGCAAGGCGAGGTCAAGCTGTTGCTTTTTTTCGGGAGGACAGCTTTTTCGGATTTTTTTATATTTTGCACGGAGCTGACTTTTCAGCTCACGAACATTTTTCACAGGCATTGCATATCACCGATAACCTTGTCAGCGGCATCCTTTGATACTGCGAGAGAAACAATTGCGTGACCGAATTCAATTGCACAGCCTGCGCCCTTTGCGGTAATAATATTGCCGTCCGTTACGGTGTGAGTGCCTGTATAGTCTGCACCCTTGAGTTCCTTTTCAAAGCCCGGAAAACAGGTTGCCTTTTTGCCGTCAAGGATTCCGAGATGACCGAGAATTGACGGAGCGGCACAGATTGCGGCAACGATTTTGCCGTTTTCACAGCTATACTTAACAGCCTCAAGAACCTTTTCGTTTGCCTCAAGATTGAGAGTTCCGGGCATACCGCCGGGGAGTACAACACCCTGAACATCGTCAAGGTCAATATTGTCAATTGTGATATCGGCTTTTACAGGCACACCGTGTGAGCTTGTAACACATTCGCCTGTTACACCGACTGTTTTAACATCAAGCTTTGCCCTGCGCATTACATCAACGGGGGCAAGCGCCTCTGTTTCTTCAAAGCCTTCTGCAAGAAATACATAGAACATAGTAAACTTCCTTTCAGGAAAGAGTAATCCCGATATAGACATCGTCGGGAATTTTATGGTTTTTGTCGAGTGATTTAATCATTCCGCATTTTTGTAACCTACAGTTTTCAAAAAGAGCGTTATCGGATTTGCCCGTAAACACAAACCTTTCTGATTTTGTATTTTCAAGCAAAAGTGCGGAAAGTTCGTTTATATTTTTATAAGCCGAGTAAAAAACATCGGCAGTATTTTCGTTTTCATCAAATACGGCAAAGCAGTCATTCTTATTGATCACCTTTGAGCCGTAAATCTCATAATAGGACTTTGCAAATTCAAAAAAATTCTCACCGTATATGAAAGAATTTTCTTTTGAACAGCCGATATTCAAGCCCTTCTCTGCAAAACTTTCAAGCGTTTGCCTTGAAATTTCACGGCTTTTTACGGTGCAGTTCAAAGCATATCCGAGCTTTGCGTAAAAACCATACAAGCCGTCATTTGCAGGGAAAAGCAGAGAATAGACATCACCGTTATTCTTTGCGTCATCAAGTGCAAAATCAATCAGCCTTGACATTATCCCGTTGCCACGGAAAGATTTATCGGTTGACGCACCGCAAAGATAATGCGATTTTTCGCCGTTGAGCGTACCTTTTACAAGGTAAAGAGCCGAAACGATTCTATCGTCAACAACGGCACAGCAACCGTCAAAAAGCTCGCTGTCAAAAATCAGATTGACGGCAGTTACATCCTCGTCAAAACACGAGAGCCACAGTTTTTTTAGGCTTTCGGTATCGGATTTTTCGGTTTTGCGAAATATCGTTTTCATCGTTTTTTCGGTATTGCATTCCAGCGGTCGAGGATAATAACGGGATTGTATGAAAGTTTAGACTTTTTGAGTCCCTCAAGTCCCATATCTTCCTCACGGTTTATATACTCATACTGCGTAAGAGTTTTGGCAAATTCGTTGTTGATTACGGCATAAACACCGTCATATTCACGAAGTGCCTTTTCAAAGTTGATGTCATACACCTTGGGTGAAATTTCACTTCCGAGAGTCATGGCAACAGGCTTTGAGTCAACATACAGTACAGCGCCCTTGACATTATATTCGTCTTTGAGGTCGCACATTTCCCTGATTGCCGTAATTTCGCTTGAAGCTTCGGGATCGGTGTCATTTTCCGCACACCACAGTTTTGCAACCGTTAATGCATCGGGAATGTTTGAATCCGACAGAGTTTCAAAACGGGTATCGGTGTAGGTTCTGTAAAATTTTGAAATGTGGTTACGCTTTGCGTGAAACCTTTTGCCCGCAAGGGTTGCAAGGTCACGGGAAGTGTAAATGTAATCCTGATTTTCGGGTGAACGGACATAATCAAATTTGTCGGGAAACATTGTTTCAAGCATTGCACGATTGCCGTTTGTCAGCATAACAATTTGCAAATTGCCGTTTCTCTCCTCGGCATCTTTGAAAACCTCTTCAAGCGCACCCTTTATATTTTTGCCTGTAGGCATACAGTAACCCCAGACAGACTCGTCGGGATTACAATACACCTTGACAATTGTATCATCATAAAAAGCAAATTTAATATTGTATTCGTTTCGCCAAAGATAAGCGTTCAAAAGGTTTGTATCGCAACCCATGCACTCATCATAATCGTAGTATTTTTTAAGTTTGTTTATGTCACTTTGCTCAATTTTTTTAAAGCTCAGCATAAATTTCAGCCGCTACCCTCTCTATCTCTTCCGATATTTTTTCTATACTCTTAATCTCTCCGTTTTCACAGCAATTAATAACCTTCCAGCCGCATTTTTTAGCGGCATAAACTGCACTTTTTCGACAGTCAAGAAGGAAACGGAGATTTTTCTCATGCAAATCTTTCTTGCTGTTGTCACCACCGTAGCGTTTTTCCATAAGCTTCTGCGAAACCTCGGGTTCAACATCAAGGTAGATTACAAGATCGGGTTTCGGAATCCCGAGCTTTTCGTATTCAAAATCGTTCAGCCAATCAATAAAGCTGTTCCACTCCTCTTTCGGAAGTTTGGACATCTGATAAATTATATTTGAAGTCACATAGCGGTCGCTTAAAATCACACTGCCGTTGTCACATTCCTTTTTCCAAAACTGAAGATAGCTTGCAACACGGTCAACCGCATAAAATGCACTCGCCGCATAAGCATTGACATCATCAGGCTTGTCGCCGAATTCGCCGTCAAGATACATCTTCACGGGAGCGGCGGCAGGACTTTCATAATTCGGAAATTCAAGCTTTGTGACCTTTTTGCCGAGAGCTGAAAATTTTTCGTACAAAATCTTTGTCTGCGTAGCTTTTCCGCTGCCGTCAAGTCCCTCAATAACAATAATTTTGCTTTTCATATATATACCTTACTTTTCTCTGCCGTATTTCTGACGCATTTCCTTTTGCTTTCCGCAACACATATTGCCCTCGGGGCATGGTCCGAACAGGCATGACGGGCCGCAGTTTTTGAAAAGGTGCGGAGCAACCTCAAGACATTGCAAAAGCATCTGTTCGGCAACCTCACGAATTTCCCACTGTGCTCTGTTGCAACAACGGTGTGCAAAAAAGTTCTGCAAGCTTCTTGCATTGAAAGTGCAGACAATTTTTGTTGTCGATGCATTCGGAAGAATAAATCTTGCGTCCTCATTGGCTTTCTTGATGAAAGCATTGCAGGATTTTTTATCGTCAGCCTTGTAAGCATTGATAATTTCTTCATCCGTTCCGCTGTATTTATCGGGACATTTCTCGTTGATGTAACCGACAGCAAGCGCATCTCTGATTTCCTTGTAAGCGTCAGCCTCAACCTTGAGAGCCTTTTCATAGGCGGCAAGAGCCTTTTCGTTCTTTGCAATCTCGGGCGGAGTTACAAAGTCAAACCTTGTGCCGTCAACATAGCGCTGTGACTGCTGACTGTAGGATGCAATTCTGTGGCGGACAAGCTGGTGTGAGCAGGCTCTTGAAATGCCCTCAATGCCGAATGTAAAATATGCGTGTTCGGTCGGACTTGCATGGCCGAGGCTTGCAAGCATATCAATAAATGAGGAAGTTTTTTCCTCGTCAAGACCTTCTCTTATATCTTCAATCCCTGACGGTGAGTAGCAAAGCTTTGCCGCCATTGCAACCGTCTGCTCAGGGTTGGGTGTGTGTGTAAGGAGCGTTACCTTTATTGCCATTTTTAGTTTTCATCTCCCATTTTCGATAAAGTTATTCACAATTTTCTATATTCGGATTTATTATAACATTATTATTCAGTCTTTTCAATGGTAAAAACAAGCAAAAATCCCGACAGCACAAAACCTGTCGGGATTTCTGATTAAAATACTATTTTCTTGTAATTGACCAACCCTTTGAGTTGAAACCGCTTACCGTTTTGCCTTTTCTGTCAATACAACGAACTGTGTAGGTTACCTTCTTACCCTTTTTAGCACCTGAATCTGTGAAATAGGTTGAAGTTGTGTCCTTAACCCTTGTCCAGCTTCCGCCGTCATATTTTCTGTAAAGTCTGTAGCCGTAAACGCCTGCGATTTTATTCCAAGTTACGCTTACACCCTTTGATGTGTTTGAGAGTCTTGTAATTGTCGGAGCAACAGGAGTGTATTTCTTCGACCAACCCTTTGAGTTAAAGCCACTGACGGTATTGCCGTTCTTGTCGATGCAACGGATTGTGTAGGTTTCGGTTCTGTTAGGACTTACTCCCGAATCGGTGAACGATGTGGCAGTTGTATCCTTAAATCTCTTCCAACCGCCTGATGATGTTTTATAGTAAAGTCTGTAACCGTAAACGCCTGCGATTTTGTTCCACGAAATTTTGATACCGCCCGATGTGTTTTCAAGTTTAGAAATTGTCGGAGTAGCGGGAGTATATTTCTTAGACCAACCGTTTGAGTTAAAACTGCTGATTGTGTTGCCGTTCTTATCAATGCAACGGATTGTGTATGTTTCAGTTCTGTTAGGACTTACGCCCGAATCGGTGAACGATGTTGCGGTTGTGTCCTTAAAGCGTTTCCAACCACCCGACGCAGGCTTGTAATAAAGTCTGTAGCCGTAAGTGCCGTCAACCTTATTCCACGAAATCTTGATACCGCCTGTTGTGTTTGCAAGGCTTGTAATTTGCGGAGTGGGAAGATTTACGGTAACCTTGCAGTTCGCTGTTTTTCCGTTGGAAGTTTTCACCGTAATTGTTGCTGTTCCCGACGCTTTGGCAGTTACCTTGCCATTTTTGTCAACAGTTGCAACGCTTGTGTTTGAACTGCTCCAAGTGTAGGAAGTCACGGCATTTGACGGTGAAACCGTCTTTGTAAGAGTATAACTCTTGCCGACATCTAAAGTTAATGCTGTTTTGTTTAATGATACTGAGGTTGGTTCGGAAATTTCAATAAACTTAAATCCATTTTCTTTCGCATATGTTTCAGCGGCTGTGCCTTTGTAACCTTTGATTGTAATAGGAAAACTATCGACAGTTCCGAATGTGTACTCTCCTATTGATTTAACACTTTTTGGAATAACTATTGTTTTGAGATTTTCATTGTAAAAAAATTCGTCTGCCATAGATAATTCACTGACTGTATCAGGAATTGTATATTCCTTATCCTTTTTACCAGCAGGATAACGACATATAGAAGTTTTACTCTTATCGAAAGGAACTCCAGCAATACTGCAATAATGATTATTATCTTCAGAAAACACAATCTTCTCCAGAGAATTACATCCACTCAAAGTGTACATATCAAAAAGGCTCTGCTCAAAACCACTGCCTATATAAATCTCTTTCAAATTGTTACATTTTTGAAAGCACCCATACATAGGTGACCAACATATTTCATTTACACTATCTGGAATAATAATTTTTTCCAAACTGCTACAATCATAAAAAGCCCCCTCCCCTATTTTACAAACCTTATAGCCATAAATAGTTGATGGTATAGTAACATTAGCCGCAGAACCGTTATATCCTGTAATCGTACAAGTGTAATCATCTTCAAGGGTATATTCAAAATCGCCGTAGGTTGCGCTTACGCTTTCCTGCGATTCGGCGGCTGAGGCTGTAATCGGCACGGCAACCGCAAAAGTTGAAAATGCCATTATACCCGAAAGGACTGCACATAATAATTTTTTCATTTTCTTTCCTCCTAACAAGAATTTTTAATAAAACAATTATCTTATTAAGATAATTATATATTCCTAATTTGCAATTGTCAACATATTTTAATCTGATTTGGCTATTATTTTTATTATTTATGAAACAAATGGTATAATAAATCAAAGAAACTAAATTACAGGCAAAGGTGTTATTATGGAGTTTTCAGTCAGATTAAAAGAATTGCGTGTTGACAACGATATGTCACAGACTGAGCTTGCTGAAAAGCTGAATTTAAAGGCGAGTGCGATTTCAAAATATGAAAAGGGTATTACACAGCCGTCTATTGACACGCTCAAAAATTTGGCGGAAATTTTCAGCGTTACGGTTGACTACCTTATCGGTATGTCAGATATCAAAAATCCATACAGCAACTCACAAATTACACCGAACGAAGCCGATTTGATTGAACATTTCAGACAACTGACCTACGAAAACAAAATCCGAATTGATGAAAGAATTAAAACAATGGCAGATGCGTGATACTGCGTAATATATAGTAAGATGTAAGCGGAGAGTATCCGCCTTTTTTATTTTAGAACGAAATTTGATTAAAGAATTGATTTGCAATAATAAATCGGTTGGTAATAAGGGTATATAAGTTAAATTAAATATAGTGTGTCGAGCGGTCAAAAACCGCCGTTTATTTTTGCCCCAAAATAATTGGAAATAAAATTATATTTCGTTCACAGAATTATCCAAATAAGACAATTTTTAAGCAATTGCAAGATTGTAATGACAAACAATATCCATACATATAAAAACAGTCGGATAGACGAACTACCCGACCGTAAATTTTACTTTTCAATTTTCAGATTTTTAATTAAAGATTAATCAAAAATCACTTTTCATAGATATTGAGCAAAAGAGCCTTGATGTCATAGAGTTTCTTTGAGAGGTCAACATAATAGTTATGCGGATTTTCAAAACGCTTAACCTCGTCCCAGAGAAGGTCAATCTGCTCACGGCAATAGGTTGCGATTTCCTCAATTGACGGTGACTCATACACGCACTTGCCGTTCTTGAAGATTGGCACAAGAAGTTCCTTTGCGGTATAGTTATCAAGCATTTTTGTTTTCCAAACTGCATTCGGATCGAAAATTGTTCTCGGCTTTGAATCGTCAACAACCTCATCATAAATGCAAAGCTCATCGGCAATAGCCTTACCGCTGTCCTTGTCAAAATAGCGGTAAACCTTTTTGAAGTGCGGGTTTGTAATCTTGGTTGTATTTTCGCTGACCTTGATTTTCGGCACAATTTCACCGCCGTCATTTTCAACGGCAACAAGCTTATAAACACCGCCGAATACAGGTGAACTTGAAGAAGTGATGAGTCTTTCACCGACACCGAATGTGTCAACCTGAGCACCCTGCATCATAAGGTCACGAATAAGGTACTCGTCAAGAGCGTTTGACGCAGTAATTGTACATTCTGTAAGACCTGCGTCATCAAGCATTTTTCTTGCTTTCTTTGAAAGATAGGAAATATCGCCCGAATCAAGGCGGATAGCACACTTGGTCTTGCCCTGCGGAAGAAGAACCTTCTTGAACACCTTAATGGCATTCGGGACACCGCTCTTTAATGTGTTGTATGTATCAACAAGGAGAGTAGGATTATCGGGATACATCTCGCAGTAGGTTTTAAAAGCGTCATACTCGCTGTTGAACATCTGAACCCATGAATGTGCCATTGTACCGCCGGCGGGAACACCGTAAAGCTCGTCTGTAAGTGTGCAGGCTGTACCCTTGCAGCCGCCGATATATGCAGCTCTTGCACCGTCAACTGCGGCATTTGCACCCTGAGCACGGCGTGAACCGAATTCAAGTACGGCTCTGCCCTGAGCGGCACGGACAATTCTGTTAGCCTTTGTCGCAATGAGCGTCTGATGATTGATTGTGAGGAGAAGGAATGTTTCAACAAGCTGAGCTTCAATTGCAGGCGCTTTGATTGTCATAACAGGCTCGTTCGGGAAAATCGGAGTTCCCTCAGGGATTGCATAAACATCACCGCTGAATTTGAAGTTGCGGAGATACTCAAGAAACTGCTCGTCAAAAATGCCCTTGCTCTTGAGATATTCGATATCCTCGTCTTCAAAATGAAGTTCCCTGATATATTCAATAGCCTGTTCAAGACCTGCCATAATCGCAAAACCGCCGTTGTCGGGAACTTTGCGGAAGAACACATCAAAATAGACATTCTTTTTATAAAAACCGTTTTTAAAATAGCCGTTTGACATTGTAAATTCGTAGAAGTCACACAGCATAGCCATATTTTCTTTTTTCATAATAATCACCTTGAATGAGATTGTATATTCTGCAACGCAGAAGTATAGATATAGTTTAGTCTTTTTTCGTTAATTTGTAAAGCGGAATTTGCACAAAAGCCGTTAAAATCCAACCCTCCTGCCTATACATTTTTAATATCTCGGTTGACATTTTACCGCTTAAAGGTATAATTAAGTTATATCGAAAACAATCCACTCGGAGGTAAAAATATGAACAGCGAAAATAATAAACTCTGCCCATTCTGCGAAAGCGAAATGATGATTATTCAGGACAACCTCAACAACGGCAAGCCATACCTTGAATGCCCCACCTGTGGACTCCGTTTCCAAATTGAAGGCTTCCCCGAAAATCCGCAGGAAATCAGAGAAACTGAATGATTTGGTCTGAACATTTGTATTGCAGATATTGAAAAAAATCACCGCTCGGCTCAAAATGTCAAATTTCACAAAAATGTGTTGACAAATCGACTGAACGGTGATATAATCTATCTTGCGTTGAAATTTATAAGTAAGTTTGCAGAACCGACCTTCATAATTTCATCGGTTGAAATTAATATAGGGGTATAGCTCAGTTGGTAGAGCAGCGGTCTCCAAAACCGCGTGCCGAGGGTTCAAGTCCTTCTGCCCCTGCCAAGCAAGACTTACACAAAACCTTTTTATTTTGTTGGTGGTTTTTCCATAACAATTAGGTTGTAAGCAAATTTTAAGCTAGGGAAATGATTTCCCTAGCTTATTTTTTATCTATATGGGAATATATGTTCTGTATTATCCTACCCTTCACAAACAAAAACCCATTGTATTATTTGTCACTTATATCATATCCTAATTAACTTTAATAAAGTCAAAACATTTTGAGTTATTCTCAATAAATCTAGCCTAGAGTAGTTTTTCAAAAAATAACTATTGACAATTCAAGATTTATTTGGTATCATATTTCCAAAAGGAGAGGTTTTAATTGAATAACTGCATTTTAAAATCCCTATCTGTTGAAAATTTTGCCTCATTCGCAGACAAAATCCAATTTACTACACTAATAGATAGCAGAAAAAAGGATACAACTGATTTCACTATGTGCATAAACGATGAACTTTATAATAAAGTATCGTATATATATGGAGCTAATGGTTCTGGAAAGACTTTCTTTTGTAAAATTCTTCGAGAAATACAGCGATTAATAGATTGGTCCCCTCTTACTGCTATGAATAATTCCCACTTGTTAGAATTACCACACTTTAAAGGAATAAATTCTACAGTACCGCATTTTGCTTTTGATGTTAAATATGAAAACGTACTTACTTCTGAGGCATAGTCTTTACTTGTATTTAATGGAACTTTCCCTTTAATA